>Ga0160502_100054_pt1 | contig 169373 bp, 149 predicted proteins | sample DIDnMG_14_FD_108237 | JGI IMG/M metagenome (GOLD analysis project Ga0160502, IMG submission 108237) | Enriched soil microbial communities from UW Madison campus, WI, USA - DID2933_E24_Xylan MG | ecosystem: Environmental > Terrestrial > Soil > Unclassified | place: USA: Madison, Wisconsin... | reverse complement strand
GGTTCTTCCGATCGCTGTTAAAGCCCGATTCCTTTTATTTATATGAGGACTATGGTGGGAATCGGTCTTTAAAGGCGAACACTGACGTTTCTCCAGAATCCCTCCGCCCCTCCGCTAAGCTCTGTTTTCTGTCAAGCACTGATTATTAGGTTGAGCCTTAATTTGTGATAAGATATTAATACCTGGTACTAATTATCGGTGTAGCTAATCATACTCCCTGGAGCTGATAATTGCAAGAGCTATGGAGAAGTGGGCAGCGGAGTGTAGGGGTTAAAGGAGGCTGGCTGGATAACGCAACCAGCCCCCTGTCCATCATGGACAAGGGGCTGGTGCGTCTTAGCAATTGCGATGGCCGTGCGATGGACATCAGTGGTATGTCCCTACAGATCGCCCCAGTTCAGGTTGGACGATTTGCTGTAGTTGGTCACCTTTTGCTCGAAGAAATCCGTCTTCATCCCGTTCATGTTGCTGAAGCTTTCGACCCATTTCATCGGATGCTCGGTCACTTCCGGGTAGAGAATGTCCAGCCCCAGCTTTCTCAGCCGCTCGTTGGAGAGGAACTTGATATACTGGTCGATGATCTCGTTCGTCAGTCCGGCGATCTGATTGTTCGTAATATATTGGCCCCAGGCAATCTCGTGCTCGACCGCAGTACGCATCATCTGACGCAGCTCCTCGACCAGCACCGGCGTGAACAGCTCGGGATTCTCCTTGCGGACCTCACGGAAGATGCCCTGGAACAATGCCAGATGTGTCAGCTCGTCGCGCTGGATGTACTTGATCTCGGATACGGTGCCGAGCATCTTGCCTTGGCGTCCCAGTGCATAGAAGAAGCTGAAGCCGCTATAGAAGTAGATGCCTTCGAGAATATAGTTTGCCATGATCGTCTTGACGAGGTTCTGCGCGGACGGATCGGCAATGAAGTTCTCATACAGATCGGTGATGAACCGGTTGCGCTTGAGCAGATTTTTGTCCTCGCGCCACAGGTTATAGATCTGATCCCGCACCTCTGCGGAGCAGACGCTGTCGAGAATGTACGAGTAGCTCTGGCTATGCACCGCCTCCTGGAAGGTATGCACGGTCAGGATCAGATTGACCTCGGGCGCCGTAATATATTCGTTAATATTCGGCAGGTTCGCGGTCTGCAGCGAATCCAGAAAGATCAGGAAGCTAATAATCTTATCGTAGCTGTTGCGCTCGGAAAGGGACAGATTCTTGTAATCCTTGGCGTCCTGCGCGAGCGGAATCTCCTCGGGAATCCAGAAGTTATTCATCATCGTCCGGTACATCTTGGTGGCCCAGTCGTACTTGACGTTATTCAGCTCGATCAGGTTAGTCGTGTTGCCGCCAATCATGCGGCGCTTGCCCCAGTCCCGGTCGCCGTCCTCGTTAAACAGCTTTTTGCGTTGAAGTTCCATTATTGTTCTGTTCCTCCTTCAATTAAGAGCTGCAGCTTACGCAATCCTCCACCTCAAGACTCTGGTTGCGGCAGTAGTAGACCGTCTTGAGTCCTTGCTGCCAGGCAGCCATATACAGCTCCAGAAACTCCTTGGCAGTATAGTTCGGCGTAATGTACAGGTTGAACGATTGCGCCTGGTCAATATGGCGTTGACGGCGTCCGGCCGCCTTGATGCTCCAATGCTGATCGATGTGATGCGCTTCTTTGTAGTACCAGAACGTCTCCTCGTTCAGATTCGGCGCCGTCTGCGGGATGACCGCATTCTTCTTCTCCTCGATGAAGAACTTGTTGAAGATCGGGTCGATTCCGGCTGTTGAGCCAGCAATCAGCGAGGTGGACGCGGTAGGCGCGATCGCGAACATCCAGGCGTTGCGCACGCCATGCTCGGCCACGCCCGCCTTCAGCTCCAGCCATTGCGGACTGGTATAGCCGCGCTGCTCGAAATATGCGCCGCTCTGCCATTCGCTGCCCTCGTAAGCCGGGTAAGCTCCCTTGTCCTTGGCGATCTCCATCGAAGCCTTGATGGCGCAGTAGTTGATCCACTCGTACAGCTCATCTACCCGCTCCAGATGCTCTTCGCTCTCCCAGTTGATCTTGTTCAGCGCCAGCCACTGATGGTAGCCGCTTGTGCCAAGGCCGACCGCGCGGTATTTCTTGTTCGTAATTTCCGCTTGCGGGATCGGGTAATGATTCAGATCGATGACATTATCCATCATGCGCATCTGGCACGCCACGACCTCCGCAATCTCCTCCTTGGTGCGCGTGCGGCCCAGATTGAGGGAAGAGAGGTTGCAGACGACATAGTCGCCGCTTTTTACCTGTGTCGTTATCATGCCATCCTCATGAGTGGTCGACACATATTCGGTCGGACTCATGTTCTGGCAAATTTCGGTACACAGATTTGAGCAATAGATGATGCCCTTGTGCTTGTTCGGATTGGCGCGATTCACCGTATCGCGGAAGAACACGAACGGCGTTCCGGTCTCGAAGGAGCTGGCGAGCACCCGCTTCATAATCTCGATCGCAGGCACCTCCTCTTTGGACAGCTCAGGGTGGTTCACGCACGCTTCGTATCGACGCTCCCATTCCTCGCCCCATGCATCCTCCAGCGACCATCCCATCAGAGTGCGCACCTCATGCGGGTCGAACAGATACCACGACTCGCGCTCCTCTACCTTGCGCATGAACAGATCGGGGATACAGACGCCAGGGAAGATGTCATGCGCCTTCATCCGGTCGTCTCCGTTGTTGGTCTTGAGATTCAGGAAATCGAATATATCCTTATGCCATACGTCCAGATAGATGGCCACTGCGCCAGAGCGCACGCCAAGCTGATCGACGGCAATCGCCGTGTTATTGTAGTTCTTGATCCATGGTACAACACCGCCGGCGACACCCTTATAGCCCCGGATATTGGAGCCGCGGCTGCGCACCTTGCCCACATAGATGCCCATGCCGCCGCCGAACTTCGAGACCTGGGCGAAGCTGGCATCAACATTGTAGATGCCCCACAGATTGTCTGGCACGGTGTCGATGAAGCAGCTCGACAACTGATGGAACGGCTTGCGCGCATTGGCGAGCGTTGGTGTGGCGACAGTCATCTGCAGGCGGCTGAGCACATCATAGAACTTGCGGGCCCAGGCCAGCTTGTCCTGCTCCTTCATCGCCAGATGCATCGCTACACCCATGAACAGCTCCTGCGGCAGCTCCAGCACCTCGCCGCTGAAGCCCTTGATCAGATAGCGGTCGCTCAGTGTCTTCAGACCGACATAGTTGAACAGGTAGTCGCGCTCCGGCACGATGTAATTGCCCAACTCGCGGATCTCCTCGCGTGTATAGTGCTCGAGAATATAGGAGCCATAGAAGCCCTTGTCTGTCAGGTACGTAATCAGAGAGTAGAAATCACCGTAGCCGAAGTAACCGTATTTGCGATTAATTTGCGCTTCCTTGTACAGATCATACACGAGCAGCTTGGCAGCGACATATTGCCAGTTCGGCTCCTCGACACTTGTCTTCTCTACGGCAACCTGGATCAGTGTGCGTTGAACTTCCTTGGTCGTAATGTTGTTGCGGAAGTAAGGGAGCAGCGCCGTCTCCAGCTCAAGTGGGTCGCAGCCGGCAAAGCCGTCGCAGGCGAAGTCGATCACCTTCTTCAGCTTGGAGAAGATCAGCTCCTCCTTCTGTCCGTTCCGTTTAATAATATCCAAATGAATGTCACTCCTTCATGGAAAGTAAAAGCTCACTAAACACAATATATAGTTATTAAAATAGAAAATACCTCAATATACAGTGTTGGTCAAGAGCCTGTAGTCCTGGTGTAGCGACATGACTCAACAAAGCTCGCCGTTGACTGCTCGCTGAAGCGCCATCCTATCTCGTCCAAGCAGACGCATACTCCGCGCTCTGTCGGGCGTCCTGCATGTCGTGGATGGACAGCAGCATTCAAGTAGCTTGTCAAAGGCTCAGTATACTACAAATTGTGACGGACGGACAGAGGGGCGATGTTTTATTATGGCAAGCTTTCTGTTAGACTTACTCTAGATAATCAGCAGGGCGGGCGAAGAGGATAGACGGCGGCAATAGCCTCTAGGGCTTGCATATACGCCCCGGATTTTCTGCGCCCGCTCCAGCGAGAAGAAGGAAAGAGAAGGTGTTTTGTAACGTGGTAAACAGACAAAAGAAGCTGCTGCGAGCATTCATGCCGATGGTGCTCGCCATGCTTGCAGCGATGCTGTGGGCCGTCTCGCCTGCGCAGGTTCTTGCACATGCGAGCGTGGAGTTGATGGCGCCTGAGCCGAATACGCAGATGAATGAGCCGCCTCAGCAGGTCGAGCTCAGGTTCAATGAGCCGATCGAAGCAGGCTTTGGCGGTGTGCAGGTGCTGGATTCGATGTCGAGGACAGTTACGGATCAGCAGCAAGAGGTGTCTGCCGATCGGCGGACGATCACGCTGCCGCTGCCGAAGCTTGGAGAGGGTGTCTATACGGTATCCTACGGGGTTGTATCAGCGGATGGGCATCCGGTGTCTGGCTCTTATATATTCGTCGTCGGCAACCCGCCCAATGCGAAGGATGCCTCAAGCTTTGACCTGCACAAGCAGCTCGGCCACACTGGACATGGCTCCGCGACAGAGGTAAGCGCCGGCGAGCTGCTGCTCTATCTGTCGCGTGGGCTGTACTATGCCGCGCTGCTGCTGGTTGCGGGGCTGATGCTGTGGTACGGCCTGCTGCGGACGAAGACGGAGGTGCAACGGACGCAATTTGACAAGTGGGGGCTGTGGACGATGCGTGCCCTGCTCCTGACGAGCTTGTTCTATGTATTCGTCCATACTCGCGAGCTGATGGAGGGACAGCCATCGCCGGATTGGCTGCGGCTGTTCACGCGCACAGAGATTGGCATCTCCTGGCTCATCCTGCTCGCGCTGGCGCTGCTCGGGTTTCTCGTGCTCAAGTCCGGTGCGGTGGTTCGCATGCTGTGGGCAGTCGCGCTGCTCGTGCTGGAGAGTATAAGCGGCCATGCTGCGGCCTATGAGCCGAAGTGGTATTCGCTGCTGCTGGATAATGTGCATCTGCTTGCTTCAGCGATCTGGGCCGGGGGACTGGCATTCCTGTTTGTGCTCTGGCGGGTGGAGCGCAAGGATGCAGGGCGGTTCGCTGAGGCATTCTCACGCGCGGCATGGATCAGCATTGTCGTGCTGACGATCAGCGGTGTGCTGAGCACATTGTTGTTCCTGCCGGATTTTTCGTATCTGTTCTACACCTCCTGGGGGGTGCTGCTCGTTATCAAGACCGTACTCGTGCTGCTCGTGATCGTGACCGGGGCGCTGCTGCGCATCCGAGTGCGGCGCGGCGATCTGCCCCATAGCGGATTGCTCAAGCTGGATGTTGGGCTGATGGCGGCGATTGTCCTCGTCGTGGGCATCTTCACGTACATTAGCCCATTGCCTGCCAATGAGCCCTTCTCCAAGCATCTGATGGGCTCGGACAAGCATATTACGTTGCGCATTACGCCGAACGTGCCGGGTGAGAACAAGTTTATCGTTAAGGTATGGCTGCCGGAGAAGTCGGGAGAGCCGAAGCGTATCAAGCTGCTGCTGCGCTCGCTGGACAAGCCGGATATGGGAGCGATCGAGCTGCCGATTGAGCCTTATGAGGATCAGGAGGTAGATACCTTCGATGGATTTATCAAGTCTACCTACCGGGCGGAGGGGCCATACATCCCGTTCCCTGGTCAGTGGAAGGCGGAGATTCGCATCCTGACACAGGCGGATGATGAGATCGTCCATACCGAGACGTTCCGCAATTATTAACACGGCAAGGGGGGAGCGGCAGTGAGCTACAGGCAATTAAAAGGGTTGATTCTGTCCATACCGACGTTAACCATCGGCTTGTGGGAGTATCTGCGGCACACGCTGCTGCTCCCCTATCTGTCGATGGAGCTGGGCAATGTGCTGGCTCCATTCATCGTATTCTTCGTCACCATTACGTTGCTGCGCAAGCTGTTCGCTGTGCTGGAGCAGACGCAGGAATCACTGCGGCGCGAGCAAGCGATCAAGGTTGGGATGGAGCAGCGCGAACAGCTTGCGCGCGAGCTGCATGACGGCATCTCGCAGTCGCTGTTCCTGCTGTCGGTCAAGCTCGACAAGCTGGAGCGGGCGCAGAGCACGCCGGAGGGCAAGCAGCAGACCGAGCAGATTCGGGAGACCGTGCGGCATGTATATGACGATGTGCGCCAATCCATCGCCGCGCTGCATAGCTCGCCGCTTATTACCGACAAGCCGTGGATTCAATCGATTCATCGGCTGCTGGAGGAGATCCGCGAGGATAGCGGTCTGGAGCTGACACTCGACTGGCAACTGACGGATGCGGTGCTATCGCCCAAGCAGAAGGTGGAGCTGCTGGCGATTATGCGCGAGGCTTTATTGAATGTACAGAAGCATGCCCGCGCCACGACAGCGGTTGTCCAATGCCTGCCAGAGATAGACGGGGAGGGCTTCGTCTGCACGATTACGGATGATGGGATCGGCTCAAGTGAACAGGACTGGAGCAAGAAGGGCTGCTACGGTGTGAAGTCGATGCGAAGCCGGGCACAGGCGATGGGATGGAGCTTGACGATTGACCCGGCGGAGCAGGTGGCTGACGGCTCGGAGGCTGCATCTGCTCCTCGCTCGGGCACGCGGGTAACGATTCGGAGTCAAGGAGGCTACGACAAGCATGGAGGATAATGGACGGTTTCGCGTCCTGTTGGTGGACGATCATCCGCATGGAAGAGAAGGGATGCGGACAGTCATGGAGATTGACCCGGTCTTTCAGGTTGTGGCGGAGGCCACAAGCGGCGAGCAGGCGGTGCAATTGGCAGAGGAGCTGATGCCTGACCTGATCCTGATGGACATTAACATGCCGGGCATCGGCGGCCTGGAAGCGACGCAGCGAATCAAGACGCGCTTGCCTGCGATCAAGATCGTCATGGTGACCGTATCTGATGACATCACTGACCTGTTTGAAGCGATTAAGCGCGGAGCACAGGGTTATCTGGTCAAGAACCTGAATCCGTCCTCCTGGCATGAATACTTGCGGGCGATAGCGGTGGATGAGGCGCCGATGTCCAAGGAGCTGGCCTTCCGTATTCTGCAGGAGTTTACGTCCCGCGCAGACGGGACGTCGCCGGCCAGGCCGCAGGATGAGCCAGGCAAGGCTGCGGCGCCTCCGCCCCGCCAGCCTGCTGCTTCTCCCCTGACACCGCGAGAAACTGAAATTCTGGAGCGAGTCGCCAAGGGAGAGTCGAACCGAGAGATCGCGGCGCTGTTCCATCTGTCCGAGCATACGGTCAAAAATCATCTCAAAAATATATTGCAGAAGCTACATCTGGACAATCGGGTGCAGTTGGCGCGCTATGCGTTGGAGCAAGGATTGGCTGGAGAGCGCCAGTCTGGCTATTAAGTCACAATTTGTTCACACAATCCTAGCCCTTTTGAGCCATGCGGGACGGAGTGGGGAGTTTTATACTGATACAAGTAAAACTAACAGATAGGATGTGTAGAGGTTGAAAAAGTGGTTGAGTACGGCGATGGCTCTGATGGTCATGCTTATGTTCGCTTCTGTAGCAAGCGCGCATGTGACGGTGAAGCCAGTGGAGGTAAGTCAAGGCTCGTATGAAGTATTTACGGTGCGCGTTCCTAGCGAAAATAAAGGCACGACCACCCAGAGCATCGAGATTCGTGTACCGGAAGGTGTCGATATATTGCGCGTAGAGCCTAAGCCGGGCTGGACGTACACACTGAGCAAGGAAGGCGAGCGCATCACGAGCGTAGCCTGGAGTGCTGAGGGCGAGGGCTTGAAGGAGACCGAGTTCACAGAGTTCCGCTTCCAGGGCAAGGTGGGCGCTGATGCGACCGAGTTGAACTGGAAAGCATACCAAACCTATGCTGACGGCACTAAGGCCGACTGGGTGGAAGCTGCGGACGGACAGTATCCGGCTTCTGTAACTGCTGTGACGCCGGGCACAGGCGATGGTCATGGCCATGGAGGACATGGCGCGGATAGCTCCGCCGCTCAGCCGGCTGCCTCAACGGATGCTGGTCAGCCTGCGGCCGATTCCAGTGCTGCGAGCGGTCATGCCGGCGAATCTGCCGCTGCCAGCCCTACCGAGTCTGGAGCGACATCGAACGGACTGGATCGCGGCCTCGCGATCGCGGCACTTGCACTGGGTGTTATCGCCGTAATCATCGCGCTTGTACGCAAGCCAGCAGCCAAATAGAAGCTTATCTATCACCACAGATGCCCCGCCATGGGTCGATTGCCCAGCGCGGGGCATCTGTGCGCCTATAGAGGCTAAGCGACACTTGAGGCCTGGAGGCGTGAAGCGGCTTATGCCGGTGAAGTCAACCGGCTCCTCCAGCTAAGACCTGTCGGCCAGCCGTCAGCTCCTCCAGCTCTCTCTCGGAGCAGTAGACGAAGTGGCCGGGCGAGACCTCATGCATCGATGGCTGCTCTAGCGTGGTATAACGGTGCGTGGTCGGATCGTATACCTCGCGGCGGCGAGTACGCTCGGACTCGGGGTCGGGCAGTGGAATCGCGGACAGCAGCGACCGTGTATACGGATGCAGCGGATTGCGATACAGCTCATCGGCAGGGGCCAGCTCGACCAGCTTGCCGAAGTACATGACACCGATTCGGTCGCTAATATATTTGACCATCGAGAGATCATGGGCGATGAACAGATAGGTCAGATCATTGTCGCGCTGCAGCTTCTTCATCAGATTGACGATCTGTGCTTGAATCGACACATCGAGCGCAGAGATCGGCTCGTCGGCAATGATGAATTCAGGCCCGACAGCGAGTGCGCGCGCGATGCCGATCCGCTGGCGCTGACCGCCAGAGGCCTCATGCGGATAGCGGCGGGCGAAGTCGCGATGCAATCCGACCTGATCCAGCAGCTCGATGACCTTGTCCATGCGCTCCCCGCGCGAGGAGGCCAGCTCATGAATGTCAAGGCCCTCAGCGATAATATCCGCGACAGTCATGCGGGGATTCAGCGACGCATACGGGTCCTGGAAGATCATCTGCATGCGGCGGTTCAACTGCTTGAGCTCGCGGCGGCTTTTGCGAGCATGGACATCCACCCCATCGAACCATACCTGTCCGCCGGTCGCCTCATAGAGCCGGATGATGGTGCGCCCGGTCGTTGATTTGCCGCAGCCGGATTCCCCGACAAGTCCGAGCGTCTCCCCGCGGTAGATCGTGAAGCTGATGCCGTCTACCGCCTTGATCACTTGCTGCTTGTCCAGCCGAAAGTGCTGCTTGAGATCCATGACCTCAACTAGCTTCTCCTTCACCTGCCCATGCCCCCCTTCACCGAGACCGGCTTGGCGTAGGCGTTCTCTAGCTGGCGCCTCCGCTGCATGACCACCGCTGGCGGCTCCACCTTGGGCGCATCAGGATGGAGCAGCCATGTCTTGGCATAGTGCGTATCGGATATTCGAAACATCGGCGGCTCCTCTTCAAAGTCAATCTTCAGCGCGTACCGATTGCGCGGCGCGAAGGCGTCACCCGCTGGCGGGTGAGCCAGATCAGGTGGCGTGCCAGGAATGTCCAGCAGCTCGCTCTCATCATCCTGATCGAGATGGGGCATGGAGGCGAGCAGCCCCCAGGTGTATGGGTGACGGGGGTCGTAGAAGATCTCATCCACTGTGCCGATCTCGACGATCTGCCCGGCATACATGACCGCTACCCGATCCGCCATATTGGCAACCACGCCAAGATCATGGGTGATCAGGATGATCGACATGCCGAAGCGGCTCTGCAGATCCTTCATCAGCTCCAGTATTTGCGCCTGAATCGTCACATCGAGCGCCGTCGTCGGCTCATCGGCGATCAACAGCCGCGGCTTGGCGGCGAGCGCCATCGCAATCATCGCCCGCTGGCGCATGCCGCCCGAGAATTCATGGGCATACTGATTAATCCGCTTCTCGGGGAAAGGGATGCCGACCAGCTTCAGCAGCTCCAGCACACGTGAGCGCGCAGCACTGGGAGACAGCTTCTGATGTCGGATCAGCGTCTCCGCAATCTGCTTGCCGATCCTCATCGTCGGATTAAGCGAGGTCATCGGGTCCTGGAAGATCATGCCGATGTCGCTGCCGCGGACACTCTCCATCTGCTTATCGGTCATAGCTGTCAGCTCGGTGCCGCCGAGTGTGATGCGCCCCCCGCTGATGCGGCCGGGCGGAGAGGGGATGAGCTTCATGATCGCCTGTGCGCAGACGCTCTTGCCGGAGCCGGATTCCCCTACCACAGCGAGGGTCTCTCCCTCATATACCTCAAAGGAAATGCCGCGTACAGCCTGTACTTCTCCGGCATAGGTACGGAACGTTACACTCAGGTCGGATACTTCTAGCAGTTTGCTTCTCATCATTACTCGACTCCTTATTTGCGCAATTTCGGGTCCAGCGCATCGCGCAGACCATCACCGATAACATTGAAGGCGAAGATCGTCACACAGATGAAAAATGCCGGGAAGAACAGCCGCCACGGGTAGAAGCGCAGAGCCGGCAAGCCATCGGAGGCCATCGTGCCCCAACTGGCCAGCGGGGGCGTAAGTCCCAGTCCGAGGTAGCTCAGGAAGGCTTCCACGAAGATCGCAGTCGGCACGGTGAGCGTCATCGTGACCAGAATCGGGCCAATCGTGTTCGGGATGAGATGCTTGCGCATAATATGCGGCATGCTGGCTCCCAGCGTCCGTGCTGCAAGGACATATTCGCGGTTCTTGAGCGACAGCACCTGACCGCGCACGATACGCGCCATATTGATCCAGCCGGTGATGGTCATGGCGAGGATCATCGTTCCCAGACCCTGACCGAGCACAACCATCAGCAGGATGACCATCAGCAGATAGGGAATGCCGTAGATGACGTCCGCGAACCGCATCATAATCTCATCGGTGCGTCCGCCTCGATAGGCGGCGATACCGCCCCACATGACACCGATCGCCAGATCGATCAGCGCGGCGGAGACGCCGATCAGTAGCGAGATGCGCGCGCCCTCCCAGGTGCGGGTGAATACATCGCGCCCCAGATCATCAGTGCCGAACCAGTGCTCAGCGGAAGGGGCGAGATTCTTGCTTGCCAGATTGTTCGTCCGATAATCATGATCGGTCATATGCGGGCCGAAGATGGCCATGATCACCATCAGCAGCAGCAGCACGGTTCCTGTGACAGCCAGTGCATTGCCGCAGAAGCGCCGCAGCACCTCCTTCCAGTAGGGCATGCTCGCGCGGGATACATTGTCCGCCTGTGCAGACTGTACACCGACAAGCTGGAGCCTGTCCTTCATCGTTGGTTGCATCAGCCAGCGCCTCCCTTCCGAGCAGTCAGCTTGATCCGCGGATCAATCAGCATGTAAGCGATGTCAACGAGCAAGATGCACAGCAGCAGCAAGATGCTGTAGAAGACGGTGACGCCCATGATGACGGTATAGTCGCGGTTGCTGATGCTCGTCACGAAGCTGGAGCCGAGTCCGGGAATGCCGAATATCTTCTCAATGACGAAGCTTCCTGTAATAATCGAGGCGCTCAGCGGACCCATATAGGAGACAACAGGGAGAATCGCGTTGCGAATCGTATGGCGCATAGTGATCGTCCAGTTGCTTAGTCCTTTGGCCTTGGCGGTCTTGATATAATCATTGCCCAGCACCTCCAGCATGCTGGAGCGCGTGAGGCGGGCGATGAAGGCGGTCGGCGTCGAAGCGAGCGCGAGCGCAGGCAAGATCGTATACACGAACGACTCCCAACGGGCGACAGGGAATAGGCCAAGCTGAATAGCGAAGACGTACTGCAGGAAGGTCGCCATAATGAAAGAAGGTACAGAGATGCCGGCGACTGCCAGCACCATCGCTCCGTAATCCTGCCAGCGATTATGCTTCAGCGCGGCGATGACGCCGAGCGTCACGCCGACAGCCAGGCTGATGAAGATCGCCTCCATGCCGAGCACAAGCGACACCCCGAAGCCATCGGCAATCAGGTCATTGACGGTCTGGCTTTTATACTTGAAGGATGGACCGAAATCCCACTTCGCAATATTCAGCAGGTAATCCCCGTACTGCGCGTACCAGGGCTTGTCCAGCCCGTAATGCGCCATCAGATTTTGCTCGATCTGAGCTGGCAGCTTCTTCTCTGAGGTGAATGGATTGCCTGGCGCAATGCGCATCAGGAAGAAGGTCGCTGTCACAATAAGCCATAGCGACAGTAAAATATAGCCCACACGCTTGGCGAGATAGTATAGCATCACAAAGGGGGCACCTCCTGTTGGTTGAATGGAGTGAACAGCCGGATAGATCGATCCGGTGTGTTAAGTCGTGCGAGCTTATCGCAGGCGGCTGCAGCGGCGCCTTAGGAGCCGATCCGCCGCAGCCTGTGGCGGATCGGCGTGCCAGTTGGTTGATGCGCCCAAGGTCAGCCCTTGGGTTGTGATGGCCTTCAGGCAGCGGGAGTAGCCTGGTCGAGGCGCTAATTAACCCGCTTACTTATCAATATAGGCCCATTTGAAATGAATGTTGGACAGGCCGTCGATGAATACGTCATGGACATAATCCTTTTGCAGCCAGGTATTGGAATAGAAATAGATCGGGATAATCGGCATCTCATCCATCAGAATCTCCTCTGCGCTCTTGAGAAGCTGGCGCCGCTTCGCGGCATCCGACTCCATCGCCGATTGCTGCAGCAGCTTCTTGTATTCCGCGTTCTCCCAGCCGGTATTGTTGTTGCCGCCGTCATGGTCGCGCAGCGTCTCCAGGAAATTGACCGCATCATTGAAGTCAGCGACCCAGCCCAGCCGTCCGATCTGATAATCGCGGGTTTGAAGCTTCTCGATATAGACCTTCCATTCGGAATTGTCCAGAGTGACATCAATGCCCAGATTATTGATCCACATATCCTGGATCGCCTGGGCAATCTTCTGATGACCTTCGCTCGTGTTGTAGGAGAGGGTCAATGTTGGCAGTTCTGCTGCGCTTGCATAACCCAGTTCTTTCAGTGCCAGCTCCAAATATTGCTTGGCCTGGTCTGTAGCATTATCTGCAAAATAGCCTGCGGTGTTGTCTTCAAAGATAGTAGGAGGTACAAAGGCCATAGCCGGCAGCTCGCCGCCTTGCGACACATTGTCAATCAGCGACTGGCGATCAATCGCGTAAGCCAGCGCTTTGCGTAGGTTGGTATTGTCGAGTGGGGGTTCATTGATGTTGAGATTGTAGAAATACGTTCCTGCAGAAGCTTGAGCGTTCAATACGCCAGCCTCGCGCAGTGAGGACAGAGTGTCGGTCGGCAGAGCATCGATCGGCTTGCCTGCCCAGTCCAGTTCATTATTCTCATACATGGCGAGGGCGGTGCTCTCGTCATTGACGATCGTCATCACAATCTGATCCAGCTTCACCGTATTTTTGTCCCAATAGTTGTCGTTCTTCTTGAGCAGCAGCTTACTGCTATGCTGCCATTCTGTCAGAACGAACGGGCCGTTCGAGGTATACGCATCACCGGCGTTCTCGGCCCACTTCGGCTGCCCAGCCGCGATCTTGCTGTTGATTGGAAAATAGGTGTAAAAGCTCGTCAGCTCCAGAAAATAGGGGGTCGGGTTAACCAGCTCGACCTCCAGTGTTTTGTCATTTAAAGCCTTAATCCGAACATTATCCATCGAACCGCTGCTATTTGCTTCCTCGGCCCCTTGTATGTAATAGAGCTGGTAGGCATACTTGGCCTCATTATTAGGATCGAGCACCCATTTCCAGGCATATTCGAAATCATGGGCTGTAACCGGGTCGCCATTGCTCCAGAGCGCATCGCGCAATGTGAAGGTATAGACCTTCTGATCCTCCGAAATATCGATCTTCTCAGCGGCCGCCGGTTCAGGGCTGCCGTCTCTGCCGATGCGGGTCAGTCCCTCAAATATCTGGTTCAGCACACCGCCCGACACGTTGTCGCTTGCCAGCCCTGGATGAAGCGCTGGCGGCTCGGAGTGAAGATTGATACGCATCTCGGCCACTGCGGCAGGCGCGTTATCGTCTCCTCTTGGGGCATCCGTGCTGGCAGGCGAATCAGGCTTGCTGCATGCTGACAGCAGCATGCTCGCTGTTAGAACAACAGCTAAAAGGATGGACCATTTTGTTCTCATCGTATTCCTCCCGTATCTTCATGGATTCAAATGGATAAATAGAAGACGGCGGAATGGCGTCGTGGTTCGACCGACCGATTAGATGAGCTGCATTCGTTATCAAAATGTATATTGTATTCAATGTAATATATATGTCACTATACTTAACAAAGTGACCCCTGTCGCTATCGATTCCCCCTCAACTCTTGCATAAAATACCCACCATATTGCAATTTATCCATTTGATAACTCATATTATAGCATCTAAAAAATATAATTCAATAAATTTGGTAATCAGGGAAATAAAATGTTAATTTATATGACATAAAGTGGGCATGAGAAAAAGAGGAGGGGCGCCATAAGCTCTCACCCGTTTCCTCTATGTCCTGAGCCGTATGTTCCGACTTGATCGTTGAATATCTATCAGTATAATACAGAAACTCCGCAAAAAATGTCGAAATTTAGTCTAAATATATAAAATATTTAAATTATGAAATCGATTGTTTAAAATGGAAGCTCGAATTACTGCTCCAACAATTGCCGAACATGCTTCTCGATGCTTTCCGGCGTATCGGTTGGGGCAAAGCGCTTGACGACACGGCCGTCACGGTCGATGAGAAACTTGGTGAAGTTCCATTTGATCTGCTTGATGCCGAGTGCGCCTGGAGCTTCGGAGCTCAGATGCTGAAAGAGCGGATGAGCGTTCTTCCCATTGACGTCAATCTTGGAGAACAAGGGGAAGCTGACGCCGTGGTTCAACTCACACGCCTCTGCGATCTGGCTGTCTTCGCTAAGCTCCTGATTCATAAACTGGCTGCTCGGGAAGCCTAGCACCTGAAAGCCTTGATCCTTGTAGCTATCATGCAGCTTCTGTAGACCCTTGAACTGAGGTGCGAACCCGCATTTGGTTGCGGTATTCACGATCAGCAGCACCTGGCCTTTATAGTCGTCCATGCCTTGCTCCTGGCCGCGGATCGTAGTGACTGAAATATCATAGAAGCTCATTGTTATTCCTCCTCTTAATAATTACGAAATGGTAGGCCGCTCGAAATATTAATTGTTTACAATTCGATTGTATAAAATTAAAATAAAGATGTCAACCTTCCTATTTCCCCCGCAGCTTGATTGCATGCAATTCAATTGTATAATTGGTAGAGGCGGAGCACTGCCTTGCAGGCGACTCGCCAGGCGGGGGCTTAACCTTCGGCATGGAAGTGACGACTTAGCGATAACGAATGAAGGGAGAGACCGCGCAGATGACAGATGAATTGTTTTTGAAGCTGGAGCAGCATCTATGCTTTGTAACTTACGCATGCTCCAAGGAGATCACGAGACGTTATCGCCCAATATTGGATCAATTCGGGCTCACCTATACGCAATATATTACACTGGTCGTTCTATGGGAGGTCGACCCGATCCCGATGAAGGAGCTGGGGGCGAGACTGTATCTTGACTCCGGTACGCTGACACCGCTGCTCAAGAAGCTGGAGGCGATGGAGCTGATTATCCGTAAGCGGGACCTCGCCGATGAGCGGAGCGTGCTGGTTGCGTTGACCCCACAGGGCAGAGAGCTGAAGGCGCAGGTGAAGAATATCCCGCTGCGCCTGTTCGAGCAGAGCCGGGCATCTGCCGAGAAGCTGCAGCATATCCATACCCAGATGGCGGAGCTGCTGCAGATGCTGGAGCAAATGGAAGAGGCGGAGGGATAAATTTTTTGAAACGTCCGGGCTAATGCTGCGTATGGATAAGTATGCAGATTGCAGAATGATCAGAAAGGAAGTGAAGTGATGGAGGTTTACTCGGGGGGAAACACAGATCAGAGACAACCGGGCGGAAAGCCACAGTTGCCTAAGGGCATGGTGCCTAAGATTGTGGGCGGTGTCGCCATTGCTGCAGCCCTGCTGCTGGGATGGAGCTCATTTTACACGGTACAGGAGCAGGAACAGGCAGCAATCATGACATTTGGGAAATATTCACACACGGAGGAGAGCTCCGGTCTTCATTTTAAGCTGCCTTATCCGATTCAGCAGGTCGTCATTGTTCCGGCCAAGCTGACCCAGCAGTTGCATATTGGCTATCGTGAGAGCAACGGACAGAATGTGTCGGTTGAGGAGGAGGCGCTCATGATTACGGGGGATGAGAACCTCGTGTCCGCCGATGCTGTTGTGGAGTGGAGAATATCAGACCTGCACAGCTATCTGTACAATATTGAGAATGCCGAGGTGTTTCTCCGCAACTCCGCCGTATCGGCGATTCGTTCCGTAATCGGCTCAACGAATCTCGACTATGCCATTACAGAAGGAAAGACCGTCATTCAGGGCGATGTGAAGAAGCGGCTGGAGGAGTTGATGGTGCAGTACAACACAGGCATCTATATTGTCGACTTGAAGTTCCAGGACATCGAGCCGCCTGAAGGAGCGGTGCAGCAGGCATTCCGCGAGGTAACCAATGCCCGTGAGGAGAAGAATACGAAGATCAATCAGGCGCAGAAATATGTCAATGACCGCCTGCCGAAGGCAAGAGGGGAAGCGCAGGCGCTGATTGAGCAGGCGGAGGCGGAGAAGCTCTCGCGCGTAGTGAACGCACAGGGTGACGTAGCCAAGTTCAACGCCGTCTATAACGAATATGTGAAGAACCCGAACATCACCTCCAACCGTCTCGTGCTGGAGACGCTGGAGAAGATTTTGCCGAATGCGAAGGTGATTATTACCGATGGCGGGGGAGATACAGTAAAGTATCTGCCGCTTAATGAGCTGCTTGGTTCGTCCCGTTCGGGATCGGCAACTCCGCCTGCACAGAACCAGACACCTAGCTCGTCGTCCAGCCAGCCGCAGGCTTCAACCTCGGCAGGAGCCGAGCAAGGCGCGGAAGGAGGGACAGCACGTGAATAAAAAAGGGATTATAGGTATCGCCGGCTTGATCGTCGTCGTGCTCCTGCTGTCCAACTCGCTGTTCATCGTGAATGAGGGAGAGTACAAGGTTGTGCTCCAGTTCGGCGAAGCGAAGAAGATTCATCAGGACCCTGGCATTAAGATGAAGATTCCGTTCATTGAGACGGTGACCTCGCTGCCGAAGTACCAGCAGGTGTACGAGAGCAACCCGACCCCGATCCTGACCAAGGATAAGAAGCCAATTAATGTGGATAATTATACGGTATGGCGCATTAAGGAGCCGCAGAAGTTTTTGCAGTCGCTCCGCACGGTAACGGCGGCTCAAGGCCGGATTGGAGATGCAGTGTATAACACGGTCCGCCGGAAGCTGTCCGAGGTGGAATACGGCAATATCATTAGTGAAAATACGGCGCGCGGCAACCTGAACGACGACATCACGCGCGAGGTATCCGAGATGTCGGAGCGGCAAAACTATGGCATCGAGATCGTCGATGTAAGAATCAAGCGCACCGATCTGCCGGAGGAGAACAAGGACAGCGTCTACAACCGGATGATCTCCGACCGTCAGTCGATAGCGGCAGGCTATCTGTCCGAGGGCGACGAGGAATCCCGTAAGATCACCTCGAACGCCGACCGTCAGGCGCGCGAGCTGATCGCCAAGGCAGAGTCCGACGCGAAGAAGATTATTGCTGAGGGAGAGCAGGAGGCGGCGCGCATCTATAATGACGCGTATGGCAAGGATGCGAATTTCTACAAGCTGTATCGGACGCTGGAGAGCTATGTAACGACGATTCAGGGCGAGACCGTGATCATGCTGCCGATTGATTCGCCGTATACGCAGGTTCTGCTCGGAAACAAATAGCTGCGCCCCCTTGCATCAGGCGCAGGCTTTGCATATAATGTAGTAATCAAATGCTGTGATAGAGAAGAGTACGCAGTGCTTTCATACAGGGAGGAGACACCGGAGATTGAGAGTGTCTTCATGAAATCAGGCTGCCGAAGTTCGCTCTGGAGCAGGTCGTTGAACAGTGGCTCCGCCTAGGCAGGAGCGGCCCAGTAGATGAACCCGGCGCCGAACCGTTATTCGGATGAGGGATTATCAGTTTGCGCGAGCCTGCTGTTAATCCGAATTAGGGTGGTACCACGGCCTTTCCGTCCCTTACGGGGGAGGAAGGGCTTTTTTTATTTTAAATGCGAAGGGGAGCTTTCACGATGAAGGAACGATTGGAAGCGTTGCGCCAGGCTGCGCTGGATGAGCTGAATCAGGTAGCCGATCCGGGTGTGCTTAATGAGCTGCGGATCAAATATTTGGGCAAAAAAGGGGCGCTGACCGAAATCCTGCGCGGGATGGGCGGCTTGAGCAATGAAGAGCGTCCGATTATCGGCCAGGTCGGCAATGAGGTGCGCGCGGCGATCGAGGCGGTAATTGAGCAGAAGCAAGAGCTGTTTATTCGCCAGGAGACCGAAAACCGGCTGCGTCAGGAGACGATTGATGTCACACTCCCTGGCACGAAGCCAGAGACTGGCGCTGTGCATCCGCTGAACAAGGTCATTGAGGAGATCGAGGACATCTTCATCGGCATGGGCTATACGGTGGCCGAAGGGCCGGAGGTGGAGACAGATTACTACAACTTCGAGGCGCTGAACCTGCCTAAGAACCATCCGGCCCGCGATATGCAGGACTCGTTCTATATTACAGAGGAGCTGCTGATGCGGACACAGACCTCACCGGTGCAGGTGCGGACGATGAAGGCGATGAATGGCCAGACGCCCGTCAAAATTATTTGCCCGGGCAAGGTGTACCGCCGCGATGATGACGATGCGACCCACTCCTTCCAGTTCAATCAGATCGAGGGTCTGGTCATTGACAAGAATATCCGCATGAGCGATCTCAAGGGAACACTGCTGCAATTCGTGCAGCAGATCTTCGGCCCGCAGACGCAGATTCGCTTGCGTCCGAGCTTCTTCCCCTTCACTGAGCCAAGCGCAGAGGTGGATGTGACATGCGTTCAGTGCGGCGGACACGGCTGCCGGATGTGCAAGCAGAGCGGCTGGCTGGAAATACTCGGCTGCGGCATGGTGCATCCGCGCGTGCTGGAGATGGGCGGCTATGATCCGAATGAGGTGAGCGGGTTCGCCTTCGGGATGGGCGTAGAGCGGATCGCGCTGCTCAAATACGGCATTGACGATATTCGTCATTTCTATACGAACGATCTGCGCTTCCTGAGCCAGTTCGCCAGAATGTGACACGGAAAATCACCGATATGAGCGAAGAGGAAAGAAGGGGTATCCAATGAAGGTATCATACCAATGGTTGAAGCAATATGTGGATGTGTCCGGGTTCAGCGCCCAGGAGCTGGCGGAGAAGCTGACCCGCGGCGGCATCGAGGTGGACGGAGTCGAGGCCCGCAATCAGGGTGTTACTCAGGTCGTTGTAGGCTATGTGAAATCGAAGGAGAAGCACCCGGATGCCGATAAGCTGAACGTGTGCAAGGTGGATGTCGGCACGGGCGAGGAGCTGCAGATTGTCTGTGGCGCGCGCAATGTGGATGCTGGGCAGCATGTGCCGGTCGCCGTCGTTGGTGCGAAGCTGCCAGGGGGCATGGCGATCAAGCGCGCCAAGCTGCGCGGAGTAGAGTCGCAGGGCATGATCTGCTCGGCTAAGGAGCTGGGCATCAATGACAAGCTGCTGCCCAAGGAGCAGCAGGAGGGTATCCTCGTGCTGCCTGAGGGGCTGACGCTGGGCACTCCGATTACGGAGGTGCTCGGGCTGGATGATGAGGTGCTCGATCTGGATCTGACGCCGAATCGCTCTGATGCGCTCAGCATGCTGGGCGTTGCCTATGAGATGGCTGCGCTGACTGGAGCGGATGTGAAGCTGCCAGATAATCAAGTCCAAGCCGCCTCGATCGAGGCTAAAGATTATATCTCGGTCAGCATCGCCGCGCCGGAGCAATGCCCGCATTATGCCGCCCGTTATATTAAAGGCATCAAGGTGGCTCCGTCCCCGCAATGGATGCAGAACAGGCTGATCGCAGCCGGTGTCCGTCCGATCAACAATGTTGTGGATATTACCAATTATGTCATGCTGGAATATGGTCAACCGCTGCATGCGTTCGATGCGGACAAGGTAGAGGGCGGTCAGATTCATGTTCGTCTTGCCCACGAAGGGGAGGAGCTGGAGACGCTGGACGGGCAAGTGCGCAAGCTGGAGCCGCAGATGCTGGTCATCGCTGACGCGTCTCGTGCGATCGCGCTTGCGGGTGTGATGGGCGGCGCCAACACCGAGGTATCCGGCGACACCGTGAACCTGCTGCTGGAGTCCGCCCGCTTCGATGGCGGCACAGTACGCAAGGCATCCCGCAAGTTCGGCCTGCGCTCGGAAGCGAGCATTCGCTTCGAGAAGGAGGTTGATCCGGCTCGTGTGCTGGAGGCTCTGGATCGCGCCGCGGCTTTAATGGCGGAGCATGCGGAAGGGCTGGTAGCGGACGGTATCGTGTCTGCCGGTTCGCCGGATAAGGAGCCGGTGCAGATTGCTGTGACGCGCAGCCGGATCAATGGCTATCTGGGCACAGAGCTGTCGGGACTGGAGATCAAGACGATCTTTGGCCGCTTGAACCTGGACTATGAGGAGCCGTCTGCGGACAGCTATATTGTAACGGTGCCTTCGCGCCGCGGCGACTTTGCCCATGATGTCGATATTATCGAGGAAGTGGCTCGCTTGTACGGCTATGACAATATCCCGACGACGCCGATCGAAGGGGCGACGACGCCGGGTGCGCTGAATGGACCGCAAGCGGTTCGCCGCAAGCTGCGTCGCCGCCTGACGGATGCGGGGCTGCATGAGGTGATCAGCTATTCGTTCACCTCTCCAGAGCGTGCCGGTCTGCTGCCGCAATTGACGGGCAATCCGGTGCCGGTACGGCTGGCGATGCCGATGAGCGAGGACCGCAGCGTGCTGCGCACAAGCCTGATCGGCAATCTGCTGGACATTGCGGCATACAACCGCAACCGCAAGACAGATAATGTAGCGATCTTCGAGCTGGGCAGCGTGTTTGTAACGGATGAGGCTGAACTGACGCGTCAGCCGCAGGAGGTGCAGAAGCTGGCTGCGCTGCTGACTGGCAGCCGCACTCGCGCCCAATGGAATGTGAAGCCGGCTGCAGTGGACTTCTACGATATGAAGGGCGTGCTGGAGGCTGTTGCCGAGCTGCTCGGGCTGTCTGCGAAGATCACACTGAAGGCGGCAGCGCCGGAGCATATGCATCCGGGCCGCAGTGCCGAGGTGCTGCTGGCAACGCCGCGCGGCCAAGAGGTGATCGGCTATATCGGTCAGTTGCATCCTGATGTGCAGCGGGAGCTGGATCTGGCGGATACCTACATTATGGAGGTCAACCTGGAGGCGCTGTATGCAGAGGTCGATCTGTCGATCGTCTATCGCGCATTGCCGCGCTTCCCTGCCAGCTCGCGCGATATTGCCGTCGTCATCGACCGCAGCCAGGATGCGGGCAGCTTGACTGCTGCGATTGCAGAGACAGCCGGCGAGCTGCTGGAGTCAGTTGAGGTGTTCGATATCTATACCGGCGAGAAGCTCGGTGCAGATAAGAAGAGTGTGGCGCTTGCTCTCGTCTACCGTCATGCAGAGCGCACGCTGACGGACGAGGAAGTGTCCGAGCTGCATGCCAAGGTCGTCGAAAGATTAGAACAATCTTTTCAAGCAGAATTGAGAAAATAGCAGGAAACCGTCAAAGCCATATCGAATTAGTTCACTGGAACTTGTTCGATATGGTTTTTGCGTCTTCATAAGAACTTCGACATAAAGTCTGTTCAACATGCTTTCACTTACATCACCTTGGGCCAGGATGGCAAATAGGGCAAGCAGGACTAGTAATTTCAGGAGGTACATATGTGATGGATGCGGAACGCACGAAGGTTACAGTTGATATATATGGACATCAATATAAATTAGTTGGGAATTCCAGTGTAGATTATATGAAGCGAGTGGCGCTGCTGGTGGATGAGAATATGCACAAGCTGGCAGCCGCTTACTCGCGGCTGGACATGCCGCGTATCGCAGTGCTGGCGGCAGTGCATATGGCGGATGAGGTCTATCGCCTGCGGGAGGACAAGGAGCTGCTTCGCGCAGAGAAGGACAAGAATAGGCAGCTTTCGCTTCAACTGGAGGAGCTGCAAGGCAAGCTGGCGGGTCTGAACGAGGAGCTGGCCGAGCAAGAGAATAAGCGCCAGATGGGACTGGATCAGCTTCGCGAGGAATGGAGCGGCAGGCTGGAGGAGAGCGAGGCGGAATGGAGCGGCAAGCAGGCGCTCGCGCTGGAAGAATTCGAGCGTCAGCGCCAGGAGCTGGAGCAGCAGTGGCAGCGGCGGCTTGCCGAGCATGAGGAGCAGCGGCTTGCAGACTTGGAGCAGCATGAGGAGCAGCTAGCTGAGCTGGAGCTGCAGCGCGAGGCAGCAGCAGGGCAGTACGAGGAGCGCATGGCGGAGCTGAGGCGTGAGGGTGAGGCAGCCAGAGAGCTGCATGCCGCTGAGCTCGCTGCACTGAGGCGCGAGCTTGAAGCGGCTGTGCAGCAGCATGAGCGGGCTGTTGCCGAGCTCGTTCAGGCGCATGAGCAGGCGTGCGAGCTGCAGGCGCTGCAATGGGCGGAGCAGCGCGAGCAGTTGGAGCAGGAGCATGCTGCATTGCAGGAGAACTGGGAGCGTGAGCGCGAGGAGCTGGGAGCGAAGCATGCCGCCGAGCTTGAGGCGCGCGAGCAGAGCTGGCAGGCGGCTGCTCAGCAGCATCAGCAGAAGTGGCAGCGTGAACGCGAGCAGTTGCAGCAGCAAGCGGAACAGCGGCTCGCCGAGTTGGAGCAGGAGCATGGACGCAGGCTGGAGGAGCTGCAGGGACAACTGGCCGAGCAGGAAGAGCAGCGGCTCACCGATCTTGTGCAGCATGAGGAGCAGCTTGCTGAGCTGGAGCGCGGCCGTCAGGCGCTGGCAGAGCATCATGAGGAGCAGCTCGCGGGGCTGGCAAGCACCCATGCGCAGGCGCTGGCGGCACTGCAGGAGCAGCACGAGGAGCAGCGCCGTCTGTGGGAGCAGGAGCTTGCTGAGCTGAGCGCAGTCTGGGAGCAGGAGCGCCAGCAGCTCGAAGCAGAGCAAGCGGATCATCTGGAGCGTCTGCAAGAGCGCGAGCAGCACTGGAACAATGCTGCGGAACAGTGGAAGCAGCAGTCGGCGCAAGAGCGTGAGCAGTTGCAGCAGCAATGGGAGCAGGAGCGAGCAGAGCTGGAGCAGGCGCAGGTGGCTGCGCTGGCTGAGCTTAGAGCAAGCGGTGAGTCGGAGCTGGAAGCAGCTCGCGCGGAGGCTGCGGCGATGGCAGAGCAACTGCGCACAGCATTTGCGAGCGAGCGTGAGCGACTGAATGCGCAATGGGAGCAGCAACTGGCCGAGCATGAGGAGCAGCGTGCCGCGGTGCAGCAGCAGTATGAGCAAGAGCTGGAAGCAGGCCAACAGCTACTGCAGGCCGCACGGGAGCAGCATGAGCAGGCGCTGGCAGAGCAGCAGCAATGGTCGGCTGCGCAACTGGCCGAGCGCGAAGCCCAGTGGACTGCGGAGCGCGAGCAGCTCAAGCGCCAGGAGCAGCAGCTGCGCGAGAGCTTTGCGTTCCAGCGCGAGGAGCTGGAGCAGCAGTGGCAGCAGCGCATTGCCGAGCATGAGGAGCAGTTGGCTCAGCAGCAGCGCGAGCTGGAGGCGAAGCTTGCGGAGCGCGAGCAGCAATGGCAGGAGCAGAGGCAGCAGCTCGCACAGGAGCAAGAGGAGCTGCTTGCCGAGTTCGAACAGCATTGGAATGAGGAGCACGAGCGAATCCGTAAGGAGGCGGCGGAGCGCGAGCAGGCGCTTGTGCAAGCACATGCGGAGCAGCAGGCTGGCCTGGAACGGCAGCGCCTGGAGGAGCAGGAGCAGTTGGAGCAACTGTGGGTTGCTGAGCGCAAGCAGCTTCAGGAGCAGAAGGAAGCCGAGCTGTCCGAATGTGAGCAGTACTGGCGTTCAGAGTTTGAGCGGCTGGCAGAGAAGATGGCGGCAGAGCGTGAGGAGCTGGAGCAGCAGCATGTGCTTGAGCTGCAGCAGCGGGAGGAGCAATGGAATCGTGAGTTTGACGCCCGTGTAGAGGAATGGCAGGCTTATAAGCAGGCGCTGGAGCAGGAGAAGGAGACTGCACTGCAAGAATGGGAGCAATATTGGCAATCCGAGCTGGAAGGAGCCAAGCAGCAGTTCGAGCAGGAGCGGCAGGAGCTGCTCGCCGAGCATAGCCGACAGCTTGCAGAGCGCGAGTCGGGCTGGCAGTCGCAGCTTGAGACGCAGCGCAGCCAGGCTGAACAGGAGAAGCTGCGACTGGTGGAGCAGCAGGATCAGTATTTGCTAGAGCGCGAGTCAAGCTGGCAGTCGGAGCTGGAGCGACTGCACCTGCAATGGGAAGAGGAGAAGCAGTTGCTGGTGGCGGAGCAGAAGCAGCAGCTAGCAGAGCGCGAGTCAAGCTGGCAGTCGGAGCTGGAGCGACTGCACCTGCAATGGGAAGAGGAGAAGCAGTTGCTGGTGGCGGAGCAGGAGCAGCAGCTAGCAGAGCGTGAGTCAAGCTGGCAATCGGAGCTGGAGCGACTGCACCTGCAATGGGAAGAAGAGAAGCAGTTGCTGGCGGCGGAGCAGGAGCAGCAGCTAGCAGAGCGCGAGTCGAGCTGGCAATCAGAGCTTGCGGAGCTGCGGAAGCAATCATTGAAAGAACAGCAACAGCTTGCGGAGCGCTTGAAAGAGGAAGCCGATGCGATGCAACAGCGTGCTGTTAAGGAGCAATGGAAGGCGCAGCAGGAACGCGAGCAGTTCTGGGAGCAGGAGCGCGAGCGGCTGCTGGCAGAGGCGCAGGAGCGAGCAGCTCAGCTTATGCAAGAGCAAGAGCACCTGAAGCAGGAGCTGGAGAGCCAGTGGAATGGCAGACTGTCTGCGGCAGCAAGCCAGTGGGAGCAGGAGCGCGAGCAGATCGCTGCCACGGCAACGTCGGAGCGCAAGGAGGCTGAGGAGATCTGGCAAAGCAGCTTCGTCGAGCTTCGCAAGCAATATGAGCTGGATGTAAGCAAATGGCGTGAGCGTTGTGACGATGCCGAGCATCGCGCGCTTGAGCTGATGGAGCAGGAGGAGGAGCTGCGGGGAATGCTGGAGCAGCTTGAGGCCGATCTGGCTAGCCAGCGCGCTCGGAATGAAGAGAGTACGCAAACAGCACAGGAGTATGAGAGCAGAGAATCGGAATACCAGCTCCGCCTGGAGCAGCTTGAGGATCAGTTGTTCAAGCAGCGTGAACAACTGTCTGCGGCCTACAAGCTGGGTAACGAGCAGAAGGAGCAGCAGCGTGAGCTTCATGAGCAATTTGAACAACTGAAGGCAGAGCTAGACCGCTACAGTGGCCTGGAGCAGCAGCTTGCAGATCAACGGAAGCAACTGGAGGCTCAGATGGCCGAGGAGCGCAGTCAGTTCGAGGCGCAACTGCAAGAGGCGCTGGAGCAAGCTGAGCTGGCGCAGGATGGAGAGTCGCAGCTACAGCAGCGCGAAGCCGAGTTCTCCCGGCAGATGGAGGAGCTTCGCCAGTTAGCCGAATCGGCGCGAGCCGAGAGCGAGCATCGGATAGGCGAGCTGGAACGGCTGAAGGAAGAGCTTCAGTCGAAGGAGCAGCGTGAATCGACGCTTCAGCAGGAGCATGAGCTGCTCAAGGAAGAGCATGACAAGCTGCGGATTGAGTATGCGAAGCTCCAGACGGAATATAATGAGTGGATCGAGCTGATCGAGCAAAGCTAGCCGTGTCCCCTGAGGCTTGCACGATTACTCTAGGCAAGGAGGGCAGAGCAGTTCCATGTGAACTGCTCTGTTTTGCTGTCTGAGGGTCAAGTATGTTATCAGCAAGCTATACATAAAAAAACTCCACAAGCCAAGAAGAGTCGCCTCTTCACCTGGCTTGCAGAGCTCGCTGATCGTCTGCTGCTTATTCAACAATTAATGTAGCTTTCATCTCCGCGTGGCCGGTGCCACATGGAATGTTGCAGTGAATTTCATATTGGCCAGCATCATTGATGGTGACTGTCTCCGATTTGTTCTGCGTGACCTTGATGTCCAGATTGGAGATTTCAATGCCATGCATACCGGAATTGTTCTTGAGGCTGATCGTTACGGGCTCGCCCTTCTTCACTCGGTACTCCTGCTGGTCAAATTTGTAGTTGCTGGCTTGAATGACAAGAGATTGGCCATTAGCTTCAGCACCTCCTGTCGCTGTATTGTCAGCAGGCGCTTCGGTTTTGCCGCCACAAGCGGCAACGATAAGCAGCAATGTCAGAGCCATCGTTACTAGCAAAAATTTTCTATTCATTTACACATTCCCCTTTATCCAGATATTTGCTTGTTCAACAAGCATGCGATGATATTGTATCCCAAATAGGGAATGACTGCAAAGTGACAAACTATTGAAGTTAATTTGAACAATTGTTGAACGGATGGAATCAGGCTAGTGCAGGGCAAAATGATGGAAGCCGGGTGTGAAGAGTATGAAGTATATGCAGTGTAGGATGAGTATGTAACCCCATAACGGCGGAAAGACTGGTGCAAGCAGTCGTATCCGCCGTCTTATGGTTATTTTTGTCTGCGTCCTGCCTCATATGGAGTACTGACCGGGATGAAGAGGTCGATAATCCCGATGACCAGTGCAGCAAGAATGGCACCCAGCACAGAGACGGCAACGCCGCCCACGATGAACTGGGCAAGCCATATGACCAGTGCGCTGCAGAGGAATCCGACGATGCCGCGGCCAAAGGGAGATACTTTCTTGCCGAAGATGCCTTCAATAACCCAACCGAGCGCTGCGATGACAAGCGCCAGGAAGAATGCGCTCCAGAACCCGCCTACACTAAAGCCGGGAACGATAAATCCAACCACCATCAGCACAAGCGCAGAGACGATAAAGCGAACGACATGTCCTAGAAAATGCATATTGAAATTCCCTCCTTAATATGAAATGTGCAAATGCTGTGCTTGGTTAATACTATTCCCTGATCCCGTGAAATCATTCGGACAGGATTAACGGTTCAACATGGCGTCTTGTCGGTTCATCCGCTATAATATAGCAGAGAGGAGTTGTGCTCGTTTTGAACGATAAAATATTGACTACACTGGAATATTCCAAGATTATAGATCGGCTCGCCGCCCATGCAGCAACGGCGCTCGGCAAAAACGTTGCGCGGGCGCTGTCCCCGAGCAGGGAGCTGGAAGAGGTTAAGCGCTCTCTGCAGGCTACCGATGAGGCATACAAGGCGGATCGGCTGAAGGGAAGCGCGCCCTTCGGCGGCGTGACGGACATCGCCCCGGCTCTGCAGCGGGCGCGGATTGGCGGCATACTGAACCCGTCTGAGCTGGCAGCGATTTCATTGACTGTGCGCGGCGCCAGAAGAGTGAAGCGTCACATTATGACGCTTCACGATGACGATGCGATACCGATGCTGAACCATGTTGCTGAGCAGCTCAGTGAATCCAGAGAGCTGGAGGAGCAGATCAATGCCTGTATTGACGACCAGGCTGAGGTGATGGACAGTGCCAGCTCGGAGCTGGCCTCGATCCGCCGCGAGCTGAAGGTGGGCGAATCGCGCATTCGCGAGAAGCTCGATCAGATGGTTCGCTCCTCCTCTGTGCAGAAGATGCTGCAGGATGCGATTATCACACTGCGCAATGACCGCTATGTCATCCCGGTCAAGCAGGAGTACCGTTCTCACTTCGGAGGGATTGTACATGATCAGTCCGGCTCGGGAGCGACACTGTTTATTGAACCGGAAGCGATAGTGAATATGAATAACAAGCTGCGGGAGCTGCATGTGGCCGAGACGCGGGAGATCGAGAAGATTTTGCTGCGCTTGACCTCCGTTGTGGCAGAGTATGAGCCGGACCTGATGCTGGATCTGGATCTGCTTGGACAGCTTGATTTTGCCTTCGCGAAGGCGCGTTTTGCCCATGGCATGAAGGGGACGCTGCCACGGATGAATGACCGCGGCTTCCTCAAGATCAAGCGCGGACGCCATCCGCTGATCGATCCGGCGGCCGTTGTTCCACTCGACGTCGAGCTGGGCAATTCATACAGCGGGATCATTGTCACCGGCCCGAATACGGGGGGCAAGACGGTATCGCTCAAGACGATCGGCCTGCTCAGTCTGATGGCGATGTCCGGCCTGTTCGTCCCTGCTGAGGACGGTACGCAGCTATGTGTGTTCGATGCCATCTATGCAGATATCGGCGATGAACAGAGCATTGAGCAGAGCCTCAGTACGTTCTCCAGCCATTTAACCAATATTATTCGTATTCTGAGCTCAATGACGCCCAAAAGCCTCGTACTGCTCGATGAGCTCGGGGCGGGAACCGATCCGGCAGAGGGCTCTGCGCTTGCTATTGCCATATTGGAGCATATGCATCGCAGCGGCTGCCGCATTGTGGCGACGACGCATTACAGCGAGCTGAAGGCGTATGCGTATAACCGCAAAGGTGTCATTAATGCGAGTATGGAATTCGATATTCAAACCCTCAGCCCGACCTATCGGCTGCTGGTTGGTGTGCCTGGACGAAGCAATGCATTCGCGATCGCTGAACGGCTCGGCCTGCCGCGTCATATTATTGATCATGCGCGCGGAGAGGTGAGCGAGGAGGATATGCGGGTAGACAGCATGATCGCTTCGCTCGAGGAGGATCGTCTGAGCGCCGAGGCAGAGCGCAACACGGCCGAATCGCTGCGCCGGGAGCTGGAGGAGCAGCGCCGCAAGTTTGACGAGCAGCGCGAACGGTTTGAGCAGCAGCGGGACAAACTGCTGGTTAAGGCGCAAGAGGATGCCAAAGAGGCGGTCGCCAAGGCGAAGCGCGAGGCGGAGCAGATCATCTCTGACCTGCGCAGGCTGGCACAGGAGGAGGGTGCTTCGGTTAAGGAGCATAAGCTGATCGAAGCAAGACGGCGGCTGGATGAAGCGGAGCCGCAGCTTCGCAAGCAGGGAGCCAAGGGCGGTGCAGCCAAGCCCAAGGCTCCGCAGAAGATTGGAGCAGGCGATGAAGTGATGGTCTACAGCCTCAACCAGAAAGGGCATGTTGTCGAGCTGACAGGCGGAGATGCACTGGTGCAGCTTGGCATATTGAAGATGAAGGTCAGTCTGAATGATCTGGAGTTGGTCAAGTCTGCTCCCGCGCAGCCACAGCAGCAGAAGCAAGCGGCTAGCCTCAAGCGCAGCAAGGACGACCAGGTTCGTACCGAGCTGGATCTGCGCGGCGCCAACGTGGAGGAGGCGATTATTGAGGTGGATCGTTTCCTCGATGAAGCGTTCCTGTCTAACATGGGGCGGGTCTATATTATCCATGGCAAAGGAACCGGGGTGCTCCGTACCGGTATTGCCGATTATTTGCGCAAGCATCGGCACGTCAAAAGCTATCGTTTGGGCGAATATGGTGAAGGCGGCGCAGGCGTTACCGTTGCCGAGCTGAAGTAAGGAGGCACATCGCGTGAGAAATGAAAGTGTAGTGGACTCTCTGCTTGACAACCCGTATACCAGCACACTGGCCTTCGTATCTGTTGCTGTTCTGGCGCTCATTGTCTGTCTATTTTGCTTTGAGCTGGTCACACGCTATAACTGCTGGACGGAAATCAAGAACGGCAATCTGGCGGTCGCAATGGCTACCTCAGGCAAAATTTTTGGCATATGCAACGTTTTCCGCTTTTCGATCCAGGCCAATGATACGGTGTATCAGGGGATGATCTGGGCGCTGTTCGGTTTTGCTATTTTACTTGCCGCTTATTTTTTGTTCGAATTTTTGACGCCGGTATTCAAGATTGATGATGAGATTAAACGGGACAACCGCGCTGTCGGCTTGATCGCGATGATGATCTCGGTCTCTCTTTCTTATCTGATCGGAGCTACAATTATTTAAAATTGCGCATGAACATGGCTGGCTGTCCGTTACGAGCGGATGGCTGGCTGGACGCGCAGCGAAGGAGTACGGATATGAAATATTTATGGGGAACCTTATTCGCGCTCGCGGTGCTGTTTATTGTGCTGGGCGTTATTTATTTGAGTTAAAGGGGATGGAATCATGAGTGAAGCTACAGTATGTCCGTGGTGTCACAGCGAGATCGTCTGGGACCCGGAGCTAGGGCCGGAGGAGCACTGCCCGCATTGTGACAATGAGCTGGACGGTTACCGGACACTCAAGCTGAATCTGGATGAGGATGAGAGCGACGAGGACGAGTATGAGGAAGAAGATGACAGCGATGCTGGCAGTAAGACGGAGCCGTACCTGGATGAAGAAGAGCAGCAGAGCAAGCAACCACCTCATCAGGCCATTCTGGCGTTGGAGGAGCATGTGCAGCAGCTCCTGAATGGACAGGATGATCTGCCGGAATGCCCGTCCTGCCGGGAATATATGATCGAGACAGGAAGACAGCAATTGGGAAGCAATGTTGGATACGTACCGCGCAAGCTGGAGGCCGATGAGCTGTCGCTGCTGCCTGATCCAGTGGAGATGGTGTGGTACGTCTGCCCGTCTTGCTTCGAGACGAGGAGCAAGCTGTCCTATGAGGCACAGCATGCCTTTGCCCGCCGCCTGAGCGCGATGGAATAACGTGGCCGAGCCGGAATGGTAATCTCTATACAGCATGTCCTCTTAAGCTTCGGGGAATCTTATGTGCAGCAAGCTTCTTAGCGCGCATAAGTCTACGGCAGGCAGGAGGGAATTCGTGTGGAGCGCACCAAATCAATCTGGCAAGCGCCCTTCCAGCAAGCTCGCAGTAGCGCTGCCGAGCTTGACGGGGACGCGGACAGGAACAGAGGGAGAAAGCCGGGAGCACTGGATAGGCAGGCGGCATTGCTGCTTGCGGTACAGGCGATGTTCGCTGTAGCCAATGCACTGTCAGGCACATTCGTACCTGTCTATCTGTGGAAGACAAGCCACTCCTTCATGCTGATCGGATGGTTCACGCTCTGTCACTATCTCATCTCATGCATCACCTTTTGGTTGGCAGGCAAATGGGTGAAGGAACGGAACAAGATGAATAGCTTGCGAGCGGGTATCGTGCTGTCAGGCATCTTTTATCTGATGGTGCTATTGCTGGGCGAGCAAGCAGCAAGCTACATGCTGTTGCTGGGCGTAATACAAGGGATGGCATCAGGCTTTTTTTGGCTTGCTTATAATGTGGTCTACTTTGAAATTACGGAGCCGGACAATCGTGACCGCTTTAACGGCTGGGCAGGGCTGCTCGTCTCTGGATCAGGAATGCTGGCTCCATGGATATCTGGACTGCTCATTACTGCATTTGCAGGCAACACTGGCTATCGTATTATTTTTTCTCTATCCCTGCTGGTGTTTGTGGTTGCGGCGGTCATAAGCTTTTTCCTGAAGAGGCGGCCGATAGCGGGGAGCTATGATTGGGGTCATGCGTGGCGCACGCTCCGCAGCAGGCATCTGCCTTGGCGTCATGTGTTTCTGGCGCTGACTGCTCAGGGCATGCGTGAGGGCACATTTATGTTTCTCGTTGGTCTGATGGTCTATATTGCAACAACCAACGAACGCAAGCTGGGCGACTTCACGCTGTGGACGTCGCTGGTTGGACTGCTTGCCTTCTGGATCATCGGGCGGCTCATGAAACCGCATATGCGCCGACTGTCGATGTTATGGGGTACGCTAATGATTATAGTCGTCATCGTGCCACTGGTCTGGAAGATAAACTACACGACGATGCTGTGGTTTGGAATTGGAACCGCGCTGTTTCTGCCGCTTTATACGATTCCTATGACGTCCACAGTATTTGATCTGATCGGGAAGTCTGAGGAGAGCGCCAGACAGAGAGAGGAGTTCGTCATCTTGCGTGAGCTTGGCCTCGTATTCGGACGAATGCTGAGCGTTGGCGTGTACCTGCTGGTCATGTCAGTGACAACAGCGCCGCATGCCATGGCCTGGCTGCTGCTTGGCGTAGGCTCCGCCCCGCTGGCAGGCTGGTGGCTGTTGAGACGGTATGTTGGGGGGAGAGTCCCTGAAGGGTGAGTGCATATGGCGAGAGTAGTACAGAGCATTACAGAATTGATCGGCAATACGCCTGTTGTAGCGTTGAGCAGATTGCCCGGCTTGGCAGGCGCGCAGGTGCTGGTGAAGCTGGAGCGCTTCAATCCAAGCGGCAGTGTCAAGGATCGTGCAGCCTTTGCCTTGATTGAGCAGGCTGAACGAGCAGGGCTGATCGCACCTGGCGCGACAATCATCGAGCCGACCAGCGGCAATACTGGTATCGGCCTCGCGATGAATGCTGCGGCAAGGGGGTATCGGCTGATTCTGGTCATGCCGGATAATATGAGCCAAGAGCGCATTCGACTGCTGCAGGCTTACGGTGCGTCTGTGGAGCTGACTCCTGCGGCGCAGCGGATGCCAGGCGCGATTCGCCGGGCACTGGAGCTGCAAGAACAGCATCCTGGCAGCTATATTCCGAATCAATTCGAGAATCAGGCCAATCCGGACATCCATCGCCACACGACGGCACAGGAGATTATGCGCCAGACGGGAGGCAAGCTGGATGCTTTCATCGCTACAGCGGGCACAGGCGGAACGGTGACCGGGACAGGCGAGACGCTGCGAGCGTTGCTGCCGTCCCTTCATATCGCAGTCGTTGAGCCGCAAGGCTCGCCGGTTCTGTCAGGCGGTCAGCCCGGACCACATAAGCTGGTCGGTACGAGTCCGGGATTTATCCCGGCGATCTTGAATACCTCGGTCTATGATGAGATCATTCAAGTGTCCGATGAGGCAGCATTGGAGACGATGCGCGCATTGGCGCGCACAGAGGGTCTGCTGCTCGGTCCTTCATCCGGCGCTGCTGTATGGGCAGCGATGCAGGTCGCTAGCAGACTGGGCTCCGGGAAGACCGTGCTGTGCATTGCGCCGGATACCGGAGAACGTTACTTGAGCATGGGCGTCTTCTGACGCCCGGTCCGGGTACGCCGCCATTGCTTGAGCGCCGTGTGAATATGACTCCGCCTGCTTGCGATGTAATCCATGATGAATGTATATTCCCCCTCGAAGGCAGCATGCGACCATTTGCGTGTGACATCATCCCGTATAGCCGGAGCGATGCTGTCATGCATCGCGCGCACGAGCGGTTCCAGCTCGCGCTCGGTGAACACCGTTTCGATCAGCTCTGCCAGTAGATTTTGATATTGTTTGCGACAGGATGGCAGCTCCAATAGGCGCTGAGTCAATAGATTGTACCCCTGGATGCGAACAAGCTCGACGTCGCACGGCTTCCCATAGCAGTTTCTTCCCCATGTCCCTTCATAATCCCACGGAATCATCCCATATCGATTGCTTTTCCGATCCTCATATAATGTATAGTTTTGGTCAAATCCATCATAATTGCCTGTCAGCACCGCTCCTGCAAGCCATCTGATATAAGCATCCGAATTCACCCGTTTGAGCACAAGATGGCGAAGCTCGCGCCCTTGGCACAGATTCAGCTTGCGTACAAAGGAAGCCAGACGTGCCCGGTCAGCCTTGCCGCCTGCTTGCAATTCATACCCGTCGTACCAGGAACGCTTGCGCTTGCGGCTGACGGGATCGATGGCTCTGAAGTTGGCGCTGTCATGGATCGCATAGTGGATGGATCTGCACTCGATATCTCGTTTGTCGAAAAAGGCTTGATCCACAGCCTCAATCTCCAGATATACGCCGAGCGGCTGACCATTCCATTCCACCAGGCAATGTCGCGTCTTCGGGGCAGGCGTGCCGATCATCTCAAATAAGCGGAATGATAACGCATTGCGGAGCATGGATGGATCGTCATATTCTGCATTCCAGTGCAGAGTGACGCCGTTGTCCAGAATGACCTCGTAGGATTTTTTGGGATAGAGCCGGGTATGTCCTCCACGGTGGCGAATATGAGCGGCATGTTGTATACCATCGATCTCAAGCCGTACCGGAATAAGGCGCTTGCTCCATACATCCTCCTGCTCCATGATCTGTAAGGGATTCGATTCAATCGTGATGCTGCGCGAGGGAAGGCTGCCGTACCACATGACATATGTCCTCCTGGGCAATTAGTAAATGCTACCCCACCGCCTTGCGGCCGGGCGAAATAATGAAAGCCTATCTGTAGGAGATAGGCTTGTTGTGCTATAGACTATTCCATCTGCTTCCTGATGGTTACTCGGTCTCCGTCCCTTCTCCCGGCTGCTGATTCTCTTGAATATACCAGTGAGGCGGCCAATGGGCAGGGAGCTTGTAATAACCGCCGGAACGGTGTCCAGGCGTCCGCAAGCCGCCTGTTCTCTGCCCCAGCGTGCGCTGTCCTGGCGTTCTCAAGCCAGGCGTTCTCTGCCCTATCGTGCGCTGTCCAGGTGTCCGCAGGCCAGTCGTTGGCCCGATAGCTCCTGGTGTTCTTGTGCCCAAGGTTCGATGTCCTGGTGTGCACTGAACACCGCGGGTGCGCGAGCCCCAGGTGCGATGCTCCCAGATTGCGCTGCGATGCTTCTCAAGTGCATGTTGTTCCCGACGGTTGCGGTGCTGATGCTTCTGGCGTGCAGCTCCTTTCGTTGCTGAGCCCTTGGCGCGGCTTCCTGCTTTCTTCTGTTTCATTCTCTCAACTCCTTTGGCTTGTTCTATATAAACTATGCAGTGCTGCTAGAGGTGGAGCGGGTGTTTGCGCAGGAGCGCTGCTGATTTTTTGCAAAATCATCATTTATCTAGTAGTAGTCCGATAGGGAGATTCCATATAACAAAAGATACGGACGGTCTGATTGGCTTACAACCGCATAGGAGCTTTCCAGCCCGGACATAATATGGAGGGTCTTTCCTTGCAATAGCTGCGTAGGCAGCTTCAAGCATGAACCCACAAGACAGGAGGATGCCATATGATGCAGCCGTTAACGGCCAAGGAAGTAGAGTATATCGTTGATTCGATCTCCAATGAAGATTTGCTGATGAAGCAGTGTGCGGCGGCGGCAGCTACTGCGAGCAATCCGGCACTACGTCAGATTTGTACGCAATTTGTACAAATCCATGAACAACACTGCCATACACTGATGCAATCACTTAGCAATCATCAGTCGTTGGCCCCGACACAGCCGACCCAATAACGATTCCAAGGAGGCAGACACAGCTATGCATTACAACCAACAGCAGCATGCAATACTGCAAGATGAAGACCAGGCCTACAGCATCCTGGCAGATCTCAAGCGCGTTACGCGCGAATATGCGACGGCAGCAACAGAATCAAGCTGCGACCAAGTCCGTCAGATGTTTACCAGCCTGCTGAATTCGACCCTGCATCTGCAAGGCGAGCTGTATAAGATGATGAAGCAGAACAATATGTACAGCGCCGCTTCACCATGCCTGAGACAGGAGATCGACAAGCAGCTTCAGCAGAACAAGCAGACGCTGGACAAGACGCAGCAATTTGTGCAGGGGTTGGTGGGACAAGGAGGCGGCATGGGGCGTCAGGGGTTTGCGAGTGTATCGATGCCGCAGCACATCCCTCCAACACAGATGCAGCAGCCGCAGCATCCGAACAATTATATGTAGTCGCAAGCTTGGCCGCCGTTACGGCGGCTTTTTTGATATAAGGGCGGTGGCTCTATGTTGATTGCAGGAACCTATATTTCGTTGTAATATAAGGATTATGTATCAAGGCGGATGCCGAGGAGGCTGTAAGGATGGAAAAACTGAAAAATGATGTGCTGGAGCTGCTGAAGGAAGACGCGCGGCGCGGCCCGGACTTGATCGCGACCATGCTGGGTGTGAAGCAAGAGGAAGTGATTAAGGCAATCGATGAGATGGAAAAGGATCATATCATCGTCAAATATGCAACGATTGTCAATTGGAGCAAGATCAGTGAGGAGAAGGTCACGGCGTTGATCGAGGTGCAGATTACGCCGGAGCGTGGACGCGGGTTTGAAGGCATTGCCGAGCGGGTCTATCTGTATCCTGAGGTGAAGTCAGTCTACCTGATGTCGGGCGATTACGATCTCCTGGTGGAGGTGGAGGGGGAGACGCTGCGCGATGTGGCATCCTTTGTCTCCAACAAGCTGTCCCCGATAGACAAAGTGCTGTCAACGAAGACATTTTTTATTCTGAAGAAATACAAGCAGGACGGAATTATCTTTGCTGATCATGAAGATGACCATCGACTGCTTATTTCTCCTTAACATAAGGATGGTGAGCTGTCATGATAAAAGATGAACAATTGCAAGCTTCCCGGCTCGAGCGGCGCCGGTCGATGGCAGACTATTTGTCGCCTGTGGTGAAGAGCATCAAGCCTTCGGGAATCCGGCGTTTTTTTGATCTGGTCAGCGAGAGCAAGGATAGCGACATGATTACGCTCGGCGTGGGCGAGCCTGATTTTGTGACGCCATGGCATGTGCGCGAGGCCTGTGTCTACTCGTTGGAGAAGGGCAAGACCCAGTATACGTCCAATGCGGGCATGCCCGAGCTGCGCCATGCAATTGCAGGCTACCTGGAAGAACGATTCAGCGTGAGCTATGATCCGGGTAATGAGATTCTGGTCACCGTTGGCGGCAGCGAGGCGATTGATCTGGCGCTGCGTGTGCTTATTAATCCAGGCGACGAGATTCTTGTTCCTGAGCCATGTTATATCTCCTATTCTCCCATTACCTCCATAAGCGGAGGCGTGCCGGTTGGGATCGAGACCTTTGCCAAGGACAACTTCAAGCTAACCGCTGAATCGCTCAAGGCCAGCCTGACGCCGCGCTCCAAGGTGCTTGTTCTCTGTTACCCGAGCAACCCTACGGGCGGCATTATGACCTATGAGGACTGGCTGCCGATCGCGAAGATTGTGGAGGAGCATGACCTGATCGTCATAACGGATGAAATCTATGCCGAACTGACCTATGGCAGCAACCATGTAAGCTTTGCGTCGCTGCCAGGCATGAAGGATCGTTCGATTCTGGTGAGCGGCTTCTCCAAGGCGTTCGCCATGACAGGCTGGCGCATGGGTTATGCGTGCGGTCATCCCGACCTGATCTCGGCAATGCTCAAGGTGCATCAGTATACAGTAATGTGCGCGCCAGTTATGGGGCAGGTTGCAGCTCTTGAGGCGCTCACGAATGGCCTGGATGAAATGAAAAAAATGATGGATTCCTACAACCAGCGTCGCCGTCTTGTTGTACGCGGATTCCGCGACATCGGACTTGACTGCCATGAGCCGCAGGGGGCATTCTATGCCTTCCCGTCGATCGAGTCCACTGGACTCAGCTCGGAGGTGTTTGCTGAACGGCTGCTCCGGGAGCATAAGGTTGCTGCTGTGCCGGGCAATGTGTTCGGCAAGGGGGGAGAAGGCTTCATCCGCTGTTCGTATGCCACATCGGTCTCTCAGTTGACAGAGGCTATCGACAGAATAGGCCACTTTGTGCACAAGCTGAAGCAAGGTTGATCCAGTTGGTATATCTTTCATATTTGTATTTCTCGATAAAATTTGATATAATTTAACAAAATTAGATTTATTTTGAGGGATACGTCGAATCGTGCTGCTGTGGAATCGCCTTTCATTATTCTTGGTGGAGGATGATAGCCAGGAACAGGAGGGATAACGATGGCTTTCATGGAACGGATCGTCGTCAGGCCTTCGGGCCGCATATCCCCTAAGCTCCGCAGACTGGAGGATGAAATCTGCCATCTGCGCAAGGTGATGGAGCAGACCTATAGCCAGGAGGAGACATTCAATTCCGATGTCGTCATCCATATCAGCCGCAAGCTGGATCACAAAATCAATGAGTATATGAGAGAGAAGCAGTTGTGCGCGAGAGCTTAACAGCCGCTGCTGTCTGAGCGTTATACCTTGGCCGACAGGCCGATCCGGCTGCTTCGTCGAAGCGGCGCAGCCGGATTCGTCTGACAGCAAACATAGGGCTGTCCCTTGACGCAGCGATGCTGCTGATCGGGAACAGCCCTTGTGTTGTGGAGCTATTTGGCAAAGACGTGATTGCCGATGGTGACCGTTGTCGGTCTGCTGCGCACCCATTGATTATCCGTTTTGGCAGGGTTATAGAACAGAATTGCCCCACCGGACGGGTCGCTACCTGTCATGGCCTCATCGACAGCGCGAATTGTCTCCGCACTCGGCTCGGCATCGTAGATGCGTTTGTCCAGAACGGGAGAGTATTGATAATAAGATTTTCCGTTGTAGTGCGTAACCTGGAAGATCGTCTCCTTGATCGTATCTGGCCAGGCGGGGTCTTCGACCCTGTTAAGTATGGATGCAGCGACAGCTACCTTGCCTTGATAGCTCTCGCCGCCCGCTTCAGCTTCCGTTATGCGGTATAGCCATTTCATGTCTTCCGCGCTGGCGTCTGCGACCCGAGTACGACTGCTGGTCAGTTGCTTCAACTTCATGGGTTGGTTCGTATAGAGAGAGACGCTGTGCGTCGCGGCGTCATACTCCGCGCGCATCCCCAGTTTGTTAGCCGTATAGGCGAGCGGCACATACGAGCGGTTGTTCTGCAAGAAGGCAGATGGACTCAATTCCTCGCTTTGCCACTGGGTTTGACCGTTCCATAGCAAGCTGGCGTAGCTGCGGTTGACGGGGAAGGCGAGGATGACCGAGGAATGGCGTATGACTGCCGAGCGGTATTGCTCATCCCAACTGACCTGGGCTCCTAGCTGGTTGAACAGAGTGGCAGGCACCATCATGCGATCTTGAACTAGCGTTGCTGGGGTGGTGATGGGTGTGCCGTCGACGATCAAGCTCGTCGGGGTGATCTGCGTGTCCTGGGCATGGGCCAGCGGCGTTGCTGCAGTCAATGTCCAGGCCATGCAGGCGATCAGAAACATAGTCTTGCCTTTGAATCTCATGAATATCTACTCCTCCTATCCGTAGTCTACTCTACTACAGGTAGAATTGTAGATGCCATGGAAATAATAGCCTTGCCTATTATTAGGAGATAGAATTGCATTTGCGAATGTCGTTACATATGCTGTTTGAGAGAGCGGCGGTTGATAGAGAAGGACTATTGCCAGGCGCGGTTATAGGCCTTATTTGGGCGGGGCACAAGGTTATGGTATAGTAAAATAAGTGTGTCAAACCACGTAAGCAGGAACGGGGGCGGGCAAAGGATGAAACTATATACGCGGACGGGAGACTTGGGGGAGACGGCGATTATCGGGGGGCGTGTGACCAAGGATGATCTGAGAGTGGAGGCCTATGGCACCATTGATGAGCTGAATGCTTTCACTGCTCAGGCGGCTTGGCAGGCAGGGCAGTATGCGGAGCTGCATGATCTCGCACAGCGTCTGGAATTTGTCATGAATCAACTGTTTGACTGCGGCTCTGATCTGTCCTACGCGGATGAGCTTGAACCGACCTATAAGCTCGGCGCAGAGGATGTGACTGTGCTGGAGCAGTGGATTGATTTCTATCAGGAACAAGCACCACCTATACGGCAGTTTGTACTGCCGGGTGGGAGCGGACTGGCAGCCGCGCTTCATGTGTGCCGAACCGTGTGCCGTCGCGCGGAGCGTCGCGCGGTGCGACTGGCGGCGATTCGTCCGTGCAGTCCGCATGTGCTCGTCTACTTGAATCGGCTGTCGGACTTTTACTTCGCTGCGGCCAGAGCTGCGAATGCGAGGCTGAATATCGAAGATGTCCATTATATCCCAGGATTGAAGGCGGATGACTTATTCTCATGACAGAGATGCAATATTATGAGCCACTGAAGCTGACGATAGCCCCCCAGGACGAGGGCATGCCGGTGCGAACGGTGCTGGAGCGCCGCCTTGGGGTATCGCGCAAGCTGATGTCGCGGCTCAAGCTGACAGAGCAAGGGATTACATTAAATGGGCAGAGAGTGTATACCTCTGTAAAGGTAAAGGCGGGCGATGAGCTGGCGATTCGCATGGAGAAGGAGACGTCGGATGATATTTTGCCAGAGCCGATGGAGCTGGACATCCTCTATGAGGATGCCGATCTGCTGCTTGTCAACAAGCCTGCGGGTGTCATTGTGCATCCGACGCATGGGCATTACACAGGCACGCTGGCCAACGGTGTTGTCCATTACTGGCAGCAGCGGGGGGAGCAGGTTCGCTTCCGCCCCATTCATCGGCTGGATCAGGACACATCTGGCGTGGTTGCCATAGCCAAGAATCCGTATGTTCATCAGCAATTATCCGAGCAGATGCAGCAGGGGAAGATGGACAAGGAGTATTATGCTTTCGTCTACCATCTGCCATCTCCATCGTCAGGGACGGTGAATGAGCCGATCGATCGTGACCCGGAGCGGCCGCATATTCGCATCGTTACGGAGAGCGGCTATCCTTCGATTACCCATTATGAGACGATAACGAGCTATGGCAACGGAGCAGCCGCGCTGGTCAAGCTGAAGCTGGAGACGGGCAGAACCCATCAGATTCGCGTCCACATGCAGCACCTTGGTTGTCCGCTCATTGGAGATGAGATGTATGGACTGATCGATATGGATGAGCCATGGATGAAGGAGGCTGAGCAGGCTGCAGGGCGCCAGGCGCTTCATGCCCGGCTGCTGGCCTTCACCCACCCTGCTACGGGAGAGCGGATGACGATCACAGCACCGCTGCCTGTCGATCTGCTCCGGCTGGAGCAGCAGTTGCAGACGTTAGCTGTATACTAGAGAGCAAGAGAAGAGAGGAAGAGAGAGATGTCCAAGCTGACCGTGTATCATTACGCCAAGTGCGGCACATGCCGCAAAGCCGTCAAATGGCTGCAAGCAGCAGGCCATGAGCTGGAGCTGCATGATCTGTTCGAGACAGCGCCGAGCACTGAGGTCATTCACAATTGGATCGAGCGCAGCGGACTAGAGAGCAAAAAGTTCTTCAATGTAACTGGAGATGCGTACAAATCACTCCAACTGAAGGACAAGCTGCCGCAGATGAATGAGCAGGAGAAAATAGAGCTGCTGGCCTCCAATGGACGGCTGATCAAGCGACCGGTCGTCGATGACGGGGAGCGAGTTACAGTGGGCTTCAGGGAGACAGAGTTTATACAGATATGGGGTGACTAATGGCACAGAGAAAACATGAAGAAGGAAAGAGCCGCAATCCGTGGTGGTTTATAGGCGCAGCGCTGCTGTTCCTGGCGACCAAGGGGAAGACGGTGCTGCTGCTGCTCGGTAAATTTGCCGGACCATTAGTCAGCATGGCGGTCACGATCGGAGCCTATGCGCTGATCAGTCCCGTCTGGTTCGCCGTGGGCTTTGTACTGCTCATTCTGGTGCATGAGCTGGGTCATGTATGGGCAGCAAAGCACAAAGGGTTGCCAGTCAGCGCGCCATTATTTATCCCGTTTATTGGAGCGCTCATTACGATGAAGCGTCATCCGAAGGATGCGGCGACGGAGGCTTATATTGCGCTTGGGGGCCCGCTGCTCGGCACGCTGGGTGCTATGGCAGTGTACATTGCAGGAGTCGTACTGGATAATCCATTGCTGTTCGTGCTGGCGAATGTCGGATTTCTGATCAATCTCTTCAACCTCCTGCCGATTCATCCGCTGGATGGCGGGCGCATCGCGACAGCAGTAAGCCGCTGGCTGTGGGTTGTCGGTCTTGTTGGGGGCGCCATTGTTCTTGTCTATCGATTCAGCTTCCTGATGTTTTTAATCTGGTCGTATTTTGCCTGGAATCTATATCGCACCTATATCAAGCGGAAGAAGAATAACCATCCCGATTCGGTTACCAGCATCTACGAGGTTCGCCTGGAAGAGCTGAATCTTCCAGAATGGTTCCTGACTGCGCAGGAGCGAAGGCTGGAGCTGGGATATAACAGCTTTTGCCGGCTCACGGGAGAGCACATCGTCCAGTTCGAATGGGAGGTGCTCAGCTTCCGCGGAGAGCTGGAGCTTCCAGTACCAGGCATTGTACATCGCGTAGAGCTGGAGCGGAGCCGTGTCATCGAGAAGGATGGGGAAAGGAAGCTGGAGCTGCTGGTTCGAGTGGAGTTCGAGCGGTACGAGAATGACCGATACTATGAAGTTCCGCCCTCTACCCGCTGGAGGTTCGGACTGGCTTATGGCTCGCTGGCATTGTTCTTGATCGCTATGATGTGGAATATTCATGAGATGGGCTTAGATGTTAGCCTAAGGTGATGGAGGGAAAGGGATCGTGAACAAGCAAATAACAGGGCGCTGGCGCTCCGAGCGGCTTAGCGCGCTCGGTTCGGCGATCTTTGCAGAGATTGCGGGATGGAAGGAGGAGGCGTTGGTCGAGGGGGCCGATGTGATTGATCTGAGCATTGGCAGCCCCGACCTGCCGCCAGCCCCGATCATCCGCGAGGCGTTAAGCCGTGAGGTGATGCTGTCGGAGCGCTATGCGTATCCCGCATCGCGCGGCAGTGCCGCGTTCCGACATAAGGCGGCGGAATGGCTGCGCTGGCGCTTCGGTGCGGAGCTGTGTCCAGACCATGAGCTGGTCACTCTCATGGGCTCGCAGGATGGACTGGCGCATCTGGCGCTAGCGGTAACCAATCCAGGCGATGCGGTGTTGGTGCCTGATCCTGGCTATCCGATCTATGCAGCATCGCTGGCAATTGCCGGGGTAGAGCCGATCAAGGTGCCGCTGCGGGCAGAGCATGGCTTCCTGCCGGATCTGGATGCGATTACAGAGGAGCAATGGAGACGCGCCCGCTTCATCCTGCTCGGCTTTCCAAGCAATCCGGTCGCCTCAGTAGCCGAGCTATCGCTGCTGGAGAAGCTGGTGGCACTTGCCAAGCGCCATCAGGTACTGGTTGTGCATGACCTGGCCTATTCGGAGCTTGCCTTTGACGGCTTCCGCCCGCCGAGCATTCTGCAGGTTCCCGGTGCGCTGGATATTGCTGTCGAATTTCATTCCTTGTCCAAAAGCTTCAATATGGCTGGCTGCCGAATCGGGTTTCTGGCTGGCAACCGTGAAGCCGTCGGAGCACTCCGGGACTTGAAGGCCAATATCGACTACGGAGTGTTCGATGCAGTGCAGCAGGCAGGTATAACGGCGCTGGAGCCGGATATGCGGCGTCAATTAGAGCCGGTTGCCCCCATCTATCAAAGGCGGCGCGATCTGTTCGTTCCAGCACTCGCAGACGCTGGCTGGCAAGTGCCGCTTCCGCGTGCAACGATGTTTATCTGGGCGCCGCTGCCGCCAAGAGCAGTGTCGAAAGGCTGGAGCGGCCGTCGGATTTCCCGGGAAATGGTGAAGCAGGCAGGAGTTGCTGTCGTACCTGGAGAGGCATTTGGCGAACAAGGGGAAGGCTACGTGCGCATTGCGCTTGTTGAGCCTGAGGAGCGATTGGCGGAGGCTGCAAGTCGAATCGGACAATTTCTGAATGCCATAGATTAGGTCGAGTATGAAAACCCGTTTAAGGGCAGCTCTTACCACCTTTTTGCATCCTGCTGCGTTGCCGTTTCTTGAGGTACCCCGGTATGATTTCGAAAAGCGCCTTGCCTGGAAAGAAAATCCTGCCAGTTCTGAACTATTCATAGTTTTCAGACAAGCCTTAGATGCGAAACAGGGAATCTCATGAGATTCCCTGTTTTCTTAGTCCAATATGCTGTGTATTCGGATAAGAGGCTAATCAAGTTGATGACGACTCGGCCTATACCGCATCGGTCAGGAAGTCCAGACGCAGCTTCAGCTCCAGCTCCTCCATCTGCTGCATCAACTGATTGCGTGAGATGCGAAGCCGCAGACGATCCCAATCCGGCTCGGCTAATTCGGGAATGTCACAGCAGATGGCCGACAGCTCCTTGCTGATGATTGAGCTCTCCTTGCCCGCGAGCAGCTTCTTGTGATAGCGGGAAAATTGAGGCTCTAGCTGCTCCAACTGTTCATATAGCCGTTCCAGTGAACCGTAATGGTGAAGAAGCGGCAAGGCGGATTTGGGGCCAATGCCAGGACAGCCAGGAATGTTGTCGCTCGTATCCCCCAGCAGCGCCTTCAGATCAATCCACTGCTGTGCTGTCAGGCCGTACTCGCTGGCATAGTCCTCCAGTCGGTAGACCACATCTCCCTGCTTGCCTGCAATAATCTGCGAGGTGCTCTCGCTGAGCAGTTGGAACAAGTCACGATCATTGCTATAGATATAGCAGGCTCCGCTGCTCCAGCGCGCTGCCAGCGTCCCTATTATATCATCCGCTTCATGGGGAGCGATCGCCAGTTGAGCGATCCCGGCCGCTTCCAGCAGCGCTGTACATGTCTCATACTGAAGAATCAAGGCTTCAGGCAGCTCGCCGCGAGTTCCCTTGTAAAAATCATACTTCATCCTTCGAGCCGTCTCATCGCGCTTCACATCCCAGGCTACTGCCAGATGAGTAATGCCATGGTCGCGCGAGAGGTTGAACAGCTTCTGAAAAAACACGCGCAGTGCATTCGTATAGATGCCCTTGCTATTCTTCAACTGATCGTCCCTTCGTCCGTAAGCTGTTGCAAAATAACCGCGGCTCAGCAGGTTAAAGCCATCGATTAGCAACAAAGTCGAGGTTGTCATCCTTCATCCTCCCATTCTTCTCTATTATTCTAGTATAGGAGATGAGAGGGAGTTTGTCATGAGGGACCGCCATCCAGTTGATAGATGCCGAGCCCCCCACAAGAATGTGCCTACTGGAGCGGCTTGTCCTCTGCGGCGCTGCCATTTCCCTGATCGCCATCATATTCCCGCTCCATGCCAGCGTGCAGCTCGCGATTCTCGTAATCGAAGCGGACCGCGGAGCGCTGGTCGCTTCTCCATGGCGTGCTTTTGCCCAGCGATTCGGTTAGCAAGTCTGATCCGTAAGGCCCCTCGGGGAACTCTTCAAGCGTAAGGTCATTGCGTTGGGATTCTACAGTGGATAGATCGGTATATTTTTGCTTGTTCTCTTTGATGAACGGATGATCCATATATTGGCCCCCTCACTGTGCGCTGTATTTATCCGTAACAGTGTGCCCCTACAGATCGGAAAAATTCACCGTACCGACGACCAGGCTCAAAAATTGCTTCAGCTCCAGCTCCTCCTCTTCCGTCAGCTTGAAGGTATATTCCAGATAGCCCTCCTCCTCCAGATCATCCGGCCCGATGATAGCCGTCTTGCCAGCTTGCAGGTCGGTTACGAGCTTCTTGCCATAGAAGCTTGCCGTTGTCGTAATGGCCAGGTCATAGCGCCTCAGGCTTGGCCCGATGAAGGTGACGAACCGGGTGCGGGTCTCCTCCGTTTTATCAGATAAAAAATCATATTCCGTCAGTGTCATGGCTTCCAGCCTCCTCATTGCAGATGCTAGTATTATACACTTAGAGCGGACAAGGAGCTATAAGGCTGCAACACGGAAATAAATACTTGTAAAGCTGGATAATATTATGGTAACATATAAGCAACCGAAACATATGTGCGTGTGAGGAAGCACCTCCAAGTTATTTTTAACTTGGGGGTGCTTTTTTTTGCGTCCACTTACGATAGCCAGGGGTCTGCACCTTATCAAGGCATAGGGGCACGCGGCGCGCAGGATGGCTCGGTATATTGATGGAGGTGGCGAATATGAGACTTATTTTTGCAATGATGATGGAGAAGCAGATGGAGGAAGGGCGCTTCCTGCGAGCGCAAGTCGCGATTGCGGAGCGTGAGGACAACTGGCAGGTGATCTGGGAGGAAGATGGGGCCGCGGGTGCGCCGGAAGTATGGTTCGAGGGGGCTAGCTGGGAGGAGATGCTGACCTCCTTCCGATATGGTTCCGCAGTGAAGATGGGCGAAGGGTTTGTCCCTCTGGTGGATGGCGTGCTGGAGGATCGCAACGCCCAGCAGCGGGGAGGGAGCAAGCTCTCTTATCTTCAATGCTTCGGCGAGCTGTATGCCAATGAGGAGCTATTCGAGGAGCTGCGGAGCTGGCGACGACGCAAGGCCAGGGAGCACAGGAAGGCGGCCTATCTTGTATCTACCAATCGGATGCTGCGGATGATCAGCGCCTTCGTCCCGCATCATCAGGAGGAGCTGCTGCAAATCCCCGGCTGGGGAGAGGCCAAGCACAGCGCCTATGGCGAGGAGGTGCTTGAGCTTACGCGCAGCTTCGAGCAGCCAACCGCCTTTCCGCTCGATTGGGTGCAGGAGGTGTTAAACCCCACTGTGTACACGCAATGGCTATACAAGCAGAAGGAACAGAAATTCAAGGAGGAGCTGGATCGCCAGCAGGAGAAGCGCGCCATACTGGATGGTGCGGGGAGAGGACTATCCCTCAGCGAGCTGGAGACCACACTGGAATTGGGGAGGAGGGAATTGATTGAACGGATGGAGCAGCTACATCTGGAAGGCTACGATATGGAGCCATTGATTCAGCAGGAGCTGTCTCTAGTGCCTGATGAGGAGCTGAGAAAAATCAGGGAGACGTTGATTGCCGTAGGAGACCGCTACTTGAAGCCGATATTAAGCCAGGTCTATAAGGAGGAGGAACTAAAGGAGCAGCAGCTTGGCCAATTATACGATAGATTGAGATTGGCGCGTATCCGTTTTCGACAAGAGCAGAGCAATTCACAGGCTATTTAACCGGGACTTAAGTCGTGTTTATTAGGCTCTCTTACAAAAAATAGTATACTTGGCCTAATGTTTTAAGTATAATGTAACTAACGCTAATATACTATTTATGCTTACACAAAGGGGAGCTTCCATTATATGAAGGCAGAATTAGTTAATCCGTTTCTCGAGTCGGCCAAAAACGTCATAGAGCAAATGATTATGATTCGGCCTGAAACTGGTGAGCTTCAAGTGAAGAATGTGAAGCTGGTGCAAGGACATATCTGGATACAGATCGGTATGTCAGGACAATTGAGCGGCGATGTGATGTTTGGGTTAAGCGAGTCGGTAGCATTGAAGATTATATCTGCAATGATGGGTGGCTTTGTCATCACTGAGATTGACGAGATGGGCAAGAGCGCAATCTCCGAGCTTGGCAATATGATTAGCGGCAACGCGAGCACACTGTTATCGAATCAAGGAGTGCACGTAGACATAACGCCGCCCCGGGTGTTGTCCTCAGGACCGGATGGCGAGATGGAGGCTCGTGCGCTGACAATCCCGTTAATTATAGATGGCATAGGCGAGTTGGACATTCAAGTGCTTATCGCTTAACGATAGGAGAAGACGACCCGGTTCCTTAGCTTCATAGAGGAACGTGGTCGTCTTTTTGTTTAGTTTTGCGCTAGGGCGGCTTTATACAGTACACTGTTGTTAGGTGATGTAGATGGTGAGAGGAAAAAAGATTGTCATAACTGGAGCGACAAGCGGGATCGGGCTGCTGGCTGCCCAGATGCTGTCAGCCGAAGGCGCAGTGCCGATCATTACAGGACGCAATTCCGACAAGCTGACGAAGGCGTTAAGCCTGGTTCAAGGAGAGCGTTATGGCTATGTCATGGATGTGACCAGCACAGAGCAGGTGGCCGATGTGATGGGACGCATCGTGGCTGAGCATGGCCATGTAGATGTACTGATTAATAATGCCGGCTTTGGACGGTTTGAACGGCTGGTTGATGCTCCTGTGGAGCAGTTTGAGCAGATGATGGATACCAACTATATGGGAATTGTTCGTTGTACCAAAGCGATCCTGCCGCATATGCTACAGCGCGGAAGCGGGCAGATTGTGAATATTGCCTCTATGGCGGGTAAGCTGGGCACAGCCAAATCCTCAGGCTACTCGGCGACGAAGCATGCGGTGCTAGGCTTGACGAACGCACTGCGCTCCGAGCTGGCCAACACTGGTATTACGGTATCGGCAGTCAACCCCGGGCCGATCGACACGCCTTTCTTTGACATTGCCGATCCGCAAGGCACATATGTAAGCAATGTGAAATGGTTTATGATGCCGCCTGAAAAGGTGGTGCGTGAGCTAATTAAGGTGATCGATAAGCGGAAGGCAGAGATTGATATGCCGGGTCTTGCAGCCGCAGGCATCAAGCTGTATCAGATGTTTCCACGACTGCTGGATAAGCTCGCCGCAAGCTGGCTAAACAAAAAATAAATGAGCGGAATATAAAGGAGAAGTTACCTATTATGAGTACAACCTGGAGCAGTCTGGCGGTATCTGCTGAGATTGCTAATCTTCTACAACAACATGAGATTCATGAGCCCACCGCAGTACAGGCCGAGGCGATACCGCTGCTGCTGGGCGGACGAGATGTCATCGCGCATTCGCAGACTGGAAGCGGCAAAACATTGGCCTATCTAATTCCGTCGCTGCAGCGGATCGATCCTGCACGCAAGCAGGTGCAGGCTATCGTCATTGCGCCGACGCAGGAGCTGGCGATGCAGATTGTGCAGGTGGCGCGTACATACGGGGAGCCACTGGGCATTCGCATACAGCCGCTCATTGGCGGGGCTGCGCTCAAGCGGCAAATCGAAAAGCTCAAGGAGCACCCGCAACTGGTCATTGGAACGCCAGGAAGAATGCATGAGCTGCTCAAGCAGCGCAAGCTGAAGCTGAACGAGGTGCAGACCTTCATCATCGATGAGGCGGATCAAGTATTCGAGCTGGGATCGACACGAGATGTGGAGGAGCTGCTGCGTGCAAGTGGCAAGACGAAGCAACTGGCCTTCTTCTCCGCTACATACCCGCAGACGATGGCTGATCTGGAGGCAGCATGGATGAGCAACCCGGAGCGTGTGGCAATCAATCCGGGACAGCGGGTTGCCGCCTCCGTGGAGCATCAGTTCATCGTATGCGACAAACGCGACAAGGTGGAGACCGCGCGCAAGCTGATCCGGCTGCTGGAGCCTCGTTCGGCGCTGCTGTTCCTCAACGATACAGATAACATCAGCAACTGGCAATCGAAGCTATCCTACACGGGCTTCAACATCGAGGCGATCTACGGCGATGCCGACAAGGTGAAGCGTGCGCTGACGCTGGAGCGGTTCCGCAACGGGAGCTGTCAGCTACTGCTTGCAACTGATGTGGCGGCCCGTGGCCTGGACATCGAGCAGTTGCCGCTCGTGCTGAACCTGGACCCGGCGGTGGATGCCGACCATTATGTGCATCGCGCAGGGCGGACGGGGAGGATGGGCCGTCCTGGGACGGTGATTACTCTGATTACGCCGGATCAACTGTTCATTATGGACAAGTTCAGCAAGCAGCTACACATTCATATTCGGCAGATGGTCATGTCACATGGTCGGCTGCTGGAGGCTTCCGAGCTCAGGCAGACGGGGAGAGGCGGCTCAGGCCAAGCGGGTGCAGGAGCTGACAGACGCAGTGCAAGGCCAGGAGCGGGCGGCCCTGCGGGAGATCGACGTCAGCATAGCGACAACGGCCGGGCACATGGGGCAAGCCATGAGCGTGCTACAAATCGTCGCAGAGCAGGAGCTGCCGCTGCTGGACGTTCAGGAGAAGCAGGAGCCAACGCTGCTGCGACCGGAAGAGTGAGCGGCACCTCAGGTCATGCTTCCGGCAGCCAAGCCAAGGGGCGCCGAGCGAAGCCACAGGCAGGCAAGGGTGCAGGCGACAAGGGAACAACGGCCAAATCCAAGGCGGTGCGCGAGCGCGAGCGCAAGGACAAGGGTGCGCCGAAGTGGCTCAAGGCCAAGCGCAGCGAAGGCAAGCCGGAGGACGGCAACTAAAGCTGGCGCTAGGGAGCCGCTGCTATCAAGTGCAGCCCATCTCAGGAGATTGGCTGCATTGTGGCGGCAGGCTACATATTGAGAGAAGGAGCGATGAAGGTTGGAAGCTGTATTGCGTGTTGCGGGCTTGACAGGCGGCTACAGTCCGCGTCGGCCCGTGCTTCATCAGCTTGATTTTGCTATTAAGCCGGGAGAGATGGTCGGGCTGATCGGTCTGAACGGAGCGGGCAAGAGTACGACGATCAAGCATATTCTTGGATTAATGAAGCCGATTGCGGGCGAGATTTCGATCCGCGGCACGACGCTTGCCGAGGACGCACAGCGGTATCGTTCGTCCTTTGCCTACGTGCCGGAGACACCGATATTGTTCGACGAAATGACGGTACAGGAGCATCTGCATTTGACGGGGATGGCTTATAATGTTCCGCAGGATCTATACGCGCAACGTAGCGAGCAGCTTCTGCGGGAGTTCCATATGACCGCCAAACAGAATGCCTTCTCCAGCCATCTGTCCAAAGGGATGAAGCAGAAGGTGATGATTATGAATGCGCTGCTGCCGGAGCCGCCGCTGTATATTATTGACGAGCCATTCCTTGGTCTTGATCCGCTGGGGATACGCTCGTTGCTGGAGCTGCTGGTGGAGGTGAAGAACAGCGGAGCGGCCATATTGATGAGCTCGCATATTCTGGCTACCGTGGAGATGTACTGCGACCGCTTCCTCGTGCTGCATCAGGGTCGACTGGTTGCGCAGGGGACGCTGGAGGAGGTGCGGGCGCAGTCCGGCGATCCGAAGGCTTCGCTGGAGGAAGTGTTCTATCGTCTGGTTACAGGAGGGGATGGAGATGCGCCAACCGCTTGAGGAGCTGTGGCGCAAGCGCCGTGCCGCCTTTCGCAAGGAAGTGTTTCCCTATGCGCAATCTATGGTGCAGAGCGGTTTCCCGGGCTTTGTCATATTGCTGTTGATCCTCGGGATGCTGGGCTATGGCACGCTGCTTCGCAATATGACGCCCTCGTTCCCGTATGTGGCAGTCGGCATCGCGGCCTTAACGCCGGTGCTGTGCTACAGCCCGCTGCGCACATGGCTCAATCCCGCGGATGTCGCGTTCCTGATGCCGCGTGAGAGCGAGATGGGCGGTTACCTGAGGTTGTCCTGGCGACATAATCTAATCGCCGGTGTACTGCTGTCAGCGCTGGTGCTCGCGCTCTACATGCCGCTGTATGAGCGTGCCGCTGCGGCGCCTCAGCCATGGCTGGCGATGGGTGCGGCGGCGCTAGGGTTGAAGCTGCTGAATGCAGCCGCTTCATGGAGAGAGCGCCAGTTGGCCTGGCCTGCCGCCAGGCGGGGGCTGCGGCTGCTGCGCTGGAGCTGCACAGCGCTCATCTTGGCCGCGCTGCTGCTGACGGCGCTATGGAAGGCTGCGCTGTTCGCTCTGCTGCTGGCGGGAGTGCTGGTGCTGGTTCTTCGTCTACCGGCTCGGCATACGCTCCCGTGGGAGCGGCTGATGCTGGAGGAGGAGCGAACCCGGCAGCGATATTACCGATTCTTCGGCAGCTTCACGGATGTGCCGGAGCTGCCCTCATCCATTGCCCGCAGGCCGTATCTGGCGTGGATGGCTGCCCGCATCCGTTACAGCCACAGCCACACGTATCGCTACATGTTCGCTCTGACGCTGCTGCGCACGGAGCTGGGCGGCATCGTGCTGCGGCTGACGCTGCTCGGACTGCTTGCCGTCACGCTGGCTGTGCGATCCGCGCTGTTCGAGGGCTGGGGAGCGGTCTTCTTCACCCTGCTCTTTCTCTTCCTGCTGCGCATTCAGGCCAGCTCGCTGCTGCAATCGCACCGCCATTCGGTATGGCGGCACATCTACCCGTTGCCACAGCAGCAGCATAATGATGCGTTCAAGCAGGTGGTGGTCACGACGCTCCTGATCTGTGCCGTAGCGCTCTGCCTGCCGCTCATCTGGCTGCTTGCGATCGGCATCATCTGGCCACCCATCATAGCTGTAGTCGTCTCCTTTGGCTATGTGCTGCTGCGGCTGCCGCGCCAATTGCTCCGCAAGATCGATGCGGAGCTGGAGGACTGATCGATCGTGTAGACAAGGGGCTGTCCCATAAACCGAGAAAACGTAATGATTTGCTCCCATTATAGTAGGGCGACCATGATGGGAGCTTTTACGAGAAGAGTTGACACCTGATCTACTACTGCCATTCTTCCCCGTTCAGGCCGAAATAGCCTCCCGCAATGCCGCTATTCTTAACAACGGGGAAAGCATTTCCTCCAATTACAGCTCCGGAGGACATATATACAGAGACGGTTGTTTTCCCCAAGCCCTTCAGGCCGTTTGCTTGATAATGATCCAGCGGATGATTGCGAACGATAAATTGTTCGATATGGATCATCTGGTCAAGATACGGATCGGGGTCATTCCCGGGCAGCGTCCAGAACATACGATAAGGTGTCGTTTTTAATAAATCGCTAGTCAGCTTATAAGGAGTCAGGGAGCCGTTGTAGGATATAATTTCATAGCCCTGCTTCATGAGGTAATCCCGCGCAATGCCGGCATTGCCGCCAAGTTGATCTACCTTCGCTGAGTTTTGACAACCCATGACCATTCCAATCCCCAAAACAAGGAACAAACCTAATATTAAAGTTCTCAACTTATCACTCCTTCTATATAAGCTATAAGCTTCAAGCATCAGGGCGAAGAATATGCTATATCATCCATTCATGAAGAAGAGAGCCAAAGACGTATGGAATCGGCAAAGTGCGAAATCTGAAGCGATTACGGTAAGAGAATAAAAAATAGGGCAAGCCCTATAAGGTGGTTGTGATTGCTTGCGCTAATAAGCTTTCCCATCACATTGACGCATCCTTAATATAAGCCAGCCCTACAAAGTCTAGTGCTATATTGAACTACATTCCTAACGATATAGATCCGAACTGCACGAAGGCGTGCCGCCAACAGGAGCACGCCTTCGCTTACTTGAGGAATAGATAATGTCTAATTGCTGCTGACATCGAGCACAGCCTTGTGGATGCTGTCGAACAGCTCCTCCAGATGCTCTTCCTCGATACAGGAGAAGGCGACACGCAGATCGGACTTGCCCAGGGCGATCGTACCGATGCCGTAACTATCCAGCAAGCGGGTGCGCACCGCTTCGGCATCCGCGTTCTTCAGCTTGAGGCACATGAAGTAGCCAGAGTTGAACGGGTAGTATTCCCATGCATCCCCGAAGTCTCCGCTGTCGAGAATCTGCTTCACCTTATTAGCGCGACCCTTCATAATCTCGAATTTCTCCTGCTTCTGTGCAGTGAAATCCGGCGATTGCAGCGCCTGCAGCACAAAGGTCTGCGATGGATGCGAGCAACTGGAGATGGTCGCGCGGATAATGCCCATCGTCTTCTGCTCCAATGCCTTCAATATCGCCTCAGACGGGGAGGCGTAGGTAATGAAGCCAACACGGAAGCCCCATACATATTCTTCCTTGGTTGCGCCGTCGACCTTCACAGCGAGCACGCGCGGATGAAGCTCGGCAAGCTGTCCGAACAGCGATTCCTGCAGCGAGTTCTCGAAGAACAGGCCGAAGTAGGCATCATCCGTTACGACAACGACGTTAATGCCCGCTTCCGCGGCATCGCGGATTGCAGCGACGATCGCAGCGCCTTCCTCAGCTCCAGGCGTGTAGCCGGTCGGATTGTTCGGGAAGTTCAGCACGACGATCGCCTTGCCCTTGTCCTGCTGGGCGAGCAGCGCTTCGCGCAGACCGGCTGCATTAAAGCGGTAGCTGCTATCATACAGCTCGAACTCCACGATGCTGGCGCCACGGCGAAGGCCGAAGGTCAGCTCGTAATTCTCCCAGTTCTTATTGGGAATGATGACGGCATCGCCAGCATCTGCGAACAGATCGGCTACGATGCTCAGGCCATGCGTGAGCGCATTGGTCACAATCGGGTTACCGAAGGACTTGCCCTCTAGCGCAGGATTCTCTTGCAGCATCTTGACGCGCCATGCGGATCGAAGCTCAGGCTTGCCCTCCGGTGGTGCATATGGGTAAAGGTCCTTGGGTTGATAGGCTGACAATGTATCCTGAATGGTCTTCAAGTGCATCGGCTTGCCGCCTTCAAGCGCGATGCCGATCGTTGCATTGAACTTGTTGGCCTTGTTCTTGGCTTCTGCAGACTGGCTTAGAATGCCCTCTTTTGGAAAATAGATGGCCTTGCCGATTCCAGACAGCATGTCATATACATGCGGATTGTCCTTCTGAATCGCTTCATTAAGCTGCTGGGCAAGTGAGTTCATGGATCTTCATCCTTCCGAGAGTGTTCGATTCGTTCGGGAGCTATTATATCACATTTTTAAAACCTTACATCACGGAGTTATGAATTTTTTAGAAATAAAACAGGAAAGACCGCCAAAACAGGCGCAAAAGCTTGCGCGGTTATTTTGGAGTGTTGTATGATGGCATCGTTAGCACTCGGATGCATCAGGCCTTCAAGGAGGTTATCGAACTATGTTAAACGCCGCACCGTCGTCCTTCATCCTCAAGCCGTCGTTCGCCAAGATTGTATGTGAACCGGGCTGGAAGTGGCAAAAGCGAGAAAAGCCGCTCGCCAACTATGATCTGTTCTTCGTCTGGAGCGGCGAGGGAGAATTGGTGTTGAATGGACAATCGTATACGATTGGCAAAGGGAGCTGCTTTCTATTTCGTCCAGGCGATCACACGAGTGCAACGCATAACCCGCAGAAGCCGCTGGTGCTGACATACATACATTTTGATGTTCTGGATCATGTCGAGCTGGTGCCCAAGCCTTACCGGGTGCTGGAGGATACGGTGGACTTTGAATATCTGCTCTCCCGCTATGTTCGCCTGTTCCTGGTCAAAACCTACGCCGCCGAAGAGGAGGCCCAACTGATTCTGAAGCAGCTACTGATCCATCTGCTGCGGGATGACCTCGTGGAGCGAAGCGCGGTGGAGACGAGAGCCAGCAATCAACTGACAGAGGCGATTCATGAGATTGCCAACTATATTCGGCAAAATCCGGGTCATGCGCATCGGGTGGAGGATCTGGCTCAGCGAGCGCAGTTGTCGCCGCGTTATTTCTCTATCAAATTCAAGGAGCTGATCGGCGTCTCCGTACAGGCTTATATGATCCGCACCCGAATCGATCGGGCGAAGCATCTGCTGATGCACGCGGGGATGAATGTGACCGAGGTGGCCGATGCGCTCGGCTATCGGGACATCTTCTTCTTCAGTCGCCAGTTCAAGCAATATACGGGCAAGAGCCCGTCCGAGATTCGCTGAACGATGGACTCTGTCCATCCGCTGTCTTCAGAACGATGAGAGGCCACGCGCGCGGCAACGCTTCAGGCGTGCTCTTCGCCCAGCGCGAATCGGCGATCCTGCATGATCTTATCCATCGTCTCGGGCATAGCCTCGGAGCCTTGTCCGCTCGTATCGAGCATATGTCTGCTGCTCAGGCCCGAGGCTCGAAACTCTTCCAGCAGCACGAGGGATCGCTCTCCCATCCGGTGCTGAGGCTCCCTCAGCCCGTCTCGATGCAGCAGCGTCGCTGGATCGGTCCACAGCACGACATAGATGAACCTCGCATTCAGATCGCTGAGCAGCTCTTGCAGGCGGTATGCCTCATCAGGAAATGCCACATAATCGATGACGACATCGATTCCCTCACGAATGAAATTACGCGTCAGACTCCCGATATTATTCCAGATGAGCGCTGTCTCCCGCTTGCTCTCCCACGGCTTGCGCCTGCCCTTGATATGCATATGACTGACATCATCACCCGAAATATAGGCGCTGTTCTTCAAAGCATGAACGAGTGCGCGCGAGGTGGTGGATTTCCCGACTCCAGCCGGGCCTGACACGAGATATACAGTAGGTATGGCTATACCCCCCCCCCTTGTGCCCTCCAAAAGAGGAACAGCAGTTTCCTTGACTCCGCGTCTACGCTTTCAGCCTGCCAAGCTCCTCGCCCATCTTCACTCGTTTGCCGGTCATCAGATCCTTGCGCAGCGTGAAGGTATTGCCCTCCGTCAGCAGAACGACAGTCGAGCCGAATTCAAAATAGGCCAGCTCATCTCCCTTTGTCACCTTCGTCACGCGCTCATCCACATAGCGGATGCTGCTGACATTCATCGCGCCGACCTTGACCACCGCTACTTCTCCTGCACTGTGGCGGATGTAGCTGACGAGCCGCTCATTGCGGCTGAGGACGCGCGGCATATGGCGCAGCCCGAAATCATTGACAGGATAGACGCGACCTGGAAGATGATCTCTCTCGACGATCATGCCGCTAACTGGCGCATGGATACGGTGGTAGTCCGTAGGACTCAGATACAGCACCAGACAAAAGCCATTCTCATAGTTAGCGGCGCGCGGCGACTGCTGCAACAGCTCATCAATCGTATAGTCCTGGCCTTTAATATTCAGTACGGTACCATCTTGAATGGGGCCGCAGCCAGTAATAAGTGCATCCACGGGACTGACTAGCGAATCGGCATGAGGATGAATCGGCCGAGCGCCTGTCTTCAGCCTTCTCGTAAAAAATTCATTCAGCGTGCCATACGCTTGCAGCGGCTTCTCCGCCTCATCGACACGAATTCCATATAGTTTGGCAAATCGGGGAATAAAGTGCCGGCTAATCGAGGATTGAGCCAGCCTGCCCGTCATGTTGGAGATCCATTTGCGCGAGCTCAGCTCGGTCATGGATTTTAGCAGCCATTTGGTCATGGCGTTGAAGTCCACCCTTTCTCTGCACCTTGTCCAGACGGTGCTCTCCACGTAAGTTTGCCATATTGCGCCATACAAATCAACATTCGGCTCGCCTCATAGGTGCTGATGGAGAATTAAGGAAAAAAGTGTAAAATCCAAACCCAAAATTAGGTCTATCTTCCGACAGATTCACTTGCTCTAGTACAGTATAATAGGGAGACAATAAAAATATGACAATAAATCGCTAGAGAGGTTGAGCATGAGAAAACTAGTAGGATGTATCGCTGCAATCATGTGTGTGATGATGATATGGAGTATGATGCCTGTATGGGCGGAACCGTCCGGTTCTTATACCGCCAAGGTGCTGAATGGTCCCCTTGATGTGCGAAGGGATGCAGACGCCAAGTCAAAAATCGTAGGCTCGGTAGATAAAGGAGATACGGTCAGCGTGCTGGATGAAGCATTCGGCTGGTCGAAGATTAACAAGGACAAGGTGACAGGCTGGGTAGCTGGCTATTATCTGAAAAAATCAGGCAGTGCGGACAGCAGCAGCTCATCCTCCAGTGCTGCCTCGGGGACGGTCAACACCACGGCAGCAGTGGCATCGGGCAGCAGCGGCAAGGTGACAGCCGATTCGCTGCGCATCCGGTCGGGCGCCTCCACGAAGCATTCGGTGATCGGCGGGCTCTCGCAAGGGGAGACCGTGAAGATTATCAGCAGCAAGGACGGATGGCTGCAGATTGAGATGGATGGCGGCAAGAAGGGCTGGGTATCGGGGGAATTCATCGCGATCGGCGGCAAGACGGTCACACCAACGAAGACTGCTCAGTCAGGCAAGTCGACGACGAAGTCGGGGAAGGGTCTGAAGAATCGGGTCATCGTCGTTGATCCGGGACATGGCGGCAATGATCCGGGAGTCATCGGCTCGAAGCTGGGCACAGAGGAGAAAACCTTGAATCTGAGCACCTCTCAATATTTGGCTGAGGAATTGAAGAGCCGCGGCGCGACCGTAGTCATGACCCGCACGAAGGATGAGAAGCCTTCCCTGTCTGGCCGGGTGCAGACGAGCCAGTCGGCGGGCGCGGACCTGTTCATCAGCGTGCATTACAACTCATCGAAGAAAAAAACATCGGGCACACTGACGTTCTACTATAGCGAGCACAAGGATCTGCCTGTAGCCCGCGCGATCTCCAAGCAGCTCAATGCAACGGAGACGAAGCTCAAGGACAACGGCGTCTCATTCGGCGACCTGCATGTATTGCGAGAGAACAGCGTTCCTGCGGCACTTGTGGAGATGGGCTTCCTCTCCAACGAGAAGGATGAGCGAATTGTGATCACGGATGCCTATCAGCGCAAGGCTGCGGCAGCGGTTGCCCGCGGCATCGAGAACTATTTCTCGAATTAAGAAGCTGCCTTGAGTAGCAGCTCTAAGGGTCGCAGATGACATCATAGCGATATAAGGTGAGGGAACGTGCGGAATTCGAGCATAGCTGCGCAAGTCAGCTACATATAGCTTAGCAGGCACAGCGGTCAAGCAGGGGGAACCTTGCGGCCGCTGTGTTTTGGTGTTGGCAAGGGAGGAGCAGGGAACAGGCAGGCGGAGGCAAGTTGCATAAATGGTATTTGCGCTAAGGCTTCAACTTTTGGCATAGGTTTATCATCGTGATCGGATGTCTGGGGAGCGAGCGCGAACCCCAAGCTCACATGAAATCCCTGGGAGGTTCGCAACCCGCATGGATACTGGTTTTTTTGGAAAAAAGGGTCGATTTTTCGCAGATTTAGAAGTATACTAGAAGAGGTTCGCGGAATAGACCCCCACATCCCTTGCCTGACAAGGGATGCGCAAGGGTGCCGTCGCTCCTCGTGCGGGAGCGTGGATTGAAACCGTCAGAGGGCGAGCAGCGCAATAGCTCAGTAGCGCGGTCGCTCCTCGTGCGGGAGCGTGGATTGAAACGTGCAGGCTCGGCAGCAGGCGGCGCGATGGCGGGGTCGCTCCTCGTGCGGGAGCGTGGATTGAAACAGCGTTGATGGAGACGCTATTGCCCATCATCTCTGACGTCGCTCCTCGTGCGGGAGCGTGGATTGAAACCTTGATTTTGGAATAATATGAACTTGCGCTGTACGTCGCTCCTCGTGCGGGAGCGTGGATTGAAACAAGGTCTGTACTGTCTTTGTAATCTCGATAGCCAAAGGGTCGCTCCTCGTGCGGGAGCGTGGATTGAAACATGAAAATATTGAACTGCTTAGTTACCCAGTCATTAAAGTCGCTCCTCGTGCGGGAGCGTGGATTGAAACTCCAATTGCGACAAGCCCAGTCGCAGTCGCCGGGTCGCTCCTCGTGCGGGAGCGTGGATTGAAACCTACAAAGCTCGCAGATGCCTCCAGAGCGGTCTTGTCGCTCCTCGTGCGGGAGCGTGGATTGAAACAGGGTGGCCCTAACAGCCGGTGGAACATCGTAAAGGTGTCGCTCCTCGTGCGGGAGCGTGGATTGAAACCTACTCGCAAACATGACGTTTGACGATGCCGTCAGTCGCTCCTCGTGCGGGAGCGTGGATTGAAACCATAAGTTTTTAAGTTATATATTATAAGCAGGTGTCGCTCCTCGTGCGGGAGCGTGGATTGAAACTCCTTGGCGATCGAGAACGTTGCGATCTTTTGAGTCGCTCCTCGTGCGGGAGCGTGGATTGAAACCCCAATGAGATGATTCTCGCTACCAGTGAGAACTCGTCGCTCCTCGTGCGGGAGCGTGGATTGAAACTGGCAACGAAACACTCTGACCAATTTGTACCCGCTGTCGCTCCTCGTGCGGGAGCGTGGATTGAAACAACTTATCCCCATTAAGATTATAAACAATGGTACCGTCGTCGCTCCTCGTGCGGGAGCGTGGATTGAAACCAAGTTCCGTCGTCTAAACTGGCTGCAAGAAGGTGTCGCTCCTCGTGCGGGAGCGTGGATTGAAACATCGGAAAGGCTCCGCAAGGTAGTCGATCCGAAAAGTCGCTCCTCGTGCGGGAGCGTGGATTGAAACTTCATCGTCCCAATCTCCATACTCCAATCCCGCCGGTCGCTCCTCGTGCGGGAGCGTGGATTGAAACCAACAGTGGTCAAGACCCGTTCCGCAACGACGGTCGTCGCTCCTCGTGCGGGAGCGTGGATTGAAACAAAAACAGAGTTTCCAGCCGTTATTGCAATCGAGTCGCTCCTCGTGCGGGAGCGTGGATTGAAACGGCGTTGATGGAGACGCTATTGCCCATCATCTCTGACGTCGCTCCTCGTGCGGGAGCGTGGATTGAAACATTCGGGGCCAATGCCCGAATCCGTCCATACCTGTCGCTCCTCGTGCGGGAGCGTGGATTGAAACCTCGAATTATACCACTCCAGGAAATCCCCGTGCAATCGTCGCTCCTCGTGCGGGAGCGTGGATTGAAACAATTTGGAATTGAGGGAGACAAATGTATTATCCTGTCGCTCCTCGTGCGGGAGCGTGGATTGAAACTTCGAGCCCTCCGACTGGGAGCGAATGTCTGAGGTGGGTCGCTCCTCGTGCAGGAGCGTGGATTGAAACACTGGATTGATCGGCTCGAATGTAGGCAACCCACGGTCGCTCCTCGTGCAGGAGCGTGGATTGAAACACCGGCTCATGTACTGGCCGAGCTGCAGCAAGGACGTCGCTCCTCGTGCAGGAGCGTGGATTGAAACGAGACTAGGAAGTCCTGCTCAAACAAGAATTCGTCGCTCCTCGTGCGGGGGCGTGGATTGAAACGGCTGCTTTTCGAATCATTGTTGTAACTGACTTTAGTGTCGCTCCATGTGCGGGAGCGTGGATTGAAACCTACAGATGCCCACATCGCCGCAGCTATCCATAACCGTCGCTCCTCGTTCAGGAGCGTGGTTTGAAGCTCCATTAACCCTTGACTACCAGCGCCATCATAGGGCTGCTCCCCATGCGTTCACGGATAACCGCCAAGTAGAGTCTGTTCTGATCATCCTCATTTATGAAAGCGAATTCATATCCTTCACCACTCAATCTCTCGCTGCTCCTGACTCATGACTAGCGGACTTGGGTCAGGGCAGGGGCAATCTGCCGTGGCGGCTTGGTCATCTGCTCGATATGATGGGATAAAGATGCCAATCTATAAGGAGGTGGCTGTCATTACGAGGATGAAAGTCGGCTTTGTGACGCCCGGCTCCTACCCTCTGCCATCCGCCACGAGCAGCTCCGTGGAACGGGTTATCGAGCATGTCGCCGGACATGTGGCGCCTCATACGGATACGCGCATCTACGGGCGCACCGCGCCCAGACTTGCTCGTCGCTCTGTAGTGCGTGGTGCGCTGTGTGTCCGATTTCCTGCGGCAGATAAGAAGCGCTATATCACAGAGGTGTCGCGTTCGCTGCGGACATTCGCTCCTGACGTTATCGTGGTGGAGAATCGCCCGTCCTATGTGCTCTCGGTGCGCAAGCGTAATCCTGGGGCGCGTATCTGGCTGAGCCTTCAGTCCTCCACCTTCATTCGTTCGCCCTACATTAGCGCAAGACGGCTGAAGCTGAGCTTCCGCCATGCGGAGAAGGTCATTGTGAATAGCTATTTTCTGCGCGATGTTGTGGCAGCGCGCGTGCCGGAGGCCGCACATAAAATTCATGTCATTCATCTAGGCGTTGATACCACGCGTTTCCCTTCGCAGTATTCGGCAGAAGGTGCGGCGCGGCGAGCTATGCTGCGGGCCAAGCGGGGCTGGCAAGGGCGAAGTGTCGTATTGTTCATGGGACGCCTGATTCCGCTCAAGGGCGCGCATCACCTGCTCCATCTGCTGCCAGAGCTGGTCGCCCGTCACCCGCAATTGCTGCTCGTTATTGTGGGCAGCGCCTTTTACGGATCACATCAGATGACAGCATACACACGCCAGCTACACCGTCTGGGCAGACGTTGGAGGAATCATATCCACTTTGTTCCCTATGTGCCGTATACTCAAGTGCCAGACTGGTTCCTGGCCGCCGATATGGCGGTTGTGCCCTCAGGGCGGCGCGAGGCGTTCGGATTGGTCAATGTCGAGGCGATGTCCTGCGGTCTGCCTGTGATTGCTACTCGTGTAGGCGGCATTAAGGAGATCGTCGAGCACGGCGGCAACGGATTTCTCGTAGACCCTGATCGGGTGCGGGCCGAGCTGAAGCAGCGGCTGCTTCAACTGCTGGAGGATGAACAACTGCGAACGATGATGGGGCTGAGAAGCCGGGAACGGGTGGAGCAGCTATTCACATGGAGCCACACAGGGGATCAATGGCTGCAATTGCTGCGTGGAGCGGGAGGAAGGATATAGGAAGAACAGGAAAGGGTTGACAATACAGCCCATACCCGATATAGTCATAAGCATGAATCCACTAGGGGCGCCCGCTTGGGCTGAGATAAGGCGTATTGCCTTGGTCCCTTTGAACCTGATCTGGTTAGCACCAGCGTAGGAAAGTGGGAATAATGCCTCGTGCCATTATTTCGTGCTGCCCTTCGCCGGGCAGCTTTTTTGTATCGAAGCAGCATGTACGCATGTCCAAGGACGAAGCCGCGTGTACACTCGCTATCGAAGCTCCCGGTTGAATAAGGGTTGAAGATTATACCGCGTGAAGTGAATTCAGCATTACCTGCATCCTATACCTCTTGTACGTCCCATAATCCATCGTGCCATAATGCCGCGCTCCTTCCAAGCGGCGCTAGCTAAGGCTGCACGAGCTGAGCAAGCCGTACCTGGCTTGGGGCTCGGCGATGTCGGTCAGCGTGCATACTGCCTTGCGTGTTCAAGCAGTGTGCAGCTATGCATAGGCCGCACCGCTTGGGCTGTATTCGGGATGAGAGACCTGACAAGCCTGGATCACAGGCAGTCGGCTCTGTGCGAGATTCCGCCGCCGCGTCACCTCCACTGCAAGTCTGGCAGGACGTTAGGGTATGCGGCTTCTCAGGTCTAAGGTGTATTGCTGTAAGCATCAGCTTCTCTTCGCGGGGACATCCGGCCACATAGGTCGACTAACACGAATGAATGACAGGCATAGCCTCTATTCCAGCGAGCCTCCTAGGGATTCAAGCCATTGACGTTGCCACCGTAACAGCGGCGGCAAGCAGCCATCATCCTAAGGAGGTTATTTGACATGTCTACGTCTATCGTAACAGGCTCTCTACCAGGCAGCAGCAAGGTATATGTGACGGGCTCCAGGCCAGATATTCGGGTACCGGTGCGCGAGATTGCACTGTCTCCGAGCGTACAGGGAGAGCGCAGGCTGCCTAATGAGCCGGTTCAACTCTACGATTCCAGTGGCCCTTATACCGAGCGCAGCTTCGTACCGGATATTCGTCAGGGTCTGCCCGCGCTGCGAAGCGGCTGGATTGCAGAGCGTGGGGATACAGAGAGCTATGAAGGCCGCCAAGTGCTGCCAGAGGATAACGGCTTTGCGACCACGCAGCGCATGCTGGAGAAGGGAGCCGAGCAGTTCCCCGGCTTGCAGCGGTCGCCGCGCAGAGCGCGGGCAGGCTGCAATGTGACGCAGCTTCACTATGCTCGCCAGGGCATCATTACACCGGAGATGGAGTTCATCGCGATCCGGGAGGGCATGGAGCCGGAGGTTGTGCGGCGTGAGGTAGCGGAGGGACGAGCGGTTATTCCATGCAATATAAACCATCCTGAGAGCGAGCCGATGATTATCGGACGTCGCTTCCATGTCAAGATTAATGCGAACATCGGTAATTCCGCAGTGGCCTCCTCCATTGAGGAGGAGGTGGAGAAGATGGTGTGGGCGACCCGCTGGGGAGCGGATACGATCATGGATCTGTCCACAGGCAAGAACATCCATACGACAAGGGAATGGATTATCCGCAACAGTCCGGTGCCGGTTGGCACAGTGCCGATCTACCAGGCGCTGGAGAAGGTGAACGGGGTGGCAGAGGCGCTCACCTGGGAGATATTCAGAGATACCTTATTGGAGCAGGCAGAGCAGGGTGTGGACTATTTCACCATTCATGCAGGGGTACTGCTGCGCTATGTGCCTCTGACTGCCAAGCGGGTGACGGGCATCGTGTCGCGGGGCGGGTCGATTATGGCTGCCTGGTGTCTGGCGCATCATCGGGAAAATTTTTTATATACTCATTTTGAAGAAATCTGTGAGATTATGAAGGCTTATGATGTGACGTTCTCGCTTGGTGACGGGCTGCGTCCTGGATCGATCGCCGATGCCAATGACGAAGCGCAGTTCGCGGAGCTGGAGACGCTGGGCGAGCTGACGGAGATCGCGTGGCGGCATGGTGTGCAGGTGATGATCGAGGGGCCGGGGCATGTGCCGCTGGACAAGATCAAGGAGAATGTCGACCGCCAATTGGAGGTGTGCAAGGAAGCGCCTTTCTATACACTGGGCCCGCTTACGACCGATATTGCGCCGGGTTATGACCATATTACGTCCGCGATCGGAGCGGCGATGATCGGTTGGTTCGGAACGGCTATGCTCTGTTATGTGACGCCTAAGGAGCATCTGGGACTGCCCAATAAGGAGGATGTGAAGGAAGGGGTCATTGCCTACAAAATAGCCGCTCATGCGGCTGATCTGGCCAAGGGGCATCCCCGGGCACAGGTGCGGGATAATGCCTTGTCCAAGGCAAGATTCGAATTCCGGTGGCAGGATCAGTTCCACCTGTCGCTCAACCCGGAGCGGGCGATGGCCTATCATGATGAGACGCTGCCGGCGGAGGCGGCCAAGTCAGCCCATTTCTGCTCGATGTGCGGCCCCAAGTTTTGCAGCATGCGCATCACACAGGACATTCGAGATTATGCACAGCGCCATGGCATGGACACGGCGGAGGCGATAGAGGCGGGAATGCAAGAGAAGGCGCAGGGGTTCAAGGAGGCCGGGAGCACGCTGTACAGCTAGCCTGTCGGCTCCTTCCCCTGCCAGGCAGTGAGTAGTCTCCTATGCTTCGTCTATCTTGTCCCACAGGGCAGAGAGTCAAAAGCCTGGGAAGTAGCATAGGATAGGGAGACTACATTGCTATGAGAAGGGAAGAGCCATGAAAAAAAACAGGCGCACCAAAATTCGCAGGCCCAGAAAGCCGCTTTTTTACACGGCGGACCCGCGTACCTCGGAATTGAAGTTTCTCGATGAACTGAAGGATCGCAAGCCTGCTCCCGCCAGGCCGCAGGCCAATAAGCCCGTGATGATCCATTCGCTCATTGCTGAATATGATACGACACAGGAAGAGGGGACTGCCCCAGCCGCGGCAACGGGGGGACAGCGTACCCTGCCACAGAGCGCTAAGCCTCGCGCAGCTCTGGCTGCGGCAGATGGAGCAGCGCTGAGCGAGAGCGTATTGGGACATTGGTCCAGCAAGGCAGAGGCGGGTTGCCCCGCGACGAAGTCAGACAAGGAATCAGGCCGCGGGGGGCAAGGGGCTGCCGAATCGGAGGAGGCCCCGCGGAGCAGTGATCGAGCAAGCGCACTGGGCAGCTCGAATGCGGCGTCCAGCTCCATAGTAGGGCAAATGGCGTCTGGCCCTGGAGTGGTCAGCGATGCCGGAGGGCGGAGCGCAAGCGCATCCCATCCAGTAGCTGAAGGCGGAGCAGGAGAGAGGACCCATGCGGGAGAGCAGGGCGGGTCAGAGCGTAGCGGCGGAAGTATACCGTGGAGCAGCGGGATCACAGTGCCCGAAGCCAGGCTGGAGAAGAGCAGTGCTGCCCGATTGGCCCCGGGGAATCAGGACGTAGCCGCAGGTGACGGGCCGAGAGAAGGGCAGGTGGCTGCTAGGGGAGAGCGTTCCTCGGCAGTATCTGCGGGATATTGCAGCGGAGTTGCGTCGTTCTCCATCCCGGATGGGGTGGAACGAATCCATGTAACGATTGTGCTGCCATCGTTCTTCGTCGGCAGCGTGCGTGGACGCCGCAGCTCCTATGCTCTGACTGCCGTTAGCAATCAGCCGGACTGCCAGGTGTTTGTATCTTCAAAGACAGAGACGAGAGCGACAGTGGCGGTGCAACGCAGCAAGCGTGGGGGAATTCTAACTGGTGAACTGAACTGGATTGCCGCCCAGATTGCTCCCATTCCATAAGAAGAATCGGATTAGGCAGGCTGCCGCATGTTGCGGCGGCCTGTTTTTTTTGCGTGCTGCTTGGACGGCTGCACCTGTACATCTGCCGTTGCGGAGCGCATGATACGGCATAGAATGACTCGTATAAGTATAGGTTCAACAAGTTGCCTGTCCAGGAGGTGAAAGCATGCGCAAACAACAAGTCAGTCGCGTGCGCGGCAGGGGCAGGGGAAAGGGAAGGGATCGCCGAAGAGGAGCGGTCAGTTCGGCGCCGATCGTCAATGCCGAGCAGCCCAAGGTGTCGGTCGTAATCCCGTTCATGAATGAACGGCGCACCATTCGCCGCGTAATTCGGCAAGCTCGCGCTGTCCATCCTTCCACAGAGGTGATCGTTGTCGCGAATGGCTCAAGCGCTGAGGCGCTTGACACAGTGATGCGCAGTGGGGCTAAGGTTCTCGCCTACAGCGAGCCGCTCGGACATGATGTGGGACGAAGCATCGGCGCAAGGGCAGCGAAGGGAGAGGTACTGCTGTTCATCGATGCAGATATGGTGCTTCAAGCTGGCAAGCTGCGGCCGTTTGTTCAGGCTGTGATCAGCGGTAGCGCGGATGTTGCGCTCAATGATTATGCGGGCCCGACGGATACTAAGAAGGTTCATCCCGTCGTGTTAGCCAAGCATGCGCTCAATGCGCTGCTCGGGCATGAGCAGCTAAAAGGTGCCTCGCTCACGGCGATTCCTCATGCGCTCAGTCGCAAGGCGCTGGCAGCGATCGGAGTGGACTCGCTGCTTGTACCTCCGCTGGCTCAGGCCAAGGCGATCGGCAAGGGGCTGAAGGTGCGGGCAGTGCATACTGTACAGGTTGGCAGACTGAACCCGCTGCGCAAAGGTCGGGAGAGGCAGTTCTCGCTGGCCTCCATCATTGTCGGTGATCATCTGGAGGCCTTGGAGTGGTGGGCACGACATACCGATGAGCGCGGCGGTATGGAGGACTTGAGCAGACAACGTCAGATGCTGGGGGGATACCATGGGTAACGTGTCGAGGATACGGAGAGGAACGGCTGGCACACGGCATGCTCGGTGTGCCGCTGCACAGAGGAAGAGGCGGTCGCTTGCCGTAGGGGAGGCTGCGTCGTTATCATTAGACAGCTCAGCCCTGCCCGGCACGCCCGGCGCTCGCCTTCGCCTGCGCTGCGAGGTGCCCGGCAGCACAGGCGAAGGCGAAGGGCGCGTGGCGCTGGCTACGCCGGGGCGTGCCGCGGAGCCGGGCGCGTGCGGCATCGCCGCTGCATCGCCCGTCGGCGCCGCGCCCGCCTGCGCCGAGCTTGCGCCGGAGCGCCCGGCGCAAGCGAGCGCCGCCGCTACGGCGCGCATCGCCGCCGCGCCAGCGCCGGGCCGCCGCCGGAGCGCCAAGCGCCCGGCGCGCGCCGCCAGCGCCCGGCAGCGGCCGGGTCGCGCCGCTCGCGGAGCGCCCCGCCGCGGCCGCCGCTCGCGCGCCGCGCAGGCAGGCGGCGCACAGACGCGCTCGCGCCGCAGCGGAGCGGCGCTGCAGGCTGCCCGCGCCGCTGGAGAGGCGTTGGCGCAGCAGCTCCGCGCTGCGCCGGACGGGGCGCCTGCAGGCTGGCAGCTACGGCAGGCGCTGAATGCGGAGTTGAGCCGGACAAGACAGGCTGGACGGCTGACATTGCAGGCCGCGCTACAGGAGGGGGCGGCATTGCGCGACGGATTCGCCCATAGCTGGGGACAGTCTGTGCCGCCCTATGTGCTGCTGCCGCTGCGGGGCAGCGCTGCTGCGGTGGTGACGGTGCGCAATGAAGAGGCGGCCATCCGCCAGGTGCTTCGGGAGCTGGCGCTGCTGCCGCTGGATGATACCACCGTGGTCATTAATGGCAGCAGTGATCATAGCTTTAAATATGCCCGCGAATTCGAGGGCGTGACCATCGTTCATGAACCGTCTGCTCTTGGTCTTGATGTCGGGCGAGCGCTTGGGGCCAAGATGACCGATGCAGATATAGTGTTGTTTATGGATGGTGATTTTCCTGTACCCGCGCCGGAGCTGGCGGCATTCCTGTACGCGGTAGATCAGGGCGTCGATGTGGCATTGAATGATGTGATGCCTTATTTGAGCAGCTTTGCCCATTGGGATGCGGTATCGCGCGTGAAGCAGTTCCTCAATAGCGCACTGGGCCGCGAGGATCTGGGAGCCAATTCCCTCACATGCATTCCGCACGCCCTGTCGCGGAAGGCCATCCAGACGATCGGCGTACAGACGCTCGCTGTGCCGCCCAAGGCGCAAGCCGCGGCCTTGAATGCGCGGCTGACGGCGGTTGCTGTCGCCAGCATCAATGTGTTCGCCAAGAACAGGCGACGCAAGCAAAATACCGGTGCAGACAACCCGGTTGCCCGTCTTATCCTCGGCGACCACATCGAGGCGCTTCACAGCCTGCAATATTCAGGCGGGTCGCGTCTGGCCTATGCCGACCGGATAAGACGGAGAAATCTCGCGGGAGGATGACAACGGTGCGGTTGACCAGCATAATCATACCGACCTATAACGGGCTGCCGCTGCTCCAGCGGTCCTTGTCCGCGATCGAGACCTATACGGATCGGGGCGTAACACCGTATGAGGTGATCATTGTAGATGACGGCTCGCAGGATGGTACTGCACAGTGGTGCCAGGAGCGCGGCTTGCGCTTGATCTGCCTTCCGGGCAATCGTGGCTTCCCTGTAGCCTGCAACAAGGGGATGCGGCTGGCATCCGGCAGCCATCTGCTGCTGCTTAATAATGATGTGACCGTAACGACTAATTGGCTGACGAATCTGCACAAGGCGCTTGCCTCGGATGAGGCGATCGGCATGGTGGGCCCGGTCAGCAATTATGTGAGCGGAAGGCAGCAGGTCGAATGTCACTACAATTCGATGGAGCAATTCCAGCAATTGGCTGCCGGGGCGAACCGCTCCGATCCGCGGCAATGGGAGGAGACACCGCGGCTGGTGGGGCTGTGCCTGCTGTTCTCCCGCTCCTTCTATGAGCATGTCGGGGAGCTGGATGAGCAGTATTCGCCAGGACATTTCGAGGATGACGACTGGAGCTTCCGCGCGCGGCAGCTCGGTTATCGGCTGCTGTTCTGCCGGGATGTGCTCGTTCATCACGAAGGCAGCGCCAGCTTCAAGCGGCAGGATCAGGAGCAGGTGCAGCAGTTGCTCCAGCGCAATCGCGATTATTTCATGAGGAAGTGGCGAACCGATCCGCATAGCTTCATCTAATGTGTGTGCTGCAGCCTCGCAGCAAAGAGGATAGATAACGATACTGTGGGTGCGTGCAGAGCTCCCGTCGTTTATATCGTGTAGCTGACGTGCTGAGCGCAGAAGGCAGCGCCGGCATAACGACGGCAGCGGCCGTACTATGGAAGCCGATGCGTTCGTTCTGGCGAAAGCTTGGCATGGGCTTACATTTGGGAGGGATGGTATTGAAGGCAGTCATACTGGCCGGAGGCACAGGAACCCGGCTGCGTCCATTAACAACCTACTTGAACAAGCATATGCTGCCCGTAGGCAAATATCCAATGATTGTGTACGCCATTCGCAAGCTCAAGGAAGCAGGGATTACCGATATTGAGCTTGTGACAGGCAGGAGCAGCGCGGGATTATTCACGCAATATCTGGGCAGTGGTCGCGATGAGGGTGTGTCGCTTACCTATCGAATACAGGAGGAGGCCGGGGGCATTGCCGAAGCATTGAAGCTGGCAGAGCCGTTCGTAGGTGCATCCGGCAAATTCATCATGCTGTTGGGAGACAATCTGTATGAGGATTCGCTTGCTCCACATATTGAAGCTTATCGAAGGCAGGCTGCAGGAGCGATGGTATTGCTCAAGCAGGTGCCCGATCCGCATCGTTACGGCGTGCCGCGCTTCAGCCAAGATGGCAAGGCGATAGAAAGCATCGACGAGAAGCCGCAGCAGCCGGCTTCGGATTACTGTGTGACCGGCATCTATATGTATGATGCGGCCGTATTCTCTTATATTGACGAGATCAAGCCGTCCGGGCGCGGTGAGCTGGAGATTACCGATGTCAATAATGCCTACGCATCGCGTGGATTGCTTCGTTACCGGACGCTGAACGGCTGGTGGACGGACGCGGGAACGTTCGATTCGCTCCATGAGGCTGCTGGCAGGCTGAAGGAGGAATCAGAATGACGGGACCTAGATGGTTGGTTACAGGCGGTCTCGGATTTATAGGGAGCAATTTTATCCGCTATATGCTTGACCGTTACCCGAATAGCAGTATTACGAATTTGGACGCGCTCACCTATGCGGCCAATCCCGACAATCTGCAGCAATTGGAGAACGATCCCCGCTATCGCTTCATCCATGCCGATCTGACGGATGCCGCTGCGGTCGATCGGGAGTTGTCCCTCGGATATGATGCGGTCATTCACTTCGCTGCTGAATCGCATGTGGATCGCAGCATTGCAGACCCCGGAAGCTTCGTGCAGGCCAATGTGGTCGGTACGCATCATCTGCTGGAGGCAGTGCGCAAATACAAGGTGCCGCGCATGATTCATATTTCGACCGATGAGGTATATGGCACGCTGGAGCCTGATGATCCGGCCTTCAGCGAGCAGAGCCCGCTAGCTCCGAATAGTCCGTATTCGGCGAGCAAGGCATCCTCGGACCTGCTGGCGCGCGCCGCTTATCATACGTATGGCTTGCCGGTCATCATTACTCGTTGCTCCAACAATTACGGCCCCTACCAATACCCGGAGAAGTTCATTCCAACGATTATCACCCGTGCGCTTGCCGACCAGCCGCTACCGGTATATGGAGATGGCCTGAATGTGCGGGACTGGCTTCATGTGGAGGATCATTGCGCGGCTGTCGATCTGGTGCTGCATGCTGGCGTTCCGGGCGAGGTCTACAATGTGGGCGGGGGCAATGAGCGGACTAATCTGGAGGTTGTCCATGCGATTCTGACAGCTCTCGGGAAGCCGGAATCGCTCATCTCGTTCGTCAAGGATCGTCCTGGACACGACCGCCGCTACGCGATTAATGCAGCGAAGCTGCAGCATGAGCTGGGCTGGCAGCAGCAGATTCCGTTCGATGAAGGGATCAAGCGAACAGTAGAGTGGTATGTTCGGCATGAGCCGTGGTGGAAGGCCATTCAGACCCGCCAGCGCGGCCATGAGGGGCAGAGCTGATGGGAGCGCGGGGAGCGGGCAGAGTGGAACGATCCCGCCGTAGCCGAGCAGGCAAGGGGGGACGCAGAGGCAAGGGCAGCGTGTCGGCTGCCAAGCGCAAGACGACCCGTGGCAACGGGCGCAGGCAGAGGCGGTCGGCGCCGCCGCAGGCTATCTCGCCGCAGGCGGAAGCGCAGCTCGTACCGCTGCAGCAGCATTATTATGAGGAGGGGCGGGAGCAGGGCCGCTATGATGGCGGAGAGGCATTGCTGGAGCAGCTTGTTCCTGGCAACCTGCTGCTGCCGGAGGTGTCGCTGGAGGAGGTCATCTCTGCCGGCGTGCAGTCGCTGCTGCATCGCTGCACGCCGCTGCTCGACGCCGGGCAGGTCTATAGCAGATTGCAGGCTGCGCTGGCTGCTCAGGCTCCCTGCTCGGTCGTCAGATTGGGGGACGGGGAACTGCTGGCACTGGCGCAGAATACGGTATACAGTGTGGAGGAGGTGGCGGCGGCCGGGGATTTCTTGCCTTATGCAGGCTTGAACGTGCCGGATCTTGCCGCACGCGATCTGCTTGCACATGCGGTTCGCTCTGCGGATATTGTCGGTGTGCCCCAATCTCGTCGCAAGCATTATCACCCGCTGCTGCATGCTGCGCTGCGCGCGCATCAGATCGAATTGAAGGAGCAGCAGGCGACATCATCGATGATTAACTATACCTTGCATCAGTCCGGTCTGCTATCTGAGCTGCTGCGCGGCCAGTCGCTGCTGCTGATCGGCAATGCGGCGCCTGAACTGGCGCCCATCCTGTCAGCAAGGGGCTACTCGGTTAGCGGTGTTATCGCGCCGGTGAACGGGTTTGGTGATATTGATCGCGTTATTGGCGAGGCCAGCGGCATGTCCTATAGTCTCGCGCTGGTGTCGGCTGGCATTCCGGCAGTTGTTATCGCCTGGCGAATCGCGACAGAGCTTGGCAAGGTTGCGCTGGACTTTGGTCATATGGCCAACTTTATTACAAGCGGCAGGATGACGCTCTAGCAGACTGTTCGAAGGAGGAGAGGGACTTGAGGTCGATCAGGCAACAGAGGCGCCTAGGGAGCAGAGCCCGAGCCGGGGCGAAGCGGGGTCGCAGGCGTATGGGACGGAAGCTGAGCCATCGCCGCAGCCGCACAGAGCCGTCCCATCCGCAGCCGCAAGCGGCAGTGCTGTCCGATCCGCGCAGCGATGGGTATAGTGTGGGCTATGAGGCAGGCAGGAGGGCTGGTGAATCCAGCTACGGCACCTATTTTCACGGAACGAGCATTATCATCCCAAGCTATAATCAGGCGGATTACTTAAAGCTATGTATCGATAGCATTATCCAGCATACGCATCTCCCCTACGAGATCATTGTTGTCGATAATGCTTCGACCGATCATACCGCGGATTATTTGCATAGCATGGCGGGTCGCATCCGATACAGGATTATGGAGGAGAACCGTGGCTTTGCCGGCGCTGTCAATGCGGGGCTGATGATGGCCAAGGGCATGAAGCTGCTGCTGCTGAACAATGATACGCTGGTGACGGAGAATTGGCTGTCTAATCTGCTGGCCTGCCTGGAGAGCGACCCGCGTATCGGCCTGGTCGGGCCGGTGACGAATTTCATTAGCGGCGAGCAGCGCGTGGACGTCCCCTACACCGATGTCAAGGATATGCCGACTTTTGCAGCAGTGAACAATATCTCCGACCCGGCTCGCTGGCAGCGAGTCGATCGTCTGACCGGCTTTTGCCTGCTCATGCGGCGCGAGCTGTGGGAGCGCACCGGGTATTTCGACGAGGGCTACAAGATCGGCAATTTTGAGGATGATGATTACAATGTTCGTGTGCGTCTGCAGGGCTATTCGCTGGTCATTGCCAGAGATGTGTTCATCCATCACTTTGGCAGCGTCAGTATGAAGGCGCTTGGGGAGCAGCGCTTCCATGAGGTGAATGATCGCAACGAGCACTACTATATGGAGAAGTGGGCGAATCCAGGTGAGCTCATCCATGAGGTTCGGGAGCTGAGGGCACAGCGCATGGCGGATGGGCAAGTGGATTATCCCGTGCCGCTGGCAAGCAGTGAGGCAGCGTTCCAGCCACAATATGTGGCCATTAGGAGTGTGACGGGCCATGTCTACTGGGTAGAGGACGGCCATCGGCGTCCGGTAGAGGGAAGCATGTCTTTGCCAGCAGCGGAGCTGCCGCTCGTCGACGTGCGGCGCTGGCCGCTGGGAGAGGCGATCGGCGCCCAGGTAGTGGAGCAGCACTGGAACGACCAGCACCATAGTGATCGGGGGCGTCTCGTCGCCTGTGAGGGCGCGCTCTACTGGCTGGAGCCAGGAATAAGGCGGCGGATTCATACTGCGCTGGCAGCATCCTTGTGGGGATTGCACAGCAAGCAGCCGCAGACGATCGGAGCGGAGGAACTAAATAAGCGGGTGGAGGGGCTGCCGATCATTGCACCGGTTCGGATTGCGCAGCGTCTGTAGCCACCCTTGCCCGGCCCCAGCCCGAAGCTTATGTGCTTCGGGCTGTTCGGCGCTTGGAAGCAAGTAGCACCTCCATAAATTGTGCATATGCTGTACCAGACGGGGAGGGGAGCCATGATGCAGCACAAGGTCGATGAGATCATAGAGCATCTGTCCATTTCACACCAGCAGCTTGCCCGTGTATTGGAAGCGAAACGGCATGTCGCGGTCCGCATGGCGCAGATCGTACATGATATTCCGGATCAGCACCCAGACTTGGACGGCTTTGATGGTCTGGTGGATAGCGCCCAGGTTGTCTCCAAGAGTGTCGTCTCTTACTTGAACAGCCTGGCTGATCTGCAGGAGATGGTTGCGGAGAACCTGTCGCATATTATGAAGGAACTGCTGGCACAGGAGGAGGAGTAGGTAAGCGCAGCAGCAGGAGGTGTGCGCCTGCTGTAGCTGAATGTAAAGGAGTGGAGCAGGCATGAGCCGGGAGCAGTCATATATGCGTGTGCTAGACGCTTCCGCGAAGCTGCAATGGAATGTAGCCATGATATTGGAAGCCAAGGCAGTGGAGGCTGAGAAGGTAAGGAACTGGCTGTGCAACCATATGACCTGTGATGTGTTCACCAGCCAGCAGGATCAGTTGAAGGGATCGATGGATGTACATGATCAACTGATCGAGGTGATTGAGGGACTGACCAAGATGGGCCAAGGTATGTCCAGCGTACTCAAGGTGGTACTGTCGGAGGAGTCAGAGAGTGGCGGAGACGGAGCTGGAGGCATGTTTGGCGGCGGCGGCTTTGACATGGGCTTTGGTGGCAAAGGATGAGTCGGCTGGAAAAGGAATGGCAAGTGAAGATGGAGCTGGTAGCCTCGATCACCCAGAGTCAGTCAGCGCTTGCCCGGATCTTGAACAGCATCGCCGACCTGGCAGAGCACTCTCCAAATCTAGCCAAGCGACTGAAGGATAATGTAAGCTCGCTGACGGGCTTGCAGGAGATGATCGCCCGTAATCTTGCCGGCATCACCTGGCGCAGACCCTCCAGAGGCAAGCCAGGTCGCATCTGGCTGGCGAATGCAAGCCTCCGGGTCGCTCGGGGAGATGGGCAGCAATCGGATAGGAGGAATCGGATTGAGAAGGAAGAAAGCAGTTGGACGGCCAACGTCAGGAGCGCTGAAGCGAAGACGCGCATTGCGCTCCAAGCGGACTACCGGCAAACGGCTGGTCGCGCCCCGCAAGCGCCGCGTTATGAGCAAGACTGGCGCCAAGAGTCGCTTGAAGAAGACGATTAGACGAAGAATCAGGCCGGCTCAAGCTGGAGGCAGCTATGGTCAAGGCTATGACAGCGCCTATAACGAGGGCTACAATGCCGGCTTTGCCAAAGGGTTTGAAGACGGCCACCATCTGGCCTACGAGCAACAGGGGTAGACAGAGCTGTCAAGCTTCATGCAAAGCACAGCGATGTCAGATTGAATCCATATAGGGCATCTCGCCTATGTCTCCCGCGCCTATGCCGGGGACATAGCGGGATGCCCTCTTTGGGTAGCGCGCAGCTCCAGCCATACGTGGATTCGATGCAGGATGTCTCTTGCCTGATAGCGAGGAGACTTTCTGATCGGCCATTACGGCTGTCTCCCCTGACTTGAAGCATGAGCAGATCGCCACCGGACATCTGTGAATTGGACAACACCCCGCCTAATTTCACCTGTGGACGGACAAGTGACCATGAGCATGCTAGCCTTGCCGCATATATTTAACCAATACATGATATGACTTTGTGGCAACAAGGAGGTGACAGCTTTACATGAAGGTTCATTCACGCAGGCCATCCAGAGCCAGACAGCAACCCCGCAAGGGGCATACGGACGGCTACCGGCACGGCTGGAACACAGGCATGCGAGACGGAGCCTGCAAGGCGCTGCTGCAGCATACGTCCCCCCCGGCGCTGACCCGCTATCCGCTTCGCGTGCTGTACGTTCCACAAGGGTTCGAGTCGATTGATTCAGGCATTATCGGCGCATTGCAGGAGATGGTGAATGAGCTGCACGTGGTTCAGGATCTGCACCAGACACAGGCACTGGCAGAGCAGCTTCGTCCTGATCTGGTTGTGGTGCTCAATGGGCTGCATGTCTTCCCGGCCAATCATCCTGAGCAGATCGATGCTATTCGCGCTATGGGCATCAAAACGTTGATCTGGTTTGTCGATGACCCCTATTCATCGGAGCAGAGCAGCCGGATTGCGCCCCATTACGATGTCGTGCTTACACATGAGCTGGGCGCTGTCGAGCCTTACCGAGAGCTGTGCAGCGGGCAAGTGCACTATATGCCGCTCGGAGCCAATACCTCATGGTTCAGGCCATCTCCAGTAGAACAGGAATATAGCAGCGATATATGTTTTATCGGTCAGGGCTTCTGGAATCGGATCGCGCTATTCGATGAGCTGGCTCCACAGCTCGCTGCCCGCCAGGTCGTTATCTGCGGGGGACTGTGGGATCGGCTCCAACACTATAGCCTGTATGGCAAGGCGATTCGTCCCGGCTGGATGCCCGTCTCCGAGACGATCCGTTATTACAGCAGCGCCAAAATTGTCATTAATCAGCATCGTACCACAGAGCCGGGTTCTGATAATCACAATACTCAGCATTGGCCGGGACTGTCCATTAATCCGCGGACGTTCGAGATTGCCGCCTGCGGCACGCTGCAGATGGTCGATTGGCGAGAGGATCTTACCCGATATTATGAACCTGGCGTAGATATTGAGACCTTCACCAGCGCTTCCGAGCTGAAGGAGAAGATCGCTTATTACCTGGAGCATGAAGACGCTAGACGCGCGATTGCCCTGCGCGGGCTGAAGCGTACACTCCGCCAGCACACCTATGCATTGCGTGTTCAACAGATGCTTCAACTCATAACAAATTAGGAGGCAATGAAATGGCTAAAACTGCAAAGCAATCGATAAGAGACATTCGTCCGAGAAGGAGAAGGGTATCTCCATTTGAGCAGGGTCAGCGAGATGGAATGGCGGCAGGCTGGGATCATGGCTATTGGTTCGGACAGTGCGAGGCGGTCATCCAGAAGACGATTCGGCCTGTTGTACCCAGAGACATCCACCTCATGTACGTCTCGTCAGGCAAGGGGCACCCGTATGCGCCTATTGATGAAGCCATCATCGCTTCCTTGTCGGCGGTCGTGACCCATATTACCGTTACAGATGCGCTGCAGGATGTTGCGACGCTCGCCAAGGAGAGGCGTCCTGATCTGGTGTTGGTGCTGGATGGTCTGACGCTCGATCCCGTTCATGCGCAGGAGATGCGTGCTGCCGGGATTCGCACGGCGATCTGGTTCACGGATGACCCCTATTACACCGATGTGACTGCTGGTATTGCACAGCACTATGATCATGTCTTTACACTGGAGCGCAATTGCGTCGAATTTTATCAGCAACACGGCTGCCAGAGCGTCCACTATATGCCGCTTGGTTTCTTCCCTCAGATATTCCGGCCGCGCAATCCCGACCGTGGGCGCAGAAGAGACATCTGCTTCGTCGGTACTGCGTACTGGAAGCGGATCGAGTTCTTCCATCAGCTTACGGATTATCTAGGCTCCAAGAACTCCCTGATCTCCGGCATCTGGTGGGATCGTCTGCCCAGCTATGCTCAGCTTGCCTCCAAGATTGAGCTGGATCGCTGGATGGGAGCGCCGGAGACAGCAGAGACCTACAACGGAGCGAAAATTGTCATTAATATGCACAGGGCACATGATGATGAGACCTTCAATAACAACTCGGCTGGCATCATGGCTGCCTCGCTCAATCCGCGTACCTTCGAGATCGCAGGCTGCGGCACGCTGCAACTGACCGATGTACGCAGTGACATGGAGCAGTTCTTCGTCCCTGGTGAGGAGATTGTCACGTATTCTACACCGCAGGACTTTATCGAGAAGTCGGAATATTATTTGCAGAATGAAGGCGAACGTCGCCGCATTGCGCTCAACGGCCTGTATCGCACCATGCGCGACCATACGTATGAGCGAAGACTGGAGTCAATGCTGGGCGCTCTGTTCGGGTGATTGCTGTGGGCGGCTACCCGACACGGTATAGCCGCCCTGTGCGCTTTGCCATGAATTTGTACGATTGTTCACGGTTCAAATGTCGTGCCGCTCCAGACGCCTTAGCAATATATTGGTGGAAGAAAAGGATAGGAGGTGACGCATACCCGTGCGATACCGGGTATGGCTGCCATGACAACACATCGACCAGTCTTGCTCGCTTTCTCTCACATATGCGGTTCCGATGTGATTACAGGCGCGGAGAAGCTGCTGCTGTTCATGCTGCGCGAGCTGCAAGGCACGTATCAATGCAGACTTGTAGTGCCCGAGGAAGGGCTGCTCTCCAGGAAGGCACACAAATATGGCATAGAGACGATTCATCTGCCGGTGCCGATCCAGCCTGTGCTCTACATGACTGCTCCAGATATAGGCCAGCAGATGGCTCAGCTCAAGCAATTGGCAGTCTGGCCTGCTCTTCTCTCGCTGCTGCATATTCAGCAGCCGCAGATGGTGCTCGTTAATACCTGCGTGCACCCACTGCCTGCAATGGCTGCCAAGGCGCTTAATATTCCGACGGTGTGGGCGATGATGGAGACCGTTCAGGAGACGCCGCATACGGATCAGTCCGCTTCCTTCATCTACCATCACGCCGACTGGATTCTGGGTATCTCTGCCTCTACGCTGCGTCCCTTTCATGCTGCCGGGCTAGCCGACAAGACGATGATCGTGTATCCGTCCTGGGAGATGGAGGATTATCAGCCTCATACGTGGGGAGAACACCGGGTTAATAAGCGAGCAGAGCTGGGGCTTCATGATGGCCATCAGGTCATCGGGTATGTAGCCGCCTCCATCTATGCCAGCAAGGGCTTTGATCACTTCATGAACATGGCGGTGCAGATCGCGCTCCGCCATCCCAAAGCGATGTTCGTGGTAGCGGGAACTTCCGCTGATGCGGGGTATGTGGAGGCGGGATGGGATCAGGCGCGGGCAGCGGGCATGATGGATCGTTTTCGACGAGTACCATTTGAGCCGAGCATCCAGCGACTCTATCCGGCATTGGATATGCTGGTTGTTCCCAGCGTCGTCCATGAGGGGTTCGGTATGACCGCGCTGGAGGGGCTGCTGTTCGGCAAGCCAGTCGTCGCTTATGAGGCGGGTGGGCTGGGCGAGATTATGCATCTGACAGGCAATGAGAAAAATCTCGTTCCACTGGGATCAGTCGATGGCCTGATCAAGCGGGTATCGAAGCTGCTGGATGACGAGAAGCTGATGGTGCAGATCGGGATGCGCAATGCGTACAATGCGCCTGCGGTGTTCGGCATTGCGGCTTATCGCAGAAGGCTCTCTGCCTTCTTGGATGTCCTGGCGACAAGAGGCTATACTCCGCTTCGCCTTGTTCGAGCATCGCAGCCTACGGTCTATCTGCTCGAGGCAGGTAGACTGAGGCCCTTCGCTTCCGAGCACGCCTTTCTCGCTCATGGCTACTCCTTCTCAGATGTACGTCAGGTGAGTGACGAATTGCTTGATAGCTTCCCGCAGGGAGAGGTCATCGCCGAGCCGGAGGGCAAGAAAGCGCAGGGCGGGAACGGACAACCCGCCCATGTCCCTGAAGCCGCGAGACAGCCTGATAATGGCAACCGCCGACGGCCCCGCAAGCCTTCCTCCCGTCGCAGGCGCCGCAAGGGAGGGACCCGTAGGGCGCGCCGCAGAAGCTCATCTGTTCGCAGAGCAGGATCGAGGAAGAGGGGGCGTAAGGGAAGGGCGCGCTCGGCCAAATAAGTGAAATCATGCGGCGGATCAGCAGGTTTAGACAGAGGCAGTACAGGAGGGAGAATCGGGAATTGAAGATTGCGACCATATTGGGGACACGTCCTGAAATCATAAGGCTGAGTCTGATTATCCCCAAGCTTGATCAGTTGGCTGGAAAGCATATTCTGATTCATACCGGACAGAATCATGCAGCCACTTTGAGCGATGTGTTTTTCGAGGAGCTGGGTCTTCGCAATCCAGACTATCTGCTGGAAACCCATCAGCCGACGCTGGGCGGTCAACTTGCGGTTATGTTCGGGGAGATCGAGCGAATATTGACATTCGAGCAAATCGAGCTGGTGTTGCTGCTGGGGGATACGAACAGTGCGCTCAATGCGATTATTGCCGAACGGCTCGGTATTCCGGTTGTTCACATGGAGGCGGGTAACCGCTGCTTTGACCTGCGAGTGCCGGAGGAAAAGAACCGCAAGGTCATCGATGCCATCTCGAGCATTAATATGCCCTATACCGAATACAGCAAGGGCAATCTGCTGCGCGAAGGCTTTCCCCCGCAGCGCATCGTGGTGACCGGCAATCCGATCTATGAGGTGCTGGAGCATTACAAGACGCCGATTGCCGCAAGCGATATTCTGGAACGACTTGGACTGCAACCGCAGCACTATCTGCTCGTCACGGCGCATCGCGCCGAGAATGTGGATGAGCCGGAGCATCTGGCTGCCATCATGGAAGGCATTAATCGTGCTGCCGAGGAGACGGGGCTGCCGGCTATATGCAGTGTTCATCCTCGTACCCGTTCCAAGCTGGACAGCATGGCAGCGAAGGTGAAGCTTCATCCGCTCGTTCAATTGCATGAGCCCTTCGGATTTTTCGATTTTGTCAAGCTGGAGCAGCATGCGCTGTGCGCTATCACGGACAGCGGCACCGTGCAGGAGGAATGCTGCATCTTCCATGTGCCGACCGTCACGATCCGCAACACGACAGAGCGGCCGGAGACGATAGACTGCGGCAGTAACGTAGTGGCCGGATTGCAGCCCTCGCGTATCGTGCAGGCTGTCAAGGCGATGACCGCGCTGCCCGCTGCTTGGGAGCCGCCATCAGGCTATCTGGCGCAGGATGTATCGGATAAGGTAGTCAAATTCGTGCTTGGAGGGAAATGGAATGTTTGAACAACAGACAATTTTGGTTACAGGAGGGACAGGATCATGGGGTTATGAGCTGGTACGCCAGCTATTGCCGCAAAATCCAAAGAAGATTATTATCTTCTCGCGCAATGAATCCAGCCAGGTGGCGATGAGCCGTATGTTCGAGGATAGCCGCCTCAGCTTCTGCATCGGTGACATTCGGGACAAGGAAGCGGTAACCAAGGCATGCGAAGGAGTGGATTACGTCTTCCACCTTGCCGCACTCAAGCATGTGCCGGTATGCGAGGAGCAGCCCTATGAGGCGTTGAAGACGAATGTTATCGGGACACAGCATGTGATCGATGCGGCGATTGCGGCTGAGGTGAAGCGAGTCATCTATATCTCTACGGACAAGGCTGCCAATCCATCCAATTTTTATGGCATGACCAAAGCCATTGGGGAGAAGCTGATTGTCTATGCTAATCTGCTGCGCACCAATACCAAGTTCGTCTGTGTGCGAGGCGGCAATGTGCTCGGCACCAACGGCAGCGTCGTTCATCTGTTTATGAATCAGATTCAGCACAAAAATCAGGTGCGGATTACCGACAAGCGCATGACCCGTTTTTTCCTGACGCTGGAAGAAGCAATTGTGTTGCTGTTCAAGGCATCGGAGACCAGCCTGGGTGGTGAAATCTATGTGATGACGATGCCGACTTGCCGCATTACCGACCTGGCAGAGGTGCTGATGGAATCGATGGGCAAGCAGGTGGAGATGGTGGAGACGGGGATTCGTCCGGGGGAGAAGCTGCACGAAATATTGCTGACCGAGTTCGAGAGCAAGAGCACCGTTGTCTATGATGAGCAATATCTGGTCATCATGCCGGCGCTGACGATTCCTGGGCTGAAGGAGCATTACAGCCATTGCCCGCCGGTCGATTTTGACAGCTTCTGCTCTAGCGAGGGCGTCATGAATAAGGACGACATCCGGGCGATGCTTATCCAGGGAGGCTTCCTGCCATGAAGCTCCTTATCATCGGCGGGGGCGGGATGGCCGGGCATTTGATGGTGCGATACTTTCGCTCCCTTCCCTCCTATCAAGTCGTCTATACGACGAGACAGCCTGCAACGGAAGGAGGCGAGCCCTTCATTGAAGGGCGACGCTTCCTGGATGCCTCGAACTATGAGGCCGTCGAGGCGCTGGTGAAGGATGAGCGTCCGGACATTATCGTGAACGCAGTCGGCATTCTGAATGGAGAGGCTGAGAGGCATCCTCTTAGAGCTTATCGAATTAACGGTTTTTTGCCGCACTGGCTAGGGTATCTGGCTCTATGCTGCGGAGCAAGGCTGATCCATATCAGCTCGGACTGTGTCTTCTCGGGAGCGAAGGGAAGCTATACAGAGGAAGACAAACCAGATGGAACGAGTGTCTATGCCCGCTCGAAGGCGCTCGGCGAGTTACACCATAGTCCCCATCTTACCCTGCGCACATCGATTATCGGCCCGGAGATTCGTCCGCACGGCATCGGTCTGCTGCAATGGTTTTTGCGACAGCAAGGGCAGATTCAGGGCTATACCCGTGTGTTGTGGAACGGTATCACGACGCTTCAGCTCGCCAAGGCGGTTCAGTATGCGATTGAGCAACCGCATCTAACGGGTCTCGTACAAATTACAGCCTCGGAGACCGTCAGCAAGCACGAGCTGCTGCTGCTGCTTCAAGAGCATTTTCACCATCATCATGTAATGATTGAGCCTGATGACCGGATTGAGATTGACCGCAGCCTGCGGCCGATCCGCAAGGATTGGCAGTTGGAGCCGGTCGGCTACAGGGTGATGCTGGCTGAGCTGGCCGAATGGATGCGGGGCGTATGAGCATTCAGGGAAAGCGGCTGCTGATTACAGGTGCAGGAGGCTTCTGCGGCGAGCATGCCTGCCGCTATTTTGATGCACAGGGCATGCAGGTGACGGCTGTTGTCCGCAAGCGGTATCCGAGTCAGGCCCGAGTTGAAGACAGCTACCGCCTTGCATGGCCCTCATCGGTTGAGGGGCGTCTATGCGAGCTGACAGACCGGGGTCAGGTGCAAAAGCTGGTTAACAGTGTAAAGCCCGACTATGTACTGCATCTGGCGGGCTTGAATGCGGTGGGTCCCTCTTGGGAGATGCCGCTGAATTATCTGGAGACGAACGCCATGGCGACGGCCTATCTGCTGGAGGCGATTCGAATCGCTGGCTGCAGCTCGCGGGTGCTGGTTGCCGGCTCTATGCTCGGCTTCAAGCTGCCGCGCTCCAACCGTGCGCCCAAGCCCGCCCATCCCTATGGCATGAGTAAGACGCTCCAGGCCTTGCTGGCGCAATGCTGGGGGGAGCTGTATGGCATCGAGGTCATGGTAGGCGTTCCATCGAACCTGGTCGGTCCCGGACGTTCTACCGGCTTATATAGCCTATTGGCCGATTATGCTATAGCCTGTGAGCGTGCGCATTTGGCGGGTGACCGTCCCCCTGCGCCCTTTCGACTATCCTCCCGCAGTGAACGGCGCGATTTTCTCGATGTGCGAGATGCGATGGCTGCTTATGAGACCATGATGGAGAAGGGCGCGCCTGGCGGGGTATATCCGATAGCCTCCGGCAAGCTGGTGACGCTCGGGGAAACCGCTGATTTATTTGCCGAGCTGTCGCTTAGTCCATTGCAGTTTGAGGTGGGGGATTCCAAAGCCCCGTCGCCTGCTCCTGCCGATCCGTCGCAGCTCCAGGCGCTAGGCTGGCGTCCACGTATCAAGCTGAAAGATACGGTCCGCGACCTGCTGCTGCATCGGCGATTGCAATCTATGGCTTAACTCAAGAGAAGGGAGGCAACCTAGTGACTCCGTTGGTGTCCATCATCATCCCCTTCTATAACGATCGGTATATTACGTATGCACTGGATAGTGTGCTGGCACAGAGCTATCCATTTATCGAGATCATAGTGATTGATGACGGTTCTACACGCTGGCGCGGGCTGCTCCGTCCGTATCAAGACCGGATTATAATTATCCGCACACCTAACAGAGGAACAGCAAGCGCGCTCAATGTCGGATTAGCTGCTGCCAAGGGGGAGTATATCGCCTGGCTCAGCTCGGATGATTGTTTTGCTCCGCATAAGGTAGCAATACAGCTATATGTGATGATGCAGGCAAGGGCACCGATCAGTTGTACAGCGTATGATTATATGGATGCCGAAGGCCTTGTAACAGATCATGATATCTGTCCGGCATCACAGCCGCAGCTATTCTATCGTTCCATGATTAGAGGCAATCCGATCAATGGTTGTACAGTCATGCTGCATCGTACCATCTTGAATCGAATCGGGAACTTCGATGAGTCGCTTGAATATACTCAGGACCTTGATTACTGGTGCCGTATCCTATTGCATGGGGTGCCGATGCTCGTTATTGAACAATCGTTGACTCAATATAGAGTTCATTCGGCAATGGGAACCAAACAGCATGAAAAGGCGTTGGCGAAGGAAGCGGCTCTTGTCTTTAACAAGTATGAGCAGTCGTTGCTTCAGTTGATTGAACAGAATTTTACAGGATGAGCTGCTCGTTTCAACAGCATAAGAAGCCGGGTTGTCGGGAGGATGACGGCAACCCGGCTCTTTCGTTGTAATGAAAGTGCCGATTGAGGGACAGAAGGGAGAAGAGAAGCCACAGCAACGGATCACTCCTGCTGTGGCTGGTATCTTCTCTATACATACATGATGTTCATCGGAGCCGCAGGGTCTGACAGCGTCTAGCCTGGAACAGATGCGCTCAAGTGGTGGAGCATGGCGCTGTATTGCGCGCTGATCATCGCCAGCTCCTGCTGAATGGCTGGCATATGACGTACCGTACCCATCCCTGAGTGTCGCCGATAAACGGTGAGTGGCTGATTAATGTAATGAAAGTCGATGCCAGAGAGTAGAACCCGAATCCATAGCTCGTAATCATGCGTGTAGCGGAGACCCTCATTAAACCCGCCTAGCTCAGATAGGAGCCCTCTACGCATCATAATGGTGCAGCCATTGACTGGGCAGATGCTGCGGAATGAGTCGATAAAGCTTCGAGCCGTGCCGAACTTCATCCCTTCATCGACGGATGTGATGTGCCCATACTCATTCATAATATCGAAGTTGGTATGGCTGATCTGTGCATTCATTTGCTCCATGAAGGCTGTCTGGTAGGCGATCTTATGTGGTACGAAGCGGTCATCCGAACTGAGCCAAGCAACATATTTGCCGCTTGCTACCTGAAAGCCGTAGTTCATCGCGCTCGCGGTGCCGCCATTTCCTTTGCCGATATAGTGAATATGCTGGTGGTAGGGAATGAGTCGTTCCTGGTGCATCGTAGAGCCATCATCGATGACGATAACCTCGATGTTCGGATAGGTCTGATCCAGAGCGCTCTGAACAGCTTGCTCAATGTAGGGACAATTATAGAACGGTATGACAATCGACACTAAAGGTAAAATTGCAGTTCACCTCCATCCCGCTATGCCATTCCCTCTACTATATGGCAGATCACGGATGGAGGGCACGGACAAAAGCTTGTTTTCGCTACAGTGGGAGTCCCAGTGCCCGAAAGACATTTATCATATCCTGAGTGTAGCGCTCCGGCGAGAAATGCTGGCGAATATGCTGCGCTCCCTGTTCCCGAATCTGTAAGCGAAGTGCTGCATCCTGCATCAGCTCGAGCGCCTCCGCTGCAGCCCACTGGGAAATATGCTGTGCAATAAGCTTGCCGGTCCGGTTATGCTCGATGAAGAATCGTACTCCATCCGAGTCGGTGGCGAGCACGGGGCAATGGCAACTGAGCGCCTCCGCAACCGCGTAGCCGAATCCCTCGACATGGGAGGTAGAGAATAATAAGCCTCCTGAGTGGCCGACGGCTGCAAAATAGTGTGCCATCTGCTCATGCGGGATGTTAGAGCGCAGGGTCAGGCGATTCCATAGCTGATACGTGGTGGTCAGTTGATGGAACAAGGCGCGTTCCTGCGGATCATACAGATTAGCGTCCTCGAACATCCATAGTCGAAGCCGTGGCTCGGTCTTCACCAGCTCTGCAGCCGTTTCAATGAACAACTGCCAGTTTTTATTGCGCTCCATTCGGCCAACCCAAGCCAGTATCGGCCCATCGGAGTCGCTGCCCAGATCCGCTGGCGGCAAGGAGGCGGGATGGGCGGAGAACACCTCCGTATCCACCGCATTCTGCACATAGAAGCGCGGGAAGTCAGGCAGAAATTCCTGATAGAGCTCGATCAGATGCGGAGTGGGCGTACACATGGCGGCATTCGCGTAGCTGCGGATATTGGGGACCGATGCATTCATCGCTTCCCTTGCCTGATCGTACATTCCGAGCCCCTGCGCCTCAAAGATGAGCAGCCCGCCATAGCCCATGCTGCGCAGACGAGACAGCATATGATAGTCGCTAGTGCACATAATAACATCATACTGCTGACTAGCAATGATGGGCTGAATCTCGTGATCCAGGTTGGACAGGAATAACGGAATATCCTTAATATTCTGTCTGCCGGCTCCGTCCCGCAGGTAGAGCAGATGAGCCTCGATCCCAGCCCTCATCAGGGCGCGGCAACGGGTGCGGTTTAAGGTGTCCACTCCACCGCTCGGCAGATAGTACGTAAATAATATTTTCAATTTAACACGCCTCCCCACCTTGAATGTTGCAACTAAGGCATGAGCAGGAGAAGCGTACTCCTCCTGCTATAAATTATGCCAGGGCGGGGTCAAACGATTGGGGATATAGCTGGCAGCCTGGATTTAGAGCGCCCATCTGAGCAGCAGCGCAGCCTGTGTCAAGCCGCCTCCAAAGCCGTACAACAGGAGCAGATCATCCTTCTGCACCTTGCCCTCACGTATGCCCATGTCCAGTGCAAGCGGGATGGAGGCAGCGGAGGTGTTGCCGTAGTGCACCAGACTGTGCAGCGTCTGCTCCATAGTGATTCCTGTTCGCTCGCAGATTGCTTCAATCATACGAAGATTGGCGCTATGAGGGATGAACCAGTCAATATCGCCCGTCTCAAGCTCTTGCTGCTTCAGCAGCTTGGCGATGCCTTCGGAGACACGTGTTACAGCCCACTTGTACACCTCTCGTCCGTTCTGGATCAGCTTGCCTGTGGAGTGGATCGGCTGGCTGCCGATATGCTCCGACAGATGCGAGCAGTAGACATGATGGCCGCCTTCGCCTTCGGTAGCGGTATAGGTGGCGAGGAAGGAGTCCTGCTGCTCCGCTTCCACCAGCACGGCCGCTGCGCCATCTCCGAATAAGATACAGGTGGAGCGATCGGTATAATCGGTCACCTTGGTTAGCGTCTCAGCCCCGATGACCAGAATTTTGCGGCATATGCGCGAGGCTAGCAGTCCGGCAGCGGTGTGCAGTGCAGATACGAAGCCCGCGCAGGCGGCCTGCACATCCAACACACCACAGTTCTTGATGTGAAATGCTGCCTGGACACGCGAGGCAACGCTGGGCACGATCGTATCCGGGGTGGAGGTAGCAACCAATATATAATCCACATCCTCCAGTGTCACGGGGTAGCGGGCAATCAGATCACGAACCGCAGCTATGCTCAGATCGCTGGCATACTCGTCGGCTGCGGCTGCACGCCGTTCTACAATGCCAGTGCGCTTCACAATCCATTCATGGCTGGTGTCTACGAGCGCCTCCATATGGGCATTGGTTAGAACGCGCTCAGGAACGTAGCTGCCGATGGCTGTGATGGATGCGCGGGCGGACTCAATCATGCGTTGCATAGGAAATCGCCTCCTCAGTATATTCAGGTATTATAGTCAGGTATTATAATCAAGTATTAGTACCTGGTACTAATCATAAGTCACATACGTCTCCTTGTCAACAGATTACCCATCATTTGCTTGCATAAGCGTCGCCGCGAACTCGAACACTAAGGAGGATAATCAAGTACAATCTATGGAGGGAATGCGCGATGAAAAAAGGGGCAGCAATACTTGCAGCAGGTCTGGCGCTAACCGCTATGCTCGCGGGCTGCGCAAGCAATCAGGGGGATGTAGGTAATAAGAGCTTTCAGCAAAACAGTGTGAGACAGGATGCGAACGGCAATCGTATCATGAATAAGCGATTTGCTAATGATACCCGCAACGAGATGAATCGCGTAGGCGAGCGAAGACTGAACAGCAACAATATTGTGGGCGCGCACCAAAACTACAAGATTGATATGAGCGAAACGGCTGCTCAGCGTGTTGCTGCGCTGAAGGAAGTTCAGTCGGCTTATGTCATGCTCGGGGATAAAAATGCCTATGTAGCGGTAAACCTGCATGATCAGGTGAACCGCGGCACCACGCCAGGGCAGGTGGGCACCTATGCGACTACAGATTCCATCGAGGTTCCAAGCGAGATCAAACAGAAGATCGCTGCAGAGGTCAAGCGGGTAAAAGGCGATGTGCAGCATGTCTACGTATCGGCTAATCCTGACTTTGTCGGACGCATGACCGGATACATGAATGATGTCCGGGCCGGCCATCCCATCCAGGGTCTGATTGCCGAATTCAATGCGATGGTGGAGCGGGTGTTCCCGCAGCAGGCAGAGCCTGTGCGTTAAGAGAAGCTGTCCGACTGTAATCGGATAAAGAAGACAGACCCCTGGTGCGAGCATAATGCTCGCACCAGGGGTCTTGTTTATGAATTGCAGATGGGCGACGGAGTTTGCTACTTGGAGGACGTGTGAAGAACGTGGCTGGAATACTTGCTCTGGTGCCCAAATTTAACGCTCACCGCACCACTATGGAAGCCGCTTCATACTATATTTTGACTGTATCCCTTAACCTTGTTATACCACAAAAACCCGCGCAAGGAGGGGTGACTCATTTGAAGGCCAGCGAACACAAGAGCAAATTTCTGTTGACGCATCGCGAACGCGAAGTATTCGAGCTGTTGGTGCAGGACAAAACAACCCGAGACATAGCCCAGCAACTATTTATTAGTGAGAAAACCGTACGTAACCACATCTCCAATGTCATGCAAAAACTAAACGTCAAAGGCCGTTCTCAGGCTGTCGTTGAACTGATCAAGCTTGGAGAGCTTACAATCTGACAAGCGTCCGCCCTGGCTGAGTATGGAGCCTTCCCGTTGTCCCTAAGCAGATGACAGGGAGGCTTATATTTCTAGCGGTTGGTGTCGCAGATACCCGGATCGCTTGGTGGAATGAAGGGGACATTTGCTTGGCGGATTCGGTCGCTGGTGAAGAAGCTGTACCCAAGCAAGACGCGCCGGCAGCGAGGGGCTTGAAGGGTCAGCGATGCAACATGTGGCCGTTGCTGCATGGGCGATGGCTTGTGTATGTAATCTGAACGCCTGCAGTCAGGAAGCATCATTCCTGGCCGCAGGCGTTGTGCATTACAGAGCTGTAATATAATTGCGGTAATAAGTGTTGCCGTTGCGCTGATCGAAGCGGTCAGCGGATGCCAGCGCATCCTCAAGGAAGCGTTCCGCCAATCGGGCTGCATTGCCTTCATTGCCAGGGGCATCTTCTGTCGACAGATGTGGGCTGGACTCTGGCAGACGCACCTGCACTGGGATGCTCTCCTGCGACAGCCGCCGCAGCAGGGCAGAGGAGCACGCGAGGAAGATCATTTTGTCATAAGGGTTCTCATGACTCAGCATCTGCGGATAATGGCGCTCCAGCAGCTCCAGTCCCTTGAAGGGATCAGTATGGGCGAGATAATAGATGTGTTCGCCCTGGTGCAGCAGAAAGTCTATATTATGCTTAATTAACTGATAGCCTCTCTTATGCTCCTTATTCGCCTTGTCGAGCTGACCCAGACGGTAGAGGGGCATCAGTACCTTTGAGATGGTGACATGAGGCACCTCGGCGCAGGCCATTCTTCCGCTAAGAATCGGCTTGGCATAGGCAAGCGTCTCCTCATCCAGATGAGCTGCGGCAGCGAATTCGACGAGACGGTTCTGCTCGCAGGCCGGGCAATCGCTCATGTAGTCGCGTTCCATCTGCTGGAACTGCGCAACCTCTTGCTCGGCTTCTGTGATTCGGCCTTGGTGGAACAGATTCACTGCCCGGTAGAAGTAGTAGGTACGCTCGCTGTGACCATGCTCCTTGTAGCGGTTACGCATGTCTTGAAGAAGCTGTTCAATCTGCCCCAGCGGAATCTCGGGGAAGCAGGATACTTTATCGAGTATCCATTTGTAGCCCCAGAGCAGGTCATGACTGTCGAACAGCTCCTTGTTCCTGTCATACTGACCGAGCATCCAGGAGAAGGCAATCATCGCCTTCATCGGATACCCGTTGAAGGTGGCGCTCTCCACGATCATGCTGCGAGCCTCGTAGCCATCGATGACCTCATTCGCCAGGTCTGCCGCGCGTGCAGCCTCCTCCAGCGTCGTAATCTTAGCCAAGCCATCGGGCAGCTCATAGGCCTCTTCCATTAATTCGTCAAAGGTTTTACTCATATGGTTGTTCCTCCATCCTTGCTGTACGCGGACAAGCCCCAGTCGATAAATTGAATAATGCCATTGTTCAACACAGCAAGCTCCTGCCGATTCATCGGGTAATGGCCCATCATCAGGGCATTGACATACAGCATCTCGATCGCCATCGGCATGATGTCAGCCTTGCCTGTAGCGAAGATGCGAGAGATGACCGGATTGTCCAGATTCAGATACAAGGTAGCGTAGCCAGCCTGCTGCAGTCCAGCGCTCAGGCTCCCCAGCACAGAAGAGAATAGCTCGGTCGTTGACTCGCGGGTAAGCTCGAGCGAGCGCAGGTCAGACGATTCCTTGGACAAGGTATAGAGTGCAGGCAGCTCGGATGGCTTAAACCGCTTGAGCTGAACCTGAGTGCGGAAGCGCTGGAGCACGGCATCTGCGGTCCGCGTGGCTTCATAATATTGTCTGCGCTCATCTGGCGTCAGGTCGGTGAAGGCGAACGAGACGTCCTCTGGTGTCAGCCGTTCCACCTGCACCCCTGGATGAACCAGCGGCAGTTGTGCCATAAGCTCATAATCATAAATATACCCGCCGTTAATGACAGGCAACGACTGGGCAGCGGCGACATGAGTAATCTGTCGATATTCATCCAGCGTCAGCGTATAGTATAGCTGTGAATATTCCTGCAGCAGCTCACCGAGCTCACGCTGACCCATGCTGCTATGGAATGGCAGCCAGCGGTAGATCATGCGGTAGAAGGCTTCATCCTGAACAGCGAGTGCCTTCATGGACAGAGCATGGGAATTAATGATGGCTTGCAGCCGGTCTGGAGCCAGCTCGGCCATGCGCACCAGCTCGTTGCGGATCGCATCGCCCAGTTCTTCGCGCACACTCTCAAGCTGCTCATTCTCATAGAAATGCTCCCGTGAAGCAGTCAACTGCAGCTCGTCCGTCCAGATCAGACATTTAACGAAGAAGGCCCAGTCAGGCAGGATATTCTCCGCTCGATCCGAGACGAGCATATGCTTCATGTAAACGCGGTGGGCGCGCTTGGCGTTCAAATTAATGGCTTGTGGCAATATATAGGCGATGCCGCCTGTTCGACCAGAGGCGGTCTGCAGCGGAATAAAGTCCTTGAACCGCTCTCCGAGCAGCTTCTCCCCCCATTGCAGTACCTCAGATCTGCTGCTGCGTGCCAGGTCGGGATGGCTGATCCATACCGGGCGGCTCTCGTTGATCGTCAGGGGGCCTTTCTCTGACTGAAGCTGAATCGGATAAGGCAGCAATGCGCCATAATAAAAGAGCGAATGCTGGACAAACTCCGGCGTATAATATTCCTCGCTGCCGCTCTTGCAGCGCAGGAAGACACGGGTGCCTGGCGTTAGCTGCGTCTCCAGCTTGCGAATCGCATAGGTGCCGTCCGGCTTGCCTCGCCATTCCAGCGACGGGCCTTCCTTGGCGGACTGAGTCAGGACGACGATCTCATCGCTCACCATGAAGCAGGAGAGCAGACCGATGCCGAAGCGGCCGATAAAGGAGTTGTTTTGCGTCAGCAGCTCGCCGCCTCGCTTGGAGGACTGGCCGATGACCGCCAGAAACTCATGAATATTGTCCTCCGTCAAGCCGATGCCGTTATCCTCGATGGAGAGGGTGGCCGTGGAGCCGCTGCCGATTAGATCGAGCTTAATGCTCCCGGCAGTGCCTTGCCCGACCTGCTGCCGGGCGGTAATAGCATCAACCGCATTTTGCAGTAGCTCGCGCAGATAAACCTTCGGTGTACTGTACAAATGATTGGATAGGATGTCGATCATTCCGCCAAGATTGACCTGAAATCTGTAATTGTCTTGAGCGCTCATTGGCAATCATCTCCATTCCGCAGCTTGCTTGATTCCTCGCTGTATTTCTAGCATTAAGAACAAGCTGCATAATTTATTTTACTAGATTGGAAAAATATATGCCAGCAAGGGGAGGTCAGACGGCATGCTATTCGTATCTGCGTAGTAGCTACTATGGCAGGAAAAATTATGATTGACGCTGGTAGGGGTCATGCTGTACAATCGACTCATAAAGGGGAGTAGCTTTTACAACAAGGTCGTCATTTCACGAGGCAGTGCCTCCGGCTTTGTTGGCAGCGATTTCTGTTGTTAGCCAGACCTTTACCGCGAGGTAAAGGTTTATTTTTATGACCATTACCGCATGCGGTAATGGTCATTTTTTATTTGCGGAGGAGGGATAAGCCCAGATACAGAGCATAGGACGGCGCAGACGAGAGAGAAGGCGGGTGGGCCGTCTCCAAGCGATGCTCCGTTTGAATAATGAAGCAATTGGACAGTTTAAACATAACCTACACATTTATGCGAAGGAGTGGCTTATATGGAGCTATTTTCACCGGAATTTTGGTCGGCGCTGCTGACGATTGTTATCATTGATTTGGTGCTGGCAGGGGATAATGCCATCGTCATCGGGATGGCGGCGCGCAATCTGCCTAAGGAGAATCAGAAGAAGGTCATATTCTGGGGGACGTTCGGGGCGATCGCGATACGAAGCCTGCTGACACTGGTTGTGGTATGGCTGCTGCTTATTCCGGGCTTGCGCCTCATCGGTGGTGTGCTCCTGGTATGGATTGCTTACAAGCTGCTGGTGGAGGAGAAGAGTCATGAGGTGAAGTCGGCTGGCAGTCTGTGGGCGGCGATCAAGACGATCATCATCGCGGATACGGCGATGGGGCTGGATAACGTGCTGGCGATCGGCGGTGCAGCACATGGCAACTTCCTGCTCGTAATTATGGGTCTGCTGATCAGTATCCCGATTGTTGTATGGGGCAGCACGATCATCCTGAAGCTGATGGAGCGCTTCCCGGTCATAATCTATATCGGCTCCGGTGTGCTGGCGTTTACCGCAGCGAAGATGATCGAGGAAGAACCGATGCTCTCCGGCATCTTCGGTGAGGCGGGGATAGTTAAATGGGGGTTCAGCCTGCTCGTAGTCGTGCTGGTGCTGCTCGCAGGTCGGATCAAAAATAAAAGCAAGACTCGCGCACAGATGTCTGCTGGCTAAGCGTGTCTCCAACCCCGCTCAAGGGGCATTGAGCTTAGAAGATGAAGTCATCCAACAGCAAGGGGCTGCCAGCATGGCAGCCCCTTGCAATGTATTCGCCTTGATCATCCGTCACGCTACCAGCGACTGGAGGCAGGGTAGGGGCAGCTTGATCTGGCCAGCTTGGCCCGCCACTCGACCAGACAGCCGCAATGGCGGCAGGTCGTCCCATACTGGAGCGCCTCACACGAGAAGCACTGCTCCAGCCGCCGGCTATACTCCTCGGCAGAGGCCAAGTCTTCGGCGGCTGGCGACATTCGCTCCCATAGCCGCTTCATCTGCTCGTCCGTGACATGAACGGATGCGCTGCAGCCCTTGCAGGGTTCCGTGCGGCTCTTCGCATGGGCCACGTGTGCGGTCGTCTTCATAAGATGACGCTCCTTCCATTCAACATGATTCTCCAGGGAGTGATGAGCAGCTCCCTGGAGGATAGGAGATGATCGACGTTCGGTGCGCCCGGAACTGCATTAGCGCCGTACCTGTAGCGATGACTATTCGAGAGTCAGCACGACTACAGATGCTGGCGGCAGTGTTGCGCTCAGTGTCTGCCCAGCCAGCTCTGCGCCTCCGAACGACTGAGGCTTCACCGCATCAGGCTGCTCAAAGGTGTTGTGTCCGTTCAGCGCTTCGTGATGCAGGATTGTTCCGCTCACACGAGTACGCGCGGTGTCCTTCAGCACGCAACGGATGTCAGCAGACTCGGCATGATGCAGATTGCACAGCGACAGATTCAGCTTGCCATCCTTGCCGATCGAGCAGGATGCGCTGACCTGCGGGATGGATTCGCCATCTTGCGTGTAGCTCGGGGTGTCCAGCTCCAGAGAGACACGCTCGGCGTCCTGATGAACCTTGAACATATCCAGGACATGATAGGTCGGAGTCAGGATCAGCTTGTCGCCTTCGGTCAAGACGACTGCTTGCAGCACGTTGACGATCTGCGCCAGATTGGCCATGGTGACACGGTCGTTATGGTTATGGAAGATGTTCAGGTTAATCCCGGCAACGAGCGCATCGCGCATGGTGTTCTGCTGATAGAGGAAGCCCGGGTTCGTGCCTGGCTCAACATTGTACCATGTGCCCCACTCATCGATGATCAGCCCAACCCGTTTCTCTGGATCATACTTGTCCATAATCTCGCTATGCTTCGTAATCAGCTCGTCCATGAACAAGGTCTTCTTGAGTGTGCGGAACCACTCCTGCTCGTCGAACGTCAATGCAGCGCCCTTGTCCTCCCATTCATTCGGAACGGTGTAGTAGTGGAGACTGAATCCGTCCATAAAGCGTGTAGCCTCGCGCATCATAACCTCTGTCCAATGGTAGTCGTCCGTGTTCGGGCCGCAAGCGATCTTGTAAATCTTGTTCTCGCCGTAGTTGCGAACATAGGTCGCATAGCGGCGATAGACATCCGCATAGTATTCCGGCCGCATATTGCCTCCGCAGCCCCAGTTTTCATTGCCTACGCCAAAATAAGTCAGCTTCCACGGCTTCTCCTGTCCATTGCTCTGTCTCCAGTTCGCCATAGGCGACTCGCCGTCGAAGGTCATGTATTCGACCCACTCCTGCATCTCGTGCACAGTGCCGCTGCCGACATTGCCGCAGATGTACGGCTCGGTCTCAATCAGCTCGCACAGACGGAAAAACTCATGGGTGCCAAAATGGTTGTTCTCGACAACACCGCCCCAGTGCGTATTGACCATGCGTGGGCGTTCTTCCTTAGGTCCTATGCCATCCTTCCAGTGGTACTCGTCTGCGAAGCAGCCGCCCGGCCAGCGTAATACCGGCACCTTCAGGTTGCGAAGCGCTTCCACGACGTCATTGCGATAGCCTTCTGTATTTGGAATGGACGAATCTGGTCCGACCCAGATGCCTTCGTAAATGCAGCGTCCAAGATGCTCGGAGAAATGTCCGTAAATATTTTTGTTAATTGTGCCTAGCTTTTTGCTCTCATCAATAATTAAGTTTGCCATAGGATAAAGTGCCCCTCTCAGCAGATTTCGATTGGCACGGCTGTACAACCGTTCTACGGCTCCCATACCGCTACCGTCTACATATACTATATCAGCATTAATCGATTTATACAATTGCAAATCCAAAAAAACAAAATGAACGATTCTTAGCGATCGGTGAGAAATGAGGTATACTAAAAAGAAAGAAAGCTTGGCTAGGAGGTGGAAGATGTGAGTGAGCATGCAATAGTGCTTTATGATGGCGTATGCAGCTTCTGCCATAGCAGTGTTCAGTTTATCCTTCAGCGCGACAGGCGCGGATATTTTCAGTTTGCTGCTCAGCAGGGGGAGGTAGGGCGCGAACTGCTCAAGCAGTATGGCCTGCAAGGGCTGGAGGGGATCGTGCTGGTAGAGGGAGGGCGTGCTTACAGCAACTCGACTGCCGTGCTGCGGATCTGCCGTGGCCTGCCGTGGCCCTGGAAGCTGGCTGCGGGGGCGCTTGTCGTACCACGCCCATTGCGGGACGGCATCTACAGCATCATTGCTCGCAACCGCTACCGCTGGTTCGGCAAGGCAGACAGTTGTATGCTGCCCTCGCTGGAGCAGCGGGCTCGCTTCCTGGATTAATGGGACAAAACACCAAGCGACCGTCTTGCCAGCCGCGGAGGCCTAGCGAGACGGTCGCTTGTTCTGCTCGGCAAGAGGGCAAGAGAAGTTATCCGTTAATGATCTCGCCGCCGTTAATGTGCAGCATCTGGCCTGTCATATAGGAGGAATCTTCGCAGGCCAGGTAGACATAGGCAGCCGCCAGCTCAGCAGGCTGACCCGCACGCTGCATCGGTGTATCCCCGCCGAATACGGACACCTGCTGCTCGTCAAATGTAGACGGAATAAGCGGCGTCCAGATCGGTCCGGGTGCGATGCCGTTCACACGTATGCCCTGCTGGACAACATTCAGTGCAAGCGAGCGGGTAAAGGCGACGATGGCGCCCTTAGTCGCTGAATAATCCAGCAGGTTCGCACTGCCGCGGTATGCGGTAATCGAGGCTGTATTAATAATGGAAGCGCCCTGCTTCAGATGGGGCATGGCGGCTTTAGTGACATAGAAGTAGCCGAACACGTTGGTGCGGAAGGTCTTGGCAAGCTGCTCTGCAGTAATATCCTCCAGCTTCTGCTGTGGATGCTGCTCTGCACCGTTGTTGACCAGGACATCAAGCTTGCCGAAGGTATCCATCACATCCTGGACGCACCGCTTGGCGAAGGCTTCATCGCCCACATCTCCGGCCAGGAGCAGGCAGCGGCGTCCAAGCTGCTCAATCCGCTTCTGCACAAGCCGGGCGTCGTCATGCTCGTCCAGATAGACGATGGCAACATCAGCGCCCTCCTTGGCGAAGGCTATCGCTGCGGCTCGTCCGATGCCGCTGTCGCCGCCGGTAACCAGAGCTGCTCTGCCCGTGAGCTTGCCGCCAGGCCGGTAGCTCTCTGCTTCAAAGATCGGGAGCGGGTTCATCTCCGACTCCAGGCCGGGCTGCCTTAGCTGATGCTGGGGCGGGAAGGTGTGCTTGGGGTATTGCTTGGATGGACTCATACTCATGTACCTCCTTCTGTAATCACAGGCTGAGGCCAGCGCATAGAGTCAGCCTGCGGACAGAGTATAGGCTGAGCTAATCCAAGCATTTTATACCTGTTCCAGTGCAATGCCTTCCTCAGAATATGCTCCAGTCAAAGGTGCGTGACAACTGCTCCAGCAGATGGACGCCCGCGGTGCTGTTGCCTTTGCTGTTCAGAGCCGGCCCTACGACACCGATGCCGTACCGCCCTGGAACGAACGTCAGAATGCCGCCGGAGACGCCGCTTTTGGCCGGGAGGCCTGCCTGAATCGCAAATTCTCCAGAGGCATTATACATCCCGCAGGAGATCATGAACGTCTTGGTAATCTGGACATAGCGCCGAGGGATGAGCTGGCGACCAGTAGCGGGATCGGCGCCCTGGTTCGCCAGGATGCGCGCCAGAGAGGCTAGATGGCGGCAATTGACCTCGATCGCGCAATGGCGGAAATAGACCTCGAGCACCTCTTCAACGTCAGTCTGCTCGTCGAGCACTTCATTTTCCTTGAGAAAGTAGGCCAGCGAACGGTTGCGGTGGGCGGTTCGCTTCTCGGACTGGTAGACCGCCTCATTCACCTGCAGGCTGTCATCTCCCGTCAGCATGTGGAAAAAATCCAGCACCCGTCCGAACCTGTCCGCAGGTGTTGCGCCGCGCAGCAGCGAGGTGACGGCGATTGCCCCTGCATTGATGAGCGGATTAAACGGGATACCGGGCTCGACAAGCTCCAGCTTCAGCATCGAATTGAAATCATCCCCTGTCGGCTCCTTGCCGACCTTCGTGAATACCGCTTCCTCGCCTAAGTCCATCAGGGCCAGCATCAATGTGAAGATTTTGGAGATGCTCTGCATCGTAAATGACAGGCGGCAGTCTCCAGCAGTCAGCAGGTCGCCCTTCATATTCATAATCGCGATGCCGAGCGCGTCAGAAGGGGCAAGCGCCAGCTCCGGAATATACTCAGCGACTTTCCCTCGGGAAGCATAGACGCGGCTCTCCTCCAGCAGTTGTGGCAGCTTGACTTGCAATTGGCTCCATTCATTAGGCATCATCGTAGGCTCCTTATATGTCGGTAGATTCTGTATGTGCATTACGCCGGGGATATGCCGGCTTCTTGCAGAGCGTTCCGCTGCATTTGCGGCGAGCGTTGATTTTATTCTAATGCGGCTCCCTGTCCTTGTCACTACAGAATCAACATTTGCCTCCATTTATGGTATGATAATATGATGAAACAGCGGAGGGGAGAAGATGGGGAAGTTTCTATTGTTTCCATTGTTATGGTGGCTATTTGGCAATCCGATTGTGGCAATTGTAGTTCTGCTTCTGATCATGTACGTGATTGACCGGCGGTTCATCGGGCTGTCTCCGAGCCTGCTGCGTCCGCTCAAGCGGCGCAGGCACATCTCGCGGTTGCGTCAGCAGCTTCTGCTGAATCCCAATGATATTGCCGCCAAGCATGACATTGCCAGACTGTATATGGAGCAGCGCAATTATCGCGAGGCTCGCCGCTATCTGGAGTCGATCGGAGATTTGCTGGAGCATTCCGCCGAATATTGGGATGATCTGGGCGCCTGTTGCCTGCGCACAGGCGACATCGAGCTTGGAGAACAAGCGATTGGGCGAGCACTGGCATTGAACCCGCGCGTCAAGTACGGTCAGCCGTACCTGCGGCTTGCCGCTCACTATTCCCGCAGCGATGCGGAGAAGGCGCTGGAGTACCTGGAGGCTTTTCGAACCATTCAATCCTCTTCCTGCGAAGGATACTTTCGACTTGGGAGCATCTATGAGCAGATCGGGCGTGCCGAAGACGCGGCGGCTGCCTATGGCGAGGGTGTGCATATCTACCGTTCCCTGCCCAAGTACAAGAGGCGGCAGGAGCGAAAATGGGCGTTTCGCTGTATGCTTAAGAAGCGGCGCCGGCAGGGGTTGTAGCCGATGAAACAACGATATGGCTGGTTGCTGTTCGCGCTTGTCATTGTCATGTTATTGTTGATCAATAATACGATTTATTATTACACGACCAAGCGTTCTCTGGAGCAGAGCCTGAGTCACGAGATGAGCTCTGTCGCCAAGCAGATAGAAATTTCCGTGGAGCAATCCAGGCAGGGCGCGGAGAAATATCAGGAGCTGATCGGTGCGAATCTGCGGACAGCGGCAATCGCCGCCCAGTATGCGCTTGACCCGGATATCGAGAGGGTGAGCAATGACGAGCTGGTTGAGCTGAGCGAGCGGCTGGGTGTGCTGCACATCACGCTGCTGAAGCGGACGAGCGACAATATTGTTCTGTACAAATCATCCGATCCGAAGCAGCTTGGCGTGAAGACGTCCTCATGGAAGCCATGGTATGAAGCCTTCAATCAGCTATTTGACGACCAGCAGGTTACGATGGATTGGGGACAGTCGCTGCCCAATTTCTGGACGGGGCCGTTCGAGGTAGCGACCACCGATACAAGCAAGGTGCGGAAATGGGGCTATTACTTTGACGGCTCTACGAATTATATTACAGATCCCTATGTCAGCTATGAGATGCAGGAGCAGTATGAAGAGGTGACGGGCGTGAATCGCCTGATCGAGCAGACGATTGAACAGAATGCCTCGCTGCTGGAGATTACAGCATTCAACCCGCGAACCTTCCCTCACGGGGAGCTGACGACGAGGACAGATAAGGGCGAAGAGCTCAAGCATATTACCCAACAGCCGATCATCTACGGTACGTATAATTACAAGGATGAGGAGGATGTGGAGTATATTGTCCGCTCTTATGAGACGAATCAGCCACTGACCGTTAATACGACGATCAACGGCAAGCATGTGCTCAAAAAATTTATCCCCGTCGAGATTACCAAGGTTGCCAGCATTGTGGATGAGCAGGGGCAGCCGCTGGAGCGGTATGTGCTTAGCATAGTCTCGGATTACCGCTCGATTCAGGAGACGCTGGACGACCAGTTTATGAACATTGGCGTCATTATCGGGATTGCGACGGTGCTTAGCGGGCTCGTCGTCTGGGTGGCAATCCGTGTGTTCCGCAGCTCCAGGGAAAGGGTGGTGCGGGAAACACAGCAGACGTATCTGGATGAGATGAATCAACTGTTCGACGCTATACGCGGCCAGCGCCATGATTTTATTAACCATGTGCAGACCATGCATTCGATGGCGTCCTTGAACAAGGTAACGGAGCTCAAAGCGTATGCGAAGGAGCTGAGCGGCGAAATCCATGAGCTGAACGAGCTGATTACGATTGATAACCCATCGATTGCGGCATTGATCCGTTCGAAGCTGTCCCAGGCCGGGACACAGAAGGTGCGGATGGAATGTCGATTTGAAGGGATGGGCAAGCTGGAATTGGGTGTGAAATCATTGGATTTGACCCGAATTCTGGGCAATCTGATTGACAATGCGCTGGATGAGGTGAATCGGTATACAGAGGACAAGCGACGGATTGAAGTGACCGGGCTGCTGGATAGGGAGCTGGAGTTCTGCGTCTCCAACTATACCGAACGGGCGGATGTGCTCAAGGAAACCTTCTGGTTCGAGGCGGGCTATACGGATAAAGGCGGCAGCCATCAGGGGCTTGGATTGTCGATCGTGCGTAAGATTGTGGAGCATTACAAAGGAACATTGCGGGTGGAGCTGGATCAGCCCAATAAGATCTCGATATTTGTACGATTGCCCAAATAGAGCATGAAGGGGGCCGCATAATATTCATTGTTACCTGTGCGTGCCGGTTCGGCGCACATGCGACAGACCAAGCAGGCTTCACTGCGCGGCACTGTGCATGGCAGCGTATGACGGCCGCACACCATCATCCGCAATGAGATTGGAGAGTGCAGCATGGATGGAGTAATACGTCTGGCAGGCGAGCAGCTCGCTTACCTGGAGGAGCAGTTCGGAGCTCTGGTTCCCCGGCATATTCTGTCCAACGGATGGGACTACTACACGAACCGCAGAGTGCTAACCCTTGAAGTGATTGACGGCAACTCAATCTATGGCGCGGTCAACGGCAGCAGCGTCTATGCTGTCGTGCTTGATTCGGACGAATTCAGCTATAGCAAATGCACATGCAGCTATGCGGGCTATTGCAAGCATATGGCGGCTGTGTTCTATCATTATTGCGCACTGGCGGGCGAGGACCCGGAGCAGATGTATCGGCATCTGATCAGTGAAGGGACGATCGCCGAGAAGCGCGTCAAGCGAGAGATGGCGTCCCAGCAGCCGAGCGAGCAGGATGGGCCGGATGTATGGCGGGAATGGTTCGGCAAAATGTATGGCGACCTATGGAAGCAGTGCAAGCAGTCGGTTCATCCGTTGCAGTCGGTGCTGTCCGAGCTGAAGGCTGCGGCAAAGCATTGGGAGAAGCCGCTGCAGCGTCTGCACTGGCTGCATGCGATTGAATTTTTGCTGGAGCAGGTGGAGCGGGCGTATGAAGCCACTGACAGCTACAGCCGTTATTATTATGAGATGTCGTTCAACCGCACGGTTGATCCGTGGATAAGCAATTTCTATGAGCTGGCTCAGGGCTTGCCGCGAGCACCGCATGGCGAGGCTTATCGCAACTGGCTGTCTAAGCTGGTAGAGGTGCTGCGCGAGCTGGCACTGGCGGATAAGCCGTTGCTGCTGCGTTGGGATTTGCTCTACCATATGATTGCCGAGCAACTGGCATCGGAGCCAGGCTGGCGCGAGGCGGAGCACGCGGTGCTGGAGCGCGAATTGGCGGCTCGGCTGCCTGTGGATTCGTCGGCACAGGTTGCTCAGACGAGGAGCAGGCCGATTACCTTCTTACAGTCGGCGCTCGCCTGTCTGGATATGCTGGATAGTCTGGATGCCTCCGCGGTAGAACGGATGCAGTGGACGGATTTCGAGCGAACGTCAGAGCTTGCCTATCGGTTCGCCCGCAGACGTCTGGAGCAGCGGAGCTGGGAGGCGTTCGCGCTGTGGATGGATTTTCTGTATGAAAGGCTGGAGGGGAGTCGAAATACGGCTGTCCTCCGTCCTTATCTCGTCTTATGCCGCGAGGCGGATCAGCAGCAGGCGCGGCCCGGTACAGGCGAATGGACGCGCAGGCTCGTCGGCTTCCTGCCCGCCTCCTATCACGAGCTGGCGAGCCACTGGCTCCAATGCGGCTGCTATGAGGAGTGGGCAGACCTGCAGTTGTACCTGGGCATTCGACCAGATGAGCTGGATGCGGCGGATGTGCGCTCTGTAGCCAGGAGTGCCCCCTCGAGTCTGATCCCGCTCTACCATCAGGCGATCGATGAGGCGATTATGACGCGCAACCGTCAGGGCTATCGGCAGGCGGTCAAGCTGATGAAGCGGCTGGAGAAGCTGTATAGCGAGGATGGTCGCACCGAGAAGTGGGTGCGGTATGTGAGCGGGATTGCCGACAAGTATCAGCGGCTTCGGGCGTTTCAGGAGGAGCTGTGGAAGGGGAAGGTGCTGACATGAGCAGAGCGACCGACAGCATCATCTGGACGATAGAGGGAAAGTGGCTGAAGCAAGAGGGGCTATGGATGACGCAGGGAGATTATAGCAGCTCGTCGCAACGGCTGAAGCAGCTACTGTTTGCCTGGCATGCCGGCTCCTGGTACGGTGCAGAGGTTGAGGAGAAGCTTGTGGATGGTGTAAGCGGCCTGCTGCTGTCGCCGCTGCTGGCTGCTGATTATCTGGCCGCTCCTGCTCATGCGCGGCTGATGAAGGTCAACTGGAGCGAGGAGATGGAGTGCTACAGGCAAGCGGCCCGCTTCATCCACGAAGCGCTGCTGGAGGGCTGGTATGCGCCCGCCCCAGGCGGGGCAGCGGGCAGGGAGCCGCTGTGGAGGCTGCATCTGCCGCCAGAGAAGCAAGCCGATTACATCGCATGGGCAGAGGCGGCGGCTGAGTCGGGCCTGCCACCGGGGCTGGCTGACGAGTGGCTGAGCCTGGCGGCGATGCAAGCGATCAACAGCAGCGCCAGGGCGCAAGCAGCCTGGGAGCAAGTGGCGCCAAGGCTCGGACGCAGCATGGGCGAGAGCTTCATAGGCGATGAGGCGCAATGGTGGGCGCAGATCGGCTGGCAGCAGGACGATTCGCCCTTTGGCATCGTCCTGCAACTGGCGGAGCCTCAGCAGGCCGACGGCTGGCAGTTGCGGGTGCTGCTGCAAAGCCGCGAAGAGGAGCGGCCGCCGTTCGTCATGCAGCATGGCGAGCGGGGCTGGACGCCCGCGCTGGAGACGGAGGCGGGAGCTGTGCCGCTGTCAGAGCGGTCGCCGCTGGAGGTAGAGCGACAGCTCAATGCCGAAGCAGGCCCAGCCACGCATCCGATCAGCCCGGCCGCATCTGCCGCCAGCAGGGAGCGCACGCTGTCTGCGGATCAGCCTGCCGCCTTGGAGGCGGCTGGCGCTAGCTCCCGGGTGATCGCGGCGGAGCTGCCAGAGCATTGGCAGCCCCCAGCGAGCGAGAAGCTCGACCGGGAGCTGCGCCGCTGGCTGGAGGCGTATCCGCCGCTGGCAGACGAGGAATCAGGCGGCGAGCGCCTGAGAGAGCGGCTGACGGATGAGGAGGCATGGCGCTTCCTGGAGGAGGGCAGCATCAAGCTGCTGGAGGCGGGGGCGTCTCTGCTGCTTCCAGCTTGGTGGGAGGCGGCGCGTAGCCGTCGTCCGCGGCTGCGGGCGCAGGTGAAATCCTCCGTTGGCTCAGCGGCTCAGCCATTGTTCGGTCTGGATGCGATCGTGGACTTCGACTGGAAGCTGGCCATTGGCGATCTGGAGCTTAGTGAAGCGGACTTCAAGCGGCTGGCACAGGAGAAGCAAAGATTGTTTCGTCTCCACAATGAATGGGTCTATCTGAATCCTGATGATGTCGAGCAGCTTCGCCGCTGGATGCGAGGCAAGCATGGGCGCAGACCGATGACGCTCCGCGAAATGCTGGAGCTTCATCTGCGCGGCGGCTGGATGGAGCGTCTGGATGACGAGCTGATCGAAGCGGGAATCGAAGCAGAGGTGCAGCTCAATGCCCATCTGGAGCATTGGCTGTCCCAGCTCCGGCATAACGCAGAGCTGCCCGTTGTAGCCAAGCCCGATTCCTTCCAGGGGGAGCTGCGCCCTTACCAGCAGCAGGGGCTGTCCTGGCTCGTCTTTTTGCGGCGCTTCGGCCTAGGCGGCTGTCTTGCCGATGATATGGGACTGGGCAAGACGATCCAGTTCACCGCGTATCTCCTGTATATCAAGGAGCAGACGGAGGCCTCCGGCACGCAGCAGCGTGTCCCATCTCTGCTGATCTGTCCGACCTCGGTGATCGGCAACTGGGAGAAGGAGCTGGAGCGCTTCGCTCCCTCATTGCGCGTGCTGGTGCATTACGGGCCGCGCAGGCTCAAGGGCGAGGAGTTCCAGGCGGCTGTACGCGAGGTGGATCTGGTCATTACGTCATATGCGCTCGCTCCGCTCGATGCGGAGGAATTGGGGGACACCCGCTGGAATGCGCTATGTCTGGATGAGGCGCAAAATATTAAGAATGTGTACACCAAGCAATCGGGGGCGATTCGTCGTCTTCCTGCGTATCACCGGCTTGCGATGACGGGAACGCCGATGGAGAATCGGCTGACGGAGCTGTGGTCAATTCATGATTTTATGAACCCCGGCTATCTAGGCTCGCTGAGCGAATTCCGGAGCGAGGTGGTGCAGCCCATCGAGCGCACGCGAGACGAGGAGATGATTCAGCGCCTGCAGCGATGGGTGCAGCCGTTCATGCTCCGGCGCTTGAAGAAGGACCCGGCGATTGCATTGTCCCTTCCTGACAAATATGAGGCCAAAACCTATATCTCGCTAACGGTCGAGCAGGGCACCCTCTATGAGAATCTGGTGAATGGACTACTGGAGCAGCTTGCCACCCTCTCTCCCATGCAGCGGCGAGGCTTGATCCTGGCTACGCTGACGAAGCTCAAGCAGGTATGCAACCACCCCTCCCTGCTGCTCGGCGACAAGAGAGGCGGCCCGGCTACATGGGAGCTTCAGCGCTCCAACAAGGTGACACGCCTGCTGGAGATGGTGGAGGAGATTGCCGCCAAGCAGGAGCGCTGCCTCATCTTTACGCAGTTCATCGATATGGGCATGATGCTGCGGGCTGTGCTGGAGCAGCAGTTCGGGATGCCGGTTCCGTTCTTGCATGGCGGTATTCCGAAGGCCGAGCGCGATGCGATGATTGCGGAATACCAGGATGAGCGCCACAGCCGCTGTGCGTTCGTGCTCTCCTTGAAGGCAGGCGGCACGGGTCTGAATCTGACGGCGGCCAACCATGTATTTCATTTTGACAGATGGTGGAATCCGGCGGTAGAGAACCAGGCTACGGATCGTGCGTTTCGGATTGGTCAGCAGCGGGAGGTGCAGGTGCACAAGTTCGTGACGCTGGGCACGCTGGAGGAGAAGATTGATGATATGATCTCGCGCAAGCAGGCGATGAATGAGCAGGTCGTCACCCGTTCGGAGAACTGGATTACCGAGTTATCTCATGATGAGCTGAGCGAGCTGTTCACATTGCGCAAAACATGGCTAAGCGGGTCGTAGTCTTGTTAGCGGCTGGATAAGGAGGAGACTCATGAACAAGAGGGAAGAGCAGGCTGAGCGAGGGATGCTTCCGCTCACAGAGCAGATGGCGGGCGCAGAAGAGCGGCCGACAAGTGCTAGCGAGCGCTCCGCTTCTCGACCCGCCAGCGGCGAGCCCAGGTTCGGCCGGGACGCCGCCAGCCAATCAGCGGGCGAGGAACGAGCGGGAGCGACTGCGATGCCAGGCCGCAGCCGAGGGATCGGCTCCAGGCCGCAGATGCTGCCGGGAGCCGATCCGCAATGGCAGGAGCTGTACGATGCGATTCGTCAGGCGGTACAGGAGCTGCGTTAACGGCTTCTGAGGCAGACTGCGTAAGTGAGTAAGATAAATTCAGTTCTGAAGCAATCGAGTGCGGCAGCAAGATGGAGGCTGATCAAGCAGGCGCAGAAGGGCGTCTGCTCTTCATGCTTGGAGCGAAGGAGCTGGGCGGGAGGGTTATCCGTTCGGCTCTTTCGCTGTCTGCTTCAAGGTTCAAGCGTCAAGGTTCAAGCGTCAAGGTTCAAGCTCCAAGGTTCAAGCTTCATGGTTCAAGTCACAAGCTTGAAGTCAATCATAAGCTTTAAGAGCGCACACATTAAGGCTCTGACAGCTCATCGAGCGTCTTCCCCAGGCCAGGAGCGAGGTGGGTGAGGAACCACTCGACCTCCGGCATCTCCAGCTTCGCCAGGGCATGCTCGGTCTGACCCTTGGCAACCGCGAACTCGCGATTGCCTGACGACAGCTCGGACATGCATTTCAAGTAGGCATCCAGCAGGTCGGCCGCCTTGAGGTATCGCTTCAGCTCGGCGGTCTCGGGATCAGGCTCAGCGCTGTTGTCCGCAGTGCGTGGCGAGCCTCCGATCAGCGGTTCGTAAGCTTCGCGCAGCGGTGCGGGCACCATGGCGAGCAGACGGTCGGCAGCGAGCGCCTCCAGCTCGCGGAAGCTGGCGAGCATCTTCGGATTATGATGCTTGACAGGGGTAGGGATGTCGCCGGTGAATACCTCGGCAGCATCATGGAACAGCGCCATCGTCGCGGCGCGTTCGCTGCTTAGCTGCCGTCCGAACAGCCGATTGCCAATCTCGCACAGCATATGGACGAGCAGCGCAACGTGGTAGGAATGCTCGGCGACCGTTTCCTTGGTCGTATTGCGCATCAGGCTCCATCGTTTGATATAGCGGAGGCGATACAGGTAGGCGAAGAAATGGCTGTCCATGGATGGTGTATGCTCGTCATGCTCAGTGTAGCTATTCATAGCTTGGCAGACTCCTTGCTAGCTGCATGGGGGACTGGAATTATGCGAACCCTCCATGCGCTTTTAATGATTTATGAAACACTCTTAACTATGCTATTATAATATTATAGCTGAAAAGCGACCAGAGAGGAGCAATCAGGACGACATGAACCGTTTTCAAGACAGTGTCTATCAATTAATCGTAGAAACCTCAACCAACCTGCCGGGCGATGTTCGCCAGGCGATCAAGGCCGCACAGGAGGCGGAGGACAGCGCGACGCGCGCAGGTCTGTCTCTGTCGACGATTGCGACCAATATCGAGATGGCGGAGTGCAACGTCTCGCCGATCTGTCAGGATACAGGGATGCCGACCTTTGTCGTGCATACTCCAGTAGGCGCCAACCAGTTGATTATGAAGGAGCAGATTCGTCAGGCGATCGCTCAGGCGACCAAGGACGGCAAGCTGCGGACGAACTCGGTGGATTCGCTGACCGGCGGCAACACTGGCGATAATCTGGGGCCAGGCACACCGGTCATCCATTTTGAGCAATGGGACAAGGACGATATTGATGTGAGGCTTATTCTGAAGGGCGGCGGCTGCGAGAACAAGAATATCCAGTACAGCCTGCCCACTGAGCTGGAGGGGCTCGGCAAGGCTGGACGCGATCTGGATGGCATCCGCAAATGCGTCATGCACGCTGTCTACCAGGCGCAGGGTCAGGGCTGCAGCGCCGGCTTCATCGGCGTCGGCATCGGCGGCGACCGCACGACAGGCTACGAGCTAGCGAAGCAGCAGCTATTCCGTCGGGTGGATGATACGAATGAGATCGACGAGCTGCGCCAACTGGAGGAGTATGTCATGGAGCATGCCAATCAGCTCGGCATTGGAACGATGGGCTTCGGCGGTCAGGTGACGCTGCTCGGCTGCAAGGTCGGTGTCATGAACCGTCTGCCGGCTAGCTTCTTCGTCTCCGTGGCCTATAATTGCTGGGCGTACCGTCGTCAAGGCGTGCTGCTGAGCGCAGAGACCGGAGAGATCAAGGAGTGGCTATATCCAGAGGGCGATACAGTGTCGATGAAGTCGCCAGCCATTAGCGAAGCCGAGCAAGCGGCCTCTGAGGGTGCTGCGCAGCGGCGCGAGGTCGTGCTGCAGACACCGATTACCGAAGAGCAGGTACGCGAGCTGCGCGTGGGCGATATTGTCATCATCAATGGCGAGATGCACACGGGCCGTGATGCGCTGCACAAGCATCTGATGGATCATGATTCCCCGATCGATCTGAATGGCTCGGTTATCTACCATTGTGGACCCGTCATGATGAAGGATGGCGATAACTGGGTCGTGAAGGCCGCCGGGCCGACCACGAGCATCCGCGAGGAGCCGTATCAGGGCGACATTATGAAGAAATTCGGCATCCGCGCCGTCATCGGCAAGGGCGGGATGGGGGCGAAGACGCTGGCGGCGCTTCAGGAGCATGGCGCTGTCTATCTGAATGCGATCGGTGGAGCGGCTCAGTATTATGCCGAATGCTTCAAGCGTGTCAATGGCGTAGATTTCCTGGAATTCGGCATTCCTGAAGCGATGTGGCATTTGCAGACCGAGGGCTTTGCAGCAATCGTGACGATGGATGCTCACGGCAACAGTCTTCATGCAGAGGTTGAGCAGGATTCTCTGGCGAAGCTGTCTCGCTTCAAGGAGCCGGTATTCAAGTAAAGAGAGGGATGACCTACGCGAGTATTTGGACTGGCCTTTAGTCGTTATTTTGAACAATGGATGTTTCTTATTATCCCGGGATCTTTAGTTCTCGGGTTTCTTTTTGCGGAGCCGCTGACGCCCTTTGTTCCGCTCGTCCCTTACCTGTTCGCATTCGTCACGCTGACGATGGCGATCGGCTGCGGGCTGGGTGAGATTCGGCTGGCTATCGCAAGGCCGTTGCCTGTAGTGTGGACGATTGTGATCGCTCATGTGCTGTTGCCGCTGCTGGCCTATGGCATCGGGGCGGTCACCTTCGGCGGGCAATCTCCCTATACGATCGGCCTGGTGCTGTTCACGCTCATTCCCTTCGGGGTCTCCTCCGTCATCTGGGTTGGCCTGTCGGGGGGCAGCGTGGCGCTCATGCTCTGCCTGGTCGTGCTGGATTCGGCGATTAGCCCTGCGCTGGTCCCGGCCGGCATTCATCTGATCTTTGGTCAAGGCATCGAAGTGGATACGTCCAGTATTATGATGGATCTGCTGCTCATCGTTGTGCTGCCGACCGTCATCGGTGTAACGCTTCATGAGCTGACTCGCGGCCGGGTGCAGCCGGTGGTGAAGCCATATGCAGCACCGCTATCGAAGCTGTGCTTCGTCGGTGTGGTGCTGCTTAATGCGGTCGCCGTCGCTCCGTCTGTGCAACAGCTCAGCGGCGATATGCTCAAGCTCGTTCCGATTGTAATGCTGATCGTGGCGCTGTGCTATCTGGCAGGCTTCATTGGAACTCGGCTCTTTGGCAGCCGTGAGCTGACGGTGACTGCAGCGTATGCGACCGGCATGCGTAACATTTCGCTGGGCGTGGTGCTGGCGATGGGTTACTTCAGCCCACTGACGACCGTACCTGTCATGCTGGCGATATTGATTCAACAGCCGGGGGCGACGTTGGTACATTATATCATTGGAGTAAGGGATAAACTAACAGCCAGGCAGAAGTTGCCCGCCGCAGGAAAGGATGCATCCTCTTGAATAGCTTCCGCTTTCGCTTGACCTTGATGATGGTGCTGCTGATTGGACTGTCCGTACTTACAGCAGGTTTATTTATCGGCAAGACTTATAAGGATCATTATCTGGTCGATCTGGAAAAAAGCATGATTCGTGAAATGAAGGTTGTACTGGCGACGACGGAGTGGCTGGAGGCGCCGCTGGAGCAGCAATACAGCTACTTCACGGAGGAGGCGCAACGGTTCAAGAGTGTGACTGAAGAGCGGATAACCTTCATTCTGGGCGACGGCACTGTCGTCGGCGACTCGGATCATGATGCTCGCTCGATGGAGAATCATAAGGATCGCCTGGAGATCAGTACTGCTCGCCAGCAGGGCGAGGGTCGGGATATTCGGATGAGTGAGACCACGAAAAATAATTTTCTATATGTGGCCATCCCGATCCGCCCTGACCAGGCGAACTCGCCCATGGTGCGCCTTGCACTCAGCCTGAGCGAGGTGGAAGCGAGCATCAGCAGGATGTGGATGGTGCTGCTGCTCGGCTTGCTGGTGCTCTTCGCCCTGGCGGCGCTGCTCTGCTACCGGATTGCGAAGGGACTGACTCAGCCGCTGGAGCAAATATCCGGCGTGGCGAAGCGTATCAAGAATCAGGACTACGAGGCTCGTGTGAGCGGACCACACAAAGGTGAAATCGGAGAACTCGGTCAATCGATTAACGCGATGGCCGCCAGCCTGCAAGAGCAGATGCGCCAGATTCGGCAAAATGAGACCCAACTGGAGAGCGTCCTTGAAAATATGATCAACGGCATCGTCATGATTGACCGCAGCGGCATGGTGGTGCTGATGAATCAGCGAGCCGAAGAGGTGCTGGGCATCTCGGCCAAGGATTTTGTCGGCAGTCACTATAGCGAGGCCAAGCAGCAATACGAGCTGGCGCGCATGATCCAGGAGGGGCTGGAGCTGCGCCAGCATCTGAAGGAGGAACTGACCTTCTATTTCCCGATTGAGCGGCTGCTGGAGCTTCATCTCGTCCCGGTATTTCATGCAGGAGGAGAGTTCGGCGGCGCGCTGCTCGTCGTGCAGGACGTATCGGCGATCCGACGGCTGGAGCGGATGCGCAGTGAATTTGTCGCGAATGTCTCGCATGAGCTGAAGACGCCGATTGCGGCTGTCAAGGGGTTCGCCGAGACGCTGCTCGGCGGGGCGGTCGACGACCCGGAGATATCTCGTTCTTTCTTGCAGATTATATTTGACGAGAGCGAGCGCCTGAATCGGCTGATCGGTGACATCCTGGAGCTATCGAAGGTGGAGTCGCGGCGTGTCCCGCTGCAATTCTCGCCGATCGAGATGTCCAGCTTCGTCGCCAAAGCGGTCGAGGTCATCTCGGCTGAGGCGGCCAAGAAGCGGATTGTGCTGGAGATGAAGGTGGAGGAAGGCATCTATGTCGAGGCGGACGAGGATCGGCTATTGCAAATTTTGATGAATCTGCTGTCCAACGGCATTAATTACACGCCAGAGGGCGGCAAGGTGTCTGTAGCGGTCGAGCCCATGTACAGAAAGCAGGCGGGGCGCAAGACCGGGGAGCAGGATTATGACCATATTCGGATTCGTATTACTGATACGGGCATCGGCATTCCGAAGAAGGATCTGCCGCGCATCTTCGAGCGGTTCTACCGGGTGGACAAGGCGCGATCGCGCAGCTCGGGCGGAACAGGACTTGGCCTCTCGATCGTCAAGCATCTGGTGGAGCTGCATAGGGGAAGCATAACCGTTGACAGTGTGGTAGGAGTCGGCTCCACATTCTCGATCGAGCTGCCGGTGCTGCATTAACTGCATAAGTTCAAATGGCACTTTACATTGTGTTTACATTGTTTTAATCTATTTTTTATAAAGACATTGTAAACTGAGTGTAAGACGGATGTTCTCACAGGGCGGCGCATGCTTCATCGAAGGAGCGCCGCCTCACTGCTTGCCTCCCGCCGTACAAGCCTGCGGCTGGATGTGCAAGCCGTGCGAATCTGTTGAAGTCGCAAACTGGAGGTAGAGCATGTCGCAAAAGGTGCTAGTCATAGAAGATGAGCCGACACTGGCTCGGTTGCTATCGTATAATCTGATGCAGGAGGGCTATGAGACGACTGTGGTCGATCATGGCGCGGAGGGCTTGCAGGTTGCGCTGCAAGGCAGCTTCGAATTGATCATCCTGGATATCATGCTGCCCGGCATGAATGGGTTCGAGGTGCTGACGAAGCTGCGTCAGAACCGGATTGCGACACCTGTCATTATATTGACGGCACGCAATGCGGAGGAGGAAGTTGTGCAAGGGCTCAAGCATGGTGCGGATGATTACATTACGAAGCCGTTCGGCGTCGCCGAGCTGCTGGCGCGTGTATCTGCGGTACTGCGCCGTTCGCAGAACGAGGAAGTGCGCAGCAAGGAGCAGACCGAGAAGGTCATTACGGCCGGTGTGCTCTCCATCTACCCCGAAAAGTATGAGGTCGTGCTTGACGGCGAGGTCGTGCCGCTGCGTCCGAAGGAATTCGAGGTGCTGCTGTATCTTGTACAGCGTCCGGGCATGGTCATCACCCGTGATGATCTGATGAATGTGGTCTGGGGATTCGATTATATCGGCGGCCAGCGCACGGTGGATGTGCATGTCAGCTCACTGCGCAAGAAGCTGGAGTTAGGTCAGCAGTCGGTGCAGATCGAGTCAATTCGTGGTGTAGGCTACAAGCTCGTGATGCCCAAAAAGCTCGTCACCCCCATGTAAAGGGAGAGACGAGCTTTTTGGAATGCGTTCAGCCGATGCGAGTACGACATCTATTCAGGTAACACAGATATCACAGCTTTCATAAGAGGGCCGATAGCCTGATCTCAATCGAGGCGAGGCGTTGCGACAGTGAGCAGCAAGCGCTAGGCTTGTCCCTGATTCCATGCGAACATCCGCTTCTGGTACTCCTTCGGAGAGCAAGCGTGGTATTTTCTAAACATTTTGTAGAAATGCGCCATATTGGGCATGCCAATCAGCTCGCCGACCTCGGCGATGCTCACATCGCGGGTAAGCAGCAGCCGTTCCGCCCATTTGATTTTGCGGTAATTCACATATTCTGTGAAGGACATGCCGAATGTCTTCTTGAAGAATTTGACGAAGTAATAATAGCTCATATTAGCCAATTGGCACACCTCATTGATGGAGATGCGGTCGCCGAGCCGATCTTCGACATAGCTAAGCACCGGCTTCATTCGCTGTCTATCGAAGCTCTCCCGCTCGGTCAGTACCTTGCGCTGGTCATTGCGGAGCAGCAGCAGAATGATCTTCTTCACCAACAGATCGACAGCCAGTTCATAGCCCGTCTGCTTCTCCGAGGTTTCCACCTGAATCTCCCGCATAATCGCAGCGATCTGCTGCTTCACCTGCGGCTTCTCATTAAAAATATAGTTAATGCGGCTAAGCGGCTGCTCCGCTTCAAAGAAATACCGAATATAAGGCATCGTGCTATGGTCAAAAAATTGCTCCAGGTCAAATTGCACGACCACATAGCGTAGCGGACAGCCGATGCTGCGGTCGCGGTGCAGCTGGGAATTGCCGATGATGGCAATATCTCCTGCATGAAGCTGGTAATACTCGTCATCGACATATACATCCAATACACCCGATTCAATCAGGAGCAGCTCCACCTCACGATGATAATGCCAATCGATCATCCGGTCGTCGGTTCTCTCCGTTACAATGACATGCAAAGACAAAAGAGGGTTTTCATACTGAACCTTCTCATTATAATACTCCATCGACAAGGCCTCTCCTTGGTAAAATGGCTTCCTGTCAGCCATACTGTGTATTGTAGTGATCGCAGGGTCCTCACTATACTTTAGTCTATTCGGAGCGCGAATAGCAAGTTAGCAGGCCGCTTTTGGAGTATGGTCAAAAAACTGTTATAACTATCTGCAAAAAACGGTTGTGTCAGCGGCACAGATTGTCTATTCTAAAGCTATGTGCTTTTAAGCTTAGGATTCATATTGATTTGAGGGGTGTCAGGATGAAACAAAAACGTAGCTTTACGCTGCCGATCGTCATTTTCTCTATTGTGCTGGTCGGCACGATCGGCCTGCTGTTTTTTTTGCCGGCGTATGACGGCGAGGTTGGCTTTGATGTCACCATTTTACCGTTATTGAATGCCATCTATAATTTGTTCACCTTCAGCTTTCTGGTCATCTCGCTAATTGCGGTCAAGAAGGGGAACATTAACAGGCACCGCAATTTTATTATGTGTGCCTTCGTATCCACTGCATTATTTCTGGTTACGTATGTGGTCTACCATTTCCTGACGGAGCCGACCCCGTTCGGCGGCGGGCCGGTCATGAAGATGATCTATTTCTTCGTGCTGATCAGTCACGTGCTGCTCGCGATCGTCAATGTGCCGCTCGCGCTGATTGCTGTCGTTCGCGGCTTCAATATGCAGATTGAGAAGCACCGCAGGATCGCCCGCTGGACGATGCCGGTGTGGCTGTACGTCAGTGCAACAGGCGTGCTCGTCTATATACTGATCTCCCCATATTATTAAGGCTTGCATTGCGGCGCCCATCAGGCGCCATGAGGATCGCTTGCACAGCGAGGCGGCGCCAGACTTCAGGTCTGGCGCCGCCTCGCTGCATGTGGGCTGTAATTTGGCTAACAGGGCGCCGCGTGCGTATCGCTTCACCACTAGCATCATAAGCCTGCCAATTTCCACGCATTTCTGCGTAGCAGTGCCATAACTTCTAGGTCTGCTCCAGGCATTCACGCGCTAGCTCATGCTTATCGTCCTCCAGCAACCGTTCACCAAGCTGCACTTCAATCCATTCGAGAGCTGTAGTCCCAGAACACATGCCGTGCGGCATCCCCGGCGGAATGTCCAGCACTGTGCCAGGTTCGACATTGTGCTGTTGCCCCTGACAGAAGAAGCGCCCTCTCCCGCTCACCACTGTCCAGATTGTATGCCTACTGCGATGGAGGTGATAGCTGGTGCTTGCGCAAGCCGTCATCGACACCTTGCGTGTCCAGCATTCTGATCCGGATGCGGAGCGGCTATAATCCAGCGTCCGCATATGCCCCCAACGCTTTTCCTCCATCCAGGTGACCGCATCGGCGACAGGGTGCAATTGCTTGATCCGGTCGGCGTTCTCCCGGCTGGCGACGAGCACTCCGGCGGCACTCGCGGCTACGATGATCTCCGGCACATCGATGACATGGACAGGGCAAGCCAGCTCGTTGACCAGCCAGGTGCCAGGTGAGTCGGCTGATATGCTGCCCGCTCCAATCTGCCGCTGGCCGATCTCTGAGGTTAAGGCAGACCAGCTACCCAGGTCTTTCCATGCTCTTGTATAGCGAAGCACGATGGCATGGGAGCAATGTTCTGCGACTTCCTCGTCGAAGCTAAGGGTCGACAGCTTCGCATAGCGCTGCAAGAGCTGCTCCGGGTTCAGCGGCAGCCCTCGCTCCTTCATCAGTTGCAGCATATAGCCGAGCCGAAAGGCGAAGACGCCGCAATTCCAGAGTGCGCCTTCTGCAATCAGCGCTGCTGCGCGTGTTTTGTCCGGCTTCTCTGTGAAGCGGCTAACCCGTGAATAGGCTGGGCACGTCTTGGTCTGCTGCGGTACAATGTACCCGTATTGCGTGGAAGGATGGTCAGGGCTGCAGCCAATAAGGGCGAGCTCCGCACCGGACTGCGCCAGCGCGTCCGGCAGTTGCCTTAGCAAGCTGAGGAAGGGCTGCTCTGCATACATATCGGCTGGCAGCACGCACACCGTCTCCTCGCCCCCGGCTGCGCCCGCAGTGTAGAGCGAGGCAGCGGCGAGCGCGATGGCGTGGAAGGTGCCTCGCTTATGCGGCTCGCTCCAGATCGCGAGCTTCCCGCCAGAATGCTGGCGGGTCAATTCGATCTGGCTCGCATGAGTGACGATGGCTGCTGTCTGCAGCAGACCTGCCTGTTCCAACTGATTGCATATCCGCTCAAGCATGGATTGGGGAGCGCCGCTGTCATCATTCAGCAGCCTTAGAAACACCTTTGTACGCGCGCCGCTTGACCAGGGCCAGAGCCTCTGCCCGGAGCCGCCCGACAGCAAAATAATTCGCACGGCTAACCCTCCTCTCGTCCGGCGCAGAGATGATGCGCCAATTTCCCAAGATCACGCCTTGCTCCGCTGCGATCCGGGACGGCGGACATAGGCCTTGCGCTTATGGAAGGAGAGCGAGCGGTATCGCAGCGCCAGGGAGGCAAGCTTGCCCGGAGTCAGCAACGACGCCTCTGTCGACAAGCTCTTATTCTGCGCAGGCTTAAAGCGGATTCTATCGGGCTGCTGGGCATACAGATAGTTGCCATACGTTTCGAATTCGGAGAATCCGAACTGCTTATGCTTTCGGATGCTGTTCATAATTGCAGTATGCCATTTAACGCCATGCCGCTGCTCGATGACCTTCTTCAACTCACGCACCTTGCGTTTGTCCATGAGCATGTAATGGGCGACAAAGGAGCGGGGGGATGAAGCTTTTCTGCCAAGCAGCCGGGCATAGGTTACGAAATATTCATCCTGGCTCCAGCGGCGGGTATAGAAGACATGTTTGGCGCCAGACTTGAAGCGGTGCGGTCGAAGCAGCACGGTATCGGCATCGATAACGAGATAGTGGCTCTGTCGGCCCAGCTTCTCTCCTGCCAGCTTGAGCAACTGCTGATAGAGCCAGCCGGAGCGTTCCCAGCGCTTGGAGCGGTATTGAATCTGCTTCTTGGTAAAAGGCAGCAGTGTCCGCTCATCGACGAAGGTGCAGCCCTTCTTGCGGCAGAGCTCGCGGATGCGAGGCAGATCGGGCGAGACAATCATCAGCTTGTCGATAGGATGGCGCACCTGCTTGCGCACGCTATCGATGACATACGGCAGCGTGCCGATGTCCTTCTCAATGGCTGGGATGAATACATCGATCGTTAGCTTGCTGCGGGTTCCGCTGGTTTTGCTGCTGTCAGGGACGTTAGTATGGTCGGACTGGCTTGAAGAATGAGCGGCACTACGTACCGACTGGATGAAGAGGGTGCCTGGTTTGGACATTGTATGACTCCACCTTCCTTTCCTTTGGGGCGTTCCACATGGGGAAACACGGTGTAACCGATAGTGCTATGATATGAGCTTCGCTCCGATTTGAACTGGGCTGATAGCTATGGATGGAGTTTGTTATAATAGCTGTAGCATTCTTAGTTCAAGAGAGGGGGGCTCTGCAATGGCAGTCTTCGAGACGATGCTTCGTCATGAGAGGATCGATTTTGGCTATCGGCACGATCAGCCTATCCAGGCCGTCTTCCATTCGCATATGGAATATGAAATTTTCTATTTTCACGAGGGTAGCTGCCGGTACTTGATCGGTGACAAAATCTATGAGCTGGAGCCAGGCGACCTTATATTAATGCACGGCATGACGCTGCATTGCCCTAATATGAGTAAACATCAGCCGTATGTCCGGACGATCTGTCACTTTGATCCCGTCTATGTGGAGAGATTGATGCCGATACCGGGCGCACCCGAGCTGATGGAGCCATTCAGACGGCTGCAAAATATTCGTCTCCCGCTCAGCCCGGACGAGCGCCAATTGGTGGAACGTCTGCTGGCAGATATGCACCACGCTTGGGACGACGGCGTACCGTCCGCATTATTCCGTTTTCACCTTCGGTTCTATGAGCTGCTGCTATTTATCTTCGACAAGTGCAGTACGCATGCGTTGCCAGGTCTGCCGCCCCCATCCGAGAAGCTGGAGCATGTACAGCGTATGATCTCGTTCATGGAGGAGCATTACATGGAGGATATTCATCTGACTGATCTGGAGGAAGCGCTGCATCTGAATAAGCAGTATATGTCGAAGCTATTCAAGGAGGTTACAGGCGCGACGGTCTTCACGTATCTATTTGAACGGCGAATCAATCAATCGCGCATCTTGATGACGATGCACCCAGAGATGAAGCTTACAGATATTTCCTATCAAGTAGGCTTCAAGCACCCGGCTCATTATAGCCGTGTATTCAAGCGTCATATGGGAATGACACCGGAGCAATATCGCAGAAGTCTTGACTTTAACATTCCGTTAACCTCTACCTGATGTTGGGATAACACTGTTTCGCTATCTTTGCCTTATAGATTGGTTAATTCAGGCAGACGCCATCCGGTGATGCCAGAACTGCCACTGCCAGCAAAAGCCGAGGGGGAATAGACATGAAGACGGCAATAAGGCAAGACGATGAAGTGAATGACATCAAGGAGGGAGCCCGGCAGCAAGAGGGCACAAAGCCTCGGGAAGCGGTAAACCCGCAGGGGGAGGGTGCGCTGCTGGCGCGCTATATCCGGCCATGTCAGGGCATACTACCAGATGAGCCGTGCCACGTGGTTGGCAAGCTATTCATGGCGCATGAGGGCGAGGAATGCGTGGTCGTTCATGATGGGCAGCAGCAGCCGATCGGGCTGGTGATGCGGGATCGTTTCTTCCGCAAATTGAGTATGCGTTACGGCACCGACCTGTATGGCGAGCGTCCGATTCGGGTGCTCATGCATGAGTCCCCATTCATAGCCGAGCTTGATCTGCCGCCGGAGGAGCTGATACACCGGGCTCTCGGCCGCCCTCATGGACAAGTCTATGACTGTGTCATCATCACGAGAGAGGGGAAATGGATCGGTATCGTGACGATGGCAGACCTGCTGGCCCTCTCCAGCGAACTCCAGCGCCGAACTGTGCAAGCGCAGATCGATGTCATCCATAGCGTCCATGACAAGCTGAAAGGCATCCGGCGAGCCTCCGGCCAAGTTCATCATACGGCAAGAGAGGGTATCGCGCTGTCGGGGGAAATGGTCGACATGACGCTAAGAGGCAAGCTGGAGCTGGACCGTGTACTGACGTCCAGCCGTCGCCTCTCCGAGCTGACCGCCGAGCAGCAGAAGGGAATGGCTGAGCTCAAGGAGCGAGGCAATGCCATCACTGAGGTCTCGAAGCTGATCCGCGAGCTGGCCGATCAGTGCGGTCTACTGGCCATTAATGCAGCGATCGAGGCCGCTCGCGCCGGCGAGTACGGAGCCGGCTTCTCTGTGGTCGCCGATGAGATTCGCAAGCTGGCGCAACGGACGAAGCAGTCTGTCGATGAGATTCATCTGTTGACGAGCAGTATTCGAAGCGGAGTCGATACCGCTGCAGAATGGATGGAGAGCGGACGTAAGGAGACACAGGATAGCGAGAGAGTGGCTCGTCATGCCGTGGAGCTATTCCATCAATTATTTGTTGCTGCTGGCAACAATAAGAACGGCTCGGAGATGATGGAGACTGTCTCGGCAGGCAGCCATCAGCATGCCAATCAGGTACTGGAGGAGATGGAGAGACTGCTTCGGGAGATGAAGCATCAAGTCCAGACAAGCATGTCAAGCGCCCTGCGCACGAGCGGCGGATTCCAGTGAGAGACGGCACGAGCTGTGTGCAGACTCCATAGCGGAGCTGCTCCGGGCAAGGGGAGTCGGACAAGCCCTGGGTGCTGTCTTACCACCAGCTCAGGAACGATGGCCACGCCTGATCCATCAGCTACTGCCTGCAGTGCCAGGCTGGGCTGATCCAATCTCAATACGGGCCGCAGCTCCAGTTGCTGTGCGGCTTCCCATTCCATACAGGCTGCCTCCACCGAAGGATCGGTTATGGAAATAACAGGATAATGCAGGACATCTGCTGCGCTTAGCGGTTCTACACCCAGCAGCGGATGAGTCGCCGACAGCGCCAGCACGAGCGGCGAATGGAGCAGCTCCTCGCTTCTAATAAGCGGGTTATTGCTTACTTTGGCCTCCCCTTTTCCTTCTGCACCGGACACGATCAGGTCCAACTCCCCTGACACGAGCTTCTCTATTAGGTTCTCCGTTTCCCCTGTTTGAACCGTTATAGCCAATTCCTCATGATTTCCCTGGCCTTTCCTGTAGCCATCAAGTAGCTGCCTCGTTAGCAGTGTGCTTGCCACTGATCCAGAGCAGCCAATGACCAACCGATAGCGGTCGTGCTGTGTCAGCTCCCTCATGCGTCTGCTTGCTTCATCTGAGCTGGCTACGATCTGCCGTGCATAATAGAGCAGTAGCCTGCCGGCCTCCGTCAGCACGACCTTTCCTGTCTTCCACTCGAACAGCTTGGTTTCCCATTCCTCCTCCAGCTTCTTCATATGAAAGCTGACACTCGGCTGCCTCATATTCAAAGCTTCTGCTACGGCGGTCACTTTTTTTAATTGGTCGATCAGCACAATGATCCTCATTTTTAATATACTCATCACATTCCAGGCTCCCTATTCCACAATTATAGAATTATTCTATGATATATCTGATAATTATTCAATTTACTTTTAATCATTTGTTATTCGTTTTACAAATTGAAAATATTGAATTAATTCAACTGCTCTACAATAACAACTGTAAACAAAATAAAAGCAAGGATAACGGAAGGGGAAACGTTAGAAATGAGAAAGAGCTTGTTATTGATGATGTCCATTGTACTGACCTTCACGCTGGCTGCGTGCGGTGGAGGCAATGCCACCACGAATACAACTAGCGGGAATGCAGGAACCAGCTCCGCAGCAGGAGGAGAAAAGACACAACCAGCCGAAACGAAGAGCCTTGAAGGATCGATACTGGCTGTTGGCTCGTCTGCACTGCAGCCGCTGGTAGAGCAAGCTTCCAAGAAATTCATGGACCTTCCCGAATACAATAAGATTACAGTGCTTGTCCAAGGCGGAGGCAGCGGAACGGGTCTGACTCAAGTTGCAGAAGGACAATCTGATATTGGCAACTCCGATATTTTCGCAGAGGAGAAATTCTCTGGAGACGAAGCGTCCAAGGCCGAGGGGCTTGTCGATCATCAAGTTGCAGTTGTCGCTATGGCAGCCGTCGTTAACCCTGCAGTAGGCATCGACAATCTGACCAAGGCGCAACTGGTCGACATCTTCACAGGCAAGACAACCAACTGGAAAGAGGTCGGCGGAGCGGATCAGGAGATCGTGCTGATTAACCGTCCTGCAAGCTCGGGCACACGCAAAACCTTTGAAAAGTACGCGCTCGGTACGAAGACAGAAGATCTGCCAAAAGCTGTTCAAGAGGAGTCCTCTGGTAACGTAAGAAAGCTCGTAGCAGAGACGCCTGGCGCAATCGGTTATCTGGCTCTGTCTTACCTGGACACAAGCGTTACCGCGCTCAAGTATGAGGGTGTAGACGCAACAGTAGATAACGTAGTGACAGGTAAATATCCGGTATGGGCATACCAGCACATGTATACAAAAGGCGAGCCGACTGCTGTAGTCAAAGCTTTCCTTGACTACATGCTGTCGTCTGAGGTTCAAGGCAAGGACGTTGTAGAGCTGGGATATATCCCTGCTGCCGACATGAAAGTATCCCGCGATCTGAATGGTAATGTGACACAGAAGTAAACAACATTACGTCTGTCCTGCCGGACAGCAGCAATCGGAAAAGAGGCGGAATTGCTCCGCCTCTTTTTACAGGATATATGAATGCGAAGATAGGGTTACGATAACTGGATGAAAGGGTCTGCTGCCTATGCAGGACAAACAACGCCTCGCCAAGCCTCATATTGCGGAGGAATGGGTTGGGAAGATCTACACACTGCTCTGTATCTTGTTTCTGATCATTACGATTTTTTCCATGGTATACTTCGTCGCCTCCAAAGGGGTCGGGACGTTCCTTAATCATGATGTAAACTTCTTCAAGTTTTTGACCGGGTTGAAATGGGCGCCGGAAGGCAGTCCGCCATTCTTCGGAGCGCTGCCCTTCATATTCGGTTCCTTCTCTACATCGATTCTCGCCGCACTAATTGCAGCTCCGCTCGGTTTCTGTGCAGCGGTATTTATGACAGAGATTATGCCTGGTGCCGGAAGGCGTTATCTGCAGCCGGTTATTGAGCTGCTGGCAGGCATCCCGTCCGTTGTATATGGCTTTGTCGGACTGAGTGTGCTGGTTCCTCTGCTGCGTGATGTATTTCCTGGTCAGGGGCTTGGCATCGCAGCAGGTGCGATGGTGCTGTCCATTATGATCCTGCCGACGATTACGACGATTGCTGCAGACGCACTGGCTGCCTTGCCTCGCAGCTTGAAGGAGGGCTCCTATGCGCTCGGCGCGACGCGGTGGCAGACGATCTATCGCATTATTCTGCCAACCACGATGCCCGCGTTGTTGACGGGTGTGGTGCTGGGCATCTCGCGGGCATTCGGCGAGGCGCTGGCGGTACAGATGGTTATTGGCAATGCGCCGCATATTCCCAAGTCCCTGTTCGAGTCGACATCGACGCTAACTAGCGTCATTACACTCAGCATGGGCAATACCGTGACAAACTCACCGCATAACAGCGCACTCTGGTCGCTGGCGCTTATTCTGATGTCCATGACGTTTGTCTTCGTCTTTGTCGTCAGATGGCTGGAGAGGAGGTCCAAGGTATGAACGCCAAAACGGCTAATCGCATCGCTAACATTGTCATTATATCGGTTGCAGTCTTCATCGTCGCCTTGCTGGCCTCCCTGTTGGGCTTCATCCTGATCCGGGGACTTGGACATGTAAGCTTTCATTTCCTAACCTCTGCCCCGCAGACAATCAAAGCGGGAGGCGGGATCGGTCCGCAGTTGTTCAACTCCATCTTTTTGCTCGTGCTGACCCTTATTATTACAGTACCGCTCGGCATCGGGGCAGGCATCTATATGAGTGAATACGCCAAGCCGGGAAGGTTCACCGATTTTGTGCGGCTCGTTGTGGAGGTGCTGTCTTCCTTCCCGTCAATCGTAGTTGGCTTGTTCGGCTTGCTGGTCATTGTTAATCTGTTCGGCTTCGGCTTCTCGCTGTTCTCTGGCGCGCTGGCCTTGACTGTATTTAATCTGCCGCTAATGGTGCGCATCACTGAGCAAGCGCTTCGTGGTGTGCCGCGCGAGCAGAAGGAGGCCAGCCTGGCGCTGGGTCTCTCCCTCTGGAAGACGATTACGAGCGTGATGATGCCGATTGCGCTGCCGACGATTGTGACAGGGACGATCCTCGCTTCAGGGCGTGTGTTTGGCGAAGCAGCAGCTCTGTTATTCACCGCAGGGATGAGCTCGCCGCGGCTGGACTTCACGAACTGGAATCCGTTCAGTCCTACATCGCCGCTTAACCCGTTCCGTCCAGCGGAGACGCTGGCGGTGCATATCTGGAAGATCAATAGCGAGGGGCTTGCTCCTGATGCGGCCGAGATTGCGGCAGGCGCATCCGCTGTGCTCGTCATTGTTGTTCTGTTGTTTAACTTTACTGCCAGGTGGTTCGGACGCTACATGTACCGCAAACTGACCGCCAGCAAATAGCATACGGATTGCGACAAGAGCTACGAGGAGGGTCTAGCATGCAGATGCAGATAGAAGCAGAGAAGAAGCAGGCAGGCGGCAAGCCTGGAGGGCATGACAAGCCGCATACGGGCACGAGGCTGAACATGCAAGGCGAAGGGAGTGCCGAACAGGAGAGCAGCTTCACTCTGCTCCCGAACCATGACATACGCAAGGAGCAGGGCGGACAGAGCAATGGTGTGCCAGGCCTGTCCACACGCGACTTGTCGGTCTACTATGGCAGCAAGCAGGCGGTGCGCAGCATCTCGCTTGATTTTGCCAAGCAGCAGGTGACCGCATTGATCGGGCCATCCGGCTGCGGCAAGTCAACCTTTTTGCGCAGCTTGAACCGGATGAATGATCTGATTGGCGGCGCTCGCGTCACCGGAGAAGTCTGGATCGGTGAACAAAATATTTTAGATCCGCATGTGGATGTCGTCCTGCTGCGTCAGCAGATCGGCATGGTGTGGCAGAAGCCGAATCCGTTTCACAAATCAATCTATGAAAATATTGCGTTTGGACCGCGCTATCATGGGATCAGGAACAAGAAGCAACTGGATGAGATTGTGGAGAGCTCGTTGCGGAAGGCTGCGCTATGGGAGGAGACGAAGGATCGTCTGCATCAGTCGGCGCTTGCACTCTCTGGAGGCCAGCAGCAGCGTCTGTGCATCGCACGTTCGATTGCCGTCAAGCCTCAGATTATTCTGATGGATGAGCCGGCTTCAGCACTTGATCCCGTATCCACTGCGAAGATTGAAGAGCTGATTACGGAGCTGAAGCAGGAATACTGCATTATTATCGTGACCCACAACATGCACCAGGCGGCGCGTGTATCGGATAAGACAGCATTTTTCTATATGGGTGATCTGATCGAATACGATGACACGCAGAAGCTGTTCACGAACCCATCGAAGCAGCAGACGGATGACTATATTTCAGGAAGATTCGGATAAGAAAGGGGGCGGCATGATGACGACCAAGTTCGAGGTCAAGGAGCTGCAGCTCTACTATGGGCAATTTCATGCTCTGAAGAAAGTCAATATTTCCATCCCTGAACGCTCGGTTACGGCGCTGATCGGCCCGTCCGGCTGTGGCAAGTCCACCTTCCTGCGGACGTTGAACCGGATGAATGATATGATCAGCTCTGTCCGTGTCGAGGGCTCAATCACACTGTCCGGCACAGATATTTATCAGTCCAGCATGGATATTGAGGTGCTGCGCAAGCGGGTGGGCATGGTGTTCCAGCAGCCCAATCCATTCCCTAAGTCCATCTATGAAAATGTAGCCTATGGGCCACGGCTCCACTTGAAGCCGAATAAGAAGCAACTGGATGAGATTGTGGAGAAAAGTCTGCGAGGCGCATCGCTATGGGATGAGGTGAAGGACGATCTTCACAAATCCGCGACAGGGCTTTCCGGAGGACAACAGCAGCGTCTGTGCATCGCTCGGGCACTAGCAATCAACCCGGAGGTACTGCTGATGGATGAATCGACCTCAGCGCTTGATCCGATCTCGACCTTGAAGATTGAAGAACTGGTGCAGGAACTGAAAAGGGATTACACCATTGTTATGGTGACGCACAACATGCATCAGGCGGCGCGTGTGTCGGATTATACGACCTTCTTTCTCAATGGGGAAGTCATTGAGTCTGCGCCAACGGAGAATCTGTTCTCCACGCCGACTGACCATCGTACAGAGCAGTACATTACGGGAAGATTCGGATAAGGGAGAGTGTCGGACATGATTGTGCGCAAAGATCTGGATGAAGGATTGGAGCAGTTGAAATCTATGCTGCTTGAGATGGGCAGCCGAGTAGAGACGGTGCTGCACGAGGCGATGAGAGCACTGGAGCAGGTCGACCAAGAGAGCGCCCGAGCGATCATTAAGCGAGATATGGAGTTGAACAGGCTGGAGGAGCAAATTTCCGAGGCGGGGGCGCGCCTGATTGCGACACAGCAGCCTGTTGCCAAGGATTTGCGCCGCGTGCTGGTGGCGTTCCGCATGGCGAGCGATCTGGAGAGGATGGGAGACCTGTCCGTCGATATTGCCAAGGTTGTGCTGCGGCTGGAGGGTCAAGGGCTAATTAAGCCGTTAATCGATCTGCCTAAGATGGCAAGCATCTCACAGACGATGATCTATGAGTCGATACAGGCCTACATTCGTGAGGATATTGATCTGGCCTACAAGATGGCCAACGATGACGATACCGTAGATGCGCTGTACAGTCAAATCCTGCGCGAGCTGTTTACTTTAATGACGCAGGACCCAACACTGGTGTCGCAGGCTATGCTGTTCAGCTTCGTTGGTCGTTATGTGGAACGGATCGCTGATCATGCGACCAATATCGGAGAGAGCGTCGTGTACCTTGTAACAGGTCAGCGTCCTGACTTGAATGCTTAATACTTCCCATCTGGTCTTATCGGGCCGAAGCTAAGCCGAAATTATGGAGCATGGTGTTCCATAGTTTCGGCTGCTTGGTGTTTATGGTGGTGTTTAAATGCGGTCTGGTCGTCTGGTCGCCTGCTGGGTTGGTGGTCGTGAGGCGGGAGGGAAGAGGAAAGGTATGGTGTTTTGGAGAGATTGAAAAGTGTAGGCACTATGTACTTAAATCAGCTTGTAACCAAAGGAGAAACTTCAAGCCTCCCATCAAGAGTTGCACCAAGGGTAATTCCAAGTGTCTCATTAGGAGTCGCGCCAAGCGTGATCCCAATCGTCCATCCAGAGTCGCAACCAAGTGTGATTTCAAGCATCCCATCAAGAGCCGTACCATGCGTAATTCCAAGTGTCCATCAAGAGTCGCAACCAAGTGTGATTCCAATCGTCCCATCAAGAGTCGCACCAAGCGCAAATCCAATCGTCCCATCTAAAGTCGCAACCAAGTGTGATTCCAAGTGTCCATCCAGAGTCGCACCAAGTGTGATTCCAAGCGCCCCATCCAGAGTCGAGCCAAGCATGATCCCAATCGTCCATCCAGAGTCGCAACCAAGTGTCCCATCAAGAGTCGTACCATGCGTAATTCCAAGTGTCTCATCAAGAATCGAGTCAAGCGTCACTCGAGCCCTCGCTCTAAGCACCCCCTTTATAGTGTAACCTCAATCAATCCATCAAGTTGCACTTCTAGCCATACATCAAACTTCAGACGTTAAGTCTATACACCAGGCGCACGCTTAAGAGCGAGATGACACTAGGCGTCAGCTACAAACAACGCTGTGAGCAGGCTGAAGCTAACGCTCGCAATGGGGAACGCCCCTGGCGCCGACAGTTTTCCCGAAAGCAATATTCATCCCAATACAACTGCAAATATTTCGCCCCGATTCCGTGGAATGTCACGTCGATCCACTGCTTGGCATAATAAATAAACTGCTGCATACTCAGGCAGGCCGCGGTATCCGAGGCCATTCCTACTGCAAGTGGAGCGGGATGAAGTACAAGGTCGTGCGGCTCAAGATGCTGTCTGAAAAAGAAGGGCTGCAGCACAGCAGGCATCCTCCGATTCACCATCAGCGCAGGATTGACTATCTTGAGCTTGACGATGTCGGTCTCAGAAGATGGGGAAGAACTGCTGCCTTGCGAAGCTACGACTCCCTGTAGAGCTACGATCGAATGCTCTCTTGGCTTCCGATAATAGGATCGGCCGCCACCGCCGCCATAGAAGTCAAGCCCTGCGGTGATGAATCCGCACAGTCTCTGCTCCATGTCCACCATACTGATTGCCAAGCGGGCGCGCTTGAGCATGTACCACGCAGATTTGTAAGAAATGCCGAGCGATCGCTGGAGCTGAACGGCTGTTACGCCTCCCGGCTGTGTCATGAATTGGAGAGCGCTGCGCCATTGCTCTAGCGATAGGCGAGAGTGCTCCATAATTGTCCCCGATGTGAGAGAGGTCTGATGCCGACAGTGTGCGCATTGGTAGAGGGGAATGGAGCGTGAACGAAGCCGATAGCCATGCCTGTGGCTGCACCTGGGGCAGCAGTAGCCCTGGGGCCATTTTGTTTGAAAGAAGAAGGATTCAGCATCCGTTGCAGAGCCGGATCTGCAACCGCGGGTTCTATTCATAGCTGTTATGCTCATCGTTCCATCCCACCTTGAGTACAAATGGTATAGCTTAGGCTTAGGGTTAGGGTTAGACATCTGCAACCATCTCAATGATTTTATTATACCGAACAAACGTTCCGTTGTAAACATATACAGGGAAAACTTTTGGCTCAAATTTTTCATTAACAGTAGCGCTCAAACAGGGTCGACGGAAACCATTTCGCTCCATTTACAGTGGCTAAGGGCTGCAGGCTGAAGCAGGGTTATAGTGGCACCCGTAACCACCCCCAAAAAAATGAACACCAGTCGCACACCCATCGCACACCCCTTGCACACCCTCCGTGCACCCTCCGCACACCCTCTGTACAACCATCGCCTTGCCCGCCTCCGATCCTTCATGCGAATTATTGTTCCGGTCTTGTTTATGTTAAACTATAGGAAGACAAGCACACAGAAGAGGTGTCTCTTATATGGATAAATGGATTTTAATTGATGGGAACAGCATTGTATATCGAGCTTTCTTTGCTATGCCGGCGCTGTCGAATTCGGCGGGACTTCATACCAATGCGGTGTACGGCTTCACGACGATGCTGCTGCGTCTGCTGGAGGAGGAGAAACCGACCCATATGCTAGTTGCGTTCGATGCGGGGAAGGCTACCTTCCGTCATGAAGGCTATGAGGACTACAAGGGCGGTCGCGAAAAGACGCCGCCAGAGCTTTCTGAACAATTTCCGCTCATTAAGGAGCTGCTGGAGGCGTTCGGCATCGCCCAATTTGAACTGGATGGCTATGAGGCCGACGATATAATCGGCACGCTGACGAGGCTGGCGGACGAGTCAGGCACGAAGGCGCTGGTCGTGAGCGGTGACAAGGATATGCTGCAGCTCGTGTCGGACCATGTCACGGTGGCGTTAACTCGCAAGGGGGTTAGCGAGGTTGAGCATTATACGCCGCAGACGGTCGAGGAGAAATACAATCTGACGCCTGCGCAGATCATTGATCTGAAGGGACTGATGGGCGATGCCTCCGACAATATCCCGGGTATCCCTGGCGTGGGCGAGAAGACGGCACTCAAGCTGCTGCATGAGTTCGGCAGTGTGGAGAAGGTGCTGGAGAGCACAGACAGCCTGAAGGGCAAGATGAAGGAGCGGGTGGAGCAAAATAAGGAGTCGGCGCTGATGAGCAAGCAACTGGCGACGATCTTCCGCGAGGTGCCGCTCGGGCAGGAGCCGCATGAGATCGCTTATACGGGTTATGAACCGGCGAAGCTGGCGGAGGCGTTCCGCAAGCTGGAGTTCAAGTCGCTGCTAGAGCGGCTCGACTTGCCTGCTGGCGTCAGTGCGTCGGCGGAGGAAGAGGAGGGGAGCCATCCTCCGATTGAGATCGTCATTGTAGATGAGGATGGACTGGAGGAGCTATGGGCGATGCTTCCAGAGGTGAAGGCGGTTCATGTCGAAGCTGCCGGCGAGAACCCTCATCATGCGGAGCTGCTGGGCATCGCACTGGCGACGGAAGACAAGACTTACGCCTTGACCTCAGAGCTGCTCCACTCTAACAAGGCGCAGCCACTGCGCGACTGGCTGGGGGACGAGGAGGCGCCAAAGCAAGGCTTCGACATGCATAAGGCGGAGCTGGCGCTCGCCTGGAGCGGCATTGGGCTGAGAGGTACAGCGTTCGATGTGCAACTCGCTGCTTATCTACTGGACCCGTCCGACTCGGGAATTTCGCTGAATCGGCTAAGCAGCCGCTATAAGCTGTCGCATGTTGCGGCAGACGAGGATGTTTTCGGCAAGGGAGCGAAGTTCAAGGTGCCGCAGCCTGCAGAGCTGTTGACCCATCTGGCGCGCAAGGCGGATGCGGTGCGTCGATTGGCTCCGCTTCAGGCCAGAGAGCTGGAGGAGAGCGAGATGACCAAGCTCTATTATGAGATGGAGCTTCCGCTCTCTCGCATTCTGGCCGGTATGGAGAAGCAGGGCATTGCCGTGCAGAGCGAGACGATCGTCCATCTAGGCCAGGAGATTGAAGGCAAGATTACCGCAGCGATGCATGAGGTGTACCGTCACGCAGGTATGGAGTTCAATATTGGCTCCACTCGCCAGCTCGGTGAGGTGCTGTTCGAGAAGCTGGCTCTGCCTGTTGTGAAGAAGACCAAAACCGGCTACTCCACCGATGCGGATGTGCTGGAGCGGCTGGAGCCATACCATGGCATTATCCCCTCCATCTTGCACTACCGGCAGTTGACCAAGCTGCAATCCACGTATGTGGAGGGTCTCCTCAAGGAGGTTCGCAAGGACACCGGCAAGGTGCACACGTATTTCCGCCAGACGATTGCAGCTACTGGCCGTCTGAGCAGCCAATTCCCCAATCTGCAGAACATCCCGATCCGGCTGGAGGAAGGTCGCAAAATTCGTAAAGCCTTCGTGCCATCCGAGCAGGGCTGGTCGATTCTGGCTGCGGACTACTCGCAGATTGAGCTGCGAGTGCTGGCTCATATCTCGGGAGATGCGGGGCTCAAGGAAGCCTTCATCCATGATATGGATATTCACACGAAGACGGCGATGGATGTCTTTGGCGTCTCGGCTGATGAGGTGGATGGCAATATGCGCCGTCAGGCCAAGGCGGTAAACTTCGGCATTGTGTATGGCATCAGTGATTTCGGATTGTCGCAGAACTTGAATATTACCCGGGCGGAAGCAGCTCGCTTCATTGAGCAATACTTTGCGGCCTTTACCGGCGTTCGCCAATATATGGACGATATTGTGAAGGAAGCAAGGGAGCATGGTTATGTGACGACACTGCTGGAGCGGCGTCGCTATCTGCCTGAGATCAAGGCATCGAACTTCAATCTGCGCTCCTTCGCCGAGCGGACGGCGATGAATACGCCGATTCAGGGCACAGCGGCGGATATTATCAAGCTGGCGATGGTGAGGATGGATGAGCAGCTCAGAGAGCGCAAGCTTCGCAGTCGGATGCTGCTCCAGGTGCATGATGAATTGGTCTTCGAGGTTCCCCCGGAGGAGCTGGAGCTGATGACAACGCTCGTGCCGGAGGTGATGGCAAGAGCCATCTCTTTGGATGTGCCATTGAAGGCGGATGTCAGTTACGGAGCCAATTGGTATGAGACGAAATAACGCGAATCAGGTATAATGGACGAGAGGTGAATGAGCATGCCGGAATTGCCGGAGGTAGAAACCGTCCGACGCACGCTAATCGAGCTTGTAGCGGGAAAACGGATTGAGCGGGTGACGGTTCATCTGCCCCGTATTATACAGCGTCCGTCTGACTGTGCCGCTTTTGAGCTTATGCTGGCGGGGCGCACGATTAAGAGTGTTGAGCGGCGAGGGAAGTTTCTGAAGATTATGCTGGATGGGCTGGTGCTCGTCTCGCATCTGCGCATGGAAGGGCGCTATGGCGTCTACTCGCAGACGGAGCCGCTGGAGAAGCATACGCATGTGGTATTTCATTTTGATGATGGAACCGAGCTGCGCTACAAGGATGTACGGCAGTTTGGCACGATGCATCTGTTCGATCCTGGAGAGGAGCAGGCGCTTCCTCCACTGAGCAAGCTGGGAATTGAGCCGTTGTCGAAGGAGTTCACGCTGCAAGAGCTCAAGGGGCGGCTGGCCAGACGATCCACCGCCATCAAGCCGCTGCTGCTTAATCAGGCCTATGTCGTAGGTCTTGGCAATATTTATGTCGATGAGGCGCTGTTTCTGGCGGGCATCCATCCATTGCGCTCGGCCGAATCGCTGCAGGAGAGCGAATGGGAACGGCTGCATAAGGCCATCGTCGATACACTGGAGAGCGCAGTGCAGGCTGGCGGTTCTTCGATCAAGTCCTATGTGAATGGACAAGGCGAAATGGGGATGTTCCAGCATGCGCTGGCCGTCTATGGACGACAAGGCGAGGGCTGCAAGCATTGTGGCCATTCGATCGAAAAATCAGTCGTTGGGGGCAGAGGGACGCATACCTGCTCCCGCTGCCAGCCGCTGAATGACGCGCTTCAGGCGCGCTCGGGGCGCAAGCTCAAGGATGTCGCGGCAACGTAATAACAGCCTGTTCGCTCCATGCAGCGTTGCCTTGCCTTGACGTACCCCCGGTACGCCTGGGAAAAAGCGCCTTGCCTGGAACGAACATTCGGCCAGATCTGATCCGTTCAGAGTGTTCAGACACGCCCTAATCATCTAGAAACGGAATACCATGCACGGCGTTACCCTCCTCGCATATGATGTTACAGATATGGGCGCTTCGCTCTTGGGCGCCGGGAGGAGGGAATTCGATGCTGTTGCATGTAGCGGCGCTGGTGCTGCTGGCGTTCGCAGTCAGTCTGGATGGCTTTGGCGTCGGGGTAACCTATGGGTTAAGGCAGATTCGCATACCATTGCTGTCCATTCTTATTATTGCGTGTTGCTCGGGAATTATTATTTTGTTGTCGATGCTCTTCGGACAATGGATGGGGGAATATATATCGCCTCATCTGGCTGAGGTGGTGGGAGCGCTGATCTTGATCGGCATTGGCGTGTTCTCGCTCTTGAACTTCATGCGGAGAAGAAGGCAGGAGCAGGCAGAGGTAGGTCTGCACTCGTTACCAGATCGTCAGGCGCAGCCAGGCTCGGAGCGTAAGCCAACGCCAGATCAGGGGGCGCTGGCTGCTGGCGCAACCGTGCTGCGGCTGGAGCTTCGCAAGCTTGGGCTGGTGATCGAGATTTTGCGCTCGCCGCAGGCAGCAGACGTAGACCGTTCGGGAATTATCTCGCCCTCAGAGGCGGTGCTGCTGGGCTGTGCCTTATCCTTGGACGCCTTCGGGGCAGGTCTGGGCGCTGCGCTGCTAGGCTATCCTCCGCTGGCTACGGCATTGCTGATCGCGTTTGCGAGCGGGCTGTTTCTGTATTGCGGCATCCGTATCGGGTTCAGATTCTCATACTCGGATCGGATGAAGGCACTTTCCTTTTTGCCAGGAGTTGTATTAATCATCATGGGATGTTTCAAGCTATTATAGATGGAAGTGAAGTGGTTCTCACTTGTAAAGCAGGATTGAGGTGAAGCATGAAGATCGGATTAACTGGCGGAATCGCCTGTGGCAAAAGCACCGTAGGTGCAATGCTTGTCCATCTCGGGGCAGCGCTTGTTGATGCCGACCAGGTCGCCAGGGAAGTGGTTCTCCCTGGCGAGCCTGCACTGGGCAAGATTGTGGCTGCGTTCGGCAGCGAGGTGCTGCATGCTGACGGATCGCTGAATCGCGGCGCACTGGGGAATATTGTATTCCAGAATCCGGGCAAGAGGCGCGAGCTGGAGAGTATCGTGCATCCGGCGATTCGAGAGCGGATGAAGGAACAGATACAGCAGCATGAGGAGCAATCCCCGGGTATTCCGGTGATTGCTGATGTGCCGTTGCTGTATGAGACCGGGCAGGACAAGCAGTACGAGCAGGTTATCGTAGTCTATATCCCTAGAGAGCTTCAACTGAAGCGGCTGATGGAGCGCAATCCTGATCTGACGAAGGACCAAGCGCTAGGGCGAATCGAAGCACAACTGGATATTGAGGAGAAGCGGCGGCGGGCTAGTTGGGTGATCGACAACAGCGGCGACATAGAGGCGACACGGCTTCAAGTCGAAGCGCTGTGGGGGCGAATCGTTCGATGTTGAGGACGCTGCGCAAGAAGCGCGTGCTGCTGCTGTTATTCATTGGGCTGCTGCTGCTGCTCTTCCTGAAGTCGGAGTGGCTGGGGCGCTGGATTTATCCGATTGAGTACATAGAAGATATACGAGCCAGTGCAGCCAATTATGATGTTGATCCATATTTGGTGGCGGCCATTATTCGTGTGGAGAGCAACTTTCAGACGGGGCGCGAGTCGCATAAGGGAGCGCTCGGCATCATGCAGATAATGCCAGATACGGCGGGCTGGATCGCAGACAAGGCCAAGTTCAAACATGTGACCCTGGATGATGTCCGAAATCGGGCAGATGTGAGCATTCAGATGGGAACATGGTATATCCAGTCATTGGAGAAGCAATTCAATCACCGCAGGCCGCTGGTCATCGCGGCTTACAACGCTGGTCCGGGCAATGTCAGCCGCTGGTTGAATGAGCAGATATGGGACGGAGAGTTGGATAGCCTTCAAGATATACCGTTTGGCGAGACACGGCGTTATGTTCAGAAGGTGATGTACTATTATGATAAATACAAGGATTTATATTCTATTTTCTAGCGTCAGCCTTCGGGCTGGCGTTTTTTGGAATCGGGCAGCTTGTCCAGTCCGGCATCTATCTCTTGTCTGTTGAAAGTTCGATTGAGGAGAACGAAATCAACGAAATCCCGCATAACTTGTGCATGGCGATGGCGATGAGGCTCAGCGTCAGCTTGGTGAAGTCCACTACACGGTTGGGCGGATTGTCAATGTCGCTATCGCATGAATTTGGAGAGTGAGGGGGATATTATCGCGGGATTGGTTAATATTGCTTTGATATGCTCAGGTTGTTGATTTATAATAAATATATACTCTGGCTAATATGGAAAGCCCCCGACCGCCGCATGCTTCAGATGCGAACGGCCAGGAGCCTTCAGGATAGGATCGTATTATTTGTACTGACCGGCAAGAGATTGCTCGGCGATTTGTACAAGCTTACGAGTGATGTAGCCTCCCAGAGAACCGGCATCACGGGTAGCCATGTTGCCGTAGTAACCGTCTTGTGGGATAGCGATACCCAGTTCTTGTGCAACCTCGTATTTCATTTGGTCGAGGGCTGCAGTCGCTTGTGGTACAACCAGTTGGTTGCTGCTGCGTTGGCTCATTGTTGTTCACCTCCTTGCGGTTGGTAACAGTATTATGTGTCGCAAATTCAGACTTCATACAACAATATGTCCATTATTGGCTTGGTAAAAGATAACAGGCTTCCAGCCATCAATATGTGAAAGGAGGGGACCGTTATGAAATGTCCCTACTGTGATTACAGCGGCACGAAGGTGCTGGACTCCCGGCCTGCCAATGAAAACAAGTCGATCCGCCGTCGTCGTGAATGCGAGCGGTGCAATCGGCGTTTTACAACGTTCGAGATGATTGAGGAGACTCCGCTCATCGTGATTAAGAAGGATGGCAGCCGTGAGGAGTTTAGTCGGGATAAAATTTTGCGCGGGTTGATTCGGGCCTGTGAGAAGCGTCCGGTATCCGTCGAGAAGCTGGAGGTCATCGTCTCCGAGGTGGAGAAGGAGCTGCGCACCACTGCGCAGGCGGAGGTCGAGAGCTTCGCGATCGGCGAGCTGGTCATGGAGCAGTTGTATCCGATTGATGAGGTGGCGTATGTGCGCTTCGCTTCTGTCTACAGGCAATTCAAGGATATTAACATGTTCATGAAGGAACTGAATAATCTGTTGTCCAAGCATCCGCTCTCAGGCAGTGAATAGCAAGAGAGAGTAGAGGTTGGAGGGCATGGACGAAGGGTCCCTGGTTTGCCGTACTGGCAGGCTGGGGATTTTTTTTGTAGAAAATGCTGGACAATACGAACGATTGTTCTTATAATGAGTGTATGTTCCTTTTTGGAACTATAAATATAATCGTTCTATAACGGAACGGAGGCGCTGGTCAGCAGTGCCTGGAAGGGAAGGGGAAAAACAATGAAACAAGAGAACACAGACATGCAACTGGATAGCAGGTATACGAACCGCTTCGTTATCCGGCCTGAGGAATGGGGGATTCATACGGATGGAACGCATGCCGAGGAAACAACCGCAGGCTTGAATACAGCGATCCTCAGTGCCAAGGCGCAAGGGTATACGGAAATCGTCATCCCGGCTGGGGACTATCTGATTGACGGGGTGTCGAAGACGCACCGGGAACCGCAAAAGGAGGCCGGCGTGCAACTGCCGTCAGACATTCGACTCATTATGGACCCAAACGCGCGATTGAAGGTAGAGGCTAACGGTTTCCTCGGCTACTCCTGTCTATATCTTAAAAGTGCGCAAAACGTCACGATTGAGGGCGGACAGTTGATCGGGGAACGATATGAGCATGACTATGATGGGGATAAGCGGAAGGATACACATGAGTACGGCTTTGGCATCTACAGCCATGGAAGCCACAACATCGTCATCGACAATGTTCGCATCAAGGACTTCACAGGCGACGGCATCTTCGTTGCTTCGACCGGGCTTCTGAACACGAGCGATCCGTATACGCCATCCTCGAAGGTGACGATTCGTAATTGCACACTGGATGGCAATGGTCGAAACAATATTTCGATTACTGCTTGTGATGGGGCATTGGTGGAGAATAATCTCATTATCAACGCGGGCATTAACGGCGGCTATGAGCCCAAGTATGGACTGGACATTGAAAACTATGGCGAGGGCGGGGTTGATTATGAAGAAGCACTCACGGTCATCGTCCGCAACAACGTGTTCCGTGACAATGTACAGGGCGCTATCAATAACTACAACGGGTATCAGGTCATTATCGAGGGCAATCATTGCGATCATACGATCAGTACAGGCTATTGCGCTAATGCTGTTATTGCGAACAACGTGTTCTACAGAGAGGACAATGAGAAGGTAGCGATCATGGGCATCGGCGTCTCCAGCGGCTATATGGGCAATTCCGTTACGATTACCGGCAATGTAATCGAGGGCTTCAGGAGCGGTATTCAGGTACAAGGCAAGGATATGACTGTCTCTGCTAATACGGTGACGAATACGACGGAGGCGGCGATTCATGCGCTGCATTCGGACAATGTATTGATTAGCGGTAATAGTGTGCAGCGCTGCAGTGGTGTACCCTACCGGGTGACGGAATCGTCAAAAGTGACCTTATCCGGTAACAAGGCCAGCGAAAGCACCGGTTTCGGAGTCGAGCTGTTGAATGCTCCGTCAAGAGGCGAAGTGGAGAGCGGGCAACAACGCTTCAATACGACCCCCTGCATCATCTCCGGGAACCATCTCGAACGGTGCAACGGTGGCGTGAGGCTGAATGAATCCCATGCGGTCATTCGGGACAATGTGATTGATCTGCGCGGTAATGAAGCCATTGCTGCCAATTACGGCATCTCGTTTGGGCCCAAGGATCATGCCGTGATCTCCGGCAATCACATCATCGGCTCGCGCAATCTGGCGATCTATGGTCAGAAGGGAGTCGGCAAGAAGGTCGCCGTGCTGAACAACCACATTGATGATTGTCTATCATTGACGGCCATCAGTCTTCACCAGGGAGTACGACCGGAGATTGCGGGCAACCACATCACATTTGCAGAGGGCAAAAAGGGCTTCTACGGCATTTATGTGAAGGGTGCGGAGCAGGCGCTGGTTGCGCATAACCGTGTGTTCAATGGCTCCGGCGAGCCGGTTGCGCACGCCATTCATACCGCCGAATCAACAGCCTCGAGGGTGCTGGGCAATGCTGTAGGTGGACAATTGAACTTGAATACGAACACGGATACTGTGGAGGGCAATGTGACGGTATAGGACGCAGGGGATGAGGTCAGCAGTGCAGGCGGCAGCCTTGGCGTGCGGCATCTGGCGAGGTGTACGCGCGAAGTGGAGGCTAGAGCTGTCTGGAGCAGCTACAGCAGTAATGAACGGCGGGTGAACAACCATTGGAACGAGACCACATACTATTCAAGCTCACATTAAATCTTCACATCGATATTGACGGAGCGGGTTGCCTGACGCTGCCAACTCTTAGGCTGCTTGCGGCCTGGGGCGAGAAGCGGTATAACGAGGCGCTGTCGGCACTGCTGTTCGACAAGGAGCAGTACGAGTCCTTCCGCACGTTTACGGAGGACAATTATGGCATGATGTGCCTGTTGTATGCCCAGGATGAGCGGTACCGCAGCGCATTGGAAGATGCCATCCAGATGCTGCTCGGGAGCCGGCTGCAGCTTCAGCGAAGGGGAGCTGTACCGTGCTTTGCGCTCGTAGCGGGGGAGGAGGAGCGTACCTTGTCTGCGGAGAAGCTGGAGCTGATCCGCTATATTGTGCGGATTGCCCACCAACTGGAGGAGCGACCATCCGACTATAATCCGGCTAATGCTGCGGCTCGCAGCATGATCGAGCTGCTCAGCCGCAACAAGCGAAGCCGACCGGCTCGCAAGCCGACCACCGATCTGCAGAGTATGATCTCCGGGGTAGCCTGGAAGTCGGGCAGCATGAATCTGCTCCATATCGGGGAACTGACGCTGTATCAGCTCTATGACGGCTATCGTCGCCTGCACTGCATTGACAGCAGTCATCACACCTATACCGGCATCTACGCAGGAACCATTGACAGCAAGGCCATCAAGCTGTCCGAGCTGAACTGGGCAGCGATTATAGACTAACACACAATCATAACAGGGGGAAATTGATAATGACAACGAACAAATGGGCCATTCGCGAGGTAGCAATTGCACACTTTTTTGATCGAGTGACTGGCGAGCTGAAGGTCAAGCTGGACAGCCTCAAGCAGAACGGCTTGGAGAATACATCGGAGACGGTCTACACTCAGGGCGGACGCGGCAATACGAAAATCGTCGGCTTCTCCAGCAACAAGGCAGCGCGCTTCACGTTGCAGGATGCCGTGTTCACCAGTGAGATGCTGGCGATGCTGACTGGTCATGAGCTGGTCAAGGGAGCAGCTCCGATCATTAAGGAGGAGGTGCTGACGGTATCTGGCAATGCTGCCTTGCTGTCCTGCACACCACGTACAGCAGGCAAGCTCCAGAGTGTTCAGGTGCTGGACGCTGACGGCAGCAAGGGCAGAACGCTAAGCTATGCGGCCTCGGCGCCGGGTGCGGGTCAATACAGCGTGTCCGGCAAGACCGTCACCTTCGGCAGTGATACCGTGGCAGACGGCGAGCGTGTCCAGATCTATGTGGAGACGATGACGGGCGCAGATGCGAGCAAGTTTGCATCGTCGGCGGACAAGTTCGCTGGCACATACAAGCTGGTGCTGGACTGCCTCGTGCGCGATGTGGCGACTGAACGGGATTATGCAGCGCAGATCGTCGTGCATAAAGCCAAGCTGGAGAGCAATTGGAATCTGACCATGTCCCCGACTGGCGATCCATCGGTGCTGGATATTCCAATGGAGGCGCTGCGCTCCGGTGACTCGAACGAGCTGTACACGATGACGATCTATGACGACAGCGCGGTTGTGTAGAATCCGTATATCGGAGTGAACAAGCTGGCAGCAGGCGTCTAAACTGGAGGCTTGGCGCTAGTGAAGAACCGTGTGCGGAGCATAGCGCACGTTGCGAACAGGATGACGTGTTGGTCAGCGGGTAGGGTGTCGGGCGCAGAAGTTACCTTTTAGTTAATGGGGCTCGGCTGCTGCCCGCTATCCCGCTGTGAATAGGGACAGGAGGAGAGGCAGCATATGAGACTATATCAATATGAGCTGGCGGAATGGATTGAATTCTTGTACCGCCTGCGGCTGGTAGACAAGGCAAGCCGGATGCGCTCGCGAATGATTCGCTTGTTAAGCGGCTATATGCAGCGGCTTCAGGACGAATATGATGAGCTGGTGAGGGAGCATGCCCGCAAGGATGAGCAGGGCAAGCCGATCACGGAGGAGACAGAGGGTCAGAGCAAGCTGGTGCTCGCGAGCCCGGAGGCTTTCCAGCAGGCCTATCGTCGATTGCTGGAGGAGGAGATTGTACTGGATCAGACTGCGGAACGTAAGGAGATGCTGCTGGCTGTACGGGAGGCGGTATTGAACTGCGGCTTGTCCTTCGAGGGAGACGAGGCGGTTCGATATGACCGCTGGTGCGAGATTGTGGAGGGAATCGACATAGGCCACGGCGAGGAAGCTGGGGGAGGAGGAGCAGAGCATGGCTGAGAAACGCTTGACGTTGACCCAGTTACATAAGGAGCATCAAGCCAGGTTCAACGAGCAGACAAAGGTACGGCTGAGCAACGGCAGCTATATCGTCATTCAGCGCCGGTTCGAGCGGACGAGGATCGCTGACCTGTTAGTTCGTTATATGGAGCTGATGGAGCAGGCCAGGCAGCAGGAGATGGACCCAAGCCATCTGCAGACGCTGGGCGATGTTGTGTTCCATATGCTGGTGCTCAAGCAGTTCACCAATCTGGCATCGATACCCGATGACCCGGAGAAGATGACGGTCATCTTCAAGCAGCTCGTCAATCTGGAGCTGCTGGGCGAGATCTTCAATCACTTCGACAAGGAGGAGCTGGACAAGATGGAGGCTCAGCTACGGCAGGCTGTAGCGCTTGCGGGGCAGCAAGGCAACTGAAGGCGTGCCGAAGCAGGAAGGGGGGATAATGGATGGCACAGGATCTGAATCTGCTCGTGCGGGCCGAGCTGGACAAGCGTCAATCGATCCAGAGCATCAACCGTATGCTGCAGGAGCTGACGGAGAGCCGCTCGCTTAAGAAGCTGCAGGTAAGGCTGGAGCTAGGGCAGACGCAGCTGCTCGCGCTGGTGACTGACCAGACGCGAGTGCTGTACAGTGCGCTCGCCGGAATATCGGGGCAGCTCGGCGGCACGCTGGCTTCGATGGGGGAGATCGGGGTGGCGATGTCTGCCGCCAATTACCGGATCGGCGAGGTTGCCCAGTCCATCGAGGCGTTGGCTGGCCAGTGGCGGGCGCTGGCGGCTGCTATATCGGAGGCTTCGACCGCCTCAGCCGGGGCCGGGAAGGCCGCTGAGCAGGCAGCGCCGGATACGAAGCCATTGCTGGAGTGGCGGGAGGTGGTTAATCAGGTCTTTAATGATGTCGGGGCACACCGTATGGTAGCAGATGTCATGATCGACAAGATTAAAACGATGGCCGCAGGCATTTCCGCTTTGTCTTGGATTACCAGTATTGCATCTGCATCAACCACGGGGCTCAAGCTTGCGATGATTGCGCTGCAGAGCGTTCTTTCATTCGGCATCGCGGCTGCGGTCACAGCAGTCATCTCCGGGCTGTATCAGCTCGTTGGCATGATTGGGGCGGCTAAGGAAAAGCAACAGGAATATCTCAAGAGCTTGTCTGAACAGACGATAGCAGAACAGAAACGTATCGATCAGCTCACAGAGCTGAAGAGCAAGTATGATGACCTGAACCTGTCACAGGAGGAGCTGCGAGCTACTCAAGAGAAGATGGCCAAGCTGATGCCGGAGGCAATCAGCCACTACGATGAGCAGGGCAACGCCATCTACAAATCGAAGCAAGAGATCGATAAGCTGATTGAGAGCGAACAGAAGCTGCTGGCGCTCAAGAAGCAAGCCTTGAGCAATAGCGTGTCGTTATCCATGGAGGACTCAGCCAAGCAGATCGATCAGGCCCGGAGGAATCTGGCTGCTAGAGGGGAGAAGGAAAAGCAGGCGGAGGCTGATCTCAAGGCGGTCGAGTTCGCAAGACAATACAATAAAGAGACTGGATATAACTCGCTGAGTCGTGTCTCGGATGAATTTCAGACTCATCATAAGGTGTTGACCGATAAGATAAGGGACATCTATGAAGCGTCTGGCCTGAAGCGCAACAAGCGTCTGACGGACAACTTGTATTTGCCCGATCTGGACGCCTACGCGGAGCAACTGACGAAGAAGCTCGGGGCGATTCAAGCGGAGGTCACAATAGAGCAGGATAAGCTGGAGCAAGGGATTCAAGCGTTCATGAGCAGCTTCCAGCTTATTAATGAAGACGTGCTGCGCTCTGCTGATGTGAAGGACGCGAACGTATCGCTCTTTCTGGAGAGGTTCGCCGCATCATTTCTGGATACGAAAGAGCTGACGAAGAGTAATTTTCAAGAGATGATTGGCCTGTTCCGTTCCTATTCCAAGGAGCTTGTCGATGTCCTGCAAGAGAATAAGGTGGATCTGGGCGAGCTTGTGGAAACAGGGCGACTCAAGGAGCTGGAGAAGCTTCTTAAGGAGAGCGGTATTCCTGCCGAAGCGGCTGCCCTCTCGTATCAGGCCTTTGCGGGGAGTCTGGCCGGGGCCAGCAAGGAAAGCGAGCGCATGGCGGATGCCAAGAAGATGCTGGAAGGCAATCTGAATCAGTTGGTACAACAAACGGTCAGTGATGTGCAGCTACTAGATCAGGCGATGGCGCAGTTGAGTCGGGGGCAAGGGCTGAGCACAGACACGATCATGAAGCTGACCGAGCAATATCCTCAGCTCCAGCTTCAAGTGGGCGCGACGACAGATATTCTGAAATTACAGCAAAATGAGCTGAAGAATGTCCGTCAGAAGGTCATTGAGAAGGCGCAGAATGATCTGATTCAAGAGGGGAAGAGCACTGCGGCTACCTATCAAAATATATTCTCGCGACTCCAAATGTATGGCATCGAAGTGGAAGCCCTGGATAAGCTGCAAAGCCGGAAAGCTGTGATTGCGGAGTTGGAGGGCAAGAAGCTCCCGACCTTCAATATTAATGAAGGAACAGATGGATGGGGGGACTCCAAAGGACTGTTCGCGAGTGTAGTGAATAGCGGCAAAAAACGATACAATCAGTTCGCCGAACAATACAACAGCAACATCAGCCAGTTGCAAACGGGTGTCGAGGAAGTCGGAGCTGTATTCGACAACTATCAGAAACGGTTGAATGCTGCCTTGAATCAGTCGGGGTCAGGCGGCGGCTCCCAGACCTCCAGAGTCTCTGCCGGTTATACTCCGCCCAAGATGAAGGAGCCGCCCTACGAGCCCGGCATTCGCTTCTCGCGGCTGGAGGAGGAGATCAAGCAATATAATCGGCTGCTGGAGGACAATCGCAGCCGGATAGAGGATGCCATCGCCAGAGGCAAGCCATACAGCAGTCTGCTGGAGAACCGCATCAAGCTGTATCAGGAGCTGGCCGGTTCGATGAAGGAGCTGGAGCAGGTGCAGCTCAAGGAGCAGCAGGAGCTGGCAGGCAAGCTGACCAAGCTGGGGCTGATCGACGGTTCGGGACAGGTGATCGACGGCTTGTCCGAGCGTCTCGTGGAGCTGAGCAAGGGCAAGGAGAAGGACCGGATGAATCTGTCGATGGACGCGATCGAGCAGATGGTGACCGACTTCACGGCGCTCAAGGATAAGGTCGCGCAGACGAAGCAGGAGCTGAACGGGCTCGTCACGGAGCTGGCTCAGGCGCTGGAGGGCTCTCTGGAGCGGATTCGGGATGCGGGCACAGGCAAGCGGGATGCGATCCGGCGCAAAATCTCGCTCATGGGCGAGGTGAATACCGAGGAGGAGCTGACGGCGCTCGCTGGTTATACGGAGCGGATCGTGGCTTCGCTGAAGTCGGACAGCGCTCGAATCTGGAGCGAGATCAGCAGGCTCCGGGGGATCGTGAACGATGCTTCAGCTACGCCAGAGATGAGGAAGGCTGCGGAGCTGGCGCTGACCGCTTACAGCGAGGAAGCGAACCAGTTGCAGGCCGAGCTGGTCGAGACCAGCGAGGAGCTTGGCAAGCAGCAGGCCGAGAGCATCGTCAAGGGCTTCGACAAGCAGTTGGAGGCTGCGGAGTTCGAGCTGTCGCTGCTTGGAGACTCGGAGGAAGACCTGCGCAAGGCGGAGCTGATGCAGGAGCAGCTTCGGCGCCAGACGGTGGCGGCGCGAGAGAAATTGAATGCCCAGCTCGTGGAGCTGGAGCGCAAGCTGGGCAGCGAGCTTGACCAGGCCGAGCGCATGCGTACCCAGACCAAGCTGGAGGGGCTGCAGCGGTATGACCAACAGCTTGCGAAAAGTCTGGCAGATATGGCAAGGCGCGAGCAGAGCCGCCAGCAGGAGGCGCTCAAGGCGCGCGAAGCTGCTGCCGAGGAGATCATCGCCAGCTACAAGAAGATGCTGGAGAAGCAGCGTCAATTGCAGCTTGATGCGATCAAGGCCGAGCGGGATAGCGAGAATAAGCGCTACACGGAGCGGATGCAGCATCTCGATGAGGAGATGGGCAAGTTCGAGGAATCGATCCAGATGCAGCTACGGTCACTCGATCGACTGAATGAGGCGGAGGACAGCGAGGAGGCGCTGGCGAAGCTGCTCAAGGAGCGCGGAGAGATCGAATCCAGGCTCAATGTGCTGGCACTGGATGACTCGTGGGAGAGCAAGGCGAAGCAGAAGGAGCTGCGAGAGCAGCTCGAGCACAAGCAAGAGGAGATCAGTAAGTTCCAGCGTGACCGTGAACGAGCAGAGCAGAAGCAGGCGTTGCAGGATCAACTGGATGACCGCAAGAAGACGATCGATGAGGCCAAACGGCTGGAGGGTAAATTCCATGATGCGCAATTGACGGCGCTGGATCAACGCCAGCAGGCCATCGAGCGTGCATTCGAGGCGCAGTTGGGCGATGAGCGGCATTTCTATGAGATGAAGCAGCAGCTTATGAGCGATGATGCCTCCAAGGTACAGACGCAATTGGCAACCATTCGCGCGTCGTATGAGACCTTCTTCCAGCAGGTGCTGGACAGCTCGAAGCTGTACGGCAGTCAGATTGCTGACAACATCCTCTACGCCTTCCAGCAGGATCTCAAGCCGGTGGAGTCGTACCAGACCAACCACGGAACCGAGGTGGGCGCGGGTAGTGAGAAGACGGCAGAGGCTTGGAAGCAGTATCTGGCGAACAAGCAGGAGGCGGAGACGAAGGGGACGACCGCCCAGCGGCTGAAGGAGTTGAAGGGGGAGAATGACAGGCTCCGTGCGGAATTCAAGTTCCGCGACGGCAGCTTCACCGACCTGAGCAAGCTTCCGGGGCCGGTATTTACGGCACAGACGGGAGGAGTAACGCCAAGCTTTGCAGGCGGCAAGTTCCTGCTGGCGCATGAGAAGGAGATGGTACTGAACAAGCAGGATACGCAGCATGTGCTGGAGGCGATCGAGATCAGCAGGCAGTTGACGGCTCCGCTTAGGCAGAGCGTTGCTGGTATGCTGCCCGCAGCGACGGGAGCAGCGACAGTGGCTGCAGCGGCTGCTTCGGCCAAGTCGGCGCTCGGGACGGTCATCGAGCGGCTATATATCGATGTCTCGGGCAAGTTCGCCCAGCCGACAGGAGAGGATGTTGGTGCAAGCATCATTCAATCGCTGCGTCGCAAGGGCATTACATTTGCTTAGAAGTCAGGGGGTGCAGAGATGACGATTCGCGATGCAGATTATTTCAAATATGCTGGCGTAGCAAGCAGCGATTATGGCATCCGCAATGTGAATGTGACAAGCGGGCTGCAGGAGGAGCCATTCGGCTCTGGCCGCAGCATCACGGAGATCGCGGTTCGCGGCAGGAGCCGTCCTTACTTTCAATCGATTCGGCGTGAGCCGCTGACGCTGCGCGTGTCCTTCGCCTTCGAGCAGGCGTGGGACAAGGAGCGGCTGCGCGAGGTATGCCGCTGGCTGACGGAGCAGCCGTATTACCAGCCGCTCAGCTTCACGAGCGATAACGACCGCATCTTCTATGCGCTGGTCGTGGAGGACCCGCAGCTTGTGCATAACTGTCTCAGCCAGGGCTATGTGCAGTTGACCTTTCGCTGCAATGACGCTTATGCGTACTCGCCTGCTGTGGTTCGCACGCTGAAGGCGCGAGATGCGGCAAGGCGCTTCGAGCGCAGCGCCTTCCATGAGGGCGAGCGGCAGCAGACCGTGCTGAATGCGCAGCAGCAGTTGGAGCTGCCGGCACAGGCGGCGAGCTGGCTGGATTATGCGGCGGATGAGAGCTGGGACAGCCTGCTATAGGAAGTGTGGGTACGCCAAGAGCAAGCAATGCAGCACGGGGCGAAAGGGCGGTGAAGGATGCCCTTGAGCGGGCTTGAAGACAGGCCGTGGTCAATTAAAATAGCAAGTCTAACAGGGAAGGAGTCATACAAGTGGCAAAGATAACAGACAAGCTAAAGCTGGTGCAGCCGGAGCTGAGCGACAGTATCCATAGCACGATCCAGTCGCTCGCTCACAATATGCAGCGGCTGGACGAGCATGCAGACGAAGCGATGCCAGCGATTCCGACATACGGAGCGTGGAAGCAGGGCGTCCGCATCTGGAATAGCGCGCCGGCAGCAGATGTCCCGGTCGGATGGGTCAACGTGCGAGAGGGCGAGCAAGCTCCGACATGGGCGAAGCTCACCTATTATCAGGCGGGGGAGAAGGTGCTGTCCGCTGACAATAACGGTCATATCTATACGTGCTCGCAGGCGGGCTATAGCGGTATCGTGGAGCCGATCTTCCCGCTGACGGCAGGCGCACAGGTGGAGGATACACGGGGGCGGACAGCCTGGTCGCCACTGGCGGTGCGGAGCCTCGGCGAGCTGGTGATGCCCAGCGCGCCCAATGGATTCTTCTACGTCTCCGTGGTAGCCGGGAGAACGGGAACCGCCGAGCCGCCGTGGACGGTCGTGAACGGCAGCTCGGTCAATGATGGCGAGGTTGTATGGCACGCCTACAAGATCGCCAAATGGAAGGAAGCGGGCATATCCGCGCATTTCCGGCCATTCGGGATGATCGGGTGAGCGCGATGATGACCTGGGCGGATATGGCGAGGATGCGGGGCTGGTATGTGTCGGATGCACTCCCAATTATGCTGCAGAGTGATGGCGCGCTAAGCTCCATTCAGTGGGAGGCGCTGACGCCACAGGGAACATCGGTCGCTATCGAGACGACACTGTCGTTGGACGGGGGGCATGACTGGACGCCATGGTCGGCGTGCGTGAATGGGGGCGGACTACCAGGCCTTGCGCCCGAGACGTATTTGGGCAATGCCCATGTACGGTTCCGGGCGCTGCTGCAGAGCGGCGAGCCTGGGGTGACTCCGGTGCTGCAACGGGTGCGGCTTGAATTTGCCCCGGTGTTCGTGCTCCGCAATGAAGGCGATGCTGCGTGTCGGCCGGAGCTGTGGATTACGAAGCTGGGAGGGGGGGATTTTGCGATACGGAATCTCTCGCAGGGGAATCCGGCCTTCCAGTTCGCGGCTCTGGCAGATGGGGAGACCGTCTACGTAAATAATGAGCGGCAATATATCGAGACGGACCTGGCGGTCACGGAGCGATACGGCAGCTTCAATGATGCGTATCTGGAGCTGCCAAGGGGGGTCAATCTGTTGCGGCTGGAGGGGGATGCGGATGTGCGCATTCGTTATGAATGGAAATGGCTGCAGTAAGGAGAGATGGCGATGCTAGGCGAGATTGATGCCGGGAGACGACCGGCTGTTCCACGACTGTTCCTGGCGCGCCCGGACAGGACGATCGTTAGCAAGCTGTCGGAGGCGTACAGTGTCCAGCTCTCCGTGAAGCTGCTGGCGGTCAACGAGCTCAGCTTCCGGGTGCCTTACGAGCTGGAGGTGAATCATCGGCTGGAGCGAAATCACAATGTGGCGCTGCTGCGCGAGCACTACTATGTGCAGGTTCGGTTCGGCTCCTCTGTGGAGTGGTACCGCATTCAGACGATCCAGGATGTGATGGAGGAGGAGGCCGCGTACAAGGAGGTCAGCGCGTATGCGCTCGAATATGAGCTGGCGGACAAGCTCATTCGGGGCTATGGGGTCGAGTCGGTGCACGCCCGTCAGGTGCTGCAGGATGTGCTGTCCGGTACACTATGGCAGCTCGGCTCGCTGGATGCGGACTTTGAGCTGACGTATCGGGCATTCGACTTCAGTCAGACGACGGTGCTGGATGCGGTCTATCAGGTGGCGGAGACGTATAACGCCATCGTGGAATTCAATACCGAGCAGCGCACTGTGAGCATGGTGAAGCCGGAGCTGCACGGAACGTACAGAGGGCTGAACTTCTGCTACGAGCAGTATCTGCAGACGATCAACCGTTCCTCCGATGCGGAGCAGCAGGTGACGAGGCTGGTCGTCGAAGGACGGGACGGGCTGGGCATCCAGCGTGTACACCCGGCGGGGCAGCCCTATATTGAGAATTACAGCTACTTCATGTATCCATTCGAGCGCAACGAGGCGCGTGAGGTGTTACAGTCGAGCTATTATATGTCGGATAGCCTCTGCCATGCGATGCTGGATTACGAGGCCAAGCTGGAGGCGCATCGCGGCGAATTCGAGGCGCTGACTGCCGAGCGGGGGCGGATCGGCTCGAAGCTGGCTGCGCTGGAGGTAGAGCGGAGCGAGCTGCGCAAGCAGGAGAAGATCATTACCGATACGATGATTGCACAGCAGTTCAACGGGGAGATGTTCTTCGAGCGATATACCTATGCGGGGCTACAGGTTGCTAATGGGTTCCCGCTGAAGCCGGAGCTGCCCTATGCGATTCTGTTCCGAGCCAGCAGCACGGCCGGGCTGAGCGTGGCGATCAATGGCGCACCCAAGGCGGTGGCTGCGGGGCAGTGGATACTGCTCGGCAAGACGGCAGGCGCCTCCTCGGCAGAGGTGCAGGTGAGCGGCTCCGCGGTCGGTGTGGACATTTACCTGCAGGTGGCTGTTCTGTCACAGGAGGAGTATCGCACGATCAGCAATGAGGGGGCGATCATCGAGCGCTATAGTCTTGACCACAAGCAGCGGCAGCTCGCTGCCAAGCAGGCGGAGATCGATGAGGTGCAGGAGCAGCAGACTGCTGTGGCGGCAAGGATCAGTGCGCTCCAGACGCAGCTCGGGGCGCAGGCGCATTATACGACAGAGCAGCTTCAGGAGCTGAATCTGTATGTGAAGACGAAGGAGTTTAAGGATGAACGATATGTGGATGACCATGATTTGCTGCAGGCCGCACAGGAGAAGCTCGCAGAGCTGCAGAAGCCGCAGACTGCAATACGAATGGATGTGGTGGATTTTCTCGACCTCGTAGAGGAGCAGGGCAACTGGGACAAGCTGCGGCTTGGCGACGAGGTGAAGGTGAGCTATGACTGGCTGGGCGTGCAGGTGATGGCGAAGCTGATCGAATTCGACTATGACTATGAGGCGGCGTCCATCCGTGTCGTCATCGCCCATCTACGCGAGTTGAACGATGATGCGCGCAAGCTGGAGAGTTATATCGCCAGCAGCCACAGCACCTCGGTGACGGTCGATCTGAACAAGCATCGCTGGGGACAGGCGGTCTATGATGCGAGCGAGATGAGCCGACTGTTCGATGCATTCTGGGACAAGGTGACGAGTCAGATCAATATGGCGATCAATGAGACGGTGACGCTCGATCAGAAGGGGATTACCATTACGGATGATCAGGACCCGGCACGCTTCCTGCGGCTGACACACGGGGCGATCGGCCTCACCCGCTCAGGCGGCCTGCGCTACGAGACCGCGCTGACCGCAGATGGTCTGATCGCAGAGACGGTGCTCGGCAAGCTGATCCTCGGCTCGCGGGTGACGATCGGCGATGACGACGGCATCTGGATGACGGAGGGGCCACGCACGACGATTACTGACCGGTGCGGGCGCGAGGCGATGCGGCTGGGCCTATACGAGACGGAGCCTGACCGCTATGGGCTGGTGGTGAACCGCTATGACCCGGAGGAGCCATGCAGCACCCGGCTGGTCAATACGGTGCGGGTGGACTCGGAAGCCGGGTTCGCGATCCGTCAGCGCAGCGGGCAGAGCTTCGAGGATGTCGCCTGGCTGGGACTGGACGGGCTGCTGCATGTGCGCAAGCTGCAGATTGCTGCGATGGACGGCATGCTCTCCAGCGGCATCGAGATCGACAGTGTGAGCGGGATCGTCGTTACACGCTCTGACCAACGGGTACGCGGGCGATTCAACGCGCAGGATGGCCTGGTGTTCGAGCGGTATGAGGACGGGCGGTGGGCGAAAAAGTTCTATTTTGAGCCGGGTGGGCGCTTCTATGCGGAGGATCTGCATGCGAAGCGACTTACAATCGTCAACGCGGATGACGAGGTGCTGATGGATGCGCGGGACGATTATCTGAATATCGGCCGTTTCGAGCACATCGTCACGGACGGCAAGCTGACGGCACTGGAGAAGCTGGTGCTGCTCCAGGAATGGGAGACGATCCAGACCGAGTATTTGAAGCTGCTGCCGCAGGCCGAGCGGTACCGCAAGGTGCAACGGGATGGCTTCAACCGGGTACTGGTGAACATTCCGCCCTTCACGGCGGCCTATCATCGGCTGGATGCTTATGTGCGTCCGCTGCTGGCGCAGATGGAGGAGACGACGGCGGTTGACCGGGAGACGTTCCGCGAGCATTTCCAAGGCTACTACGATCAGGCGCGCCGCATCATGAATGAGATTGCCGATGCGCTCCAGTGGGGCAGTGTGCAGCTCGGGCACAATTACAACAAGGTCGTAATCGACGCCGAGCATGGCATTACGGTGACGCGCACCGACCAGCTCGTCAAGCTGACGATGAATGCTTCTTCGGGCATCAAGCTGGAGCGCAGCGGGCAGCCGGTGCTATTTGCAGATGAGAAGGGGACGCTGCATGCGGTGGATCTGGTAGCGAAGCGGTTGAAAATTACCGCCGATCCGTTCGGCGGGGGCACAGAGGATGACCTGCTGATCGATGCGGAGAATCGGATGATTGACTTGTCCAAGTTCCATCTGATCGTAGGCAAGCTGGGGGCGGACAATATCGCTTCGACGATCGTCACCGCAGAGGACGGCTTCATCAGCAATCTGGTCAGCAATAAGGTGAAGACGATCGGACGGCAGGCGGAGCAGAGCTGGGCCAACTACATTCACATTCAGGACAACAAGGCGATGTGGATTACCGGGCAAGCGCGGGCAGGCAGCGGCACCCAGCGCACGAATGCGCTGGATGAGCCGTATTACTGGCGCGATGAGCAGCGCAGCGGCTTGACGACGGAGGTGACGTCCTATCCGGTGATGCAATATGAGATGGATGAACGGGTGAAAATGCTGCTGCAGTTCGTCGGCGAGGGCGCTGCCGCCTACCCGCAGATGGTGCTGGGCGAGGGAGACGGCGTGGCGGATGCGGACGGAGTGTACCGCAAGGGGCGCGGCTTCGTGGAGAAGCCGCAGGGCAGCCTCGACATCCTCTACTACAACCAGGGCTATGGGCGGGAGCGCAGTCTGCGGATGGAGGATGAGGGAATCAAGCTGCTGGCCGACAATGGCAAGCTGCTGCTGGATGCCAAGGAGTATGCCTGCACCGTGAGCGAGAATGGCAGTCTGGTGATCCGGCACAGCAAGGGCTCGTCGATTACGATGACGCCAGAGGGCGATATTGAGCTTGTGGCCGCACGCGATGTCGTGATGCGCGCCGGGCGCAATATGAAGCTGAACGGCACAAGGCTGGATCTGAATACGCCGGGCTAGGGAGTATTGACCGATCGCGCCACTCTAAGAGAAGGAGCGTACAGGACATTTGGCGTTAATCCGTTGTTGATCGTCCTGAGTTGGTAGGGAGAAGGAGCGTAGAAGAAAGGGGCGATGTGGATGGCAGAGGCCGCATATGACGGTTGCCGCATTCAAGAGTGGACCGCCCGCGACATCCGGTATTCGCTGTGGAATCCGTACTTGAATCCATATCCATGCGGAACAGCGGAATCCCCGGCTACATGCTTCGCAGGAGGAGAAGAGCAGCATACTGGAGCATCTACGGTTCGAGGTATGGTGAGAGCGTCCGCGACAAGCGTCATGATTAATGGAAAACCGGCAGCCTGCGCGGGCGACCCTGTGGAGGAGCAGGAGACGGTGACAGGTCTGCCTGGCGGTGCATATAACGTGCGCAACCATGAGGGCGGTCGCGGGGCGATCGATAGCGCTAATACAGCCGGGGTATATTGCGAGGGCAAGCTGCTGGCCGTCAACGGCAGTACAGTGAGCACACATAATGGACAGCGAACCGTGATCGCCGAGGGAAGCAGCAATGTGTTCGTCGGCTAGCGGGATTGAGGCCAATCGATGAAGGGAGGTGAAGCAAGAATGGCTGAGCTATTATCTTATCTGGAGTATAACGATCCGCTCATAATGCTGCACCGCACAGGGCAGCCGGGCGATGAGCTGAAGCCACGCACCGATACGCTGCCGGTTATTAATCAACTGGTGACGCTGCTGGAGACGCCGTCCGAGTTCCATCGGGTGCAGATCGCCGGGATGACGGAGCTGACGATGGAGCAGTTCCAGCGCCAGCGCGTGTTGGCGCCGCATGAATATATCGTGAACTATGCCAGTGGCATCATTAATTTTCATCCGTCGCAGGAGGGTCAGAGCAAGATCTGCTCCTATATGGGACGCGGGCTGATCCTGTACCCCGCCAGCAAAATCTATGCCATGGCCAGCCGCAGCCCGGATGTCGTCGTCACGCTACAGGACTACATCAACGATATTCAAGGGCGGTTGAACGACGCTCAGCTTGCGATGCAGCAGGTAAATGAGGTGATCGCCAGGGCGCAGATGGCGCTGGAGCGGTCGGATACGGCGGCAGACAATGCGCAGCGCGCAGCACAGGCGGCGGATGAGGCGAGCGAGGCGGCATGGACGGCGCATCATACGACGAAGCTGGTATTTCGCCCTCCGGTGGCAAGTGAGGCACAGCTCAAGGAGACGTACCCGTCCCCGGAGATCGGCTGGACGGTGCAGACGTATACGGACGGCAAGCGTTACCGCTATGACGGACGCAAATGGGAGCTGATCGACATCTTCGGCTCCAATCTGCAGCCGGTCAACGAGTACAAGGACGGCTTGATGAGCGTGGCGGAGCATCTCAAGCTCCAGTCGATTCCGCTGGAGGTGAAGGAGCGTGTCGTGGTGTTCTGCCTGCCGTATGTCGTGCAGGGGCCGCAGGAGGCGATGGTGAGGTTTCCCTATGACGGGGAGCTGGTAGCCATCGAAGCGTTCTGCGGCATGGCGGGCGAGACGGAGACGGAGCTGTATGTGGAGAAATCGCGCAATGCGGCGACATGGCACAATGTGCTGGAGCAGCGCATGCGGATGGCTCCGTTCGCAAGGTTTGACGACCAGAGCTATGTGCTGGCGGAGCGGACGGTGGAGAAGGGCGATCTCTTCCGCGTCCATATCTACAAGCAGGGGCTTGGTCTGCAAAATGTAACGGTGCAGGTGACCATCCGCACGTGATGGAGCATGCACGAGCAGGTGTAGGTTGAAGTGAAGTGTTACGGCAACAGGGCCTATTGCAAGGCCATACCATAATGAACATAAAGGGGAATGCATAATGACGACGCCAATTATTTCGTGGAGAAACAGCACACATGAGCAGGAGATTACCGAGCCCTTCAATTTCGGGGTCATCGACGCTGGCGATCCTAGCCCGGTGTATACGTTCAATATTTGGAATAACCGAGGCGGGACGGCAGATGTGCCGAAAATGGAGGATTGCACCATCACCACCCGTGATATGAAGGGCGGCACGGGCGAGGAGGCTGGCAACGAGGTACAGGTGGTGAAGGATAACTGGTTCCACGCGCAGGTGGATTCGCTCGGGGAGACGGATCTGGACGAGGAGACGAGCCGCATCGGCAAGGATTTCCTCAAGGCGCTCGGCACGACCGGGACGACGAAGAAGAACCATGCGGGTGCGAGCTACCCGGCGCCACTGGCTCCGGCGGCCAAGGAGATTCTGGGTGTGAGCAACAACGGCAACCCGACAGACGCTGCGGGCAACTATGTGACCGTCAGCCTGCGTGCCCAGGTTCCGCTCGATGCGCGCAGCGGACAGCAGGCGTTCAAGCTGCGGGTATCGTACCGATATGTGTAGGATTGCTGTAGGCTGTTTCCCAAGTGCAACAGGGCGACATAGTGATAGGGTGATAGAGCAATAGAACGACAGGTGACAGGGTCACATAGCAACATAGAGTAACGTAGCAGCAGGGTTACAGGGCAGTATAGCAGCATAGAGTAACATAGCAGCAGGGTTACAGTGCGGCATAGCAACACAGCAACATAGTAACAGGGCGGCAGTGTGACAGGGCAACATAGCAATAGGGTGATAGGGCCATAGAGCAACATAGCGACAGGGTGGCAGGACAGCAGGACAACTCGGGTATGGCGCAGCGAGAAGTGTGTTCGGTTCGTATGGCATGAGTGAAATCGTGAGTGTGAATCTGGAGGAAATGAATGTGCGTGGTGTGAACAGTCTGGGCTTATGTCCGCTGTTCAGGCCACGTCATAGCCAGACTCGGCAGGGAGTGGCGAGACGGACGGCAATGCCCGGAGGAGCAGGCAGGAGATGATGGAGCTGCTTTATGCTTCGATGCTTGATGCCTGCGGTTATCGGGATTGCCCTGACCGGCCAGGCAAGGGAGAGATGAACGATGGTGTTGGGAAATAAGCAATACAGCCGCTCGCCGGTAGCACAGAGCTTCATCTGGGCGGCAGACTATTATGACGGCAGCTCTATGCTGGAGTTCGATCCGCGCACGCACCAGCCGAATAGCTTTTATGCGATTGACCGCAGCCGTCTGGTACGGTTCGGATTGATCGGTGGTGGGTCGCAGATTTTTTTTGACGTTGGCAATGGCGTATTCGAGCTGAATGGTCATCGTATCATGGTCACCTATGCCCCGCATGGGCGGGAGGAGCTGCCGTTGACCGGCAGGGCGTATGGCTACAGTGACATTATTACGTATAAGGATGCGGTGGCGGATGCCGATTTGCTGCGGCGTGGCCATCAGGGACGCTTCGCGCATGAGATTACGGCATTCAGTGTCGGGTATAAGAAGCTGCTGGAGCTGGAGGGGGTACGGCTGCATTATCAGGCGCTGGTCACGGTGCCGGAGCATGCGCCGGTGTATATGCAGCTCAAGCTGACAAGCGAGCAGGCGCTGGAGGGACGGCTGAATATTCGGGTGAACGGCAAGCTGGTGGACAGCATCGAGGCGCCATTGCAGGCGAGGACAGCGGGAATGATCAACTGGCACATTAAAGGATGAGAGGGGAATGACGCATGTCGGACATTTGGGAAACCGATCAGTACAGAAGACTCTGGGGCAAGCAGCCGATAAACGGTACGGTCGAGATTAGCGAGAGCAATAATAAGCTGGTGCTGGAGCTGGAGACGGGTATGGGAGCAGGTACAGGCGAGGGGACGGGCACGGATTCGGGCGCGGGCACGGGTACAGGGACAGGGGCAGGTACGGATACAAGTACAGGATCGAGCAAAAGGTCATACGAGCTGAGGGTACCGCCGGGGAGCTACCATACGGAATATGTACAGAACCGTTCGGAGCTGGTGGAGAAGCTGCAGGAGCTGGCGCAGGGGGCGGCGCTTCCGGTGGATTTTCGTGTCGGGGGATACCACCAGGATGAGAAATACAATGTCATTGTGCTGCAAATGCAGGGCGGTGAGACATTGACAGGGTTGTCGGGCACATTTGCCGAGGCGTGGATGGTGTAGAGAGGAGGAATGGCTATGGCGGAAGTGCGGGAGCTCAGGCTGGAGCTGGATTTGAGCAGGGGGACATTTTACAGGACGGAGTACCGGGATGGAGCATTGCAACTGGCTCAGGTGGGTGTCAGCGATGCCGGGCATGAGATTTATTATGAGTCTGGCTACTGGGAGTCGGAGGATTCGTTCTTGAAGGACCGGGTAGCGTCATTTAGCAAGGTAAGCAAGAGCAGTGTCGTGGTCAAAAACGGAACGTTCAAGATGATGACCGCCTCCTCTCCTGATCGGGTGACATGGACGGAATGGCAGGAGGTTGCTGCGGATACCGGAGAGATCCAGTCGCCTGTGAACACGTATGCCAAGGTGCGAATCGAGCTGCGGTCTGCGAAGACTGTGGAGAGCTTTACGGTGGATGATTTCAAGGATGCGGCGAAGTATAGCAACCCCTATCTGGACTATTCCAATGGAAGCTTGAGCTCGAAAAGGGAATATCCATCCACCATGAATGTAGATTCAAGCTGGACGGGCAGTGGCAAGGTCTATCGCGGGAGTGTAGACAGAGTGAATCTGAGTAGAGTGGATCGATTAGCCGTGGATACGGATGGAATGCGTCACTTCATTAAGGTGGATGGGCAATACATCTCGTATAAGGATGGGGTGAGGCAAATGGTGGCAAGCCCGTCCCAGGCGGATTATGTGAATATGGGGATGGATGACTTGAGTGTGCTGGATCGGAAACGCACGGTGATGGAGTTTGCGATGAGCAGTGACGGGAGTGTTGGGAATGGGAAGGTGTTTAGGAGGACGGTGGATTTGGAGAGGCTGGTACAGATTAAGGGGATGGAGATTTTAGGGGGAGGGGCGTGATATCCAGACTAAATTATTCATTGATTCTAGATTCGGAGAACTATAAATCGTTAGATCAGGATTTTCGGTAAAATAATGATTTTCAAGAAAGGAGATGACCAGATGACTTACATGACTACACAGGAATTGATGGATTTATATGGCGTTTCTTGGTTTAAGATGGATGAAAATACAGGAAACTCGATGATAGATAGTAAGGGTTCAGCAGTCGCGCGATTTACGGGTACTTGCTCAGTTTATGAAGGTATTTCAGGTAATTGTAAATATTTTAGCGGTCAGAACAACTATGTCAGATTTAGTACTAAGGTTCTCCCACTGGGTAAGAAGAGTATTCGATTTAAAATTAAGAATGATAGCAGACTACATGTCTATATCTTAGGGAATTCTCAGAGTGATTATTATCAACATGGAGAGAATGTACGGATTGATGGAGTTGGAAGGCTGGTATGGGAGAGCTTTAGAAATACTAACCTTCTTAGATTTAAGATTACTTCATCAATTATAGTGAACGATAACTTATGGCATGATATTTTGCTTACATGGGATGGAACTACCAATGTGAATGGTGTGAAGATGTATCTTGATGATATGTACGTACCTCATAAAACCGGAACTGCAAGTTCAATAGAAACATCAACCCAGTCAAATAATTTTGCAATTGCTGTAAATCCATATACGAATGCAAATTTGTATTCTGGCTACATTGATGAAATCGAAATTTACAATGAAGCAATCATATTATCTCCTCCCCCGGTTAACAAAATACTACTCTCTTCATTAGATGGAACAAAAGTGTTCTCTCTAAAACCTGAAAAACATGGAACTGAAACGGCTGTGCCTAAAATGATCAGCAACATCTCTCCATCTGGAAGAGCATTTGCAAGTAGTGTATACAGTTCAAGTTATGGACCATACTTAGCATTTAATCGTATTGATGATCAACAAGGATATGTTACACAGAATGGAGTTATTGAAGGGCATTTGGGTTATGAATTCGATAATTCTATTATTGTTGGAAAGTACTCGATAAGAAGTGGAACATCACCAGAAACAAGTACTATTAATGCAATGCCTAAGAATTGGACTTTCGAGGGATCAAATGATGGTGTGAAATGGGAAGTTCTTGACACTCAGACTGATCAAGTTTGGACAGCAGCGCTATCAGATAAAACTTACTCTATTAGTATTCCACAATCATTTAAAATGTATAGACTAAATTGGATAACCAATAATGGCTTTAGGAATTATACCAATATTAATGAGTTGAAAATGTATCAATTTTCCCCAGGCATAATGTATGAACTTAACAGTGTGTCGGAGAGTAACTTTGTGAATTATGGAATAGAGAATGAAGAAGTGATTGATTTTACGCAAGCAATTCAAGAGATTGTACTGGTTGCTCAATCTTCATCCATGCTTGGCTCAGGTAGGTTATATGAGCATCAATTGGATTTATCGAGAAGAAGAGTAAAGAACATAAAAATATAGGCAGGAGATGATCAATTGGCAAGGCTAGAGATGAAAAAATTAAATGATCCAGAAACTTTACCTTCAAATGTAGGCTACAGTTGTTCCTATTCTCCTGATGGTAGTTACTTAGCAGTTGCTCATTCTTCAAGTCCTTATATAACCATCTATAAAAGAGAAGGAGATACATTTATTAAGTTGAGTAATCCAGATGTATTGCCAACCAGTACAGGTCGATGTTGTTCGTTCTCATCAGATGGAGTTTACTTAGCAGTTGCCCATAACAACAGTCCTTTTATTACAATCTATAAAAGAAAGGATGATGTATTTACTAAGTTAGCCAATCCAGCAATACTACCTACAGACACAGGTAGAGGTTGTTCCTTTTCACCCGATGGAGTTTACTTAGCAGTTGCCCATAACAACGGACCTTTTATTACGATCTATAAAAGAGAAGGAGATATGTTTACTAAGCTAGCAATTCCTGAAGCTTCTTTGCCTACAGTAACAGGAAAAATGTGTTTATTTTCACCCGATGGAACGTTTTTAGCCGTTACTCATGAGAATAGGCCTTATATTAGTATCTATAAGAGAGAAGGAGATACATTTACTAAGCTAGCCAATCCTGCGGTATTACCTACCGGAAGTGGTCAAAATGGCTCCTTTTCACCCGATGGAAATTACTTAGCAGTTGCTCATGTGAACAGTCCTTATATTACGATTTATACAAGAGAAGGAGATACATTTACTAAGCTAGCCAATCCAGATGTATTGCCAACAGGTTTTGGTAGCGGTTGTTCATTCTCACCAGACGGAGTTAATTTAGCCGTTAGTCATAGCAGTAATCCTTATATCACGATCTACAAGAGAGAAGGTGACACCTTCACTAAAATAAACAGTCCCGTATTACTATCTACAGGGACAGGTTACGGTTGCTCATTCTCATCTGATGGGGGTTACTTAGCAGTTGCTCATGATGGCAGTCCATATATTACGATCTACAAACTCATTTACTTCAACAACAAATTTCTCCTATCCAGCGCTAACCATGTGTATGCGGTTGAAAACCAGGAGCTAAAGCATTTATCCGCTGCTGACGAGTCGATGTTTATCAAGCATGGCATGGAGCGGGGGGCATCCATTGACTTGAATTCTCCGTTAACGACTCACACGTATGTTGTTGCACCAACACAATCCACTGGCTCGGGTAAGGTTTTCAGGCATCAAGTGGATACAAACAAGATTCCTATTAAAAGATTAACTATTAACTAACAGTTTCAGGTGAAGGGCAGGTGAAATGATGGATAAAACGTTGATTGTACACAATAGTCAGTATAAGAAATATGACATCGGATCATGGGTAACTATAACTTCTACTATCCCAACAGAAGTAGACTATAACAATGGCAATACACGAGAAGAGCTTGCACAGATTCCTGAATCCGCATGGTCAGAACTCGATGGGGAAGTTGATATATGTTTTTATACACATTCAGAAATGAATGAATTATCAATTCAAGTCGAAACCGACTCCTTTTTACTAGCAGATATTCTAAAAGACGATGTAATCACGATCAAGGAGTATTCAGATGATTCTGAGCAAGCTCAATCGGTCGTTGCATTGGCTACGGAGCCATTTCTGATGTATGAGGAATTGGGTAAACAGATGGATGTACTATATTATACAGACGATCTCACTGTAGAAAGTCCAAGCTTGGAGATGACTTCTAATTATACTCCACTTGATGAGTTCGATACACGTTATGAGCTATATAGCTGGTCAAGTGATGAGAACATCAGCCATCCGATAATGAGCATCGAAGCCAATCCGATTCAGCAAATGATCATTCATCCAGAGGATGTTAAGATTTACGGCGATCTGCAATCCATTGTAACCAATAAGATTGGTGCATTAGGAACATTCAAGCTTGCTGTTTCTATTAATTCCGGTGCGACATGGGAATCGTGTAAGTACAATGAATGGGTTGCCGTGAATATAGCCGATATGAATCATTTTAGAACCAATGGCATGGATTCATATGATCTGTCTAAACTATCTGCCGCCATGCTCTCTAGCAAAGGTAGCGACCTAAGAATTGCTTACTATATCGAAGATCATATCCATTCAGAGCATAATATTTCAATTTCAGATGTCAAGCTTCGAGTTCACTCTGCGACAGGAAATGTCGAGCTTAGTGACCTGGTTTTTTCTGTTCTGAATACGGTGGCTACGATTCAAGTCACTTTTACAGGGAATAAGTTAGCTGGAAGCATCGAGGATGAGGATCAAGGCAAAGCTCAATACCGCGTCTTACTCAATGGAGAAAGCTATTATCCCGCAGACGGAAATTATACTTCACTGCACCAAACTCCCATCCCTATTCATCTGAACATGGATGATCGCAGAATTCTAATTGATCAGAATAACACCCTCAGAGTTGAGTTTAAAGACGCCTGGGGCGTGGAGGATGCCTGGGAAATGGTCTTCGTTGGGTCGTACTCTGGATTGATGTTTAAAAATTCGACTGGAGAGTATCTAACCAACTCCCTAGGCGAGCTGCTCAAGCATCTGGATTTTGGCGTGGTGATCGCGGGTCAGACGACGCTGGAGCAGCAGGTAGTGGTAAGGAATCAGCTTGGTGAACGGGTGCAAAATCTCCAACTGGAGGTGGCGCAGGACAAGCTGCCTGAGGGGGTCGCCGTACAGCTCTCCCGCACAGCCTCGCCGTTCCGCGCAGAGGAGTCGCTGCTGTTCAATCAGATCGTGGAGCCGGAGGAGGAGCTGACCTTCTACGTCCGGCTGTCCACCCAAATACATGCGCCGGCGGCGCCCGCCGGGCAGTTCGAGATTCGGGCCAATGCCGATGCGTTATAACTCTCAATGCAATGAGACAGGATGTGAGGAAGGATGGAGCAAACGGAGGAGCTTCAGAGTACATTAACGGTGAAGACCGCCAGAGCGAACCGGATGCAAGGAGCCTTTGTCCTGTACCGACCGGGGCAGGAGGAGAAGGAGGCGGAGGTCACTGTCCGTCAGCTTAACACAGGCAGCATGCATGCGCTGATCGCTGTCCGAACGTTCCGTTCGCAGGAGTGGGTAGCGACACTAGGGGTCAAATACCGCGGGCAGAGCAGCCTGCAAGCGGAGCTTACGGCCATGCCGCTGGCTCAACTGGATGCGAGTCTGGAGGTTCGGCCGCATAACCGGATGCTGGGCTCCTTCGAGCTGCTGGAGGCGCCACGCAAGGAGGCTGCTGTGACCGCGATTGCGGATGCCAGCACGCGGAGTCTGGAGCGGCTGCGCACGATCAACTATGGCGATGCCCGCAGTATGCTGACAGGCCGTAATACGGATGAGGCGTTTGAGGCATTTGTACGATTTGCCGATCTGGATACGGTGATCCCGGATATTCATGTGATCGAGCAAGCGGTGCTGCGTCTCTACTATGTGCAGTTCCCGGCAGGGAGTCGGCTGGAGCTGCATCAGCCAGATGCGTTATGGCGGGAGATGGGCATCACGGATGCCAATAAGCCGCTCTCCAGCGAGCTGCTGACGCATGAATACCGTGTCCACCCCGCAGAGCGGTGCGTGGATATAGATGTGCTGGCGCTCGTTCAGCGCTGGCGGTCTGGAGAGCTGCCGAACCTGGGTGTGATCATCCGAACATCGGATGACCGTACCCTTAGCTTCTATACGCGCGAGTCGGGTTACCCGCCGCAGCTACGCATTTCCTATGTGACATCTCAAGTATACAGCATCGGTCGCGAGTGGCTAAGCGGAGGAATGTTCGTCTATGGGAAAGGTCGCAAGGATGTGTCGGCTCAATTGACCGTACACAGTGATGTCGGCTTCTCCTGGCGGTCTGCTGGCCTCTATGTGCATCGCGCGGAAGATCCGCTGCTTGTTGAGCGCGCGGGTGAATTGACTGTATCTCGTCCGACACTTGATGGACAGATGGTGGTGTACCGGAGACAGGAGGAGGATAAGGGAGCTGTATTGACAGTACGGCATGAGGATCAGACCTCTCCTGCTGCCAGCCTTGGCGCCCAGCGTCCACAGCTCCATGCACGCCTGACGGTTGATCCGCGAAGTTCTCTGCGCTCTGAATTGACGGTCAGGGTAGAGGGGGGCGAGAGTACAGCGGGGCAGCTCCATGTATCCAGACCAGACGCAAGCGGTCAACTGGAGGTCTCCCCGTACACTCGGAGCCAGGGCGCGATAGAAGCGCTGCTTGAGGTGCGGACGCATCGGGAGCAGGTGTGGGAAGGGATCATTCACGCGAGCCGACCGGATCTGTCAGGCCGGCTCCATCCGCGAATCCCGGATAGTGCTGCGATTATCGCTTTCCTGCAGGTGCCCGGCTATAACGATACGTCAGCCAAGCTTGCTATCTCTCATCCCGACTTGGAGGGGCGCGTGCAGGCAAGAGCGAATGGGCAGGATGAGCGGGCTTGTCTGCTGCAGGTCATCGGCTACGACTATCGGATGGCGCAGATGAAGGTAAGCCGCCCCGATCTCCCGACGGCGCTGCGCATCTACCGGATGTATGCAGAAGCGGGCAGAGACGGCTTGCTCACGGTTCCGTATTATGAGGAGCGAGCGGCAACGCTGACTGGCAGTCGCCCCGATCTTCCAGCGACCGTGAAGGTGAAATACACAACGGAGGTGGCTGGCGAGCTAGGGGTGAAGGAGCGTGCATTCGTCCAAGGCGAGCTGGATGTGCGCCAGATCGCTGAGGCGGCGGGCGAGCTGCTGGTGAAGCAGATCGAGGAGCAAGCCGCCCGGCTGGGCGTGCATCGTCCACAGCTTGCAGCGATGCTATATCCACGGGTGCCGGGTAGCGCAGAATGGTCAGCGAGGATGGAGATTCGCAAGCGCGATGCCGCCGACCTGAGCAGTCTGCTGTCTGTTAAGGGCACGGGCAATCGAGGGTATGCTTTTATCATGTAATGTAATGAAATGAGAGGCAACGTCTATAACAAAAAGTATCATCTCCCCCCAGGCAATCTGGCAGATTGCAGGAGGCTTGCTCAGGCTGGTGATTGCCATGGCCATACCGTTATTGTCCAGCAGGTTGCCTGGGGGAGAGTAAGAAAAAAGGAGCGTCCTGTCCGTATGCGGGCAGGGCGTGTTATGATGACATCGACCACGAACGGAGCTCGTGTGGCACGGGGGATGCGCCTGGGAAGCATGCTTGTTTTTGGTTGACATTGAGAATAATTATCATTTATCATGAGGAGAGATCATCTATTTCAGGCTCCATGCAAAGGGTTGTGATCGAAGTGAATGAACCTGGGCGCTGCGACAATGATATTTTCGAGCTGATGCGCAGCAAGCGTTATTTCTACAGGATGGAGAGCCTCACAGGGGGGCAACTCTATCGTCTGTCTGATCATTATGGGGAAGGCAGCATTCTGAGAAAACACGTTGGAGAGGGGATCGTATATTACGCGACGACTTACGAGCGGGCGAGCTACAAAATGTCTGATAAGCTGCTTCTCTCCAGGTCTACGTTCGAGCTGATCCTAGTTATGGAGGGCACGTGCCATATGCGGGTTTTACCCTCTGAGGAATGGCAGGAGTTCGCCAAGGGCGATCTTATCTTGTTCCAGAGCACGCCGGAGATATCCATCATCGAAACTCGCGCCACCCGCTTCTCCTCCATTAGTCTGGAGTTGGATCTCACGATTCCTGATCTGCATGATGAATGGAAGGAGCCGCTCCAGCGTCATCTGTCTTCCTGCCTGAATGGCGGCTATATGACGGTGCTGAAAGCGCCCGAGCGGGTCATCTCTATGTTCCGTCAGATTGCGACGATGACGGGTCTGGAGAAGGCTGACCGTTATTTTCAGTGGAAGGGACTGTCTTATCTCATCTTCTCCGAATGTCTGGAATGGGCGGCGCGGTCAGGGGGGCAAGCGAAGTCGCGTATTGTGTTGACGGAGGCGGATCAGTTGGCGCTTCTGCATATTCGGGATCAGCTTGCGAGCGAGCCGGATCAGGTTCCTACGCTGGCTGAGCTGTCCAGGCAGTGCTGCATGAATACAACCAAGCTGAAGCAAGGATTCAAGCAGCTTTTCCAGACGAGCATCTCATCCTATATGCTGGAGCTTAAAGTGGCCGAGGGCAAGCGGCAATTGCAGGAGACGAGCAAGAGCATCACCCATATCGCGCTTGAGCTGGGTTATAGCAATCCGAGCAAGTTCTCAGCGTTGTTCAAAAAAATGGAGGGGATGACTCCACGGGAGTGGAGGCGTCGTTATGATCGTAATTGAGATGATGCCAGGCGAGGCCTATTCGTGAACGGACCCATAGGGGTCCTTTTTTTGTTGTGTCGTCAGCGGAGAAGCGGTGGAACAATCAGGGGGGAAATTACTTCCGTCAGGGGTTGAGAACCATTATCAAAAAAGGCTAGGATGGAGCTAATTACAACTGCATATGGAGGAATAGCAATGAATGTTGATGAAGCGCAATGGCCGCTCGTGCGTATCGAGATGAATGAGGCATTTACTGCCGAGACGGTCGCAGCCTATATCCAGTTGTGGGAGCAATGTCTGCTGCGCAAGCAGCGGTTCGGTATGCTGATGATACAGCCCGGAGATAGTGCCAAGCGCCCGAATCGCGAGGTGACGGCGACTTACGTGGACTGGTGCAAGGCGCATAGAGCACAGATTGCGCAGTATTGCGCCGGGATCGCAGTGGTGCTTCCTTCGAGCAAGCTGCTGCTGCTCTACAAGCCTGTCACCGCTCTGTCCACCCGCAAGATGTATGGCTGCCCAGGGCAGGCCTTCCCTCATGAAGCTGAAGCTGCGGAGTGGCTGAAGGGCTTGCTGTCGGAAGCCGATGGTACAGCCGGGGCGGGGGGGATGAGATGAACGGTCAATCGGATTTGTCCAAGCTATTGCGTCTTGCCGGCGAGAAGAAGGCGTTGCTGGTGGCGGCTTCGATTCTCTCGGCGCTCTCCAGCCTGTTGCAGCTCGTGCCTTTCGTGTCCGTGTATCGAATTGTGGAGGAGCTGATGCTGCATGCGCGAACGCCAGCGGCAATCGACGGCGGTCTAATCGTGAGGTGGGGGTGGATCGCGCTGGGCGGACTGGGTATCAATCTGATCACCCTATATATCAGCGGCATGTGCTCACATATCGCTGCCTTCCATATTCTCTATAAGCTCAGAATACGGCTTGCCGATCATATCAGCAAGGTGCCGATGGGCTATCACACGAAGACGGCAACCGGCGAGCTCAAGAAGATCATCGAGATTAGTGTAGAAAAGATCGAGTCCTTCATTGCCCACCAACTGCCGGATATGGTTAGCGCGATCATAATGCCGCTAGTTCTGCTTGGCTACTTGTTCTGGGTCGACTGGCGAATGTCGCTGATTCTGCTGCTGCCTATCGTCATCGGGCTGTGGCTGCAGGCGCGGGTGTTCTCGGGAGAACGCGGCAAGCAAGCCTATCGGGAGTATCAGTACGCGATGGAGGAGATGAATGCGACCGGCGTCGAGTATATCCGGGGGATACAGGCGGTGAAGCTGTTTGGTATCAAGGCGGACTCATTTCTGACCTTCAGGCAAGCGGTGACTCGATATAAGGATATTGCTCTGGGGATCACGATGATGTGCAAAACCCCCTACAGTTTGTTTTTTGTGCTGGTCTCTTCGCTCGTAACGTTCGTCGTGCCGGTAGCTCTGCTGCTCATAGGCGGCGATACGGGCAACCAGGCGTTTGCGATTACCTTCGCGATCTTCCTCATCATCGCCCCGAGTCTGTCCGCTCCGTTGATGAAGCTGATGTATCTGGGTGGAGGGCTGCGGGAGATCGTGGAGGGGAATCGTCGCATCGATGCTGTGTTCTCGGAGAAGACGACGACTGAGCCGGATGCGCCGCAGATGCCCGCTAGCTTCGATATCGCCTTCGAGCGGGTATCATTTGCCTATGAACAGGACAGCAGCAAGGATTATAAGCCTGTGCTGACAGAGATTGATCTGGTGGCAAAGGCAGGCGAGATGACAGCGCTGGTCGGCCCGTCAGGCGGCGGCAAATCAACAATCGCCAGTCTGCTGCTTCGCTTCTGGGATGTTCAGGAGGGACGGATTACAATCGGCGACGTGCCGATCCGTGAGATGGGCACCGAGAATCTGATGCGCGTCATTTCTTTTGTGTTCCAGGACGTCCATCTGTTCTACGATACAATCGAAGCCAATATCCGTATGGGCAATACGACTGCTGCGAGGGAGGAGGTCATTGCGGCAGCGGAGGCAGCCTGCTGTCATGAGTTCATCGAGAAGCTGCCGCAGGGATATAGTACGAAGATTGGCGAGGGCGGTACGAATCTGTCCGGCGGCGAAGCCCAGCGCATCGCGATCGCCCGGGCCTTGCTCAAGAATGCGCCGATCCTTGTGCTCGATGAAGCGACGGCCTATGCAGATGCAGCTAATGAGTACCAGATTCAGCAGGCGATCAGCAAGCTCGTCAAGGGCAAGACGGTGCTGATCATCGCGCATCGCTTGTCAACGATCCAGGCGGCGAACCAGATTCTGGTTATCGAGCAGGGACGAATCGCAGAGCGCGGCACTCATGAGGAGCTGCGGGCAAGGGATGGGCTCTATGAGCGCATGTGGCAAGCGCATAGCCGGGCGCATGGGTGGAGACTCGGTCGCGTGCACAATAAGCAAGCTGATGACGACTATGCAAGGAGGAAGGAGGGGCTCCATGCTTAACTACATAAATAATATTACTGGGGGCAAGCCACGGAGCCTGCTGCCGGCAGCGTCAGCAGCATTGTTGGATGGGATCGCCAAGATCCTCCCCGCAGCGCTGATGATCGAGCTGATTCATATCCTCTACCGTGCCTTTGCCGACCCGAGTATCGGCTTGAATACCGGACGGATGTGGCTGGTAGCCAGCTCGCTGTTTGTGTGCCTTGCTCTGCAGTATGTGACCTATTCGTTGCTATACGACAAAACGTACCGCGCAGCTTATGAGTTATCGGCAACGGGACGACTGCGACTGGCAGATCATGTGAGACAGCTCTCGCTCGGCGTGATCGGAGGTCGCGATCCTGGTGACTTGACTAATCTGCTGTTGTCCGACTATGGACGGGTAGAGAATACGATCTCCCACAGTGTGCCGCAGCTTATCAGTGCAATTCTGATGCCTGTGCTTGCCTGCATCGGTTTGTTCTGGCTCGACTGGAGGATGGCACTGGCGATGCTCATCGCCGTTCCTGTGGGCGCGCTGTTGCTCCGGTTGACGGATAGCTTGCAGCAGCGTCTGAGTGAGGAGCATATCAATGCCAAAAACGATGCCGCAAGCCGCTTGCAGGAGTACTTGGCGGGCATGCGGGAGATCAAGGCGCATCATATGGGCGGTACCCGCTTCGAGCGACTGCGACAGTCCTATGAACGACTGAGACGGGCCTCTATTCGACTGGAGGGGGTTATTGGGCCAATCGTCATGGGCGCGCTGCTGCTGACCCGCTCCGGGATGGCGCTGATGATCGGACTAGGCAGCTATCTGCTTGTCGGCGGCTCGCTTTCCTTGTCTATCTTTCTGCTATTTCTGATGGTGGGCACCAAGCTGTACGAGCCGTTAACTGTCGTCTTGACTAACTATGGCGAGCTTCGCTACTCGGCCTACAGCGCGCAGCGCATCATGGATGTTGAGCGGGAGCTGCCACTGCCTGGGACGGAGGCGGTGCCCATCGATAAGACGATCGAGTTCGACGGGGTGGGGTTCGGTTATGATCCGGCCAAGCCGGTGCTGCGCGAGCTGTCCTTCACGATTCGTCCCCGCACGATCAATGCGCTGGTCGGTCCGTCGGGCAGCGGCAAGAGCACAGTGATGCAATTGATTGCACGCTTTCGGGAAATTCAGGAGGGCAGCATACGCATCGGCGGCCGATCCATCAGTCAACTCGATCCGGAACGGCTGCTTGAGGAGATATCGATGGTGTTTCAGGATGTGTATCTGTTCCAGGATACGATCGGCAACAACATCCGTATTGGCAAGCTGGATGCGACACAGGAGGAGATCGAGCTGGCGGCGAAGCGGGCCTGCTGTCACGACTTCATCATGCGCCTCCCGCAAGGCTATGATACCTTGGTGGGAGAAGGGGGCTCTACCTTGTCCGGTGGGGAGAAGCAGCGCATCTCGATTGCCCGGGCTCTGCTCAAGGACGCTTCAATCGTATTGCTTGACGAAGCGACCGCAGCGCTCGATCCAGAGAATGAGGCCGCGGTGCAGCAGGCGATCAACGCGCTGGTTGCTGACAAGACGGTCATTCTCATCGCTCATCGTCTCAAGACGATCCAGGATGCCGATCAGATTCTGGTGTTCAACCAGGGCAGGTTGGTCGAGCAAGGGACGCATGAGCAGTTGCTGAAGGAGAAGAAGCTGTATGCAAGGCTGTGGGACATCCAGCAGCAGGTGCAGGGCTGGTCGCTTCAGATATAGGCGCTGGAGTTGAGAGAGCGGATGAGAGCGGTGCCGGGCAGGCGTTCACCGATGCGCTGGCAGCCGTTCTCAAAGTACTCGATCAGCATGGCATTCCACCGCTAATTGTGATAATAGGCAATGCCCAAATCATGCGTAACCGGATTGCGGTAAATTTCGCATTCCACCTCAAACACCTCGCGAATCAGCTCCTTGTTTAACACCTCTTCAGGCTTGCCGCTGGCGAATACCTGTCCCTTCTTCATCACATACAAATAATCGCAATATTTGGCCGCGAGCGTTAAGTCGTGCAATGCCGACAATAACCCAATATTTAGCTGCTTCACAATCTGCAAAATTTGCAGTTGATATTTGATGTCAAGGTGATTGGTGGGCTCGTCCAAAACCATAAATTGCGGCTGCTGCGCCAGGGCGCGCGCCAGGATCACGCGTTGCTTCTCGCCGCCGGATAAGGAATTGTAGCTGCGCTCGGCGTAGCTCTCCAGATTAACCTTGCGCAACGCCTCCCGCACAATTTCATGATCCCTGGAATGGTCGGCTTCAAGCAGGCCTTTATGCGGGGTTCTCCCCATCATGACCATCTCGGCAGCGGTGAAGTCAAAGCTCAGCTCATTGAATTGGCCAACAACGCCGAGCTGCTTCGAGACGACCTTTGGAGGGGAGCGCAGTACGTCCAGCTCGGAGAGCAATACTTCTCCTTGTGTAGGTTTAATGATTTTGTAGATGCTCTTAAGCAATGTGGATTTGCCGCAGCCGTTTGGCCCGATCAAGCCGACAAATTGCTTGCTCGCGACCTTCAAAGCAACATCTTGCACGATAGCGTGATTGCCGATTGAGACGGATAAGTCGTTTACCGTAAGCTCCATGGCTATTTACCTCCGAATGAATACCCTTTTTTAATAAGCATGTACATAAACATCGGCGCGCCGATCATAGCTGTAATGATGCCAATAGGCAGTTCCACCGATGGAACGATTGTACGAGCCAGAACATCTGCCCATACAAGGAAGATAGCGCCGACCAATACCGTGATCGGCAATAACCTGCGGTGGTCGGAGCCGACCATGCCCCGCACGATATGAGGAATAATCAAGCCGACAAAGCCGATCATCCCGCAGCTTGCGACAATGACGCCCGTAATAAGCGCAGTGGCAAGCAGGTATAATTTTCGGAAGGAGCTTAAATTTATCCCCAGTGTGACGGCCGCTTCATCACCTACAAGCATCGTATTCAGGATACGGGTCTGGATAAGGAAAAACAGGATGGCAAGCGCAACGACAATGGAAATGAGCGGCAGCTTGTTCCAGGTAGCGGTAGCCAGGCTGCCCATCGTCCAGAAGGTAACCGTTCGAATCCCTTCGGCATTATTGGCGAAATAGACGATAAAGTTGGAAAACGCCATGCATAACGCATTGATGACCATGCCTGACAATACAAGCTTGACGGAGGTCATTTTCCCCCCTAGTCCTGCCAATGTCAAGACGAGTAACGATGCTCCAAACGCTCCGACGAAGGCGCCAAATGCCAAGCTGTATTGCGCCAGCATGCCGACTGCCCCAAACCCGACTAAAATCGCGAAGGTAGCGCCGAGCGACGCGCCTGAGGAAATGCCCAGAATATAGGGGTCAGCCAATGGATTCTGAACCGTGGCCTGCATAACCATGCCGCATAGAGATAGCCCCGCTCCAACTAATAAGGCAAGAAGCACGCGCGGAAAGCGAATACTCCAAATAATATCCGTATAAGAGCCCGACACAACCCCGCTGGGATCTCCGATCATGAAACCCGTTAATTTGTAGAGCAAAATACGATAGGTCTGCCCAAGCGGAATATCGACTTGCCCGAGAGAGACGGATACCCCTATAGAAAATAGAGCGAGAATCAACAAAAGGAACACGAAGACGTAGAAGCCCGCTTTCGAGTAGATGAGCGCGGCAGGCCTGGAGCCTTGCGGCGAGGATGAAGCTTGCATTGGAATTAACCCCTCTATGATTTGATTTTACAGACTATTAGTATTGTAAGATATTTGATAATGATTTTCAATACAGTGATAAATATTCTCATTTACACCGATCTGCATTTCTTGTATACTGGTCAATGACGATTTGAGGCCATGGTAAACGAGACAATAATGAATTAAAGGGAGATGTTATACGTGTCACAATGGGGTAAAAAGGGATGGTTTCTATGTGTAATCGCTGCGGTCGTGGTTGTGCTCGCGGCCTGCTCCAGTACGAATGGCAACGGCGCAGCCAACAATAACGCTCAGCAGCCAGCGAAGAACAGCGCCGCGAATGCGACGGCGGATGAGAAAAATACGGATCGGGATGCTCAAGGCGCGACCCAAACCACATACCCAGTGACCGTTGCAAACTATACAATGGAGAACGGAGCCTGGACTGCCAAGGAACAAACCTTCAGTCAGGCGCCTGACAGAGTGGTTGCGAACACACAGGGCGCAGCCGAGCTATTAATCCGGCTTGGCCTGACTGACAAAATCGCTGGCGTTGCTGCGGTGTACGGGCATGTGCCCGAAGATATTGCCGATGAATTCAGCAAAATTCCCGTGCTGACCGAAGGCTATGTGGGCAAAGAATTAACGATAGGCGCTTCGCCAGAGCTTGTTGTGGGGCGCGGCGATCTGTTCCAGGATGCCGACTGGGGTGTGGGCACAGTAGACAGCTTGAATGAGCTGGGGGTTAAAACGTATGTTCAGGGGACGAGTGTGTCAGGCGCTTCGTTAAACAATCTATACCAGGATATTACGGAGCTTGGGAAAATCTTCAACGTGCAAGCCAATGCCGCAGCTTATATCGAGCGGCTCAAAACACGTGAAGCTGCGTTGGCGGCTCGGGCAAGCTCTGAAGCTATCAACTACGCTTCCATATTTGACAATGGCGACGGCACCGTCGGTATTTATAACGGGAATACGGATACTTTTATTGAAAGCGCCGTGTCATTGATCAATATGCACAATATGCTTATTCATGAAACAGGCACGATCAGTCTGGAGCAGCTAGTCGAGATGAATCCGGATGCGCTGGTCATCTCCAAATATACCGGCGGCATCGATCCGGAGCAAACGATTGCCATGCTGCTGGCCAATGAGCAGGTGCAGAGCATGAACGCCATTAAAAACAAAAAAATCTTTGTCATCGACTTCAACAACTTCTGGGGCTACGGTGATTCCATCTTCACAGGCGTGGAGGCGCTAGCGGACGACTTAGGCTTGTAAGCGTCAGAAAAGCGTCAGAAGCTGTACCCATGGGTGGAGCGCATTTTAATAGAGGCGCGAGGCGCTTGTGTCTCACGGCAGGGATAAGATAGGGGTTGGGAGCCCCTGGGATTGATAACGAAAACAGCCTTTAAACACAACGGTTTGAAGTGCTCCCTGTCAATTAGACAGTGAAAAAAACAAAAAACGGTTTGGCCTATCCCTCAGTTCAATTACAGAGAACTGGGGGATTATTTTCATTAAGCAACTCGGCGATACTCAAGGGGAG
>Ga0160502_100053_pt1 | contig 176886 bp, 153 predicted proteins | sample DIDnMG_14_FD_108237 | JGI IMG/M metagenome (GOLD analysis project Ga0160502, IMG submission 108237) | Enriched soil microbial communities from UW Madison campus, WI, USA - DID2933_E24_Xylan MG | ecosystem: Environmental > Terrestrial > Soil > Unclassified | place: USA: Madison, Wisconsin... | reverse complement strand
TACTGGTTCACAGTGACCTATACGGAGAATGGAGATGTTAAAGAGTTTAAAGCTCACTTCTCATTAAAACGATAATTGTAATTGAATCTCAAATAAAAGGGCTGTCCGATTGGACAGCCCTTTTTTGTATTGGAACACCGGCAATTTTTTTGCGCTAAACACCTGACAGGTTTCAAAAACCTGTCAGGTGTAGTAGTAGATAAAGCAAATAAAAAAGCGATGCCTTGGCATCGCTTTTTTGTAGTATATGAAAAGTAGTATTACTTATTGTTATACGTATGTAATGCTTCTTTTAAAATTCGGACTGATTGAATCAGGTCTTCTTTTTTCAAAACATAAGCAATACGCACTTCATCAAGACCAACATTTGGAGTCGAGTAGAATCCGGCAGCCGGAGCAACCATAACCGTTTCTCCATTTAAATCATAACTTTCCAAAAGCCATTGTGCAAAATCATCGGCATTTTTAATTGGTAACTTAACGATACAATAGAAAGCCCCTTTTGGAGAGGCAACGGTAACACCATCGATTTTATTCAATTCGGCGATTAGTGTATCTCTACGGTCTTTATATTCGGTGATCACATCGTCAAAATAACTTTGCGGTGTTTCAAGTGCCGCTTCGCTGGCAATCTGTGCAAAAGTTGGCGGACTTAAACGAGCCTGTGCAAACTTCATAGCGGTAGCCATTACGGCTTTATTTTTGGAAACGATACATCCGATTCGTGCGCCACACATACTGTAACGTTTGGAAACAGAATCAATCATAATAGCGTGCTCTTCCAGTCCTTCGATATTCATTACAGAATAATGTTTATCACCATCGTAAGTAAACTCGCGGTACACTTCATCGGCAATTAGGAAAAGATCGTGTTTTTTTACCAATTCGGCCAATTGCATGATTTCTTCTTTCGAATATAAATAACCGGTAGGATTACCAGGGTTACAGATCAGAATGGCTTTGGTTTTAGGAGTGATCAGTTTTTCAAAATCGCTGATTGGCGGAAGTGCAAATCCGGTTTCGATAGTCGAAATAACCGGTACCACTTTAACACCTGATGCTGTTGAAAAACCATTATAGTTGGCATAAAAAGGCTCCGGGATGATAATCTCATCATCGGTATCCATCGTACTTCCCATTGCAAATAAAAGTGCTTCCGATCCACCGGTAGTGATAATAATATCAGCAGTGTCGATAGGAAGACCGTGCTCACGGTAATATTTGGAAAGCTTAGTACGGTAGCTTTCAAATCCGGCAGAATGGCTGTATTCCAACACCGAGATATCGGCATTTTTTACAGCATTTAAAGCTACTTCCGGCGTTTTAATGTCCGGCTGACCGATATTAAGATGGTAAACTTTATGACCTTTCTTTTTCGCAATTTCTGCATAAGGAACCAATTTTCGGATTGGCGATTCAGGCATCTGTTGCCCTTTTAATGAAACTTTAGGCATGATAGTAATTTTTGTTGCACAAATTTGCGACTTTTTTTTAAGAAATTGATAAAAAATCCGCCCTCAAATTTTATATTAATAGGAAATATCGACGGAAATAGCTATATTTAAGAAAAAATTAGTGATGCGGTTATTTGTCTTCCTTTTACTAATCATCACATATCCCGCTAAACTTTTGGCACAAGAAGGCTTTCAATGGCATTCCTCTAAAGACAAGATTGATATCCCATTTGTTTTTGTAGATAATTTGATCATCATTCCGGTAGAAATCAACAATGCCAAAATGAATATGTTATTGGATTCGGGTTCGGAACCGTCGTTGATTTTTAGTTTTCCACAAAGTGATACGCTACAGTTATATAATACTAAAAAAGTGCGCATTTCCGGATTGGGTAGTGAAGAGATGGCCGAAGGGCTATTGTCGCAAAAAAACAAGCTTAATGTCAGTAATTATATCGATGCCAATTTTGAAATTCTGGTGATTCTGGATGAAAAACTAAATTTCTCATCCCGTATCGGAATCCCGGTCAATGGGATTTTAGGGTATTCTTTTTTTAGAAATCACCTGGTAGAAATCAACTATGTCAAAAAAAAGATCACACTCTATAAAAACAACGACCTGTTAAAAAGCAAACGGATACGAAAGTATACGACGATACCATTGGATATTGTAAATGGGCGACCTTATATTAATGTTGATGCAAAACTGGATGATAAAGAATTACCGCTGAAATTATTGATGGATACCGGATTAACTGATGGTTTATGGTTGTTTGAGGATGATGTGATCAAATGTAATAACAAGTACTTTGAGGATGTTTTGGGTGAAGGAATCGGAGGGACGATTTACGGAAAAAAATCACGTTTATCGGAAATCAGAACGGCTCATTTCCTGTTTAAAGAACCGTTGGTTTCCTATCCGGATACGACTTCGTATAAGCAATTAAGTATTATCAAAGATCGGAATGGTTCGTTGGGAGGAGAGATTTTAAAGCGTTTCCATTTGATTGTGGATTATAGCGGAAAACAAATTTTTGTAAAGAAAAACAAAATGTTCGACGATCCGTTTTTGTATAATATGAGCGGTATCGAAGTGCAACATAATGGTGTTCAATGGATACAGGAGTCGGTTAAAAACGATGTTAGTAAAAATTTGCCAATGGGGACGACTAATATCGATGATATTGTATTTGATAATTCCAGTTTTAAATACAAATTTATGTTGAAGCCGGTTTTTGAAATTGCCAGCGTCCGCAAAGGTTCGCCTGCTGAGGAAGCCGGATTAAAGGCGGGCGATAAGATTATTCGGATCGATCGTAAAAAAGCCTATAATTTGACCAAACAGCGAATTAATGAGTTGTTGCAGGTCGAAGACAGTAAAACGATTCAGATTGAAGTAGAACGCGACGGAAAGAACCGGGAATATCAGGTAACGATCCGAAAGCTATTCTGAATTAAATATTGATCAAACAAAAAAAGAGCAGTTCATTTTGAACTGCTCTTTTTATATCAGTAAGTAAAATTGTTACGACTGCGGTGTTGCTTTTGGTTTTTCAAGCACGCCCGATTCCTGTTTCACAATTACTTCTCCCTTAATACGTAAAGCTACTTTTCCACCTTCATAGTTAACCGCATTGGATTCTACTGTAATGGTTTTGCTGATTTTACCAGGGTTCATGTTATACTTAACATCAATTTTACCGGTTTTACCAGGCATAATTGGTTCCGTAGGTTTAGAAGGTACTGTACATCCGCAAGTAGATTGTACATTAGTAATAATTAGCGGAGCATCTCCGGTGTTTTTAAATTCGAAAGAACGAATACCGTTATCCGATTCTTTGGTAACCATACCATAATCGATAGTGTTGTCTTTTGCTTTAAATTCAATTTTCGGTCCTTTTTGAGCATATGAAGCAACACTAAATGCTAATACTGCAACTAATCCTAATAATTTTTTCATTTTCAACTTAGTTTTTTTAATTGTTATTGTAAAATTACATTGTTTTGCTAAACGAACAAATATTTTAACGCTCTTTTTTTATTTGCTCAGATATAACTATTTTTGCGATATAGTTTACAAAAAGTGTACCAAATTATAACGCTATAAAGGGTTCTTTTTTGAGGAAACATTTTGAAAATAAGTGATTTATAGTTCGGTAAGCTATGTTAAACAAAAAACAAATCAAATTATTAATATGACAATTCCAGCTCAATTTGACGCCAAAGCAGTAGAACAGAAATGGTATGACTACTGGATGAAGAACAATTATTTTCACTCGGAACCTGATCACAGAACGCCGTACACTATTGTTATTCCTCCGCCAAACGTCACCGGGGTACTACACATGGGACACATGCTGAACAATACGATTCAGGATGTACTGATCCGTCGCGCCCGTCTGAGAGGATTCAACGCCTGTTGGGTTCCGGGTACTGATCACGCTTCCATTGCGACAGAGGCTAAAGTTGTAGCAAAATTAAAAGAGGAGGGGATCAATAAAAACGATCTTACCCGCGAAGAATTTTTAGTACACGCCTGGGAATGGACCAATAAATACGGTGGTGTAATTCTGGATCAGCTAAAAAAACTGGGTGCTTCCTGCGATTGGGAACGTACGAAATTTACTATGGACCCGGATATGTCGGCATCGGTAATCCGCACGTTTGTGGATCTGTATAATAAAGGATTGATCTATAGAGGGTATCGTATGGTAAACTGGGATCCGGAAGCCAAAACAACGCTATCGGACGAAGAAGTTATTTACGAAGAACGTCAGGGGAAATTATACCATTTGCGTTATCAGATCGAAGATAGTAACGAATATGTTACCATTGCAACCACACGTCCGGAAACGATTTTGGGTGATACGGCAATTTGCATTCACCCGGATGACGAACGTTATTTCCATCTGAAAGGTAAAAAAGTAATCGTACCGATCTGCAATCGTGTGATCCCGATTATTTTTGACGACTATGTAGATATGGAATTCGGAACCGGATGTTTAAAAGTAACACCGGCACACGATGTAAACGATAAGGAACTGGGCGAAAAACACAACCTGGAGATTATCGATATCTTTAACGAAGATGCAACGCTAAACTCGTTTGGATTGCATTATGAAGGAAAAGACCGTTTTGTAGTTCGCGAAGAAATCGCAAAAGAACTGGAAACATTGGGTGCTTTGGTAAAAGTGGAAACACATATCAACAAAGTAGGAACTTCCGAAAGAACCAAAGCCGTAATCGAACCGAGGTTATCCGATCAGTGGTTCCTGAAAATGGAAGAACTGGTAAAACCAGCGATCAAAGCGGTATTGGAAACAGAAGATGTAAAACTGTACCCAAGCCGATTTAACAATACGTACCGCCACTGGATGGAAAACATCCGCGATTGGAATATTTCCCGTCAGTTATGGTGGGGACAACAAATTCCAGCCTATTATTATGGTGATGGAAAAGAAGATTTTGTAGTAGCTGAAAACAGAGCGGAAGCTTTAGCATTGGCAAAACAAAAAACAGGAAACCAGATTCTGACCGAAAATGACCTAAAACAGGACGTAGATGCCTTAGATACCTGGTTCTCTTCCTGGTTATGGCCGATATCGGTTTTTGGGGGGATTATGGATCCTGAAAATCCGGAATATAAATATTATTATCCGACCAATGATTTGGTAACCGGACCGGATATCCTGTTTTTCTGGGTGGCCCGTATGATTATTGCCGGTTATGAATATGCCGGAGAAAAACCGTTTACGAATGTATATCTAACCGGTTTGGTTCGGGATAGTCAACGTCGAAAAATGTCGAAATCGCTTGGAAACTCACCGGATCCATTGGATTTGATTGAAGAATTCGGAGCCGATGGAGTACGGGTAGGGTTGTTGTTAAGTGCTTCGGCCGGAAACGATATCCTGTTTGACAAAGAATTGTGTAACCAGGGGAAAGGATTTACCAACAAAATATGGAATGCTTTCCGTTTGATCAAAGGATGGGAAGTAAGTGATAGCGCTGCACAACCGGAATCGGCAAAAGTTGCGATTGAATGGTATGAAGCCAAATTGCAGAAAACCCTGATGGAAATCGAAGATCATTTCGAAAAATACAGAATTTCGGATGCGCTTATGGCCATTTACAAACTGGTTTGGGACGATTTCTGCTCGTGGTTCCTGGAAATGATTAAACCGGGTTACCAACAGCCAATCGATAAAACGACTTTCGAAAAAGCCATCGAAATGCTGGAAGCGAACCTAAAACTATTGCATCCGTTTATGCCGTTCTTAACTGAAGAGATCTGGCATCATATAACCGAAAGAACGGAGAAAGAGGCATTGATCATTTCCGAATGGCCAAAAGCGAAAGCTTATAGTGAAAGTTTAATTCAGGAGTTTGATTTTGCAACCGAAGTAATCTCTGGTATTCGTACGATCCGTAAAGACAAAAACATTCCGTTTAAAGATGTGATTGAACTTAAAGTGATCAATAACGAAAAGGCGACTACTTTCTTTGATACGGTAATTCAGAAATTAGGAAATATCAGTACGTTGGAATACGTTTCGGAAAAAGTAGACGGAGCGTTATCGTATCGTGTAAAATCCAACGAATACTTTATTCCGATTACCGGGAATATCAATGTAGAAGAAGAAATTGCCAAGTTAACGGAAGAATTGAATTATATCAAAGGCTTCCTGAAATCGGTTCAGGTAAAACTTTCCAATGAGAAGTTTGTGGGATCGGCTCCGGAAAAAGTCGTAGCGATGGAACGCCAGAAAGAGGCCGACGCGCTTGCTAAAATAGAGACGATCGAACAAAGTCTGATGAGTTTAAAATAAACGAATACGACAGATAAACAAAAGGCTGCTTCCAACGAGGCAGCCTTTGTTGTTTATATACACCTGACAGGTTTTTAAAACCTGTCAGGTGTAGAATCTAAAGAATTCATCCTGCAGATTGATTGTTATGTTAGGATTAGATATTAAAACGGAGAGGTTTGTGATGTTTTTTAAATTATTATCTTTATAAGAGTTATATAAACTTGATTCTATGACATCTTTATTTTTCGTAAAATTTTAAATAACCCAATATGAAAAAAACGGTTGCTGTAATGACGATAGTAGTAACTTTTTTCGGTTCCTGTGGTAAAAATGAAGCGCAAAATTCTTCAGAAACAGAAAACCATTATAGGATGCCCGAAGAAAGTGAAACGCATGAGGGGACATGGCTGCAATGGCCGCATCAATATCAATATGGTGTAGCCTACCGGAACAGTTTAGACCCTACTTGGATTGCCATGACACGAGCATTGGAAACAAGTGAAAAAGTACACATCATAGCCTATAACGAAGCAGAGAAAAACAGAATAATCGGATTATTGAATGCAGCGGGAATTCCTCTGACAAATATAGATTTCAAAATTTATAAAACAGATGATGTTTGGGTTCGGGATAACGGTCCGATATATGTACGCGATAAAAACGGAAATTTAGTTATTGAGGATTGGGGATTTAACGGATGGGGTGAAAAGACAGACGAAGAATCGGGTGATCCGATTTGGTTTGTTAATTGCAACAGTATTCCTTCTAAAATCGGGATGGATCAAAATAGAACGGTTATAGACATCAATGAAATAATGATCAACGAAGGTGGAAGTGTGGAAATTGATGGAAAAGGAACCCTGATGGCGTGTAAAAGTGCGATCCTTAACAACAATCGAAATCCCGGTATGACGCAGGCGAAAGCAGAGCAATTATTTTCACAATACCTCGGTGTAACCCATTTTATCTGGCTTGACGGACAGGCAGGATTGGAACTCACAGATCAGCATATCGATGGGTTTGCCCGATTTGGAAACGCGTCGACCATAGTGACGATGGATACGGGTGATTTACTGGATTTTGATGTCAAACAAAGCGATATTAATAAACTTTACGGTGCCAAAGACAAAAATGGTAATGCCTATACTTTTCTAAAAGTGCCTTTAACGCAAAACAACGTCAAAAAAACAAATGGAACCGATTTAGGCTATAAAGGATCCTATATCAACTATTATATTGCCAATAATAAAGTATTGGTCCCCAATTATAACGATCCGAATGACGCGGTTGCAAATGCGATTATACAAACGTTATATCCGACAAGAACCGTGGTTGGAATAGATGTGCGAAATTTATACGCTAACGGAGGAATGGTACATTGCGTAACACAACAACAGCCGGCAGATTAAACAGCTTCCGGCGAAGGTAAAAATAAAGTAAACGATAAAAATAGTATTTATGATAAAAAGGATACTGGAATATTTAAACCTGGAAAAAGAAGTCGATGATTTCGATAAGATCCATGAAAATATCGAAAAAGATGTCATTTTTAAAGGAACAAACCTCTGGATTTTGGTTTTTGCCATTTTTGTAGCTTCGATCGGACTGAATATGAATTCAACGGCTGTGATTATCGGCGCGATGTTGATTTCGCCATTAATGGGGCCAATCAATGGAATGGGCTATAGTCTGGCGACCTATAATTTTCCGTTGTTTCAAAAAGCGATTAAAAATTTCGGTTTTGCCGTTATCGCAAGTTTAATCGCGTCCACCTTATATTTTACGATTAGTCCGGTTTCGACGGCACATTCGGAATTGCTTGCGCGAACCAGTCCGACGATTTACGACGTGTTGATCGCTCTTTTTGGCGGTCTGGCGGGAATTGTGGCAATGAGTAGCAAACAAAAAGGGAATGTGATTCCCGGAGTAGCCATTGCTACGGCTTTGATGCCACCTTTATGTACGGCTGGCTATGGTCTGGCTACCTTTAATCTGAATTATTTTTTCGGGGCTTTCTATCTTTTTACGATCAATACAGTATTTATAGCCTTATCGTCTGTTTTGGTATCACAGTTATTAAAATTCCCGATCCGAACGCTGGTCAATGAAACCCAAAAGAAAAAAGTCAATCGCTGGGTATCGTTTGTAATCCTTATTACGATAGTACCGAGCATTTATTTCGGATATGTGCTGGTCGAAAATGAAGAATTTACAGCGGAAGCCGGAAATTTTGTAAAGAGCGTCAGTGTATACGATGGAAACTACCTGTTAAAAAACGAAATTGATGCCAACAAAAAGAAAATTACCCTGATGTATGCCGGAAATACCATAACGGATAAGACCAAAAAGAGTATTCGGAATAAAGCAGCCGATTTTGGCATCGACAGTTCAAATGTCGATATCCAAAAAGGACTTAATTTTGATGAAGTCAATAATAACAACCTGTCCAAAGTCGAAAACCTGCAAAGCGAACTCAATCGGATGCGGCTTTTGGTAAAAGAAGGCAAACACAAACAGGATAGTATCAATGCCCGGATTCAGATAGGAAAACAATTGCTGTCCGAGATTAAACCGTTATATCCGGGAATAACGTCCTGCTCTTTTTCGGAAACAGAAATTTATAGCGACACTACACCGGAAAAAACAGCGATCATAACCTTTTCGGCAGCTGCAAAGGCTCTAAAACCAAACGATAGGGGAAAAATTACCGAATGGATTCGTTCGCGGGTCAATAACGAAAAAGCGAGAGTCTATTTTGAAACGGAAGGAGCTGTTAAAAAGCCCCGTTAATCTTTTATTTGTTTTCGTATTTTCCTTTGTACCTTTGCAGCTAGCAAAATGTAACCAATGAAATTTCAGGTAGTTTCCGATTATAAGCCAATGGGTGATCAACCACAGGCTATAGACAAACTGAGTAATGGGGTGAACAGCGGTGAGCGGTATCAAACCCTTTTGGGTGTAACCGGTTCCGGGAAAACCTTTACAGTAGCCAATGTGATTCAGGAAGTGCAGCGACCAACACTGGTACTCGCGCACAACAAGACACTGGCGGCACAGCTGTATTCGGAATTCAAACAGTTTTTTCCGAACAATGCGGTAGAATACTTCGTGTCGTACTACGACTATTACCAGCCGGAAGCCTTTATACCGGTAACCGGAACCTATATTGAAAAAGATCTTTCGATTAATGATGAATTGGAAAAGATGCGTCTTAGTACGACTTCTTCACTGTTATCGGGTAGAAGAGATGTATTGGTGGTGGCTTCGGTATCCTGTTTGTATGGTATTGGTAACCCGGTGGAATTTCAGAAAAACGTAGTTTCCATCGAACAAAATCAGGTTATTTCCCGAACAAAACTATTACACCGTTTAGTACAGAGTTTATATGCACGTACGGAAGCCGAGTTTACGCCGGGAACCTTTCGCATAAAAGGGGATACGGTAGAAGTATATCCGAGTTATGCCGATGATCCGTTCCGAATCCACTTTTTTGGAGATGAAATTGAAGAAATCGAAGCCTTTGATCCGAAAACGGCACAGGTAATCGAAAAATACGACAAGCTCAATATCTATCCGGCCAATATGTTTGTAACGTCACCGGATGTATTGCAAAATGCGATTTGGGAAATTCAGCAGGATTTGGTAAAACAAGTCGACTATTTTAAAGAAATCGGAAAGCACCTCGAAGCCAAACGTCTGGAAGAGCGAACCAATTTTGACTTAGAAATGATCCGCGAATTGGGCTATTGTTCCGGTATCGAAAACTATTCCCGTTATCTGGACGGACGAGCGCCGGGAACGCGACCATTCTGCTTACTGGATTATTTTCCGGACGATTTCCTGATGGTGGTCGATGAGAGTCACGTTACAATTTCTCAGGTACATGCCATGTATGGTGGCGACCGTTCACGTAAGGAAAACCTGGTTGAATACGGTTTCCGTTTACCGGCGGCGATGGACAACCGTCCGTTAAAGTTTGAAGAATTTGAAAGTCTGCAAAATCAGGTAATCTACGTATCGGCAACACCGGCAGATTACGAATTGCAAAAATCGGAAGGAATCTATGTCGAACAGATTATTCGTCCGACCGGTTTATTAGATCCGATTATTGAAGTACGGCCAAGTCAGAATCAGATTGATGATCTGATCGAGGAAATACAGTTGCGTTGTGAAGCCGATGAACGCGTATTGGTAACGACACTAACCAAACGGATGGCGGAAGAATTGACCAAGTACTTAACTAAAGTGTCGATACGTTGTCGTTATATCCATTCGGAAGTCGATACACTGGAGCGAGTTGAGATCATGCAGGATTTGCGAAAAGGACTGTTTGACGTGCTAATCGGAGTAAACCTGTTACGGGAAGGTCTGGATTTACCGGAAGTATCGCTGGTTGCCATTTTGGATGCCGATAAAGAAGGATTTCTGAGAAGTCACCGTTCCCTGACGCAAACCGTTGGGCGTGCCGCTCGTAACGTAAACGGTAAAGCGATCATGTATGCCGATAGGGTTACCGACAGTATGCAAAAAACGATCGATGAGACCAATTACCGTCGTATCAAACAGATGAACTATAACGATAAAAACAACATCGTTCCAAAAGGTCTAAATAAAAAGATTGAAAGCGCGCTGACCAAAAATCAGTCAAGTTCCTACCAATATGAAGCGGCGGCCAAAGCGGCAGAATCGAATACGGCTTATATGTCGAAAACGGAAATCGAAAAGCTGATTCGCGAAAAACGCAAGGTTATGGAAAAAGCCGCAAAAGAACTCGACTTTATGCAGGCGGCCAAATTGCGTGACGAAATCAAAAGCCTACAGGAAAAAATATAAGTGTTTTGAAGAACGGCTAGTTATGCTGTTCTTCAAAAGCACAAATCAGAAAAGCCGGTTCGACCATTCGGTTTGGAGACTGTTCCATGGCTTTTAACGTCTTCCGGATTCCCATTGGGTTTAATCCCATTTTAATTCCGATTTCATTGATCATTTTAATTTCGCGCTCGTGTAATACATTATCAGCATGCATTAATAAGGCCAGACGATAAAATTGCATCACGCGTTGGTGTTCACTTTTTATCGGAATAATGGAATTTCGTTTACTAAAAAGTTCCAGAAAAAGCGCTTTTTCAATGGCCAGTTCTTCGGCCACAATCGCTAAAAAATCGTATTCACTATCGTGGAGCTCGCCATCAACAATGGCAAAAGCAATCATTTCGGATAAAAGACTTATACGTTCCTCGTGGGTATTCATATCGGGTATTTTTTTTGCAAAAATAAATTAAAATCAGTTTCAAAAAAGAGACCATTGATTTTATGTATCTTTGAACGATAATTTAGGACTATGACGAATAATGATATTTTTAAAAAGCTTCGCGTGGCATTGCAGTTACGTGATGATCAAATTGTGGAGATTTTAGAACTGGTAGATTTTAGAATATCCAAAGGAGAGATTGGAAATTTTTTCCGTAATGAGGATCATCCGAAGTTTATGGAATGTGGCGATCAGGTATTGCGTAACTTCCTAAACGGATTGGTAATTCATCTGAGAGGAACAAAAGAAAATCCTAAAAATCCGATGGATGTATTGGCGCAGAATAAGGAAACGATAAAAACTGGAGGGAAACCGGAAGTAAAAGGACCTCAAAAAGCGACGGCTCAAAAACCGGCCGCTAAAAAGCCAATGGGTAAAAAACCGGCATTTAAAGCGAAAAAACAAGAACCAATAGTTGAAAAAGTCCGCTTTAAAAACGGAAAGAATAAGAATTCGTAATTTGAGTGTATTCGATACGTTGGATTACCTGAAAACTGGAAACGCACTACAGCGAAAAAGTTACAGCCTTTTAACTACGCATTCTATTTTTGAACTGCTATCGGACTTTGATCCGATTCTGGTTGGAACCATTCCAATCGATATTGCGATTGAATCGAGTGATCTGGATATCGGTTGTTACTGGAAAGACAAAAATGGTTTTGTAGCGACGTTACACAAAGCATTTTCCGGATATCAGGATTTCTCCTGTCAGGAGTTGGATAATGGCGCTATGGAAGCTATAGTGGCTAATTTTAGCATCGATGGCATTGCAATTGAAATCTTCGGACAAAATATCCCCACCCGGGAACAAAACGGTTACCGACATATGTTGATCGAACACCGGATTTTACAGGAAAGGGGAGAAGTATTTCGTGAAGCGGTTATCGCTTTAAAAAAGAGCGGAATCAAAACCGAACCGGCCTTTGCGCAACTTTTACAAATAGAAGGCGATCCGTATTTAGGATTGTTGGAATATAAAAAAGCCTGAGTTTAAACTCAGGCTTTATAATTATATAACGTTTTTTATCAATTATGATAAAGCAGCTTTTACTTGATCGGCAGCTTCCTGGAATTCCACAGCTGATAAAATTGGCATACCGGAATTGTCGATCAATTCTTTAGCAATTTCAGCGTTAGTTCCTTGTAAACGAACGATGATTGGCACATTAATGCTATCACCCATGTTTTTATAAGCATCAACCACACCTTGCGCTACACGGTCACAACGAACGATACCACCAAAGATGTTGATTAAGATTGCTTTTACGTTTGGATCTTTTAAGATAATACGGAAAGCCGTTTCCACACGTTTAGCATCAGCCGTTCCACCTACGTCAAGGAAGTTAGCCGGTTCGAAACCTGCGTGTTTGATTAAGTCCATAGTAGCCATTGCTAATCCGGCACCGTTAACCATACATCCTACGTTACCATCAAGGTCAACATAGTTTAATCCTACTTCTTTTGCTTCTACTTCAATAGCGTTTTCCTCACGGATATCACGCATTTCAGCATAAGCTTTCTGACGGAATAAAGCGTTGTCGTCTAAAACAACTTTCGCATCTACCGCTAAAATTTTATTGTCAGATGTTTTTAAAACCGGGTTGATTTCGAAAAGAGACGCATCAGAACTAACATATGCTTCGTATAATGCGGCAACGAATTTCACCATTTCTTTAAAAGCATCACCTGATAAACCGAAGTTAAAAGCGATTCTTCTAGCCTGGAAACCTTGTAAACCTACAGCAGGGTCGATTTCTTCCGTAAAGATTAAATGAGGTGTTTTTTCAGCCACTTCTTCGATATCCATACCCCCTTCGGTAGAATACATGATCATGTTACGTCCTTTTCCTCTGTTTAATAAAACAGACATATAAAATTCTGAAGTTTCACTTTCACCAGGATAGTAAACATCTTCCGCAACCAATACTTTGTGTACTTTTTTTCCTTCCGGCGGAGTTTGCGGCGTTACTAAATCCATTCCGATGATTTGCCCGGCAATTTCCTGAACTTGCTCCAGGTTTTTAGCCAACTTAACACCACCACCTTTTCCACGACCACCAGCGTGAATTTGTGCTTTGATTACATGCCATCCGGTTCCGGTTTCGGCAGTTAGTTGTTTTGCTTTTGCTACAGCTTCCTCGGCATTGTTAGCAACATAACCACGTTGCACTCTAACACCGTGACTAGCTAATATTTCTTTACCTTGATATTCGTGTAAATTCATAATTGGATACGTTTAGCTTTATTATAAAGTGCCACAAAAATAGCAAACTTGATTTAAAGTGCCTAATTAAATTTAGACGAGTTTACGATTATGGGATTAAAAATAAAGCACTTTGACTGTTTTTTATTTTGAACGGGCAATTGGATACGGTAAAATCGGTTGTAAACCAAAAAACGCCTTCCTTTCGGAAAGCGTTTTTTATTAAAAATTTGGAGCGTCGGGTTTATTTGTCGATCGAACCCAGAACCCGTTTCATAAAGCTGTTTAAAGCTTCTTTTTTATCGGTTCCTTCTTTTACCATTTTGTGTACTTCCAGTGCGCCATACATATTGGAGATGAGCTCTCCGATAACGTCCAGTTCTTCGTCTTTTAACGAGGGAACTTCGGTTAACGCTTCCAGTACTTCAATAGTTTCGATGATGTAATCCTGGTCGTTCTCTTCGATAAACTGTGTAAGTTGTTTAATTACAGGTAATTTCATAATTAAGCGATTTCATTTACCAATTCCGACAACACTTCTGCTTTATTGGTTTGCGATTGGTTGACCAAGGCACCGTTAACGAAAGTCGCGAAAGTAGGCAGATTGCTTACATTAGCCAGTTTTCGGGATTCCGGTGAATTTTCGGCATCAACCAATACGAAAGTGATATTTTCTTTTTCGGAAGCCAGTTTTTTAAATTTTGGCTTCATGATACGGCAGTTTCCACACCAGGAAGCAGAAAATTGTACCACTACTTTTTCATTAGCATTCACTAACTCCTGTAGTTTATCTTCATTTAATTCAATTAACATAGCAATTTTTTTTAAGAATTAGTTATTTAAGTAGTTTGCAACACCTTCTCTGGTAGCAAACATTGCTTCTTTTCCTTCTTCCCAGTTAGCAGGACAAACTTCACCTTTAGTTTGAACGTGCGTATAGGCATCGATAAGACGTAGGTACTCGTTTACGTTTCTACCAAGTGGCATATCGTTTACACTTTCGTGGAAAATTTTTCCGGTTTCATCTACTAAATAAGTAGCACGGTAGGTTACGTTAGAACCTTCGATAATAACCGTATCCAAATCGTCATTGTAATTCGCAGTTTCGATATCTAAAATACCTAAGATATTCGCAAGGTTACGGGTTGTATCCGCTAAGATCGGGTATGTAACACCTTCGATACCACCGTTATTTTTTGGTGTGTTTAACCAGGCAAAGTGTACTTCGTTAGTATCGCAAGAAGCACCGATTACGATCGTGTTTCTTTTTTCGAATTCAGGTAAAGCAGCTTGGAAGGCGTGTAATTCAGTTGGACAAACAAAAGTAAAGTCTTTTGGATACCAAAATAATAATACTTTTTTGTTGTTTTTAGTTGCTTCTTCGAAGATGTTGATTTTTAAATTATCACCCATTTCGGAGATAGCGTCAATTGCAATGCTTGGAAATTTTTTACCTACTAATGACATAATTTTTATGAATTTTAAAGATTATTATTTTTTTGCAGTACAAAAGTAGCCAATTCTGACCGGACCTTTCTATTAAGTTTGATTATTATTTTTTATTTTAATATAAATAAAACCTATCTGTATCTATGGTTTTTACTTTATTTATCAGAGAACCGACAATTTATAAATTGGTTTTATATATTTGTTTTTATTAGCAGAAAAAAAAATTACGGTTTAATTTATTGTTAATAATCCTAAAACTAACCGATTACGCACAAAATAATTTATGAGTTTTTCCAATTTATTTCGAAAAAAATCCGTTGATGACATATTAAAGCAGGTAAAAAAGAATGAAGCCGATGGTCACGGAGCCCTTGGTAAGCATTTAACGACAAGGGATTTAACCGCATTTGGAATTGCAGCCATAGTAGGAGCCGGAATTTTCAGTACGATTGGAAAGGCGAGTTCTGACGGTGGTCCGGCCGTTATCTTTTTATTCCTCTTTACGGCACTGGCCTGTGGATTTGCCGCTTTTGCCTATGCCGAATTTGCTTCGATGGTGCCCGTTTCGGGAAGTGCCTATACCTATTCGTATGTGGCTTTTGGCGAATTGATTGCCTGGATTATCGGTTGGGCATTGATCATGGAATATGCGATCGGAAATATTACCGTCGCCATTTCCTGGAGTGACTATTTTACCGGACTGCTCGCAAGTGGCGGCATACACCTGCCGCAATGGATACAAATGGATTACCTGACAGCTTCCAACGGTTATGCCGAAGCTACTGCACTTATGCAGGGTGGGAAGTCCTTTGAAAACCTGAGTGCTGCGTTACAGGCGGCTCATGAGGCTTGGACGACGTCACCGGTTATCGGGTCGTTTCACTTTGTTGCTGATCTTCCTGCATTATTGATCATTATAATTATTACCTGGTTGGTATACCGCGGAATGAAAGAATCCCGTAATGCCAGTAACCTGATGGTGGTCGTTAAACTGGCGATTATTTTATTGGTTATTGCCGTGGGTGTTTTTTATGTGGATACCGAAAACTGGAATCCGTTTGCACCGAATGGAATTAATGGCGTTTTAAAAGGTGTTTCGGCGGTTTTCTTTGCTTATATCGGGTTTGATGCCATCTCAACGACAGCAGAGGAATGTAAGAATCCACAGCGGGATTTGCCACGTGGAATGATGTGGGCCATCGTAATTTGTACGATACTATATATAGTAATAGCATTGGTATTAACCGGAATGGTTAATTATAAAGAATTGAATGTGGGCGATCCGCTGGCATTTGTATTTGAAAAACTTGATCTGAAATGGTTGTCCGGTATCATAGCTGTAAGTGCTGTGGTAGCCATGGCCAGTGTACTACTCGTTTTTCAGATGGGACAACCGCGAATCTGGATGAGTATGAGTCGTGACGGACTATTGCCAAAACGCTTTTCGAAAGTGCATCCGAAATATAAAACGCCTTCTTATGCTACCATCGTAACCGGTTTTGTAGTGGCGATACCGGCTTTATTTTTAAACCTGACAATGGTAACCGATTTGTGTAGTATCGGAACCCTGTTTGCTTTCGTATTGGTTTGTGCCGGAGTTTTGGTATTACAGGATCGAAAAGATATTCCGCGCGGAAAATTTAAAACGCCGTATATCAATGCCAAATACGTCGCCCCAGTGGCGGTGGTAGTTGGTTTGGTATTGGCCTTTACGGTGAATAAAAAAGCGACCATGGATTTTATCACCAATGTTCCGCAGGTTAACGAACCGTCGGCTATAGTAACCGCTTTGTCTAAAGAAGAAACAACGATGGTTTACAATCAGTTGTTGCAAGGCGATAAAGCGCATATTGCCAGAGAAACACAGGATTTGGAGCATATTCTGAGTAATTATAAAGAAGAAGATACCGCCAAATATGCGGCTATGGTAGCTTCTTTACCGATAAAAGATTCAGTGAAATACGAAAGCGGATTGGCTTTATTTCAGCATAAAATTCCAATGTGGATCTTTTTTATAGTACTGATCGGACTAACCGTTTGGGCCTATAAAAAAAGCTTGTCACTAATCCCGCTTTTAGGGCTGATTTGCTGTTTGTATATGATGGCGGAACTAAGTGTATGGAACTGGATTTATTTTACAATCTGGTTGTTAATCGGACTGGCTATCTATTTTGGCTATAGTCAGAAAAACAGTAAGCTAAACTTTAATAAAATTGAGCCGATACTAAACGATTAAAAGGTTTATAAAAGACGAATAACACACAACAGGATGAGATTAGTAGTGGATAGTGGCTCTACAAAAGCCGACTGGATTGCATTGGATGGACAAGGAAATATACAGTTTACTGTGACAACCTTAGGGTTGAACCCGGAAGTACTGGAAAAAGAGGAAATGTTGGAGCGAATGTCCCAGCGTTTTGATATTTCGCATAATAGAGATCTGGTTACCCATTTGTTTTTTTATGGTGCCGGTTGTGGAACCGACCGAATGAAGAATTTTCTGGCGGGTGTTTTTAGAGAATATTTTCCAAATGCGGAAGTTGTAGTCCATGAAGATACCTATGCCGCCGTATATGCCACCACACCACGTAATGAAAAGGCAATCGTATGTATTTTGGGTACGGGATCGAATTGCAGTTATTTCGACGGAAAAGAATTGCATCAAAAAGTACAGTCGTTAGGGTATATCGCTATGGACGATTGTAGTGGAAACCGTTTTGGTCGCCATTTGATTCGGGCCTATTATTTTGGTACGATGCCAAAAGAACTGGCTGAAAAATTCGAAAAAGAATACGATCTGGATCCGGATGCAATTAAACATAATTTTTATAAGGTACCCAATCCAAATGCCTATCTGGCTACTTTTGCGAAGTTCCTCATTCAGCATAAAGACCATGAATTTATTCGTGCTATTATCGTAAAAGAAATGCAGTTTTTCGTAGATCATTATATTATGCAATATGAAAACTGCAAAGAAATACCGGTGCATTTTATCGGATCGATAGCTTATTATTTGAAAAGTGAGCTTCAGGATATCCTTACACAAAACGGATTAACACTAGGGAATGTATACCGTAAACCGATAGACGGATTAATTAATTATCACACAGTATAAAATGGAAATAGCAGTTATTGCGCATGATGGTATGAAAGCCGATCTGGTTCAGTTTTTAAACAAACACAAAAGCTTTTTGCAATCGGATGAAATAACACTTATCGCAACCGGTACAACCGGGAGTAAAGCGGAAAATGCAGGATTTAAGGTAACACGAATGTTGTCTGGTCCTTTGGGAGGTGATGCGCAGATTGCGGCACGCGTGGCGGAAGGAAAATGCAATATGGTATTGTTTTTTAAAGACCCTTTAGCAAAACACCCTCATGAGGCAGATATTAACATGCTCATAAGGGTGTGTGATGTACATAATGTGCCATTAGCCACCAATCAGGCTACAGCCGAATTATTGATAAAGGCTATTTCTCTGCAATCATAGAAATTTCTACATTAACGTTTTTAGGCAAACAAGCCACCTGAACCGTTTCGCGTGCCGGAGCGGTTTTTTCGTTAAAATAAGCGCCGTAAACGCCGTTTATTTTTGCGAAATCGTTCATGTCACTAATAAAGATAGTCGTCTTAACAACGTTTTCAAACGACATACCAGCCGCTTCCAATACCGCTTTCATATTTTCCATAACCTGTTTGGTTTCCACTTCAATGGAAGAAGTGATCAATTCACCGGTTTTAGGATCCAAAGCGATTTGCCCGGAAGTATATAATGTACGGTCGTTTACCAGTACAGCCTGGTTGTATGGACCGATTGGAGCCGGTGCATTCTCGGTAAAAATAATCTGTTTCATGCTATTGTGTTTTTTAATGATTATCGTAAACGACGATCCGGAAGACTACGCTTATCCCATTTAATATCGCTAAGAACAGAAGACTTGATTCCGATAAAAAAGCCCCAATAGGAGTAGGTACCAAAAGGAACCCAGTTAAAACTCATTCTCCAGCTTAAAAGATCTCTTTCAAAACGGAATTGTGTAAACGTTACCCCTTTACGAACAAAATCATATCCGGTAGAAACACCCACTTTCCATTGCGGCGTTAAGTCGATATTTCCGGAAACCATCAGGGAGTTCGTTACGATCTCATTTTCCCGGCTACTATTTCCGTAGGTTAGGGAATAGGCAAATTGTAAATCCCAAGGCAGCGCCAATTGATAGAATCCTTTAAATTTGTCTTTGCCGTCGTCTTCTTTATTTTTGAATAAACTATGTCTGTTGTCGCTCAGATCGGTAGCGCGTCCAAATAAATCGTCGCCACGGCCTCCGTTCATTACATTCTGATCGTTGGCTTTGTTATCTTTATCCGAACTCGGTCCGAAGTCGGAACTGGAAAGGCTATAATTAATGGTAATATTAGCGCTGGTCATACGGAACAAACTACCGCCGTTGTCGATATTAAACTTGTTAATTCGTTTACCGGCATTGTCAATGGCATACAAATCGAGTGTAGAACCAAAATTGACATTCATTTTGTTGTTAAAGAACTGTGTCCCTCCGGAAACCGTTACCGGTGACCACGCAAGTGAGTCGGCCGCCATGTTGTAATTGGTAGAAAAGTTCAGGTTATTTAACAGCATGACCTTTTTCGGCTCGGTTTTGGTTTCGTCCTTATCCCGTACTTTGGCTTCGAAAGTATTACTCAATGTAAAACCGACATTGTTGGCCATAGTCCTTCCGGGAGCACCGAAGATTCCCTCGTCGAAACGCGAATAATCGGCGCGTGTCGCTCCTGTAGCATCGATCGCATATGTATCATAATACTTGCTAAAGCTCGGCAGATACGAATAGGAAACACTCGGGCGCATTACGTGGCGAATAGCCTGAATCTTTTTATCATCACCAAAATTAAACGTACCGTAAATGGTAGTTCCGATGTTGGAAGTGAAGTTATAGGTGCGATAGGCATCAAAACCGTTAATATTGTTGGTAATAAGCTTGTTTTGTGACGCGTCAAATTCTTTACTGATGGTTTTTAAATACCATACTTCGTTATAGTTGGTACCGGCGGTCACACTAAAAAACTTAAATATTTTAAAGTTGGTACTAATCGGGATACTATGTTGGAAACCGGCTTTGGAATCCCGGAACATTTGAGCGGAGAAAAACAGGGAATCGGTTGTACGGATTCTGTTTTCGGCTCTAAGGTTATACTGGAAGTTGATATTTTTAAAGAGCCCTTTTTTAAGCTCGTCTCTTTTTGCAAACGGGAAAATACGATCGACACTGGCCTGAAAAGTAGGTAGTGTCATGTCGATAATTTCGGTATTGGTATTTTGTGAGTGCGTAGCAGTTACCGAAAAATTCACCTGAGGAACCGTTTGTAAGGTCTGCGAATAGGAAATCGAAGAACTCATGTTGTTATTCAGGGAAGAACCGACGTTAAGCATGTTTAACGTATTACGGAAATACTGACTACTACCTAAATTGACTGATGCTGAAAATCGGGAACTAGGACTGGCTTTGGCATCCTGAGAATGCGACCACTGGATGTTGTATTCGCGTCGCTTGGTATAATCGGGAAATCCTCTTTCGCTTTGGATCTGATTTTCGAAACGTATATTAACCCGTCCATTAAAAGCATACCGTTTGGCATAACTGCTTTCAAATCGGAGGGCATAACTTCCGTTGGTATAATAATCTCCTAAAACCGCAAGATCATAATAATCGCTTAAAGCAAAATAATAACCACCGTTTTGAAGGAAATAACCTCGGTCGCGGGTATCCCCAAACGAAGGAATGATAAAACCGGAAGCCGAACTTTCGCTCATTGGGAAATAACCAAAAGGTAATCCTAAAGGAGTTGGTACATCGGCGATAACCATATTGGTAAGGCCAACCACTACTTTTTTACCGGGTACAAATTTGATTTTTCGCGCCAGGAAATAATATTCCGGATCGTCGATATTTTTAGAAGTGGTAAAACGGGCATTTTTCATAAAATACACCGAATCATTTTCTCTTTTGGAAACCTCTGCTTTGATACGGAAGTCACTTTGCTCGGTTCTGGAGTTCCAAATTTTGGCCTTTTTTGTCTTAAAATTAAAACGAATTGAATCGGGTTCGACTACATTTTGGCCTTGTTTAAAATAGGGGAATTGGGTGTAATTTCCTAAACTGTCTTTGATTCGTCCGGCATATACTTCGTCTTTATCATAGTCTAAAATGATGATTCCGGACTTTAATTCGATGTCTTTATAGTATAATTCCGCCTCGTTATAGAGGGTAAGTTGTTTCTTTTTTTGATCAATTTTTTCGTAATCTTTTGCTTTACGCTTCACAATACCGTCTATAGAGGACTTCTTTTTTTTGATAGTATCGTTCTTGGTTTCGACAGTCGGTTTTCTTAAACTGTCAGGGTTCAGATGGATACTATCTTTCTGTTTTTCAGCGGGTATGTTTTTAGATTGGGATCGGTTTTCCTGTGAATAGATTTCATGTTTTCCTACGAGAAGAAAAAATGACAATAAAACGATATGAAATAAGTTTGTATGCAAAGGTTTTAATACTATTTTTGTAAAAATATGGCTCAATTTTTGACGGTTCAAACTTACATATATTTTTTCTCAAAAATAAGCATTTAATAAAATTATAACCAATATCGATAAATATCAAAGACAATGAGAGGGAACATCAAGTTTAATTTTATAAGACCAATTTTTTTACTATTGTTTTTCCATACTGCTTTTGCTCAAAATAATACAAAATTTAAGGTTGTTTTGGATCCGGGACACGGTGGTAATGACTTTGGTGCAGTTTATCACGGCTATGTTGAAAAAAACAACGCCCTGAACGTAGCACTAAAGGTAGGGAAGTTGTTGGAAAAAGACCCTAACATACAGGTAATTTACACCCGTAAGACCGATGTCTTTATCGAATTGGACGAAAGAGCCAACATTGCGAACCGAAATGACGCTAATATTTTTGTGTCAATTCACTGTAATGCCAATAAAAATCTGGCAGCCTCCGGAACCGAAACCTATGTAATGGGGGTTACCCGTAACGCGTCCAACCTTGAAGTAGCGAAAAAAGAGAATGCCGTGGTTACGATGGAGAGCGATTATAAAATGAAATACGACGGATACGACCCGAATTCTCCGGAATCGTTAATCGGAATGACACTTTTACAGGAGGAATATATCGAACAAAGTATTGATTTGGCTGCCCGTATTCAGGATGGTTTCGAAAACGGATTGGGACGAAAAAGCCGTGGTGTAAAACAGGCGGGTTTCCTGGTATTGCGTAAAATCTATATGCCACGCGTATTGATCGAGATGGGATTCGTGTCCAATAAAGACGAAGGATCGTATTTAAGTTCGGATAACGGTCAGGAAGAATTGGCCAAAGCCATCGCCGATGCTATCACCGGTTATAAGAAAGAATACTTCGTACCGGGCGTATCCGTAGGAAGAGACGAAAGACCAACACCGTCTAAAACGGTCGAAAAAGAACGGGAAAAAGAAAAAGATACCAAAGTAGTTAAGGTAGATTCAACTAAAGTTACCAAAGAAATTAAAAAAGAAATCAAACCGGTTGCTTCTTCAAAAGGAGTAGTGTTTAAAGTACAGATTTCGGCCAGTGGTAAAAAGTTGGATTTGACGCCAGGTAACTTTAAAGGGCTGAATAACATTTCGATGGAAGAAGATAAGACCATTATTAAATATTACTACGGACAAGTAAAAGAGCATTCCGAAGCGAAAGCACTTTTAAACGAAGCGAAAGAAAAAGGCTTTACATCGGCCTTTATCGTGGCCTTTAAGGATGGTAAAAAGATCAGTATCCAGGAAGCATTAAAATAAATAATACTGTAGGTAAAATATTTATTTTTAATTTTGCTCATTAAATATTTGAATTTTGAAAATAACTAGAGAAGTTAAAACAGCAATTTTAGTCATTACCTCTATATTGGTATGTTTATGGGGTTATAGTTTTCTGAAAGGAAAAAATCTATTCGACTCCAATCGTAAATTTTATGTTGTATATGATAACGTAGAAGGTTTATCGCCTTCGGCGGCCGTAACGATAAACGGATTGGTAGTGGGGAAAATATCCGCTATCGAAATCCAGCCAAACACCGGGAAATTATTGGTGGAAATGCAAATTAAAAACGATTTCGCGATTTCGAAATCAAGCGTGGCCAGTATTTACGAACCGGGATTTATCGGTGGAAAGCAAATTGCAATCCTTCCGAATTTTAAAGATACCAATATGGCACAGTCCGGCGACTATTTACAAGCCGATGTGAAAATGGGATTAACAGCCAAACTGGAAGACAAACTGGCACCGATTCAGGAAAAACTGAATAAAGTTCTGGAAAGTACCGATGTATTGCTAACCAACATCAACAATGTAATGGATGCGCAAACACAGGCGAACTTAAAAAACAGTCTGGCGGAATTAAACAAAACGCTGACCAACTTTAGTGCGGCTTCGGTAAATGTGAACCATTTATTGGCAGACAATAAAGGAAAACTTGATCATACGATTACGAATATTGATAAAGTATCGACCAATTTTGCTAAGATGTCCGATTCGTTAGCGAAAGTGAACATTGGTAAAACGGTTAAAAACCTGGAAAGCACATTGGCGAATGTCGACAAAATCATGAACGACCTACAATCCGGAAAAGGATCCATGGGGAAATTGTTAAAAGACGATGCGATGTATAAAAACCTGGCAGGTGCTTCCAAACAATTGGAACTATTGTTAGGCGACATGAAACTAAACCCGAAACGATATGTACATTTCTCTTTATTCGGAAAAAAAGCAGCTCCTTATGTAGCGCCGGAAGAAGAGAAAACAACAACAGAACAAAAACAATAAGCATTAATCTATACTTTATATGAGTTATTTAGATAATATACTATTTGCCATTATCCTTGTTTTAGGAATCGGTTTTTTTGCACAGAATGTCAAAAAACTGATCCGTAACATTAAATTAGGACAGGATGTAGACCGTACGGATAATCCAAAGGAAAGATGGCGTAACATGGCAATGATTGCTTTAGGTCAATCGAAAATGGTTAAAAGACCGGTTGCCGGAATATTACACATCATAGTATATTTAGGATTTATCATCATCAATATTGAAGTATTGGAAATCCTGATTGATGGTTTATTCGGAACACACCGCGTTTTCTCCTTTTTAGGCGGATTCTATAATGTATTGATCGGTTCGTTCGAAGTATTGGCCTTTTTAGTAATTGTAGCGATTGCGACGTTCTATATCCGAAGAAATATCATCAAATTAAAACGTTTTATCAGCAATGATTTAACCGGATGGCCAAAAAGTGATGCGAACAATATTTTATATTTCGAAACCGTATTGATGGTTTTATTTCTGGTTTTAAATGCGGCCGATTTGCATTTACAAACATTAGGCGTAGGCCATTACAATCAGGCGGGAGCTTTTCCGGTTTCGCAATTTATCGCACCGATCTTTAACGGAATTTCCGAAAACATCGTCGTATTGATCGAAAGAGCGGCTTGGTGGTTGCACATTGTGGGAATCCTGATCTTCCTAAACTACCTGTACTATTCGAAACATTTACATATTCTATTGGCTTTCCCGAATACTTATTTTGCCAACCTGAAACCACAGGGACAGTTTGACAATCTGGAATCGGTTACCAAAGAAGTAAAATTAATGATGGATCCGAATGCCGATCCGTTTGCAGCAGCACCGGCAGGAGAAGAACCGGTACATTCCAAATTTGGAGCCAGCGATGTTCAGGATTTAAACTGGGTTCAGTTGCTAAATGCGTATACCTGTACGGAATGTGGACGTTGTACGTCGTCATGTCCGGCAAACCAAACGGGTAAAAAGCTATCTCCAAGAAAGATCATGATGGATACCCGCGACCGATTGGAGGAAGTAGGGAAGAATATCGATACCAATAAAGGTGTATTTGTACCGGATGGTAAATCGTTATTAAACGACTATATTTCAACAGAAGAACTATGGGCCTGTACCTCTTGTAACGCCTGTGTGGAAGAATGTCCGGTAAACATCAGTCCGCTTTCCATCATCATGGACATGCGTCGTTACCTGGTAATGGAGCAAAGTGCCGCACCGATGGAGTTAAACAGCATGATGACCAACATCGAAAACAACGGAGCGCCTTGGCAGTACAACCAGATGGACCGTTTGAACTGGAAAGACGAAAACTAATTAAAAAACAAACCTTGCAGTATTGCAACTAGTATAAAAGATATGTCAGCAAATTTAGTAGTTCCTACAATGGCCGAAATGATGGCAGAGGGAAAACAGCCGGAAGTCCTGTTTTGGGTTGGTTGTTCGGGAAGTTTTGACGATAGAGCGAAAAAAATAACCAAAGCGTTTGTAAAAATATTAAACCAGGCCAACGTATCCTTTGCCGTATTGGGCACGGAAGAAAGTTGTACCGGTGATCCGGCAAAAAGAGCCGGAAACGAATTCCTGTTCCAAATGCAGGCGATGATGAATATTGAAGTGATGAATGCCTACGAAGTGAAAAAAGTCGTAACGGCATGTCCGCACTGTTTTAATACGATCAAAAACGAATACCCGGAATTGGGCGGTAGCTACGAAGTAGTGCACCATACCCAGTTTTTAAAATCCCTTTTGGACGACGGACGTTTAACGATTGAAGGCGGACAGTTTAAAGGTAAAAAAATCACCTTCCACGATCCGTGTTATTTAGGACGTGCGAATAATGTTTATGAAGCACCACGTGAGCTAATCCAAAAACTGGATGCGGAATTAGTGGAAATGAAACGTTCCCGTGCTAACGGACTTTGTTGTGGAGCCGGAGGAGCGCAGATGTTTAAAGAACCTGAAAAAGGAAATAAAGATATTAACGTAGAGCGTACCGAAGATGCGCTGGAAACCCAACCGGAAATCATAGCAGCCGGTTGCCCGTTCTGTAATACCATGTTGACCGACGGTGTGAAATTTAAAGAAAAAGAACACGAGATCAAGGTAATGGACGTGGCAGAATTAATTGCTAATGCCAAAGATTTATAATTATGTACGTACCTTTTGATACCATGCCTGAAGAATCCCGAATCTGGATTTATCAGGCCAACCGAAAACTTAGCGACGACGAAATGCAGGAAATTGAAGTCGCTTTGGAAGAATTTGTATCCAACTGGGCGGCTCATGGAACCGGTCTGGAAGCTTCGTTTATTACCAAGTACAACCGTTTTATCATTTTAACGGTTAACCAGGAGAAACAAGCAGCGACAGGTTGTTCGATTGATGCGTCGGTTCAGTTTATACAGGATCTGGAAAAGAAATACGAAATCGACTTGCTGGACAAAATGAATGTAACCTTCCGTTTAGGTGACTTTATTGCCCACAAACCGTTGATTGAGTTTAAGAAGATGGCCAAAGAAAAAGCCGTATCCGGTAACACTATTGTTTTTAATAATTTAGTGAATACACTGGGAGAATGGCAGGAATTTTGGGAAGTTCCGGCTAGCGAAAGCTGGCATAGTCGCTTCTTCTAAACGAGAAATAAAAAATACTAGCATCTAAAATCATCATGTGCAACGTTGCGTGATGATTTTATTTATTTAAAAAATTAAGTTAATGAGATACCCGGTTTTTCTACTGTTATTAATTGGTCCGTTTATTTTTGCACAAAGCCCCAAACCTGTTTCCCACTATTCTGAGGAAAGAGAGAAAACCTGGGTGGATAGCATTTATAACAACCTGAATTTCGAAGAAAAACTCGGGCAATTGTTTATGGTTGCGGCCTATTCGAATAAAGATGCCGCTCATGTTAAATCGGTCGAAAAACTGGTAACCGATTATGGCGTGGGAGGATTGATCTTTTTTCAGGGTGGTCCGATGCGACAGGCAAAACTGACGAACTATTATCAGTCGAAAGCAAAAGTGCCGCTTTTTATGGGGATTGATGCCGAATGGGGATTAAGTATGCGACTGGATTCGACCTATCGTTATCCGTGGAATATGACATTGGGTGCGGTTCAGGATTTAAAACTGATCGAAAAAATGGGACAACAAATGGCCATTCAGGCCAGACGAATGGGGTTACATTTTAACTTCGCTCCGGTTTTGGATATCAATACCAACCCAAAAAACCCGATTATTGGAAACCGTTCGTTTGGCGAAAACAAAGAGAACGTAACCAAAAGAGCTTTGGCCCTGATGAAAGGAATCCAAAGTGAAAATGTCTATGCGACCGGAAAACACTTCCCGGGACATGGAGCAACCGAAAACGATTCGCATTATACCTTACCGTTAGTCAATGCAACCCGGGAACAGCTCGAAGATGTCGAATTTTACCCGTATAAAAAACTGTTTCGGGAAGGATTGTCCAGTGTGATGGTAGCGCATTTGAATGTACCAAGTCTCGAGCCACGACCGAATTATCCGAGCTCAATATCCTATGAAGTCGTAACCAACGTTTTGAAAAAGAAACTCGATTTCGACGGACTTATTTTTACCGATGCGCTCAACATGAAAGGCGCGAGTAATTTCAAACAACCGGGCGATATCGATCTGGAGGCCTTTTTAGCAGGAAACGACATTCTTTTGTTTGCTGAAAATGTTCCGGTTGCGATCGAAAAATTCTGTCAGGCGTATAACGATTCGATATTATCGGACGATAGAATCGAGTATTCGGTTAAGAAAATCCTGAAATACAAATACAGAATCGGATTGAATCATTACAAACCGATTGATATGAATAATCTGGTGAAAGATCTGAATGCGCCGGAATACGACGATCTCAATTACCAGTTATATGAAAATGCCGTTACGGTTTTAAAAACTACCGATAACGAACTACCGATTGGTGATTTGGAAAACGAACGAATTGCGTATATCAAGCTGGGAGACGATAAAAACGAAACCTTTTTAAATACGCTTCGAACGTATGCTCCGGTCACGGATATTCCTTTGGATACGGTACCGTTAATGTTGGAACAACTGCGGAATTATACCAAGGTCATTATAGGATTTCATAAAGCGGATGGCGCCTGGAAAAAGCACGATTTTACCCAAAAGGAACTGTCGATGCTTAACCTGATCGCTTCGAACAAAAATGTAACGCTAACGGTTTTTGCAAAGCCTTATACTTTATTGGCAATCGATAATTTCAATATTTTTAGAAACGTCGTATTGGCCTATCAAAACAACGATATCGCGCAAACCGTGGCGGCCGAAGTTATTTTTGGAGGAATCGGAGCCAAAGGAAAACTACCGGTTTCGATTAACAACGCGTTTAAAGTAAACGACGGTCTCAAGACGCAGAAAATTAATCGCTTGTCGTTTACGACACCGCAAAATGTGGGAATGAACCCGGCTATATTAGCAAAAATTGATAAACTGGCACAAAAAGCCATTGACGGTAAAATGACACCGGGATTGCAGATCGTAGTCGCGCGTCATGGACGGGTTTTTTATCAGAAATCATTCGGATACCGCGATTATAAAAACACCGATAAAGTGACCAATCAGGATGTATACGATTTGGCATCACTAACCAAAATTCTGTCGACTTTACCGAACATCATGCAATTGTACGATAAGAAAAAGATTGACATGAACACCAAACTAGGGGATATACTACCGGTTTTTGCGAATACCGACAAAAAGAACATCACTTTAAAAGATATGTTGACGCATCAGGCGCGTTTGCAGCCGTGGATTCCGTTTTATCAGGCCACGTTAGACAGTACAAAACATCCGTCTAAAAAATACTATCGCTATACCTATTCGCCGGATTTCCCGCTTCAGGTTTCCGAAAACCTGTATTTGCGTAAGGATTATTCCGATACGATTGTAAAAAGAATTGCAGATAGTAAGTTGCTACCGAAAAAAGAATACAAATACAGTGATTTTCCGTTTATCATCTTAAAAGATTATCTGGAAAAAACCAACCATACGACCTTGGATGTTTTGAGTGATACGGCTTTTTACAAACCATTGGGATCGGCCACGATGACCTATAATCCGTTGCGCAAAATGGATATGGATATCATTCCGCCAACCGAAAAAGACAACTATTTCCGTTATACGAAAGTGCAGGGTTATGTACACGATATGGGAGCCGCGATGCAGGATGGCGTAGCGGGACATGCCGGTTTGTTTGCCAATGCTATCGATGTGGCCAAAATGATGCAGATGTATCTTCAAAAAGGAAACTACGGAAACCATCAGTATTTTTCGGAAAAGACATTCGATGAGTTTAACAACTGTGCCTTTTGTAAGGAAGGAAACCGTAGAGGTATTGGATTTGATAAACCACAACTTGGAAAAGAAGGACCAACCTGTGGTTGTGTATCGATGACCAGTTTTGGACATACCGGATTTACCGGAACGATGGCCTGGGCCGATCCGGAGAAAGATATCGTTTATGTATTCCTATCCAATAGAACCTACCCGGAAAGTGCGGTAAACAAACTTTCAAAGGAAAATATCCGCGAAGATATCCAGAAAGTGATTTACGAAGCGATAACCGATTAAACCATCAAAAAATACCCTTATGCAATCAAAAGAAACCACTCCTGATGCTTATTTCGATTCGTTACCAGACGATCGTAAACCGGCGATGATCAAATTAAGAAACATCATAAAAGAGAGTCTGCCGGAAGGATTTCAGGAAGGAATGGGCTATGGCATGGTTGGCTATTCGGTTCCGCATAGCACCTATCCGAATGGATATCATTGCGATCCGAAACAACCGCTTCCGTTTTTGGGTATGGCTTCTCAAAAGAATTTTATCGCCATTTACCATATGGGAATTTATGCCGATAAAGATTTATACGATTGGTTTGTCGGAGAATATCCCAAACATGTAAAAACCAAATTGGATATGGGAAAAAGTTGTATCCGTTTTAAAAAAATGGAAACCATTCCGTATGAACTATTAGGAGAACTTTTTACCAAAATGACGGTGGAAGACTGGATTACGCGCTATGAAACGATGCTGAAACGCTAACTTTTCCGTTTCGTTAATTTTATCTAAAAATCCGGATTACCTTACTTTTTTGCAGTACTTTAGTTCACTTTTAAAAACTAAAAATGAAAATTGCTATAGTATGTTATCCTACCTTTGGTGGTAGTGGTGTAGTGGCAACCGAGTTGGGTTTGGAGCTCGCCCGGAGAGGTCACGAAATTCATTTTATAACGTATAGTCAGCCGGTTCGATTGGCCTTGCTGAATCCCAATATCCATTATCACGAAGTACACGTACCGGAATATCCGTTGTTTCATTACCAACCTTACGAACTGGCTTTATCCAGTAAGTTGGTCGATATGGTAAAGTTGCATAAGATTGAACTTTTGCATGTACATTATGCTATTCCGCATGCCTATGCCGGATATATGGCTAAAAAGATGCTGGAAGATGAAGGAATCCGTATTCCTATGGTGACTACGCTACACGGAACGGACATCACGCTGGTTGGAAACCATCCGTTTTACAAACCGGCCGTATGTTTCAGTATCAATAAATCGGATGTTGTGACATCGGTTTCGCAAAGTCTGCGGGATGAAACCTACCGCCTTTTTGATATTAAAAAAGAAATCGTCGTGATTCCGAATTTTATCGAAATTGATAAAAACAGGATTGATGAAAATTCCCCTTGCCATCGTTCGTTAATGGCGACAAAAGAAGAAAAAATCATTACCCATATCAGTAACTTCCGAAAAGTGAAACGCATTCCGGATGTGGTGAAAATTTTCAACGAGATTCAAAAAGAAATCCCATCCAAACTAATGATGGTTGGCGACGGACCGGAAAAAGAAGTGGCCGAAAAATTATGCGAAGACCTGGGGATTACCGACAAAGTGATTTTCTTTGGAAACAGTAGTGAGATCGATAAAATTTTATGTTACTCCGACTTATTCCTGTTGCCATCGGAAACCGAAAGTTTTGGTTTGGCCGCGTTAGAAGCTATGGCTTGTGGTGTACCGATTATCTCAAGTAATTCGGGCGGATTACCGGAAGTAAACAAAAACGGTTATTCGGGTTACCTGAGCGATGTTGGTAATGTACAGGAAATGGCTGCCAATGCGATAAAAATTTTATCGGACGACGAAAAGCTACTGACATTTAAAAAGAATGCGCTTGAAGCTTCCAAAGAATTTGATATTATGAATATACTTCCGCTTTACGAAAATCTGTATCGCAAAGCACTGGAAGATTTTGCATAAAATAAAAAAGGGTTGTCTTAGACAACCCTTTTTGTATTAGAAACGGTAACGAATACCTAAAGCGATATCCGGACCAAAGTTATTACTTCTATACGTGTCATTAAAGTAAATCTCCGGACGGAAATCTAATGAGATTTGTAATGGAATGTCGAATACATATTCGATACCAAGATCACCGGCAACGAATACAAAAGTACCGCTGTCTTTTACATCTACATGGTAGTCATTTTCATAACTCCAGCTTCCGATTCCTCCACCAACACCGGCATACCAGTTAAAGCCACCGTCGATGTTCCAAACCCACTGGTACAAACCGCTAAGTTTGAAGGCATCTACATGCTTGCTGTTTCTCCATCCAAGGTCGACTTCCAAACGGTTATTTTTAGAAAGACCTCGCTGATAGGAGATCTCACCACCAAAACCATCGTTGTCGCCTAAACGCAGACCTAAAGCATTTTTAGAAATTTCCTGTGCTTGTGTGCCAAATGCTAATCCCATTAACATGAAGGCAGATAAAAATAGTTTCCTCATATAAAAAATTTTAACAATATAACCCTGCTGTTTGGTTATTAGTATAATTGTCTGCTTTATTTTAACAAACAATTTTATTGTATTGCAGGGTATTTTTTTTTAATTAATATGATAATCATCTAAGAATTCCTGTTGCGTCTGATTGCCTGAACTCGGTATAGGTAAAGGGATTCCGGCTGGAATACCACTGCTCAATGCATACTGTAAATTCGTATTGGTATGCACCACACCGATGTCTTTGGCGAAATACTGCGTTGAAACAAGAACGTCCTGTGAAGGTAAGACTACAAAAGGTATGCCAATATATACGGTTGAGACTTGTAAATTTATGATTGTGTTAACAGCTTTTACATTTGTATAGGCGTCACCGTTGGGCGAAGTATAGGTTGGGAGCGTAGCTCCGGCAATGCTAGTAACCTTATATTGAATGGTTAATGGTAAATCCTGAACGGTTTGTTGTAAGGTTCCGGTGACGTTACCTAATGTTTGTCCGGCGGTAGCATTTTCTTTAAAAATAATAAAATTATTCAGACTAATCGCGATAGGGAGTCCGGTAAAAGCTTCCAGATCGAAGGTTCCCGAGGCTAATATTTGATCGCCGGATTTACGAATTCCGTTTTTATTTAAAGAATTGGAATAAAATCCAACTGGAAAATCTTTGGCTTTACATTTTTTATGAGGCGTACCGGAAATCAGGGTGTCATTGGCGATATAAAGCGAATCCCGCATGGCATCGACGGTATACGTCCAATAATTATTGGTCGATAGTGGAAAATAATCAAAATTGGAAGGGGTGCTACCTGTTGTTTCTTCTGTAGAGGAAGAACATGAGGAAAGTAGCAAAACACCCAAAAGGACAGGGATATATCTTAAAATCATTTTAGTGAAATCTTTTAGCTAATTTACTAAAAAATGTTAAAATATTAACCTTTCATTAGTATTTTTAAGGATAATAATTCCTGACTTAATTGAGTTTCCTGTTCAAAATAATCATCCTCTTCTTCCTCTTGTACCGCTTCCGGTGAATACTGGTATAGTTTCCACCTTTTTTTATTGTATTCCAAAGCGGTCAGATTTTCGATCCAGTCACCGGAATTCAGATAGAGTGTTTTTCCTTTTTTGTTTTCTTTTTCGACAATTTTTGGCTCGTGGATATGACCACAGATCACATAATCGTAGTTTTTTTCGATGGCCAGATCGGTTGCAGTCGTTTCGAAATCGGAGATAAATTTTACGGCTTTTTTTACACTGCTTTTGATCTTTTTGGATAGGGAATACGGTTCTTTCCCTATTTTAATCAGGCACCAGTTGATAAAACGGTTGAGTAAAATCAGATAATCATAACCAATACCGCCCAGTTTGGCAATCCATTTGGCATGATGCACGGAATTATCAAAAATATCACCGTGAAAAATCCAGGCTTTTTTATCGTGTAAATCCAAAACCAGTTTGTCTACTATGGAAAAATTCCCCATTGTGGTGTCGCTAAACTTTCGCAACATCTCGTCGTGATTACCGGTTATATAATAAACCCGCGTACCTTTTGAAGAAAAATCCAGTAATTTTTTTACGACTTTAAGATGGGATTTTGGAAAATAGGACTTTCGAAATTGCCAGATGTCGATAATATCACCATTTAGGATTAGTGTTTTGGGCTTGATTGTGTTCAGATATTTTAGTAATTCTTTCGCATGACAGCCATAAGTACCTAAATGTACATCGGAGATAACAACAATATCAACGCTTCTCTTTTTCAAGGAATTGAAATTTAAGTTTAACAAATAAACCCTTTTGTTGTTATTAAAAATTTAATGAAACATTAAATAATTATTAGTTCTTTGCGGAAAGTTTAGTATTGCCGTGCGATCAGAATAGTTTATTTTTGTATAAAAATACGCGTTATGGCAGGAAATACATACGGAACATTATTCAGGATAACCACATTCGGGGAATCGCATGGAGAAGCTTTAGGAGGAATTATTGACGGATGTCCGGCCGGAATTGCTCTGGATTTTGAAGCCATTCAAAAAGAAATGCAACGCCGGAAACCGGGACAATCGGCCATTGTAACCCAACGTAAAGAAGAAGACGCTGTACAATTCTTATCGGGAATTTTCGAAGGAAAAACAACCGGAACACCAATCGGGTTTATTGTGCCGAATACCAATCAGAAATCAGATGATTATTCCCATATAAAGGACACCTATCGTCCAAGTCATGCCGATTATGTATACGAACAAAAATATGGCATCCGCGATTATCGTGGCGGCGGACGTAGTTCGGCTCGTGAAACAGCGAGTCGGGTAGTGGCTGGAGCGATCGCAAAGCAGGCTATGCCGGAAATTAAAATCAATGCCTTTGTATCGTCTGTTGGAGATATTTTTATTGATAAACCGTATCAGGCGCTGGATTTTTCATTAACAGAAAGTAATGCGGTGCGTTGTCCGGATCAGGCAACGGCCGAAAAAATGGAAGCGTATATTAAAGAAATCCGAAAAGAAGGGGATACCGTTGGTGGTACCGTTACCTGCGTGATTCAAAATGTGCCGATCGGTTTGGGTGAGCCGGTATTCGACAAATTACATGCCGAACTGGGAAAAGCCATGTTGTCGATTAATGCGGTAAAAGGATTTGAATACGGTAGCGGTTTTTGTGGTGCCAAAATGAAAGGAAGCGAGCATAATGACCTGTATAATCCGGACGGAACCACTAAAAGTAACCTTTCCGGAGGGATTCAGGGGGGGATCAGTAATGGTATGGATATTTACTTTCGGGTAGCTTTTAAGCCCGTTGCTACGATCATGCAAAAACAGGAAGTTCTTGATAATAAAGGGAATATAACCGAACAACAGGGTAAAGGACGCCACGATCCTTGTGTGGTACCGCGTGCGGTGCCAATTGTCGAGGCGATGACTGCAATTGTCCTACTTGATTTTTTCCTTAGGAAGTGAAAAATTAGTAAAAAAAATGAATTTTCTTTAAAACCTTAAGTTAATATTAAGGTTTTTTTTTATCTGTTAACGGAAGGTTATGTTTATTTTGAATTAACACTTTTATTATTTTTTCCTTAAAATTTAATGGTTAATTTTACTTTTAGTAATACAAAACCAATTATAATGAAAAAAACATTACTTTGTTTATGCTTTGTGTTGGCATCAATAAACACAACTTTTGCACAATCGGTAACAGTTCCATTTAACAATATGGCAATTGAAAGCTTTATGTTTTATAAGCTTAATGAGGCTGGAGAATTCTCCGGGACACTAAACAGTGTTACGATGAATGCCATTCTTAATGATTCTGCAATGGAAACGTATGCGAGTGACCTTACAGTGTATGTTACAGCAAATGGTGATATTAATTCATTGGGATTATTGCAAATTGGAGGATATGACGATTTATATGCAGACCAGAGCTATTTCTGGGATGATGGTGATTCGGACGAGCCAGGAACTCCTGTAACAGGAACAATTGTATTGGATACGCCACTTAGTTTCGACGGAACAACCTATACCGTTTGGTTAGGTCATGGTTACGATGGAGAAGGAGCAGCAGGAATCTGGACCGGAACGTTAACTTTAAACGGTCTTACAGAAGTAACGGCTTCTGCTAACGATTTCTCAAAAGCGAAATTTACAGTATTCCCGAATCCGGTTCATGATGTGGTAACGGTTGCAAACGATGGCAACGTTATGGTGAACCAGATTGCAATCAACGATATCAATGGGAGAACGGTAAAAACTGTAAAATTTGATACGGTTTCGGAAGCTCAGGTTAATATTGCCGATTTAAATTCCGGAATCTATTTTATGAATATCACAACAGATAAAGGTGTGACAACTGAAAAGATTGTCAAAAAATAATAATTATTTTTTCTGATTTGTATTTGTAAGAGCGGGATAGCGATGCTAGTCCCGCTCTTTTTTTATCCTTTTTTTATAAGTAGGAAAATTCTAAATTTATATTTTTTCTCTCACAAGAGAAAAATATATTAAAAAAATGATTTTTGTGTAAAATATTAAGCTAATAACATTGTTTATCGCTGTATGTTAACAAGGGATTGTATTTATTTTGAATTAACACTTTTGTTGTTTTTTTCTTAAAGTTTAATGGGTAGTTTTATTTTTTTTAAACTAAACTAAATTATAATGAAAAAAACATTACTTTTTACCGGTTTATTGTTCGGAACTTTTTTGACAGGAAATGCACAAACAACAATTTTTCAGGAAAATTTTGAAAATAATACGGCTTTAACGGGTTGGACCTTGCGTAATCTTGACGGTTTAACACCTAATGGAACATATGCGACTACTTTTGGAGTTAATGCATGGGCAGTGGTAACCTGGAATTCAGAACCGGGAAATAAGGTGGCTTCAACGACATCATGGTTTAATCCGGCTGGTACAGCAAACAGATGGTTGATTACACCGCAAATTGTGCTTCCTGCTAACAACCAGATTCAAGTGGCTTTTAGAGCGAAATCTGGTGATTCAGATGTTGCGTATCAGGATGGATACGAATTAAGAGTTTCTACAACGGGAACGAATGCCGCCGATTTTACACAGGTAATTTATACGACACCATCGGAGTCAAATACATGGCAGAACAAATCTTTTTCTCTGGCACAATTTGCCGGACAAAGTATTTACATTGCCTGGGTAAATAATAACAACGACAAAAATCTTTTGAGTATTGATAATGTTACCGTTTTGGCTACGCCTACGGCTTCAACAGACGATTTCCTTGCGTCTAAATTCTCGGTTTTCCCGAACCCGGTTCATGATCTAGTAACGGTTGCAAACAATGGCAATGTTATGGTAAATCAGATTGCGATCAACGATATTAACGGAAGAACGGTAAAAACAGTAAAATTTGATGCGGTTTCTGAAGCTCAGATAAATATCGCGGACTTAAATTCAGGAGTATATTTTATGAATATTACGACAAATGAAGGTATGGCAACTAAAAAGATTGTCAAAAAATAATTATTTTTTCTGATTTGTATTTGTAAGAGCGGGATAGCGATGCTACTCCCGCTCTTTTTTCTTTTTATTACTGTTCATCATCAGGAAAATAGAAGCGACTAATGAAAAGATGACGAACGAAAAGATACCAATCATAATAAAGGCACCGACGGACCAGGAATACAGGGAAATAAAAAGCTTTGCCATTTTTAAGTGATTTAGTTACTCAAATCTAACTTTAAATTGGCGGTAAAATGATGATAATTATCAGGTTATAGAAATTTTGCTTTAATTTCCGGACTCGGTAACATGCACTGGTCTTTTTTACCATACCATTTATAGCGGTTTTTAGCCACATAATCGTAAACAGCATTGGAGATCGGTTTTGGAATCCAGTTGAATAAACCGAATAGCGAATAAACGCCACCGATGGTTTTGGCAATCGAAATCGCAGCATCGGCTTTATAATGGTAGGCTATTCCGGGTTCATATAAAATAATACTGTCGGTTTTGGAGGTATCCACACCGATATGTCGAATCACCTGTTGTCCCAGTTCCGATTGCAACGGCAGAAAACGAAATACGTCTTTCTTATCGTGTTTGATGATAAACTGTACCGAACGATCACACAGATTACAGAAACCGTCAAAAAGCACTATCTTTTTGTCTTGGGGTAAACCTTCCATATTTTATTTTTTGCGTTCGACCAGTTCCAGGTTGTCCAGAGCAACTTTGGATGTGAAAATACCATAATTGACCGTCGCTTTATTCTTTTCGATCGCATCAATGCTACCCACGGCTTTACCGTCGATCATACGAACACGGTCGCCCACTTTTAACGGGATTTTAGGTTTGTTGCTTTCTTCCTGAATGGCTTTTATTTTCTTTTCCTTTTTCTCTTTTCGGATTACTTCAACCTTTTCCTTAACCTCTTCGATAATCTCTTTCTGAACCGCTTCTTTGGCTTTTTTCTCCTTAACCGTAATTTTTTTACGTTTGGAGTTTTCGATTTCAACCATTTTCAGGAATTCCCCGATAAGTTCTTTTTTATTTTTGTTATTAAAGTACTTTTCGGAAATATCGTCCATTTTCTGACCCATATAGATCAAGCGTTGGTTGGAATCATACAATTCCTGATAGCTTTCCAGTTTTTGTTGAATTTTCGTATTGATGCCTTCCATTTTTCGACTTTCTTCACGTGCCCTGGTTTCTTCCTCTTTTAGATTTTGAGAGGTTTTTTCCATTCGGGAACGCTCTTTTTGCAGGTTGGCAATCGTTTTGTCAAAGCGGACTTTATCGCCTTCGACTTTCTTTTTTGCACGATTGATCAAACCATATGGAATGCCGTTTTTCTGCGCGACTTCAAACGTAAAGGAACTACCAGCCTGACCCAAGTGTAATTTGTACATCGGTTCCAGCGATTTTTCGTCGAACAACATGTTCGCATTGGTGGCAAAAGGCAGTTCATTGGCGAGTATTTTCAGATTGGTGTAATGCGTGGTTATAATACCAAACGCTTCACGGTGGTAGAATTCTTCCAGGAAAGTTTCGGCCAATGCACCACCAAGCTCCGGATCGGAACCGGTTCCAAATTCATCGATTAGGAACAGGGTTTTAGCGTTACACTTTTTTAGAAAGTAATTCATATTCTTCAATCGGTAACTATAGGTGCTCAAATGGTTTTCGATTGATTGGTTATCACCAATATCGGTCAGAATACGGTCAAATAGAAACGTTTCACTGCGTTCGTGTACCGGAATCAGGATACCACTTTGTAACATCAGTTGTAACAATCCGATCGTTTTAAGCGTAATACTTTTACCGCCGGCATTGGGTCCGGAAATTACAATAATCCTGTTTTCCTGCGTCAATTCGATCGTTTGCGGATAGGTTGGCGCATTTTTCTGTTTGTTATTCAGATAAAGAATCGGATGAAAAGCCTCACGGAAATACAGTTTTTTCTCTGTTGTTATTTTCGGAAGCAAACCATTGATTTTGTAGGCATATTTTGCCTTTGCAGCGACCACATCGATAGCACTCAAAAAGTCCTGATAGTCTTTTAAAAGCTGAATATACGGACGGATGGCATTGGTTAAATGTTTTAAAATCCGGGTAATTTCTTCGCGTTCTTCATATTCCAGATTGCTCAGTTCCCGCGAATAACGCAAGGTAGCTTCCGGTTCGATATAGGCGATACTTCCGGTTTTGGAACTACCCAATATGGTTCCTTTAACTTTACGACGGTACATGGCCAATACGGCCAAAACGCGACGATTATCCACGATGGTTTCCCGAATGTCGTCCAGATAGCCCATACTATTGTAACTGGACAAAGCAGCGCCAAAACTCTGGTTGATTTTTCCGCGAACCAGGTTCATATTACGACGGATTTCGACCAGATCCGGAGAGGCATTGTCTTTGATCTCGCCGTATTTGTCGACTACCTCATCAATTTTCTGGATGATGAATTTGGTTAGTTCGACCTCCGAAGCCCGAAGGTTTAATTTCGGATAATAATCGTCGAATTTTCGGAAAAACTGAATCAGCGTATTGGAAGTGTCGGAAAGTGCGCTGATCTTTCGAAAACCGCTCAACTCCAGAAAACTGTCTTCAATAGCCAGGTATTTTATTTCGTTGTGAATCGCATCAAAATAGTGATTCGGGATAACATTATTATTGGTAAAAGAAGCAACATACTCCGATGTTTGCCATAAGGCATCCATGAGTGTTTCCTCGGTTTTGAAAGGGATAATCTCAAGCGCCTTCTGTTTTCCGGTTTCGGTATTACACAAGTCCGAAATGGTTTCCAGTATGGTTTTAAATTCTAAATCCTGTAGGGTTTTATCGGTAATTGAAATCATTTTTTTAAATTGAATTGCAAATTTACAAAGAAGTAGCGGTATCGCTAAAGCTAAAAGTTAGCTAAAAGTGTTATTTTTGGTAAAAAAATATAAAATGCAAGTAAATATACATCCTTCCTGGGAAAACGTACTATCCGCCGAATTTGAAAAACCGTATTTTGACAAATTGATTCATTTTGTAAAAGAGGAATATGCCCAAACCCGTTGTTACCCAAAAGGAAATCATATTTTTGCGGCATTCGATCGTTGTCCGTTTGATAATGTTAAAGTTGTAATCATTGGACAGGATCCGTATCATGGCGCCAATCAGGCCAATGGTTTGTGTTTTTCGGTAAACGACGGCATTCCTTTTCCACCGTCATTACTCAATATTTTTAAAGAAATTGAAACCGATTTGGGTATTCCGTTTCCAAAAAGCGGTAATCTCGAACGTTGGGCCGATCAGGGCGTATTGTTGTTAAACGCGACGTTAACCGTTCGGGAAAGTATGGCCGGTAGTCATCAAAACCAGGGCTGGGAGGCATTTACCGATGCCGTAATCCAAAAGGTTTCCGACGAAAAACAGGACGTAGTCTTTTTACTTTGGGGTGGTTTTGCCAAGAAAAAAGGTGCTAAAATCGATAGAAATCGTCATTTTGTATTGGAAACCGGACATCCGTCGCCACTAAGCGCCAATCGCGGACTATGGTTTGGAAACAAGCATTTCAGTAAAACGAATGCCTTTTTACAGCAAAAAGGGAAACCGGAAATCAGCTGGTAATTAGTAAAACGTTAATTCCCCTAAAATTTCTTCCGACATAAACGGACCACCGGGATATTTGGCGGTATAATCCAGATTGAGCCAGATCTGACCGCGTTCGTCGATATGGTAATTGATTTCTTTACCTCGGCTTTCGTCCTTAAACAACACTTCCTTGATCAGGTAGATTACATTTTCCAGGTCGGCTTTGGTTCCAATTAGCATTTCCGGATACAAATGGCCACCGGTATGGATAATTCGCGGTGTGCCGCCTATAGCCCGGATCAATGCCGCCATCAAAATTGCATGATCATCACAATCGCCTGAAAAGTGTTGTAACGACTCACTGGCCGAAGCGATATATTCCCGTCCTTTTGGATCGTTCACATAATTCCAACGCTTTTTAACTTCTGCGAAAACCGCAAAACACTGAATCGTTTGTCGGTATTCACGGAAGCCCTTTACGTCCTGAAAATGTAGCGTAGTGGCTTTTAAGGCAAAATTCCGAACCTTCGGGTTGGTATAATCCACTGCGTCGATAATCTTGGATTTATTGGGAAACGGAAGCAATTTGGCTATAATAATGTCCTGCGGATTAGCATCATCTGACATCGTATAAATCATCGCCCGATAATCTTCAAAAACCGAATTAAAACCGTATCCGCCAAATAAGGTTCCCCAGATCAATGCCAGTAAATACAGGAAAATACAAATGATGATCACGGTTTTAAGCATTCGTAATACTAATTGAATGATCACCAATATGACGATAAAAAGCAATACGCGATCGATATGTAAAAACCATTCCGGGTCGATAATATTCTGATGGACAATAATAAATATCGGAATAGTGATCAGTATATTCAGGAAAAAAATGACAACATTGTCCCAAGGCTTTGGCAAAGAAAGCTTTTCTTTTACTTTTTGGATCTTGGTTTTTTCGGGCAAAGTCATTTTTTAACGATGGCTTGTAAATACTTATTTTATGACGGATTCATAAGCGGTTTTGGTTTCGATTATTTTTAAATCGAATAATTGATTTTGAATTTTTTCAAAGGTTTTTTTATCCGGTTTTTTTTGCGACCAACGCGTTAGTTGTAGCCATTCCTGTATATCTTCCGTTTTTTGATTAAAACGATTCGCCAGTGTCCGGTCAATACTCGGAATTTCTTTAAACTCGCGGGTGGTGGTATTGATAATTTCCAGAATTTGATCAATCACATGTTTGTCGGTTGCCAATACGTCATTGCGAACGGCAATCACAAATGACGGCCATGGCGTAGGACAATCGCCCAAATGACGGAAGGTACCGTTATCTACTAATGGTTTGGTCATAAAACGTTCCCACATAAAATAATCGGCCGTTCCATTGGTAAGTGCTGTAACGGCACCATCGATGGTGTTTACGATTTCAAAAGGAATGTTTTGGGTATCCCAACCTTCGTTTTTAGCATTTACGATCGACATCAGTTGTGAACCCGATCCGATCCGACTGATCGCCGCTTTTTTACCATTTAGATCGCTCCGTTTTTGATAAGCCGATTGTGCACCCACATGAATGCCCCATAGCAAAGGCGATTGTACATAAATTTGAACAATACTGCTCGGATTGCCATTGGAGATATCTTTCAGGATGCCTTCGGTTAAAATAATAGCGATATCGGTTTCGTTATCGCGGAGCATCTGACACATTTTTCCGGTTCCTTCGGGTACATCGGTCCATTGTAAATCGATGTCCACCTCGTTAAATTCGCCGTTTTCAATGCATAAATGCCAGGGTAAATTAAAGTGCTCGGGTACTCCTGCAATTCGAATTGTTTTCATGTGAAAAAATTAATTGCTAAGATAGTAAGAGTAAATAAATTTTTGCGATAAGAAGGGGTTAAAAATAAACATTCCCCGTATAATAACTTAGAAATTACTATCGGGGAAGTTTTCGCAAATAAACAAAGAAAACAACACAAATGTTACCTTACCCTTAGTAGGTTACAAGGCAATTTTGTTTCATGGTGCCTGTTTCCAGGTATCTTGTATGGAAATTAAAAGCTTCTTCCAGTATATGTGGCGTATGACCGCCGCGTTCGCAGGCTCTATCGAAGTATCCCTGTAACTGTTCCCGGTATTCGGGATGGGCGCAATTTTCGATGATCACTTTAGCGCGTTCGCGTGGTGCCAGTCCGCGTAAATCGGCCAGACCTTGTTCGGTTACCAGAATGTCTACGTCGTGTTCGGTATGGTCGGTATGGGATACCATTGGCAACACATGGGAAATAGCATTTCCGTCTTTTGAAGCCGACTGTGTTACGAAAATACTCAGGTAGGCATTACGGGCAAAATCACCCGAGCCACCAATACCATTCATCATCTTCGTTCCGGAAATATGTGTCGAATTGACATTGCCGTAAATATCAAATTCGATAGCCGTATTGATTCCGATAATACCCAAGCGACGTATCACTTCTGCGGAATTACTGATATTCTGCGGACGAAGGACAATTTTGTCTTTATATTGATCGAAATTGTTTAACAGGTGTTGGTAACAGGATTCCGAAACGGTAATGGACGAAGCCGAAGCAAACGTCATTTTACCGGTATCCATTAGTTCGAAAGTACTGTCCTGTAATACTTCGGAATACATTACCAGATTTTCAAAATCACCTTTAGCCAACCCCGACAATACCGCATTGGCCACCTTACCGATACCGGCCTGTAATGGCATCAAAGATTTTGTTAAACGCCCGCTTTGTATCTCTTTTTCAAAAAAGGTCAGTAAATGGTTGGCAATGGCAGTGGTTTTGGTATCCGGAGCGGTGGTTTGGGCCGGACTATCCGGGATTTCGGTAAAAACGATTCCCGCCACTTTATCCGGGTCAATACGGATAACATCGGAGCCAATGCGATCGTCGGAAGCCGTAATGTTAATCACATCACGATTAGGGTAGTGGGTTGGTATAAAAATATCGTGTATTCCTTTAAATTCAAAAGGGATGGAAGTGTTGATTTCAATAATGATTTTGTCGGCCAAATGGGCAAAAGTAGCCGAATTTCCGACTGAAGTTGTTGGGATTATATGTCCATTGGTATCGATATAAGTAGCTTCTATAATCGCAAAATCCAATTGGGGAAGGTGTTTGTTTTCGAGTAATTCGGCCGTTTCGCTAAGATGCTGATCAATAAAAAGAATTTCTCCGTTGTTGATTTTTCCCCGCATTACCGGATCGACCTGAAAGGGCATTCGTTTGTAAAGCGCATTAGTTCTGGCCAGATCGGCATCGGTGGTATGACCAAGGGAAGCGCCGGTAATCAGGGTAATTCCGATGGCCTCATGTTCGGCACGCAACGCAAAGGCCGGTAAAACCGCTTTACTGTCGCCGGCTTTTGTGAATCCGCTGGAACCGACAACCATTTTATCTTTAAAAAAAGCGGCGGCCTGATGGGCAGAAATCACTTTGTCTTTGTATTTTTGAAATTGAATTCTTTCTGGGTTCATAAAATGATTTTTTGATAAAAAATTAAACCAAAAAATAAAGTTTTGTTAACAAATTATTTTACTTGTTTTTATTCTGATTGGTTTAGTTTACAATTTTAAAGAAATAATCCAGTAGCTAATTATCGTAATAAGCCAAAAAAATATTCATTTCAGACAGCATGGAAAAGGAAAATCTAAAGGTAGAGAAGTATTATACCAAGGATGTGGACACGGATAAAAACAGTATTTATTGCCATCACGACCTGATGGGTGAATTACTGATTCCGACGCATAAGCATGAAAAAGCACAGCTGTTGTATACCGAAGGCGGGTTGGTTTATGTGACTACCGAAACCAAAACCTACTTTTTACCGGCGCGTCATTTTATGTGGATTCCGGATACGATCAAACACAGTATTCATCCGAGTTCGGAAAATGTAATGATGCGAAACCTTTATTTTCCGATCGACAAAAACGAACATTCCTTTTATAATAATGAAGGGATTTATCCGGTTAACGATTTGTTATTACAAATGATGCTATTCACCAACCGTTGGAACGGCAATTTAAAAAAAGGAAGTCGCAACTATTTTATCGCCCGAGCTATTAAGGCCATCTTACCGGAGATTTGCGAAACCAATCTGCCATTAGCATTACCAACAGCCAAAGACAAACGGCTATTAAAAGTGATCGCGTATCTGGATGATCATCTTGATGAAACCATTTTCTTTTCCACATTGGCCGAAAAATTTGGATTTAGTGAACGTTCGTTATATCGTTTGTTTCAAAAAGATATGGGTATGTCGTTTATACAGTTTTTTACCATCCGGAGAATGCTGAAAGCGATCGAATTATTACTGGAAAAACGATTGCCGGTTAGTGAAGTCGCTGTTGCGGTAGGGTATAACAGTATACCGACTTTTAGTAATACGTTTTATAAATTGTTAGGACAGCGTCCGTCAGATTACCTGAACGGTGTGGAAATCCTAAAAAAAAATCAGCAGGTTTAACTGCCGATTTTGTTATTTTTAAATTCAAACCAAATGGTTTCGATTCCTTCATCCAGAAAAGATTCTGTATGCACGGGTTGTAATTTTTGTAATATCGTATTAGAACCGGTATTTCCTTTTTCGGCATTGGCATATACTTTTTCGAGTTTCATAACCGAAAAAGCGTATTCCAAACAAGCACTTGCTGCTTCAAAACCATAACCTTTCCGCCAATGTTCCTGAACCAATCGGTAGCCAAGGTCGTAAAAATTCTGATGACCATTAACCGTTTCTGTGTTGATCAATTTAAGGCCGGTCCAACCGATAAATTCATTCGAGTCCTTTAATACCATCGCCCAACGTCCAATACCATTCGTTTCGTATTGTTTTCGAATAAAGGAAATAGCATTTTGCGCTTCTTCTATGGTTGTAATAGGAGATTTTCCCAGGTATTCATGAACCTCCGGATTGGAATCTAATCGGAAAATACCAGCGGCATCATCAGGGTGTAATTCCCGGATGATCAGTCTGTCGGTTTCGATAATGGGTTTCATTTTCTGATTTCGATTAAGTGATGTTGCAAATGATGGATATAATCGGTCATTAAAAAGCCTAAATCCGACATAGTTCCGTCTGGTAAAAGCAATGGTAAAGCTAGTGTTTCTGCTGTCTGACATTGCATTACAAAAGCGATTTGTCGGTTTAAAGCAGACCATAATAACAGTAATTCAGTACTTTCACGATGCTGATACTGGTTGGCATTAACCTGTTCGTCCTGATCATACGGGTGAACCGCATATGGACTTTTAGCGTACTGAATTTCCGTAAAACGTTCCAGATTATAACGGGCCGAATCGATCAAATGTCCCAGTATCTCTTTTTTAGACCAAATAGTCGCAGCAGATTTTACTTCAAAACCGGATAAGTGTCCTTCGTGAAACTGACGTTCAAAAGCCGTGATTTCTGCGATAAGTTGTGAAGCTAGTGTGTGCATTTTATTCTGCCAGTTTATTTAAAGTGTAAAGAATCAGCGCATCGACCGCTTTATACGGATCTTCGCTAAAAGTACCATCGGCACGATTGGCAATGATCGCGTTAAGGGATAACGCTTCGTGACCTAATAAACGGGAAAGGCCATATATAGCACCGGTTTCCATTTCCAGATTGGTCATTCGCGTACCGTTATAGTTAAAACTGTCCATTTTGGCATTTAGTGCTTCGTCCTGAATCGGAAGGCGCAATACGCGTCCCTGTGGACCGTAAAAACCACCTGCCGTACCGGTAAATCCTTTGTGAATTTCGGGACTTTCGATTTTCTGAGCCAGTTTTTCACTGCCTTTGATTACATAAGGTTTCCCTTTGCGCATGTCCCAGTTGGTATGCGCTACAAAAGCGTCTTCAATAGCCGACTCGGAAATAGAATCGATGATATAGGAACGGAGCATATTGTCCAATCCTAAGCCATATTCGGACATTACAAAACTGTCCACCGGAATGTCGGATTGTAAAGAACCCGATGTTCCGATACGTACTATGTTTAAGGAAGTAAGTTCGGGTTTGATCATACGAGTGTTGAGGTCGATATTAACCAACGCATCCAGTTCGTTCATCACGATATCAATATTGTCAGGGCCAATTCCGGTAGACATAACCGTAAGGCGTTTACCTTTATAAGTACCGGTTTCGGTTTTAAACTCACGTTTTTGTGTCGAAAATTCAACGGTATCAAAGTGTTTGGTGATTTTGGAAACCCGGTTTTGATCACCTACAAAAATAATATCGGTAGCGATGTTTTCCGGTTTCAGATTTAAGTGGTATACACTACCGTCGGGATTCAGGATTAATTCGGATGATTTAATTGCTGTCATTATGTATGTATTTTATTAACCGCCTACGCGTTTTATTTTATAGCCTTCTTTTGTCAGGAAATCCATGATTTTATCACGGAAATTCCCCTGGATGATAATTTCGCCGTCTTTTGCGGAGCCACCCACGCCGCAAAGCGTTTTTAGTTGTTTGGCAAGCGTCTTCAGGTCGTCGTCATTACCGGCAAACCCTTTAATAATGGTCGCCACTTTTCCGCCCCGGTTCTTTTTATCGAGGTGCGCTTCCAGTTTTTGCTGACCGGGAGCAAGGGTTTCTTCCTGCTCGGATTCGGTATTTAATTCAAAATCTTTATTGGTGGAAAAAACAAATCCGCCTAAATCTTCCAAACTGCTTATTTTCTTTGCCATAGTGCTAAATCGTTTCGATGCATTGCTGCATTTCAAAAGGTTGTAAAAGATAAAAGACATCGAGTGTAAAACCCAATGTCTTTTATGATTTTATAAAAATAAGAATTATTTTTTAATTAAGCCCAAATCAACCAAACGTTCGTAAAGGAAATCACCGGCGGTAATATCGTCATAACGTTTTGGATTTTCGGCATCGATGCAGTTTTCCAGACAGTTAAGCGGCATTTCGCTTATCGGGTGCATAAAAAACGGAATCGAAAAACGGGAAGTCCCCCATAATTCACGTGGCGGATTAACCACCTGGTGAATGGTCGATTTTAGTTTATTGTTGGTATGACGGGAAAGCATGTCACCCACGTTGATCACTAATTCATCATCTTGGGCAATGGCATCGATCCAGTCACCGTTATGATTTTGAACCTGTAATCCTTTACCTTGCGCACCCATTAATAAGGTGATCAAATTAATATCACCGTGTGCAGCGGCACGAACGGCATTTTCCGGTTCCTGTGTGATAGGAGGATAGTGAATGGGACGTAGAATACTGTTTCCGTTTTTGATGTAGTTGTCAAAATAAAACTCATCCAGTCCAAGGTATAACGCTAACGCTCTTAAAACATATACGCCGGTTTTTTCCAACATCTGATAGGCTTCTTTACCTACCGTGTTAAATTTAGGAAGTTCGGCAACTTCCACATTTTTAGGATATTCGGCTTCCAGTTTCGGGTCGTTTTCGACATACTGACCAAAATGCCAGAACTCCTTTAAGTCGCCTTCTTTTTTTCCTTTGGCGTGTTCTTTTCCGAAAGAAACATAACCACGCTGTCCACCAATTCCAGGAATTTCGTATTTTTCTTTTACCTCAAGTGGTAACGTGAAAAAATTACGAACCTCACCATAAAGTTCATCAACTAATTTGTCATCTAAAAAATGACCTTTTAATGCTACGAAGCCGATGTCTTCGTAGGCTTTTCCGATTTCATTTACAAATTTTTGTTTACGTACCGGGTCGTCCGATAGGAAATCACGCAAGTCAACACTGGGAATGTTTTGCATCTTTAAAAATTTTGTTAATAACTTTTTGGTTGTGAAACCATTATAAAACAAAGGTAAATAATAATTTTTAGATAAAATTTATAAAGTTATCAACAATAGGAATGAGCGTAGTAATTACCCGGATGAATCCGATAATTTGGGAAAATATTTAGATAACAATTCCATTGGTGATGGTTATTTTTTTATACTTTTGGAAGCGTTTAATCAAAGCACAACATCATGAATTTTGATCGGAAAAATCTAAGTGACGAAAAACTATTAGATTTATATAAGAAATTAATCAAGCCAAGGCTGATCGAAGAAAAAATGCTGATCCTGATCCGTCAGGGGAAAGTTTCAAAATGGTTTTCCGGTATTGGACAGGAAGCCATCTCAGTAGGAATTACATCCGTTTTGGATAAAGACGAATATATTTTACCAATGCACCGCAACTTAGGGGTGTTTACAACCAGAGAAATCCCATTGTACCGTTTGTTCTCACAATGGCAGGGAAAAGGGGATGGTTTTACCAAAGGACGTGACCGTTCGTTCCACTTCGGAACACAGGAATATAAGATCATCGGAATGATTTCGCATCTTGGACCACAATTAGGCGTGGCCGATGGTATTGCTTTAGCGAATAAATTAAAGAAAAACGGAAAAGTTACTGCTGTTTTTACCGGTGAAGGTGCTACTTCCGAAGGTGATTTCCACGAAGCATTAAATATTGCCGCAGTTTGGGATTTACCGGTACTTTTTGTGATTGAAAACAACGGTTATGGCTTGTCGACTCCGACAAACGAACAATACCGATGTGAAAACCTGGCTGATAAAGGTATTGGTTACGGAATGGAAAGTCACATTATAGACGGAAACAATATATTGGAAGTTTATACAAAGATTGACGAATTGGTAGCTTCCATGCGTGAAAACCCGCGTCCGGTACTATTGGAATTCAAAACCTTCCGTATGCGAGGGCATGAAGAGGCCAGTGGAACCAAATATGTACCACAAGAATTAATGGATATGTGGGCAATTAAAGATCCGGTAGATAATTTCCGTAAATACCTTTCGGAAGCAGGAATACTAACTCCGGATATGGATGAGGCATACCGTGCCGAAATCAAAAAAGAAATTGATGAACATTGGGCGAAAGTTCAGGCGGAACCGGAAATAGAGGCGAACCTTGAAGAAGAATTGAACGATGTTTACAGACCGTATACACATGAAGCATTCGATCATAACGGAGAAGTAGAAAACATTCGTTTGGTAGATGCGATCTCACAAGGATTAAAACAATCGATGGAGCGTCATGAGAACCTGGTGATCATGGGACAGGATATCGCCGAATACGGTGGAGCCTTTAAAATAACAGATGGTTTTGTAGCACAATTTGGAAAAGAACGTGTTCGCAATACGCCAATTTGTGAAAGTGCAGTAGTTTCTGCGGGTATGGGATTGTCTATTAACGGCCATAAAGCCATTGTGGAAATGCAATTTGCAGATTTCGTTTCTACAGGATTTAATCCAATTGTGAACTATTTGGCAAAAGTACACTACAGATGGCAGGAAAATGCGGATGTAGTAGTGCGTATGCCTTGCGGTGGTGGAACTCAGGCAGGACCTTTCCACTCGCAAACGAACGAAGCCTGGTTTACTAAAACACCGGGATTAAAGGTGGTATATCCGGCTTTTCCATACGATGCCAAAGGGCTTTTAAATACAGCAATCAACGATCCGAATCCGGTAATTTATTTCGAGCACAAACAATTGTACCGAAGTATTTACCAGGATGTTCCTAAAGATTATTACACGATTCCATTTGGAAAAGCAGCCATGATTAAAGAAGGAGAAGATGTAACGGTAATTTCATTTGGAGCCGGTGTACACTGGGCTTTGGATACCTTGTCCAAACATTCAGAAATTAAAGCCGATTTAATCGATTTGCGTACGTTGCAACCATTGGATATGGAAACAATCTATGCATCGGTTAAAAAGACGGGTAAAGTGATTATACTACAGGAAGACACCCTTTTTGGGGGTGTTGCCAGCGATATATCATCGATGATCATGGAGAATTGTTTTGAATATCTCGACGGACCGGTTAAACGTGTAGGAAGTTTAGAGAGTGCTATTCCATTTGTAAAAGCATTGGAAGATCAATACCTGCCAAAACAACGATTTGAAAAAGATTTATTGGAATTATTGGCATACTAATATTCTAGTTTTCGATAGCTTAAAAGAAGCCGCATCCATTGATGTGGCTTTTTTAATGAAATTCTAATAAAAAAAACAATGTAAGTTGTTAATTAAATGTGTTTTTGTTTGTAATTTTATAATTAATAGTTACTTTTTTAAGTAAAAAAGTATAATAATCTAAAATTATAAATATGAAAAAAGCAATTTATTTTAGTTTGTTAATGGTCTTTTCATTAACTGTTTTTGCCCAGGAAGCCGCTGTAAAAAAAGCCTCTAAAAAAGCCGATACAGAAACGGCTAAAGCAAAAAAGAAAACAGATGAAGCTAAAACGGCTGTAAAAAAAGAGGCCAAAGCCGATACAAAGGTATTAAAGGAGAAAAAAGCAACCGCCGATGCTAAGATTAAAGAAGATACTAAAGCGGTAAAAGAAAAAGCAACCAAAGTTACTGCTGATGTGAAAGCTGATACTAAAAAAGCGAATACAACAGATGCGAAAAAAGTAACTGCGGTTAAAACAGCAAAAGTAGCGTCGGAAGATAAGGTGACAGGGACTTATAATGGGAAAAAAGTATATACCGGACCAAGGGGAGGTAAGTATTATATCAATGACAATGGAAATAAAACGTATATAAAATAATATAAATCAGGAATATATAAAAAGTCACAAGAAATTGTGGCTTTTTTAATACTTTTTTATGAAATCTTTAAGGTATTTTTTTTTAATTTAGTTAATAGATTTGAGTATTTAATTAAATGAAAAAAGAAGTTATGGATGCAATTTTTGAAATAGTTAGCAAAGAAGAGATAGAAACACTGAATTTTCCTGAAAAGGATGTTTTAGAGGAAGATGTATTGGCGATTAAAAGAAGAATAGAAGATCTGAATCGTGCTTTGGCACTGGGTAATCTGGAACATGGAAAAATCAAAATTTATTTTGAAGACAATGCCTCTAAAAAAGTAGTAGAGACCACTATATGGGGTGTTACGGATGAACGTATAATTTTAAAGCAAGGCGTAGTAATCCCGATACACCGGATTCATAAGACAATTTAAGACGTATAATAGTTAAAAAAGAAGTTTTAAACTTCTTTTTTTTATGGTAAAAAAATACAATTTATTAAATGACTATAAGATAATCTTTCTCATGCACAGACTATTGGAAACACCTTCATATTGTCCAAAATTAGGTATTAAATGATAGCCCGATTTTTCATATAGACGGACAGCTTCTAAATGTTCTTTTCCGGTTTCCAGAATACATTCTGAAAAAAACAATTCTGTAGCCCATCGTTCCAGTTCTTTTAATATTTCACCGGCAATTCCACGGCCACGGAAACTGGGATGGACATACATTCTTTTGATTTCAGTTATGTCGTCAGAATATTGTCTTAAAGCACCACAACCAACGGCTTTGTCCTCTTTGTATGCTAAAACAACGTGCTTAATTTTATCTATTTTATTAAATTGTTCAAAAAAAGAATGTTCATGTCCATCCTTAATTTTTAATTCTTGATTCAGTAAAGCAACAAGATCTTTAAAGTCCTTGTTGTTTGATGTTGTTCTTATTAAAATTGGCATAATTAAAAAATTATTTAGACAGATTTTAAAAAGAAATGGGGCTTGGTAAAGATACGAATGTTTACTAAAAAGGAATGAATTTTATTTGTTTACTTTACATTATTTGATTTAAAATATAAAAAAAGGTTACAAAAATAATGTTTTGTGATGTTTTTTGTTTTTGATAAGGTATGAATTGAGATTATATCCCTGAATTTTAACAATGATATAATAAAATTATAAAAACAGTCATTGTAGTTAGCGCTAACGTATTGACTGTGAAATTCCGAACTAAGTTTCATTTTTTAAAACCGAACAGTTTATTAGGCTTATAAATACGAACTGGAATTGAAGTTTGAAAACTGCTCGGTTTATAAAGTATTAAAATAGAAAAAAAGTTCTAAAAGTAGTTTGAAAAGACAGTCGGTTTAACCGACTGTCTTACAAACTTACATAATACACTTTCGTTTAGTCCTTAAAATAAAAAATACTGAAATAAATTAATTGAAATCAAGGACTTACCTGATGTTGAAAAAATACTACAAAACCAAAAACATCGTAACTAAACTGTAAGTGTATTACACAAACAAAGTAAGGGAATTGTAACAACTTTTGGCGTATTTCTACACACGCATAGATACTCAATTTTTTGTAATTGTAATTTTGAGTGTTTTTGAGTAATATTATGTCGGTTTTGCTATACAGGTAAAGTCAATTTCCATAATTATAAATATAAGAAGCAAACTAAAAACGTATCTTTAGGTCATAAAAAAGGAAAATGAAATACCTGTTTTTAATAATAGCTATTTTTTTTGAGGTGATAGCGGCCAGTGCTTTAAAATCGTCGGAACAATTTACCCGACTGTGACCCAGTTTAGTAGCCGTTTTGGGGTATGCAGTGGCCTTTTATTTTTTGTCATTAACACTTAAATCAATGCCAATAGGTATCGCTTATGCCATTTGGTCGGGTTTAGGTATAGTCTTGATCTCGGGGATTGGTTACTTGGTTTATAATCAGTCACTGGATTTTCCGGCTATAATCGGGATTTTTTTTATAATTATTGGAGTACTGATTATCAATCTGTACTCCAATAGTGTGTCTCATTAATATTATAAAACCAGTTCGGTAAAAAGTCGTTCAATAGTGCCATCCAGGTTACCACAAAAACCGGGATGAGGACGGGATGTTTGTATTACAGAACTCCTCACAGCGGTAAGCCATCGAAAACGGGAAGGAATATCAAGTTGAGCAATTGGGCCGCCATTTTTGTCACCCAGTGCAATTTTTTGAAACGATTCCAGATTTTGCTGTAACTGTTCAATATCCAGTTCGTCTGAAAGCATAAGCAGTTTCTGTTCGTTAATGTAAAAACGAACATTGATGTATTTGGCACTTTTAGAAAAAAGGATAATGCCGACATTCAAAAATTCTTCGCGCTCAACCTTAGGCAAAACGCGGATCACTGCATATTCATATAAGTGTTTGTCTTGCATTTTGAGCTTCTTTTATAAAAATTTCGGAATTGTTTTTTCGGATCAGTAAAAACTGTGTGTAAACTTCTTTCAGATCTTCCGGAGTATCACGATTATCATCCCATAATAACCATTCATCCGGGATTGTATTTACGATTTCCCGGATCTTTTCTTCTGTTAAAATTGCTTTAAACGCTTTATCAACCTGTTCCAGTTCTGTTGCTTTGGGTAATAGGACATGATCTTTGATCAATACAAAAGGGCTTTTAGCATGATTCTCCCAATTGTTCCAGGAATGATGGAAATAAAATGAAGCTCCGTGATCAATCAGCCACAACTCTTTATGCCAAATCAGCATATTGGTATTTCGGAAAGTCCGGTCTACATTGGTTATAAAGGCGTCCAGCCATACAATTTGCGAGGCTAATAATGGATCAACATCGGTAACAACGGGGTCAAATGTAATGGCGCCCGACAAAAAGTGTAACGCCAGATTTAATCCCTGACTCCCTTGTAAGAGATCCTGTATTTCTTCGTCTGCTTCGGTGCGGCCAAAAGCTGCATCAAGGTTAGCGAAAACGATTTCCGGAACCCGAAGCCCTAAAGCACGTGCGATTTCACCACCCAGAAGCTCTGCTATTAAGGCTTTACTGCCGTGACCGGCGCCTTTGAATTTTAGCACATATTTAAAATCATCGTCGGCCTCAGCAAGGGCAGGAAGCGAACCGCCTTCCCGCAAAGGGGTGATATAGCGGGTTACCTGAACCGTTCGTAAATGGAGCGTATCACTCATAAAACTTTGTTTTGTATACTGTCACAAATGTATTAAAAAGGAAAGGATTTTTCGAAGTAACCTTGGCGTAACAAGGTCTATACTATAAAGCGAGCAAAGAGGAGCTTTTTATAAGAAGGAGGCTGTCGTACTAAATAAAAAAACCTGACAGATTTGCGAAACCTGTCAGGTTTAATATATAGTAATCCGATTATAATTTTTTCAATTCGGCTAAAACCGTTTTTCCGACAGCTTCTGCTGAAGCCGGATTCTGACCGGTAACCAAACGTTGATCCGCTACGACCTGCGATTGCCAGTTGCCCGTTTTTTCAAACTTCGCACCACGTGCTTTTAATTGATCTTCTAACATAAAAGGTACCACTTTTTCCAATCCAACAGCAATTTCTTCTTCATTGGTAAAGCCATTTACTTTTTTACCGTCGATTAAATAGTTCCCGTTGCTCAGTTTGATGTTAAGCAAACCTGCCGGCCCGTGACAAACGGCACTGACAATTCCATTATTTTCATAGATTTTGGTTGCAATAGCAGCAATTTCTTTATTTTCGGGTAAATCCCACATCGCACCGTGGCCACCTGCATAATGAATGGCTATATAGTCTTTAGGATTAACTTCTGAAGGTTTCATCGTGTTTTCCACTTTTGCATGGTACACTTTGTCATCCCAGAATTTTTTATTGATAGGATCATTTAAATCAAATCCATCTACCGGAGCTTTGCCACCTTGAGGGCTTACAAAATCAATTTCGTATCCCGCATTGTGTAATACTTCCCACGGATGCGAGACTTCGCTAAGGAAATACCCCGTTGGTTGTCCGGTGTTGCCTTTTTGATCATGGCTGGTCACCACAAATAAGATTTTCTTTTTCATAATTCCTGTTTTTTTCGTTTGGGCCATTGTGCCAAGACTGCTAAATAGAAGCGTTAGGCTGGCTACGATCATTAAAAATTTTTTCATAATAATTTATAAAGTATGGAGTTGGTTTGCAATAAAAGTTAGTTCTTCGGGGCTTAATTCAAAATGCAGTGCCTGAGCATTTGAAATGGCCTGTTCGGCATTTCGCGCACCGGCAAGTACTGCGGTAATTCCCGGTTGCTGTACCGTCCAGCGTAATACCAATTGTGCTAGTGTGCTATTTTTTGCATCGGCAATAGGTTGAATGTTCTGTAAAAATTGTTGCACTTTTTTCAGATCATACTGACTGAAATATCCGTTACGATGATCGTCTTCTGTCAGTTTTCCACCTGTAAAGTATTTTCCGGTCAGTAAACCGCGTTCCATCGGGCTATATGCAATGATACCAATATTTTGATCAATACTGTAAGGTACCAAGTCCTTTTCAATAGTACGGTTTAGCATACTATAGGCCACCTGGTTGGAAGTTAAAGGTACGCTTTTTTGCGCTTCTTCCAGTTGGGAAACGCTATAATTGGAAACGCCTGCCGCTTTGATTTTTCCTTGTTGGATTAGTATTTCCATTGCTTCCATGGTTTCAGATATCGGAGTGGTACTGTCCGGCCAGTGCAATTGCAGTAAGTCGATATAATCGGTTCCCAAACGTTGCAGACTTTCTTCCACTTCTTTGATCACATTGGTTTTTGATGCATATTTATAAATGGATTGGCCGTCGGCCTCAAAGAAAAATTCTCCATTTCCGTGATTGCTTCCGTCCCAAACCAGGCCAAATTTTGTCAGTATCTGAATTTTACTGCGATCGCGACCTTTGATGGCTTCACCAATCATGGTTTCACTCAGACCAAAACCATAAAACGGAGCGGTGTCAATACTGGTCACACCATTATCAATCGAAGCCTGTATGGCTGCAATGGAGTCTTTTTTTTCATTTCCGCCCCACATCGTACCACCAATTGCAAAAGCACCCAGGGTGATAGGGGATACTTCGAGAGAAGAATTTCCTAATGTTCTCATATTGTATAATTGTTATTTAAGTGTATTTGTTGTTATTGGATAAAAAGGATAGTCGGTATAACCGGTAACACCGCCTCCAAAAAAGTAATCGCGTTTTGGTTCGTTAAGCGGTAAATTGTTTTCCAGTCGGTAGGGAAGATCCGGATTGGCTATAAATGGTCTGCCAAAACCAATCAGATCCGTCCAGCCTTCCTGTAAGGCTTCTTCGGCCCGGGTTTTGGTATATTTCCCGGAATAAATCAGGGTTCCGGAAAAATTGGCCCGGATACTGTCTTTAAACGAACGTTCCATCACCGGCGAGTCTTCCCAATCGGCTTCGGCTATATGAACATAGGCTACTTTCAAACGATCTAAAAGTTTGATGGCTTCGGTATACGTTTCCACGGGATTATCGTCAATGGTACCCTGAAGTGTTGTTAATGGCGCCAGTCGAACGCCAACTTTTTTATTACCGATTGCTTCCGAGATTGCCTGAACAAGCTCTTTTAGAAATCGCAGTCGGTTTTCAAGAGAACCGCCATAAGCATCGGTTCGGTTGTTGGCCTGTGAGTCGATAAATTGGTTGATCAGATAGCCATTGGCCGCATGGAGTTCGATACCGTCAAATCCTGCTGTGATCGCATTTTGAGCCGCTTTGGCATAATCGGATACAATCTCCCGAATTTCCGTTTGGGTAAGTGCTCTTGGTTTGGAGTGTTGTACCATTTCGCCAACGCCATGTTCCGACCCGCGATTTTCGAGATCGACAAACACTTTTACGCCATCGGCTACCAGTTCACTGGACGAAACCGGAGCGTCATTATTTTTTTGCAAAGCAGTATGGGACACCCGTCCAACATGCCATAACTGGGCGAAAATAATTCCGTTTTTGCGATGTACGGCATCGGTAGTCAGTTTCCATCCGGCAATCTGCTCTGGAGTATAAATTCCAGGTGTCCAGGCATATCCCTGTCCTTGTTGACTAATCTGAGTTCCTTCCGAAATGATAAGTCCGGCGGAACTTCGCTGTTCGTAATATTCGGCCATAAGCGGAGTGGCCACTTCGCCTTTGGCAGCACGGGAACGGGTCATTGGCGGCATCGCAATACGGTTTTGTAATTCGATGTTTCCGAGGGTATGTTTTTTAAATAGCATAATCGTGTTCTTTATAATTAAAATGTGGTAAAATAGTTGCGGCAATACGTTCGATTGCTTCTTTGACCGGTGTTTCCGATTTTCGAAGATGTAATGCCATATGATTCACACCGATTTCTTCGTAGGATTTGAGCAACGGTAATAAGCCATTGATTCCTACCGCTCCGCCAAAACGATGGGGACGAAATGGCGCATCGTCATCGGACAAAAGGTTGAGATGGAAAGCCGTGATATAAGGTTTCGAAGCCTGATTATTGTCGTAAAGCACATTCCGCCAGTCAATAACTTGAGCTGCGGTTTCGGCTACCGGACGCGGATAATTAAACCAACCTTGCATATTTTGGGCAATCCAGTCCATACTTTGTTGCGCACGTCCGGCAATAATCCATGGAATCGGATTTTCCGGTTTTGGAAATATCTGGATAATGTTATTCAGGTTTTCATAATACTGACTAAGTCCGCTTTGCGTTTTCCAGGCTTCTTCGATTATAGCATGGTTGTGACGGAAACGTTCGGCCCGGGTTTCAAAATCATATCCGAACAATGGAAACTCCACCGGACGATCGCCAAGGCCGACACCAAATAGAAACCGACTTCCGGATAAATTTTCGATAGATGCAACCGCTTTAGCCAGTTGTAACGGATCGTGTAGCGGTAAGACGATAGCAGCGGTTCCAAGGGTAATGGATTTGGTGATTCCGGCAATATAACCCAGATAAGCTATCGTGTCAAAAAGTTGGGCGCCATCACCAAAACCGGGATCGTACACCGGAACTTCGCGCATCCAAAGAGCGGAATAACCGAGTTGGTCCGCTAATTGAATGTATTCCGTGTGCCGACTGATATCCGGAATACCAAACGGACGTCCGGAAAGATTGCGTTTTTTCTCACCTTCCAGCGACCAGTCGTTATCGAGTGGAAATTCCAATCCGATGGTCATTTTTCCGGGAATATGGATGTTACAAATTGTTTCCATGATCAATTGTTTTTTTCGCGTTTATAACTGATAAGTGTCACCAAAAATCCTATAGCTACCAATACCGCACCAACCCAGGGTGTGGATTGAATACCTAATGACGATTCGACTACATGCCCACCGATAAAGGCACCGATAGCGATTCCGACATTAAAAGCCGCAATATTCAGTGCTGAAGCGACATCTTCGGTTCCCGGTAGGTATTTTTCGGCCATTTGTACCACATAAAGTTGTAAACCGGGAACATTCGAAAAGGCCAGAATGCCCATTGCAAACAAGGTGATTACGGCAGCTACCTGATTAAAGACGGTAAAAGATAAAATCAGTAATACCAAGGCTTGTAGTACAAACATGATCATCAGTGCTTTAATCGGTTTTTGATTGGCTACTTTTCCGCCGATCACATTTCCTAAGGCAATGGCAATTCCATAGATCAATAGTAATAAGCTGGTTGCATCGGCCGAAAAACCGGAAATGTTTTCCAATAGCGGTGCCATATAGGTAAAGCTTACAAAAGTGCCACCATAGCCCAAAGCGGTAATCGCTAACACCAATAGTATCGATGGGTTTTTAAGCACCTTTAACTGATCTTTTAATTGTAAGGGTTTGCTTTTCTGTAGGCTATCCGGAATTAAAAGACTACTGGCGATAAGCCCAATGATTCCTAAGGCCGCCACTCCAATAAAGGTAGCACGCCATCCGAAATGTTGTCCGATATACGTTCCTAAGGGTACGCCGGTAACGATGGCTACGGTTAATCCGGCAAACATAATCGCGATCGCACTGGCGCGTTTGTCTTCGGGAACCAGGCTGGCGGCTATAGTCGCTCCAATCGAAAAGAAAACACCATGTGCAAATCCGGTTAGGATTCTAGCGAGGACTAATGTGATAAAAGAAGGCGCAATGGAAGCCAGTCCGTTACCAATAATAAAAAGTACCATAACGCCTAACAATAATTTTTTCCGATCGATACGACTGGTTAAAGCTGTTAATATAGGCGCTCCCACGGCTACGCCCAAAGCATAAAGGCTTACGAGTAAACCGGCGGAGGCAATAGACGTTTTTAAATCGTTGGCAACAGTGGGTAGCAGACCGACGATTACAAATTCGGTAGTACCAATACCAAAGGCACTGATGGTTAAGGCCCATAATGCAGCCGGAAGTTTTTTAGATTTAGATGGTGCTGCGATAGCAGCCGTATTGTTTTGAATTGTTTTCATAAGTTTGGGTTACCGCAAACGGGTAACAGGTGATTTATTACTATTATGTTTGATCCTATACATCCGGTTTTAAACCGGGCATAAAACGATCGGAACTAATAATAATTAGTACACAGTAACTTGTAAAAACATCGGGTAAAACAACTTTGAACGGTCATATTTGTAGTGTCATAAGGAACAGTACAAATGTCCGAATAGGAGAAACGCTAGGCGAGGAGTTAGGTCACCGTTTTTTTGTGAGGTAGATCACACCGTTTAGCTTTTGAGTCGGCTAAGGGTTTCGCGGGTTACGCCAAGATAGGATGCCAGTAGTTTTTTAGGAACGCGCTGAATCAATCGGGGTAATTTTTTGATCAGGTTATTATACCGTTCCTCTGCGGTTTCCGTCAGTAATGACATAATACGTTGTTGCAACGCGATATAACCATAATTGGCTTTGATTCTGAAAAAATTCGCCATCGCCGGAATCTCATGACAGATTTTTTCCCGGTCTTCCAGTTTCAGACAGAAAAATTCCGAATCTTCAATACAATCCATGTACATACAGGCGGGAACCTGATTTTGAAACGCGTGAAAATCGCTGGTCCAGTATTCTTCCATGGCGAACTGCAAGATATGTTCTTTTCCGTCGCAATCGATCGCATAGGTTTTTACCAGGCCTTTAATGATCCAGAATTCGCAGGGAACCATTTCGCCTTTTTGAACCAGAAACTGGTGTTTGCGCAGTTTTCGAAATGTAAAATGTTGGGCTACATAATCCCATTCGCTATCCGAAAGCGGACAAATGGAAGCGATATGCTGGCGTAAAAGGTCGTATTGGGTCATACTAAGGTAATTGTACTACAAAAATAATAGATTTCTGCAGACGATAAACAGCTTTAAAACAAAACACCCCGGAATTTTCCGAGGTGTTTTTTCCCAAATTTTAATATAGAACGTTATTCGTCTTGTTCTACTTCTTCTATTTGTTGATGGAAAGGGCAGCCCCTTGCCATTTTTTTCTCTTTTTGAACCTCTACAGGTGTCGAAACCGGTCGGCGACGGTGCTGATCCTGAATAGTAGGGAACACCGAAGTAAAGAAGTTTGTCCAACCTCCGGTACGCACGCGAAGCAGGTCGTATTGTTCCGGCGATCCTACTGCATCGGCAAAGGTATCCGGATTAGCAACGGTAATGGTCAAAATGTTTGACGATTGTCCGTTGGCAAATTGTTGCATCACCTGAATCAGTTTTTGGGCCGGGAAGTCTTCGTCGATATTATAATCGGTAGGTGCACCATCGCACATCAACTCGGCACCGATACCTTCAAAACCGGCAAGGGATTCTTCGAACCCGGCATATTGATGTTCGATTGGTAAATCGGCAGGACTCGGCATCGCACTCATATCAGAGGCAACGGTAGTTCCCAAACGACGACCATCGGCACTAGCTCCGTTCCAGGCACCCATTTCCACGTGGTTTTCAAAAGTTCCGACACCCGGCTGAATTTGAAGTCCGAAAGGAAACTCTTCCGTTCCATATTGGGTTGCCATATTTTTCATGGTTTCATACAATTGCGGCCATGGTTCGGTAAAAGTTGCGATCGATCGACGGGCAATACCCTCTACAATCGTATTACCAAAGGCATCAATATCGGCATCCCCTCGTCCGTAGCGCGGTTGTGCCAGAGCGATTTCTCTCAGACGTTTGAATCGATCGGAGCGCGAAGCAATACGGGATTCTCCGGCCAGGTCACTAATGAAAGGCTCCGTCATCTTATGTCCCCAGTCACAGCACAAACATTCCAGTAATTCCGGCAATGTGGTTACGGCATTTTTATTATCAAAAACCATTGTTTTGATTGCATACAGCGAATTAATCGTCGCACTTAACGAGATGTAACAAGGTCCGTAAATGTTGTATTTGGTTCCGCCGCTATAAAAATCAAGTCCTCTGGCAAGACAGTCATCCATCAAGACGTTAAGAATAGGAGACGGACAGAATTTGGTATTCGCGCCATATCCCATTAGTTGCCCGTTAAAAGCCTTACGGTTGAGCCATTCGAAATGCTGGAAATAAATTTGTTTCAGCTCGTCGAACGATTTGATTTGATCTGCCGGTTTGGAATTTAACGACACCACCTGACCAAATAAATAGGATTCTCCGGCCGATGAATACGTACGTCCTTGATTTAAGGCACATTCCAACGGTTGTAAAGTAGAAAATCCGCCCAGTGAGAACCAGTTTTCACCCGGGAATTGCGGTTCGTAGCAACCATCGCAGGCATAATTCTGAGCCGATGCCACGGTTACATTCGAGTTCCATTTTTTGGTTTCGCTTCCCAGTTTTCCACCAACGCCATCACCGCTGTGATAAAGTCCTTTAATTATTTTTTCGTCATTTAAAAGAATCGGATGCGCCCCACCGGAAAGCAGCGCATGAGCAGCATCTTCCAGGATTTCCCTCGGCATATCTTTACGGGTTCGCAACGATAAACAAGGCGCATTAAGCGGTAATCGTCCGGAAGCATGTATAAACAAACGCGTCATATGGTTATAAGCCGGTTCAGTTTCTTCAAAAACAGGATTACCATTGACTTTGGTACCACCAACGGTAATTTGCTGGATCCATTGTCCCAATGAAGCACCTTGCGGATACGGCCCGGAAGCACCTCCCATAGCCAGATTTCCAAACGGCTGATGGTCTTCCATAAAAATACGGTTTTGCTGTATCTTCTCGTCCAATTTGATATAGAAAGCATCGATAACTTCTTGTGCTTCGGCTTTTTCGGCCTCATTGCTACTGTCGTAGTAAGGCTGTAAAAGCTGATCCATACGTCCAATTGCGGTTGGTTCGCCGTTGAGGTGTAAACAAGTGTGTAGTGTAAAGATAAATTGCACCGCTTCAATCAGCGAGTCTGGTTTTTCGGTCGCCAATTTGGTCATACGATAGGCAATCGATTCCAGATTTTCCTTTTCCCAGGCTTGTCCGGGGCTCATTTTTGCGGCCGTTTGTCGCGCCAGTTCGGCATAATTTAAACAGTATTCAGAAATTCCTTGTAAAGACAGATAAGCCGATTGGTATAATTCTTTTTTAGTTGTATCGGTTGCCTTTTTTTCGTAGTCGGCTATTTCCTCCATCATGGTTTTTAAACCTTTTTGCAGGGCTTTTTCATAATTCGGAATAACGTGTCCCACACCGGAAGCTTCACTCAGATTGGCCAGGAAGCCATCCAGACGTTCGGAATCCGATAGATAGCGCATCACATAGCGGCCTTCTCCTAGCGATAAGTTTGGCATGGCGCCCACGATAATTTCTTCGGGAGCGATACGGAAGGTATCCGAACCGTATACAATTTCGCCTTCTCTTTCACGGAACGAAGAATAAGGAACCAGCGTACCATCTTTAAGTCGGATTTTACGTCCTCTAAAACCGTAGTCGGCCGAACTGAACAATTGCAGACTTAAACGGATCGCCCAACCTTTACGAATCATAATGGATTCGTTCATAATATCGGCCGGTTTATCGCTTCCGTTGTAACGATTGATATAAAAACGAATATCCTCTTTAATTTCTTCCTGTTTCCGGTTAAAGTACCAGTTGTCCTGCCAAAGGGAGAAAATGTTCTCTAAAAGGCTTAAAATGCGATTTGTCGGTATTGAAAAGTAACGATCTTCCGGCAGCCCGATTCGGGTCGACATCGTAAACAGGAAATTCTGATGGTTGTAATACATCAATCCGTTTTTAGAAGCGTTTTGGTAATGACGATCCAGACGCGTCCAGTCGACACCCGGGAAACGCGACCAGTCTTTTTCTGTAGCAAAAGAGAAGTCATTTCGGTATTTTTTAGCGACATTATCATCATCTAATCCCAGATCCTGGATACTTGGAATATAGAAAACACCACCCAGATCCGATCGCAGGTGATTAAACAAACGATCGTTCATAAAACCACTGTCCGGTCCGATCTGGTTACTCATAATATTTTCCAGAATTCCGACTTCTTTACTAAACCCGGCGAAATAGATTCCTTCCTCGTCCGATAACGTGATTGATTTTGGCGTACGGAACCCGGAATGACCGTGTTGCTGATTTTTAGCCCTTCCAAACGGAAGTCCAAGACGCAATACCGGTGTGGTATTTCCATTAGCATCCTGAATTCTGGCCGATTTGATATGCGAACGCGAATCGCGGTCGGGAATAATGGTATCGTTGGTTTTACGGCCAATAAGATCCTCAATCTGATCTTCTGTCATCATATTGATCTGATTCCAGTTGATCAGGAAGCGTTGTGCCAATACAAAAGACCCTCCAAAATGCGCCATATCGTCGCAACCGATTAACGTATGCTTTGCGATAGAAATCGGATCGGAAGGATTGTTAAGGTTTTCGGAGAAACGACAGCCGAGTACTTTACCGCGATGACCGTCTGCTTCGTTCGATTTGGAAGCGGCTGCCTGCGAATAATGTTCTGTTGTTATACTGTCTAAAGCCTTTGTTAATAAGGAATTAACAATTTCACAGGCTTCTTTGCTGTCGCTCTTAATGTGAAACCAAAGATCGCCATGAGAATCAAGAAAAGCACCGTTTGAGGCCCGGAATACTTTCGATGTATAAGGGTTCGTATCTTCCGGGAACTGTAACGTCATTCCTTTAGGATACGGTATACCTTCTTCGTCACAGATTTTCGCCCAGTTTTCAAATGAAACCCCCAGAATAACAGAGGTATTGCGATCTTTCAGGTCTTTGTGGGTGTTGATTTCCGATCGGATATTTGCCATTACTTCGGCGAACTTTTTTTTATAGTCCACCAGTTGTTTACCGTCTGGTTGTTTGTTCGCTTGCCAATTTTTTCGGTTTTGGAACCAGAAAGTTGTAAAAATGGCAAAGGGCGACGGGTATACTAATCCTCTTTGACAGTGTTTCCACACTTCGGTAAACCGATCTTCAAAGTTAAGAGAGCTCTCGTTGTTAGACGAGATGTCGGACTTGAGTGTTTTTTCCATGTGAGTTGTTTGTTGGTTACGGTTTAAAAATGTTTGTTGCGATTGTTTTTGTTTCCTTTACAGGTATAAAGAGCTGCCTTCTATAACAATTTGGTTGTTATGAAGTTACAATTGAAAAAAACAGAAGATTTATAGTGGGAAATCGATCTGTATCAAAAATAGTGAAAGAAAAACAACAGCTTATACGTACAAACACCTGTTTTTTTAGGAGAGGAAAGAGGAAAGAGGAAAGAGGAAAGAGGAAAGAGGAAAGAGGAAAGAGGAAAGAGGAAAGAGGAAAGAGGAAAGAGGAAAGAGGAAAGAGGAAAGAGGAAAGAGGAAAGAGGAAAGAATTACGATAAGGGACGTAAACGTTCGTTAAGTTCGCGGCGGAAGGTAATCCCCAATGGAATTTTCTCTTCGTTGATCACAATGTGTTCCTTTTCATGAACGTCAATTTTGTGAATCGCAATGATATAGGATTTGTGTACCCGCATAAACTTTTCCGACGGTAATTCCTGTACCAATTGGTTGGTCGTCATGGCGGTTACAAAGGTTTTGGTTTTGGTAAAAATCTTAACGTAATTCCCGTAACTCTGGACATATAGAATATCGTCCAGTCGGATATCGATGTTTTTGCCATTTACTTTTACGTTGAGGGAAACCGGAATAGCCGTTTCTTTTTCGATAAATTGTACCGAAAGATAGCGTTCGATCGACTTTAGAAAACGCGGAAAGTAGATTGGCTTTAATAAATAGTCGATCACACCATATTCGTAACTTTCGAGAGCAAATTCCGAATAAGCGGTTGTTAATATGGTTTTTGGCGGATTCTTCAGGGTTTGCAATAATTCCAATCCACTGATTTCCGGCATATCGATATCCAAAAACATCAGATCCACCGTGTTCTCCCGTAAATAATGCAAGGCTTCAATACCGTTATAGCATTGTGCAGCGAGTTCCAATTGCGGATTTTGACGGATATAGTTTGTCAGAACATAATGTGCAGCCGGTTCATCATCGACGATAAGGCATTTTTTAGGAGTGATCATCATAATAAATCCATTTCGAGTAACACACGGTATTGTTTGGCTTCCTGTTGTATTTCCAGATTGTGTTTTTTCGGATAGAGTATATGCAGGCGTTTCGTGGTATTGCTCAATCCGATTTTGGTGGAAACGATTTTCCGTTTTTTATCCGGAATCGAATTTAACGTTTCGAGACGTAATTTACCATTATTTACCGAAAGATTGATCTTTACAAAGCAATTTTCGATCGCACAGGTACCGTGTTTAAAGGTGTTTTCCACAAAAGGAATCAGTAACATTGGCGCGATCATATAGTTGGAATCGGCATCGGTTTTATAATCAAACTCAATTTCACAGCGATAACCCACGCGCTCTTTTTCAAGTTCGATATAACTGGAAATAAAGTCGATCTCATCTTCGAGAGAAACATATTCTTTTTGTGAATTTTCAACCTGGTACCGCAATAGCTGGGAAACCCGCATGATCATATCGGAAGTCCGTTCCGGATATTGCAGACTAATGCCGTAGAGCGTATTAAACGTATTAAACAGGAAATGCGGATTTAATTGTCCTTTTAGCGCATTTAACTGGATCTGATTGTAGAGTAATTCCTTGTTTGTTTTTTTCTTCTGATCGCGGTAATGTTCGATTAACTGAATGCTTCCCAAGATGCAAATTAAGGTACCGACCAACGTTCCCAATTGGAAGTGATAGGTCTTTTGCATGGAGGTTTTATAAAGGAAACAGTTTTTATAAATAACTTCAATTGATACTTCATGTAATATTACCGAAAATAGTATTATTAAGATAATTGAAAATAAAATATAGGTTAGTGGTTGGTGTTTTTTAAGTAGAATCGGCAGTAGAAAAAAGCGGTTGATCTGGGCGTGACCGTATAGGAGTAAAAAATATACGATACCCATCCAAAAGCCTTTCCAGCTTAAAATTAAAATCCAGTCATTTAAAGTGAAAAGAACAAACGAAAAGACAAGAATTGCGAATTCCTGTAGCCATTTGTTCTCTAATATCTTCCTCATATTCATTTCAGATTATAGCATACAAAATACGTATAAAAAAACGAATAAACAGGGAAGTTAAATGATCAATTGAATTGGTCATTTTTTATAGCGAATTAATCATTTTTCATAGGCGCTGCTGCGGAATGTGTCGTAGCTTCGCGTTGTTAAAAAAACCTTACCACAATAATGATAGTACGAAAATTGCCATTGCTGTCGCTTTTAATGTGTTTTTCAGGAGCGTTCTCCCAGTCGCTCACCCTGAAAGATGCCATTGATCAAGGGATGGCTAACTACGGCACACTTAAAGCCAAAGAAAAGTATGCTTTGGCGGGACAGGAAACCGTCAAACAAAACAAAAGGGATTATTTGCCCAACCTTACACTGGCCGCGCAACAGGACTACGGAACCGTAAACGGACAAAATGGTCCGCTGTATGGTTTTGGAGGTCTGGGAGTCGCTTCGTCGGGATTACCCTTGCCGGAACAAAACTGGAACGCTGCTTTCGGCGCCTTGTATCTGGTGAACATGAACTGGGATTTTTATAGTTTCGGGCGTATCCGCCAAAAAATAGCCTTGTCAAAGGCAGATGCCAATCGTTTGCAAAAAGATTCCGAACAGGAACAATTCCAGCATAAAATCCGGATTTCTGCGGCCTATCTAAACCTCTTGGCGAGTCAGCGATTGGAGATTTCACAAAAGAAAAATCTGGAACGGGCAGAGGTGTTTTTAAAACTGGCTGCCGCGCGGGTTAAAAACGGATTGCTGCCGGGCGTCGATTCTACATTAGCTTCTGCGGAAGTATCGCGCGCGCGTATCGCACTGAACCAGGTAAAAGATCAGGTAAAGGAACAGAATAACAAACTGATTACTTTAATGGGTATAGAAATTTCTGATATTAAAGTAGATACTACTTTGGTAATCAAGTCGCCAAATGTAATTGGTAAAAGTGAAACTTTAGGTATTGAATCTAATCCGGTGTTACAATTTTATAAGAGTCGGATGGAATATGGCGCCCAACAATTGCGTTTATTTCGGAAAGAATATTACCCGACATTCAGCTTGTTCGGCGTCTACCAGACCCGTGCTTCGGGATTCAATTCGGACTATGCAGTTGATCAATCTTCGTTTACCCATAACTATTGGGATGGCGTAGATCCGACCCGTCAGAATTACCTTTTTGGTGTGGGTGTAAGCTGGAACCTGACGACCTTGGCACGTACCGCTAAAAAAGTCAGCGCGCAGAAATTTACTTCCGAAGCCTTGGAAGACGAATATAAAGTAATGGAACAGCAGTTTAAAGCACAGTCCGATGCGGCCGATGTGAAGATACAATTGGCCTATGAAAGCGATAAAGAAGCGCCAAAACAAGTGAAAGCGGCGTCTCAGGCGTATTTGCAGAAAATAACACTCTACAAAAACGGACTGACGAATCTGGTGGATGTTACCCAAACCCTATATACGCTAAACCGAGCCGAAACCGACCGTGATATTGTCCATGTAAACCTATGGCAATCATTGCTGTTAAAAGCAGCAGCAACCGGCGATTTCAACTTATTTATTAATGAATTATAACCCATAAAAGATGAATTTAATACGTTTTGCACTTCGTAAACCGATTTCGATTATCGTTTTGGTAATGGGATTGATCATCTTTGGAATCGGTGCTGTTAAAAGCATCAAGGTCGATATTCTTCCAAAAATGAACCTGCCGGTGATTTACCTGGCGCACCCGTTCGGAGGATATACGCCCAACCAGATGGAATCCTATTTTGCCAAAAACTATGTCAACATCATGTTGTTTGCGAATGGCGTTAAATCGATAGAAACAAAGAACATACAAGGGCTTACCTTAATGAAAATTTCGTATTATGAAGATACGAATATGGCACAGGCTGCCGCTGAATTAAGTGCGCTTTCCAACCGGATTCAGGCGGCTTTCCCACCGGGATCGCAACCGCCGTTTATCATCCGTTTTGATGCTTCGTCCTTACCGGTCGGGCAATTGGTATTGAGTAGTGCGACCCGTTCGAATAACGAGTTGCAGGATTTGGCCAACGTTTACGTACGGGCTTCGTTTACGTCGATTCCCGGATTATTGTCGCCGCCGCCGTTTGGAGGTAGTCCGAGAACCGTGGAAGTTAACGTCGATCCGGATTTATTACGTTCGCATAACCTGACACCTGATCAGATTGTAGAAGCGATCCGACTAAATAACCAGACGGCACCATCCGGAAACGTTCGTGTGGGCGATAAAAACTATATCACGCCGACGAATAATACGATTAAAGAAATTAAAGATTTCGAAAAGATTCCATTGTTTAAAGGCGGCGTACAAAACCTGTATCTGGGCGATGTAGCGACAGTAAAAGACGGAGCCGATATTACGGCCGGTTATGCTTTGGTTAATGGAAAACGTTCGGTATATGTGAGTATTGCCAAGGCCGGAGATGCTTCGACCTGGGATGTGGTACAAAAGTTAAAAGCCGAGTTGCCTAAAATCCAGAGTACGCTACCGGAAGATGTAAAGTTATCGTACGAATTTGACCAGTCGGTATATGTGATCAACTCTGTTAAAAGTTTGATCACCGAAGGAATTATCGGAGCGGTATTAACCGGATTGATGGTATTGTTATTCTTGGGCGACCGTCGGGCGGCGTTAATTGTAATCCTTACGATTCCGATTTCGATTATTTCCGGGGTTTTATTCCTGAAATTATTCGGACAAACGATCAACCTGATGTCGTTGAGCGGATTAGCATTGGCTATCGGTATTTTGGTTGATGAGAGTACGGTTACGATCGAAAACATCCACCAGCATCTCGATATGGGCAAACCCAAGGCACTCGCGATATGGGATGCCTGTAAGGAAATTGCACTACCGAAATTATTGATCTTATTGTGTATTCTGGCAGTATTTGCGCCAGCCTTTACGATGAAAGGAATTCCGGGATCGTTATTTCTTCCGTTGGCATTATCGATTGGATTTTCGATGATCATATCGTTCCTGTTATCGCAGACATTTGTGCCGATCATGGCCAACTGGTTAATGAAAGACCATGCGAAAGTACCGCATTCGGCTGAAATCAGTGATGACGAAGCAGTTTTTCTGGCTTCAGGCTTAACGCCGGAATCGGAAAGAGATACGATGGATCAGAAAAAGATACTGGTGGAACGAAAAGATTTTAACGGTGATGGAAAAATCAGTCCGTTTGAACGTTTCCGCAATCGTTTTATGAGGTTGATCAACCGATTGTTTGTATATAAAAAACCAATCACGATCCTATATCTGGTTGGCGTAACGGCATTGGCTGTTTTATTGCTAAATGTAATCGGACAGGATGTATTCCCGAAAGTAAACTCCAGTCAGTTCCAGATGCGATTAAAAGCACCGGACGGAACGCGTTTGGAACGAACCGAAGAAAAAGCCAAAGTGGCCTTAGCCGAACTGGAAAAACTGGTTGGAAAAGAGCACGTTTCGATTTCATCGGTTTATGTCGGGCAACACCCGTCGTTGTTCTCGGTATCGCCCATCTATCTTTTTATGGCTGGTCCGCACGAAGCGGTATTTCAGGTGGCTTTAAAAGAATACCATCGCGATATGGATGATTTTAAAGACGAATTCCGTCAGCGTTTGAAAAAAGTATTACCGGATGTTAGCGTTTCGTTCGAACCGATCGAATTGACCGATAAAGTATTGAGTCAGGGATCGCCAACACCAATTGAAGTGCGTATTGCCGGTAAAAACAAAAAGAAAAACGAAGAATACGCCAATAAGCTAATGGCAGAGTTGCGTCAGAAGCCGTATTTTAGAGATATTCAACTGGCACAACCAATCAAATATCCGGCATTGGATATTAATATCGACCGGGTTCGTGCCGCGCAATTGGGTGTGGATATGGGTGAAATTTCCCGATCACTGATTGCTTCGACTTCCTCGTCCCGTTATACGGAAAAGAATACCTGGATCGATGAAAAGGCTGGATTGTCATATAACGTACAGGTTCAGGTTCCTTTGGATAAAATGACCGATATCAAGCAAATAGGAGAGATTCCGTTGCTAAAAAATACAGCCCGTCCGGTGTTGAGCGATGTGGCTACGATTACACCGTCGTATACCTATGGTGAAAATGATAACCTGGGTGCGATGCCGTATATTTCGATCACTGCAAATATTGATCATACAGATTTGGGATCGGCTTCGAAAGATGTACAACAAGCGATAACGTCGTTGGGTGAATTACCACGAGGTTTGTTTATCGAACAGATCGGTTTGGGGAAAGTGTTAAGTGAAACGATGGGTAGTTTGGAATCGGGCTTATTGGTAGCGGTAATTGTGATCTTCCTGATGTTATCGGCCAATTTCCAGTCGTTCCGTATTTCACTGGTTATTTTAACAGCCGTTCCGGCGGTAGTTTTAGGATCGTTGTTGCTATTACTGGCAACCGGATCGACCTTAAACCTGCAATCGTATATGGGAATCATTATGTCGGTAGGGGTTTCGATTGCCAACGCCGTATTATTGATCACCAATGCGGAACAATTGCGGAAACACAATAACGATGCGTTGGTTTCGGCACGGGAAGCAGCTTCGTTGCGATTGCGTCCTATTATTATGACCAGTATCGCGATGATAGCCGGTATGCTACCAATGGCAATCGGACATGGCGAAAGTGGCGAACAGGTTTCCCCATTGGGACGAGCAGTAATTGGAGGACTTTTATTTTCTACTTTTACAGTATTGGTAGTCCTACCGGTTATTTTTGCCTGGGTAATGGGTAAAACCGGAACACAATCGGTATCTCTGGATCCGGAAGATAAAGAAAGTAAACATTATATAGCGGCATTAGAACAAACAGATGAGAAATAAAGTAATACAAGCAATTGCATTTTTAGGATCGGCAGCCTTAGTGGTAGGTTGCCAGACCAAAGCAAAGGAAAGTGAGAACCCGGTAACGGAAGCTGCGGCACCGGTATTGGAGACTTTTGTACCGAAAAAAGAAATATTGTCAACCGAATTGCGTATGCCGGCCGAAATCACCGGTTTCCAACAGGTCGATATTTATGCGAAAGTGAGCAGTTATGTAAAAGAGTTAAAAGCCGATATCGGAACGGAGGTTAAAAAAGGTCAGTTGTTACTGGTACTGGAAGCGCCGGAATTGAGCGCACAGTTAGCCGCAGCACAGTCCCGTTTAAAATCACAGGAAGCGGTGTATACGGCGAGTAAAAGTACTTACAACCGTCTTTTTGAAACCAGTAAGGTAGAAGGAACGGTTTCCCGTAACGATCTGGAAGTAGCCGAAGCGCGTAAAAATTCCGATTTTGCACAATATCAGGCGGCAAAAGCGTCGTATAGTGAAATTCAGACCTTATTGGGGTATTTACAAATCCGCGCTCCGTTCGACGGTGTTGTGGCTACGCGTAACGTGAATCACGGCGCTTATGTCGGACCGGCCGGAAAAGGTTCGGAACAACCGTTGATGACCATTCAGCAACAAAATAAGCTACGTCTTTCGGTATATGTTCCGGAGCAATATTCCGGTTATCTGAAAAACGGAGCAGCCTTAAAATTTACGGTAAAATCGTTACCGGGACAGGATTTTTCAGCTACCATTGCTCGTATGTCGGGTGCATTGGATAGCCGACTTCGTTCGGAACGGGTTGAAATGGATGTGATAAATACCGGAAACAAATTGTTACCAGGTATGGTTGCCGAAGTACAATTACCATTAACCGCAAAAGACAGTACCTATGTCGTACCGAAATCGGCAGTGGTTACTTCGAGTGAAGGAACGTTTGTGGTATCGGTAAAAGACCATAAAACAAGCCGATTACCGGTTCAGAAAGGACGCATCCTGGAAGATAAAATCGAGGTTTTCGGGGCGATCATACCGGATATTCTTTTGATCAAACAAGCTACTGAAGAAATTCAGGACGGAACACCGGTAAAATAAGCGATACTCAAAATATAGGAATGCAGCTAAACCTGTCAGGTCTTTAAAACCTGACAGGTTTTTTTATGTTTTATGATTAAATTTGAAAGAGAAAAGAGAAAAGAGAAAAGAGAAAAGAGAAAAGAGAAAAGAGAAAAGAGAAAAGTATGGCGGTACCAACAGATAAAACAGCTTTGATTAGTGCGATACAAATCAATTATGGAAAACTGAGAAACGAACTGATAACAATTCCCGAAAACCTTGCGATCATAGTAGAACTGGAAGGACATTCCAAAGGAACCCAAATGAGTTTGCACAATCTGGTCGCATATCTGGTAGGATGGGGTGAGCTGGTTTTAAAATGGAATCAGAAAAAAGATGTTGGTGAAAAGGTCGATTTTCCGGAAACGGGGTATAAGTGGAACGAATTGGGAAAACTGGCGCAGAAATTCTATAGCGATTACGAGCCGATTGATTGGACTGCATTGCTTCAACAACTGGATCAAACGGTTGATCGGATTTTAGAACTAATCGAACGTAAAACAAATACGGAGCTTTACGAGCAAAGCTGGTATGAAAAATGGACGCTTGGCCGAATGATACAATTCAATACAGCTTCACCCTATACCAATGCCAGAGTAAGAATCCGAAAATGGAAAAAGGTTCGCGAGTTAACATAAAAAAGGAGGGAGATAACCCAAACTCCCTCCATGCTTATGAAATAGAAATTAACCCGCCATCACGTTCGCTTCCTTTGGAAGGGCCGATCTGTGCGTGATGTTGTTATAAACTTTGGTGAGTAATTCGGCTATAAATGTCGGACGTGCATATTGGGTATAATCGAGATAAAGGATATTTGGGAAATAACCGTTTGTATTGGGTTGCAGATACGACATAACCCGACCAAGATTACTATCGGCTTCCTTTGCGAACAACCAAACGCCGGTTGGCGGAGTTAACGTCCACGATAGCAAGAAAAGATCACAAGGGGTTTGTGAAAACTCCTGACATTCCCAGCTGTCATTTTTTTGCTTGCTACAACATTGCCCGTTAAAAGCATTGAATTTTTGCAGCTGGTCGGTTTCCATGGTACTGTAACGCATCGTATTGGAATAAATATCAAAAACAGTCAGATCGCCTAGATTTGCCGTACTATCCTGCCAGTCGCGGTAGACCCAGAAACCGTTTTTAGGTTCATCGGTTACCGCCCAGTTATCGTCGATTACTACTAAGATTTGTCCTTTGTCTTTTAGATAAGTTCCCATCGGAATATCGGCCAATCGTTGGTATCCCTCAGGAATCGAACGAAACAACCACGGCCCGATGGTGTCATTGATCATTGTTTTTAACGTCTCATAAATAGCAGATGTAAACTTATCGAAATGCGAAAATTTCAGGATAGCCAGTTCGCGATGGCCTTCTTCATAAAAAAGCTTTACGTCATTTAAGACTTCCTGTACCGAAGGTCCGGCAAGTCCATGATAAATATGCAGATTTTTATCCGGTCGCAAGTCAAAATAACGCACGCCGGCTTGTAATTGTTGGTATAAGTTGAGATCCTGTGTCTTGCCAAATGTTTCCAAACCATGGGTGTACATTCCGGCATCGTGACTGGCCGGAAATACCATTTTTTTAAACGGAAGATCCTGTGTTAAGGGTAGTAAGTCCCTCATAAAATCGGCGGTATTCATCAACCGGGACAGGGAATACCACAATCCAAAAGAAAGTCCGTCGCTGGCATGCACCTGTACGGCAACTTGTCCGCTTGATGAAATTGCAGCTTTCGGTGCCGAACCGGAATCGAAGTTTGTTGCTTCCGACCATAGGATTGCTGTACCGTTTATCACACCGGACATTTGCCATAGTCCTGATATACCCTGCGATTCGTGTACTTCGATAATACGGCCGTCATCGGTAATTGCTACACTCGGATTAATGCCATCCTGATACGGAATACTATTGCTCCAATTGATGGAATCACCGTTGATGTGACCCACTCTGTAGTGTAATTTAGCTGCACTTTCGGATTGATGCACTTCGACAACCCATCCGGAGTTAGTAATGGCAACGGAAGGCTTAATGCCTTTTTCGTAGCTACGACTCTTTCCCCAGCTAATGGTTTTGCCATTGAGTTTTCCAATACGGTAATAAAGGACATCATGCGATTGCGATTTATGCACTTCCACCAGTAGACCATAATCGTTTATCGCGATGTTGGGTTGGACGCCGGTATCGTATTTTTCATCTTTTCCCCACCATTCGATGGTAGAACCGTTTACAAGTCCGACTTTAGCATACATCGAATGCGTAAGGACGTTACTGGTTTCGTGTACTTCGACTACAATGTTTTTATTGTTAAGTGCAACCGAGGGATAAAACCCGTCACTATAAGGAGTGCTTTTACCCCATTCGATGGTCGCTTTATTGATCAAACCAATATGGTACCACATTTTTCCGGAGCTTTCCGAATTGTGTACTTCGATACTAATCTGTTCGTTGGTTGCAACGGAATTATAGCGGCCACTATCGTAATTGTTGGCCAATCCGAATTGAATACTTTCCATAATGTTACAAATTAAGTTTGAGATAGGTTTGGGACCTTTTTCTCAAAGTTCGGAATAATTTTGTAACGTTATATGGATAAAATTACCTGTTTTTCAGATAAATAGATTAAATCATGGGAAGTTCTTCCACACTGATGATATTATTCTGGATGGCATAAATAACCAGTCCGGCTATGTTTTTGGCACCGGTTTTAACAAAAAGATTGTTTTTATGACCTTCTACGGTACGGGCGGTAATAAAAAGCGCATCACCAATTTCTTTTGCCGTTTTCTGTTGACTGATCAGGCGTAATACATCGATTTCGCGTTTGGAAAGTTCAGTGCCGTTGTCAAAAATTGACTTTTGGTTTGTTTTGGAAGCCGCCTGTTCCCGAATGGCTTCCATTTGATCTTCCATAAAAAAGATACCTTTCTGATGGACAATCGGAATAATTTCGGCCAGCAAAATAGGAGAAACCCCTTTTGGAAGAAAGGCTGAAGCACCCGTTTTTAGCATAAAGTTCATAAACGACCGCTGGTAATGCGACGATACGATAATCACTTTGATATCCGGAAAATGGGTTTTAAGATGGCGGGTCACTTCAATACCATCCATACCTTTCATTTTCAGATCCAGTAATAAGACATCAGGAAATTCGGTGGCTCTTTCGAGGTGCGACAGCAAAGCGTCGCCACTTTCGGCGGTGTAGATCACTTCAAATCCCGGCTGCATGCTCAGGAAGTTTTCCAGTAGTTTTACAATTAAACCATCATCGTCAGTTATGGCAATTCGAATGGTACTCATATCAGGTCTTTATAATCTTCAAGTAATAGTAGAGCCGAGGTTCCTTTGCGAAGCGGTTTGATACTGTGTTTACCGTTTAGGTAAAGCATCCGTAGCTCAATGTTTTGTAAACCGAGTCCTTTTTTATTCTGATTCGGATCAAAACCTTTACCGTCATCTTTCACCAAAAGGCAAAGTAATCGATCGCTTTGTCGCAGGTGAACAGTAATCACGGAAGCACCGGCATGTTTGTAAATATTGGTAATCAATTCCTGTAAAACACGGGTAAACTGAATTTTAATGCTATTGGGTAACGCAACATCAGTACGTACATCATGATAAAAGTCGACCGCAATGTTTTTTTTCCAGGGGGTAATAATTCCGTCAATTAATTCATACAAAGATATGAATTCTAACATAGGTGGACTCAAATCGTGTGAAATTCTTCGCGCATCGGCTATGCTTTCACTTAATAAATGGTCCATTTCGTCACTATTGTAATCCAGTTGGTGCTTTAATTTAAGCGAAGTAAGTTTTCCGATAAGCGAATCGTGCAAATCGGCAGCAATACGCGTACGTTCCTGTTCCTGAACCAAAATACCGTTTTCAAGTAGTTTTTTCTGATGCTCCAGCTTTAAACGGGATTCTTCCAACTGGGCTTCTGTCATTTGCTTAAAGTTGAGATAGGCAAGCCGTATAAACGAAAAAACCAGAATGGAAACCACCGTAATCGCAATGATAATCCATAACATAATGGTTTTGGGGTCTAGCCATTTTTCCATATTTCCCAGTTTATAAAAGCATAAAAAATAAGTGTAACGACCAGATTAGCCATCCAGAAATAAAACTTAAGCCCGGAACTTACATTGATCAGGAAGTTAATGGGCAGAAAAAACAAAAGGTGTAATGAAAAAAAGAGTAAAATGGCCGCATTAAGCCGTAATTCTTCCTTTTGCGTGGTTTTGTATTTTCCAACTTTCTGGAAAAAATAAGCCAATGCAAATAATATGATCACAAAGGCATCCATTACTTTGGAATAGGACTGGAATTGTTGTGGAGAGATGGTTCGTAATGAAAAAAGCTCCCAGACAATAAATCCACTGGCAACAAACGTAAGCGAAAAAAGAGTTCTGCTTTTCTTTTCAAAAAAGCAGAACTGGTATAAAATTGTAAAAATGATCAGTTCCAATAAACTAAACATAATGATGAATATCAGGTTGTTTCCAAACAAATGACCGTAAAGGCGGCTGCTAAGATCCGTGCAGAGTGCCACACCGATATACAGCAACAGCATTTTATGAGAAAGGGCGAGCGATTTGTAACGATACATACCAATCCCAATGCCGGTTAGCAGAAGCGCCGGTGATAAATACGTCAGATAGTCCAGAAACTGATAAAACGTCATATATTAGTTTTCGGCCAATTGTAATAAATAGAAATCACCTTCCAAAGGCGCAAATGGCGGAACCGGACGTACCGTATCATAGTAAACCGATTTTTTAAGTTCTCTGTCCACGATAACCAAATCGGCTACATAACCGGAAACAGCTGCAGTGCTTGATCTAAGTGCAAAATCCGCATCATATGGGATCGCTACTTTTTCTTTAATATAATCGGTTGGGATCGCAAAAGCCTGGAAAATACCTTCCGGTGCATCGATTTGTACCGAAACCCATTCTCTTACATTATTATCCCAGTTGTCAATTCGTTCCTGAGCTTCTTTTTCCGGAAGCTCCTGTCCGCCATTACCAACTCCAATGTGTACCTGTGTAGCATTAATATGCGCATCGATATCGGCAACCGCTTTCGAATCCGGGGAATCAAATTCTGAAGGGATTAAAAAGAAATATAGTTGGTTCTCGTAGATACCCGGATACGCATGTAGGTATTTCGAAGTCCCTTTGTCGGCACATTCAAAAGAGAAATAACGAGCGGTACTTAAATAGAAAGTTGCTAATTCACGGTCTTTACGGACTTTGTTCCACTCACGGATTCCATCCAGAATGTCTTGTAGAGGTAATTTCATAATTCAGGCTTTTTTGAGTTAATATCAAATGATTGATTCGCTCAAAATTAGATTTTTGACACTAAAAAAACAAATAATATCGCGGGTAAGTTAGAATACTTTAACAAGATAATTTTTAAGATAATGTAAAGGAGGGATAACCGCTTTAACACCAATCGCTAAAGTAGCTGTTTAAAGTTTATTTGTGCCCTTGAAAAAAGCTGAAAGCACTAGTAAAACCGCACTTTTTTAAGATGATTCTGGAAATCTTTTTTGAATTTTGGGCAATTGTCGCTACTTTGCAATAGGAATCTTTTTAAAAAATAATGTCGATGCTCATTTATTCTTTTCCATCCGTTTCGGAAACCAATGCCCGGATATTGATTTTGGGCACCATGCCCGGTGTTGCTTCTTTAATCGCGGAAGAATATTATGGCAACGCCCGGAATCATTTTTGGAAATTGATGTTTACCATTTTTGAAGCTTCTTTTTCTAATGATTATACCACTAAAAAAGCCTTGTTGTTACAAAATAAAGTTGCTCTTTGGGACGTATTGCAGGCGTGTAACAGAGAAGGAAGTCTGGATAGTGCGATCGAACAGGAAGTACCTAATGATTTTAATGATTTTTTAGAAAAACATCCCGAAATCACACATATTTTCTTTAACGGACAAAAAGCAGCGGCGTATTTTAAAAAATATGTAAAAACAACCAAAGCCTATCAGTTACACATATTGCCATCGACCAGCCCTGCGAATGCCGGTAAAGGTTTTGAAGCCAAATTAACCGAATGGAAAGCCATACGACTACCGTTAGCATTATAAAACAACAGGTAAAAGGGTACAGTACGATCAAAAAAAAGACTGCCAGAATAAGCAGTCTTTTTTAGTATAAATAGTAAGATGATTAGTTTCTTCGGCTCATCAGGATGCGTAATACATACCAGAATAAAAGCATTACAGATGAAAATAATTGTAATGCAGCACCTACATATTGTTGTGTACCGTACTGATTTTTAATTTGATGTGTTTGGTATAGGATACTGGCAGAAGCCAGGATTACCATTCCGACAGAAAACCATAATCCGAGATTAAATCCGAATAAGGCGCCGGCAACGATTAACCCCAATGAAATAAAACCACCAATAATGATAGCCGTTCGAAGGAACGAGAAATCGGCTCGGGTAAAAAATACCACAGCGGTCAATCCCGAAAACATAAACAGGGTGATGATTGCAGCCTGAGTGATCAACTCGGCACTATTGGTAATCGCTACGGCAATCACAATCATTGGAAGGAAAATAATAGCTTCCAGAATTACATACAATCCCAGTCCTAAATATTGTTTTTCACGCGATGGATTAAAACTCATTTTTTCAGATAGGGTAGTTCCCAACCAAAAAAGTCCGATGATAAACAACCATACGAATTTTCCGCCAAACATGGCAGCAATCCATTCCATCGGAACGGTATGAATTAAAATCGTTTCCACAATAATAAAAGCAAGAATGGCAACAGCCACGTGTAGATAGGTTTTTTTGTAGAAAGTTGCTCTTTCCAGTTCGGAAGCGTAAGCTACAATCGTATTTTCGGATTCCATATACAGGTATTTACGTTTAACAGAAACAAATATAATCTTTTTTTTAAATTATCCCAGTTGTAGGAAATTATTGTAACCGATTTAATGACGTCGCTTCCAAAACGGCGAATCGGCCCAGCGTTGTTCCTGTCGGTATTGGTTGTGTAACATGGCTACCGATTTATTAAAAAGCGCCATTTGTTTCGAGAGGTAATCGTTAGCAGCAGTTCCGTCGCCATTGCGTAAACCGGTAATGGCTTTGGCAGCGGCATAACCGGCTGTTAGCGCATTGGTAATACCAAATGAGGTCAGCGGATCATAGGAACACAACGCATCGCCAGCCGCGAGCCATCGGTTGCCACCCGGAACTTCCAACAGGGAAGTGGAAGCGGTTTTAATTCCGGAATGTATCAGGTTATCAAAAGCATTTTCAGGAACTAAAGTCGAAAAATACCGCGTTTGTTGTATTTTCTGTTGCAACCAGTCTTTGAGTAGTTCCGGTTTGACCATATGCAGGTCGCTGTCCGACATAAAATTGACTACAGTTTTACCATCGTTGACCGGAGCCATGTACCACCAGCCATCAGCAACCGATTCGATATAGGTCATCCCTTTTAAAACGGTTTCCGGTTTTGGAATCATAAAATGATAGGAAACCAGATTATCCAATGTTGTTCTTTTTACACCGGATTTTTTGGCTACAATACTGGCTCTTCCACTGCAATCGAGAATAAAATCGGTTTCGATTCTGGTAAAATCACCTGCAGGAGAAAGACACTCCAGAAGCATCTTGTCTGGAGTTTCGGTAATATCTTTGATCTGATAATTAAGAAATAAAGAAATATCGCGTTCAATGGCCGTTTCGAGTAACTGATTTTCGAAGACCACACGGTTTAGGTGTAATCCGTTACCATAGGGTTCATTTAAAAAATAACGTTGACGGGGCGTAGTATCGCCCCATACGACGTTATTCCCTACATACGCATTGTGAAAACCGGAAGCCGGTATCTTATGAAGACCGAGTTTGTCCAGGATAAAGTTGGCACCCGGCGCTAAAGATTCCCCGGGTTTAAAGACGTTTTCCCGACGATAGTCGACTATAGCACAGGATACTGACTCTTTTTGTAAAGTCAACGCAGCGGCCAGACCAGAAGGTCCGGCTCCCACAATAACAACGGGTATGTAATATCTGTTTTTTATAATTCGTGACGTTTTAACGCATGACTTTCACGTGGCGCTTCTTCCACCATAAATCCTTTGGCGGTAACGATCGGATCTTTTTCGGCATGACGCACCTGTACCAGTGTCGGATCAGTACCAGTCGGACCTTTGCGATCGGTTTCCACCCATAAGGCTTCCGGAAGGAATTGGGACGGATTTTCCAGATCATGCTTGGTAATGATTCCCAGTTGATGCCATTTGGCAATCATGTTATTGATACGGGTCACATAGGTCGTGGTGAAATCACGCATCCAGTCCACGCGATACGAAAAATGCTTTAATTTTTGTCCGTCGCTGGTTGTGGAAACATCCAAACGATCAAAACTATCTTTTGAAAGCACAGTATTCGGAACCCTAACCGACCAGAACGACGGTAGCGGCAGGTATAAGGTTACATCATATCCGGAAAGACAACTCGCTTCGTCGGTTTGCCACGGCACACCCAACCAACGGGTTACGGATCCCGGACCACTTCCGTCCAGCGGACCATTAGGAGACAGTGCAATTTCGGAGGTTAGCATACCACCGTAATCGTCGCGAACACCGGTATCTTCCGGTAGGACTTTTAAACGATACGGTTCACTCCACATCATCAGGTGACGGAATGGCCATGTAATTTCGATTCCCGGGTGGAACGGCCCGCCTAGGCATTCTTCTAATGGTGCTTTTAATAATGCCATTACTTGTGCCGGTACCGGTAATTCGTCAAAAACAACCGGTTTTCGGAGTTCTCCGGTTTCAAAATCCCCTTCGGCCCAACGGCGAAGCATATCGTATTGCGTATCGGTAACCGCCAGATCTACAGCGGGAAGATTCACGTAGTCGCCAAATAAATCACCATAGTGCGGTGGAATTTTGGCCGGTTCGTAAACCGTCGAATTCCGGTCGCGGAACCATTCGAATACTCGTCTGCGTTCGGCTTCATAAGCCGGATCCGGATTTTCCAGTTGTGCGATAAACTCCGGATTTTCGAAGTCGCTTGGCGAATTGGTACCAAATAACATAAAAAAGCCTTCGTTTACCCATTGCGTACTACTCATACGGGACAATATCGGATAGATATCATTATAAAAGCGAACCTTCTTTTTAGGAGGTAACCAGCCTTCGCGGATGTACAGATCTTTCACCACATCGAGCATGCTGACCACCGGGAATAAGCCCTGACCAAAGTTAGGTGGTGTACACACCACAACAGCCGGTTTGGCTTCGAAGGTTTTATCGCCAATGGTAACTTTAGCACGTACGGTTCCGTCGGACGTATCGTCGTGCCAGTCGTCGTTATTCGCAAAAGTTATGGCTTTGAGACCCAATCGGGATTCGCTTTTTCCATCACCGCCAAAAAACAACAAACGTCCTTTATCGTCGGTACGGATTTCGCCCAGAGATACTTTTTTATCGTAGAATTTCCCGGAGTCAAAGTGATATTTTGGTCCGGATATGTTTTTTCCGCTAATGGTTCGCGGTCCGGGATCGATCACCAATTGATCCCGATCCGGATCGGGAACAGCACCGTTACGTTTGGTACTCGGAATGCTGTATTTGCCCAAATCCAGGGCATTGTTAAACTGATACCAGGCTGCTTTTCGGTTAGCCACGTGTACGCGCCATTCGATATTGGCATTTTCAGTATCGGTATTGATTTCAAACAGCGGTTCGTTATTTTCGTCCAAGGCATAAATACGAAATCGCGGTACCTGCTTTTTAAACAGGTTGTCATTATCTTTAAAACCGCCTTCCGCTACGGGAGTCACGCCCGGTAAATCGGAAGCCAGATAATATTCTTTTGAATTTCCGATGCGCGCCACACCGATAGCCGGGTAGATCGCTACATTTTTTATTGCATTGATATCCATAGCACTATTTTATTTTAGGTTAAGGGGTCTTGGCGTATTCGGTTCGACAGCCGGAACACCATTTTTAAAGCGTCTCAATTCGGCACCGGCTTCATAGACTACTTTACGAGCAGCACTGATACTACCTTGCGGTTCGTGTGCTTTTAACGTACGCCATGGGTTAAACGAAAGGTTTTCGCCATATTCGGCCTGTCCCTGATTGGTAATGTCCTGTTTTTGAATTACCAGCGTAGCGATATGTACCGGTTCGGATTCGGTTTCGCTCCAGGGTGTCATGGCTTTATCCAATGGCATAGTTTCCGGATTGGTTTGAAACTGTACCATAAAATTAAATTGCGCTTCACCCATATTCAGACGGGTTTGTAAATCGGCCTGCAGGTAATCGGAAGTATTTTGCGATGGCGGCACACTAAATGGCGGTCCGATTGGTTCCAGTTTATACTTTACAAAGCGATCTCCAAAAGCATAAGGAAGTCCGCTCCAATAAGGAGTTGTCAGGCAACTGCCCACGACTTTCCCCATTTCGTCGAGGATTTTCTGGGTTTCCGGATGGTCTTTCAGATAAAGATCATAATTGTGATCCACCACACCGGCTTTCGTGAATTTGCACATTTCGGTGGCATTGTCTACAAAAAAGACATTCATATTTTGCAATAGAAAATCGGCTGTGGTAGCATGCTTACTGGATTCCAGGAGTTTTTCACCGGGAACATCAAAAAGTTTGATTCCAATTCCGACTGTCGATTTCATATCCGGAGCATGCGGCTGCGTATCGCTCGAAAAGCGAACCCAGGCACTAAAACGCTCGTGAGCAAAAATTCCGACTTTATACTGTTCCGCTAATCCCGGTACCATAATAAAATCGGCTTTGGCCACACCATGAGGTTTTAAAAATACGGCACGTCGCACCGGGCATTGTCCTGCCATAATACGATTGCCCATAGTGCTGTCGATAAACATTTTTTTGAGGGAAGCAGTAGGATTCGTTTCGCAATCCATAGTCGCTTTGTGGGGTTGGTTATTTTGCATGGTAGTTTGTTTGGTGGTTTGTTATTGCAATTTAAAAAAGTACGATTGTTAAAATTCAGGTAGTACTACGTGATTTTTGAATAAAAAACCGCAAAATGTTATACTTTAAAATACTAATCGTTTTTAATATGAGATTGTTTAAAATAAACAGTGTGCTAAAAAAATATAAATAAAACTTGTATTTATGTGTTTTTTATGTACTTTTACGCTAATTACAATTCACGTGATTACTACCAATATTATTACAATTACAGTTGATAGCATTATCGCAGCCAGCGCTGGTGCAGGAAGGGTATCGTAGTAATATACAAGATGAATCATACAAAGCCGTTCCAAATTTTTGGGACGGCTTTTTTTATTTCTTAAAACGCAAACAAAATGAAACAACAAGTTGTACGTACTATTTCAATTATTATTCCCTTACTTACGTGAGTAGGAAACGATATCGTATTATATGATTAAGTCCCTTCTCACATCGAGAGGGGCTTTTTTTTTTGAACTAAATTTAAAAGTATTCACTATGTATTATGACAACGGCACCATCATCTATTTCGACGGAAACTTTGTAAAAGCCACAGAAGCTAAAACCGATCTTTACGGACAATCGCTTCATTACGGATATGCTGTATTCGAAGGTATTAAATCGTATAAAACCCCGAATGGGACACAGATTTTTAAAGTTGCGGAGCATTACGACCGTTTGCGGTTTTCGGCCGAAACGATGCACATTCCGTTTTCGTATACTACTCCGGAATTGATTGAATTATCCTATGAAGTGCTCAGACGGAACAACCTTAGCGATGCCTATATACGCCCTTTGGTAATCAGTTCACCCAATATGGGACTTTCAAAAGCAAAAGAAAGTCAGCTGGTTATTGAAGCATGGGAATGGAATAATGGCTATCTGGCCAACAAATTACGGGTAATGACCTCATCGTATCGCCGACCTAATCCGGAAGCTTTTCATGTCAAAGCCAAAGTAAGTGGTCATTATGTTAATTCAATATTAGCTTGTCAGGAAGCCCGGGATAAAGGATATGACGAAGCCTTGTTACTGGATACCAATGGGAATGTTGCCGAAAGTTCCGGAGCGAACGTGTTTTACGAAAGAAGCGGAATATTATTCACACCACCCAAAGACAATATTCTTCCGGGGATAACTCGCGCTACGGTCATAGAAATCAGTAAAAAACTAAGAATTCCGGTGGTAGAGAAATTTTTTAAACCGGAAGAAATAAAAGGTGCCGATGCTGCATTTTTTTGCGGTACTGCCGCCGAAATAGTGATGTTGGCGTCTTTGGATGATGTTCCGTTTTGTAAAAAATGGGAAAATACATATGGAAATCAGTTGCAAAAAGCATACGGCAGTCTGGTTTTAGGGAAAAGTCTGGATGCAATTGGAACTAAAATAAAATGAAAAAAAATAAATATTCAGCACTATTAACGGAAGGTGACAATTATCCGGCAGCTAAAGCCATGTTATACGGGATTGGTTTTACCGATGCTGATATGGCCAAAGCGCAGGTAGGGATTGTCAGTATGGGATATGACGGAAATCCGTGTAACAAGCACCTGAATGATCTGGCGCAACTCGTAAAAAAAGGAACCTGGGAGGAAGGATTGGCCGGATTGGTTTTTAATACGATTGGTGTGAGTGACGGTATAAGCAACGGTACCGATGGTATGCGTTATTCACTGGTAAGTCGGGAAGTGATTGCCGACAGTATCGAAGCGGTATGTGGTGCTCAATATTACGATGGATTGATCGCATTACCGGGTTGTGATAAAAACATGCCGGGGAGTATTATCGCCATGGGACGACTTAACCGACCGGCTTTGATGGTTTATGGCGGAACCATAGCACCGGGTTATTATAACGGAGAAAAACTAAACATCGTTTCGGCATTTGAAGCGTTTGGAAAAAAAATCGCCGGGCAATTAAGTGAAGCAACGTATAATGGTATTATCAAAAATGCTTGTCCTGGACCCGGAGCCTGTGGCGGAATGTATACGGCCAACACGATGGCTTCGGCAATAGAAGCACTGGGCATGAGTCTACCGTATTCGGCTTCCAATCCGGCGATGAGTTTCGAAAAGCGACAGGAGTGTCTGGATGCCGGATGGTATTTGAAATTGTTATTGGAACAGGATATTAAGCCAACGGATATTATGACTCGTAAAGCCTTTGAAAATGCAATGCGCCTAACGATCATTGTCGGCGGAAGTACCAATGCTGTATTGCATCTGATAGCCATGGCCAAAAGTGTAGGGATACTATTGACTCCGTATGATTTTCAGAAGATGAGTGATAAAACACCGGTTCTTGCCGATTTAAAACCTAGTGGGACATATCTCATGCAGGATGTACACGAACAGGGAGGAATACCGGCAGTAATGAAATATCTACTACAGGAAGGTTTGCTTCATGGGGATTGTCTTACCGTAACCGGAAAAACGGTAGCCGAAAATTTAGAACAGGTTAAAGGACTCGATTTTACCCGACAATCAATCATAAAACCGTTAACAGATCCGATTAAGGCGACCGGGCATTTAAGAATTTTATACGGCAATCTGGCCCAAAACGGAAGTGTCGCCAAAATCAGTGGAAAAGAAGGTACTTTTTTTAACGGTCCGGCACGGGTTTTCGAAGGCGAAAAAGAACTGATTGCCAGTATTGAAAATGGAAAAATACACCATGGCGATGTGATTGTGATTCGCAACGAAGGACCAAAAGGTGCGCCGGGTATGCCGGAAATGCTAAAACCAACCAGTGCCTTAATCGGAGCCGGTTTCGGAAAAAGTGTTGCTTTACTAACAGATGGACGGTTTAGCGGTGGAACCCATGGTTTTGTTGTAGGACATATTACACCCGAAGCTTATGAAGGTGGATTGATCGCTTTTGTCCAGGATGGCGATCGTATTGCTATAGATGCGGTTAACAATACACTGGAATTACAGGTTTCAGATAAAGAAATCGAAATCCGGAAACAACAATGGAAACAACCGAAATTAAAAGTCACAAAAGGATTGTTGTATAAATACGCATTAACGGTATCATCGGCCTCGGAGGGTTGTGTGACAGATGCATAAATTGTGATTGATATGAAGGAAAAACGACACATAGAGTCGGATGAGGCAAGCTTATCGGAAAATCGAACCGGTAGCCAGGTCATACTCGAAATATTTCGGAATGAAGGAGTTACGACCCTTTTTGGTTATCCGGGTGGTGCTATTATGCCCCTATATGATGCTTTGTACGATTATAAGGAAAAATTAGAACACATACTGGTACGCCATGAACAAGGTGCTATTCACGCGGCTCAGGGCTATGCACGGGTATCCGGAAAAGTTGGTGTCGTATTGGCAACCAGCGGACCGGGTGCAACCAATCTGGTTACCGGGCTTGCCGATGCCTTGTTAGACAGTACACCTGTAGTTTGTATCACCGGTCAGGTGTATGCCCATCTTTTAGGAACCGATGCTTTTCAGGAAATCGATGTGATTGGGATTACCACACCGGTAACCAAATGGAATTGTCAGGTAACCGATGCTGAAGAACTTCCGGTAGTATTAGCCAAGGCATTTTATATAGCCCGATCCGGAAGGCCGGGACCAGTTGTAATTGATGTTACTAAGAATGCCCAATTGCAAAAAATAGTCTTTCAACACTATACACCATGCAATTTTCTCAGAAGTTATACACCAACACCTGTTCCGAATATAGAATGTATCGCGCAGGCAGCTATGTTAATCAACACGTCAAAGCGTCCTTTTGCAATTATCGGACAAGGGGTTTTACTGGGAAAAGCAGAAATCGAGTTGCGGCATTTTATTGAGAAAACCGGTATTCCGGTAGCGTGGACAATACTGGGGATGAGTGCGATTCCAACCGATCATCCATTGGCGGTCGGGATGGTTGGGATGCATGGAAATTATGGTCCCAATTTGTTAACGAATGAATGTGATGTGTTGATTGCGATCGGGATGCGTTTTGACGATCGCGTGACAGGTCGTCTGGATCAGTATGCCACACAGGCAAAAGTAATTCATCTGGATATTGATCGTGCCGAAATCCATAAAAATGTAAAAGCTGATATTCCGGTGTGTGGTGACTGTAAAGAGACGCTACCATTACTAAGCGGACTGGTTATTTCCAAAACACACGAGGACTGGCATAAACGCTTTAAAGATTGTGCCGTGATCGAAAATAAAAAAGTAATCCAAAATGAAATTTACCCTTCCGGGGATGTGCTAACAATGGGAGAGGTAATTCATAATCTTAATAAACTGACCAAAGGTGAAGCGATTATGATTACCGATGTCGGACAGCATCAGATGATAACCTGTCGTTATGCACATTACAAACACTCGAAAAGCAACATCACCAGTGGTGGACTCGGAACGATGGGATTTGCTATTCCTGCTGCTATCGGGGCTTATTACGGAGCTATGACACGTCAGGTGATCGCGATTATGGGGGATGGTGGTGTGCAGATGAACATACAGGAATTGGGAACGATCATGCAATTTAAGCCCAATGTAAAGTTACTAATCCTGAACAATAACTTTTTAGGGATGGTGCGGCAATGGCAGGAGCTCTTTAACGAAAGTCGCTATTCCTGCGTGGCCATTGAAAGTCCGGATTATGTTCAGGTGGCCCGAGGGTATAAAATTCCAGGAAAACGGGTAGAAAAAAGAGAAGACTTGCAAAATGCATTAGAACAAATGCTACATCATAAAGGGAGTTACCTGTTGGAAGTCGTAGTAGGAAGAGAACATAACATCTTCCCGATGGTACCACAGGGAAAAAGCGTATCGGATGTTGTATTTAATAAAAATGAAATTTAAAATGCTATAGAAATGAATCGAAAACAGGAATTTACTATGACAATTTATACCGAAAATGCTATCGGACTTATAAATCGTATTGCGTTGTTATTTTTTAAAATGAAAATCAATATCGATAGTATCAATGCCGGACCAACTGAAGTTTCCGATATTCAACGGTTTACGATTGTGGTTACGGATACCGATGATAATATCCGGAAACTAGCTTATTTATTAGAAAAACAGGTAGATGTTTTAAAAGTCTATTACTACACCAACGAGGAACTTATCTGGCAGGAAATGGCTTTATATAAAGTACCGACAAAAATAATGGCTTCAAAGACAAAGGGGATACAGATTTTACGGGAATACAAGATCAGTATACTGGTCATCCGTAAGGATTACACGGTATTTGAAGTCACCGGACACCGGGATGAAATTAACGAGCTTATGGAAGTTTTAAAACCATTGGGACTGGAAGAATTTTCCATAAGTTCCCGGATAGCACTATCAAAAAACCGACATGGATTGCATCGGATCATGGGGAAATAAACAAAGAAAATAACAATCTAAAAAGGGAATTAATATGGCAACATTGTATTTTGGAGGTATAGCAGAGCAGGTCGTTACACGGGAAGAGTTTAGTTTGGAACATGCGTGTGAGGTATTAAAAGATGAGGTTGTTGCGATAATCGGATATGGAGTACAGGGACCCGGTCAGGCACTGAATCTGCGGGATAACGGTATTACGGTTATCATTGGACAACGGAAGAATTCAAAATCATGGGATAAAGCGATACAGGACGGATTTGTGCCCGGAAAAACCCTGTTTGAGATTGAAGCCGCATTGATTCGGGGGACGATTATTTGTTATTTGTTAAGTGATGCCGCCCAAATTGAATACTGGCCAAAAGTAAAAAAACACCTCACATCGGGTAAAGCCTTATATTTTTCACATGGTTTTGGTATAACTTTTAATACCCGTACCGGAATTGTTCCGCCGCCGGATGTAGATGTTTTTCTGGTCGCACCAAAAGGTTCGGGAACGTCATTACGTCGAATGTTTTTAGAAAACCGGGGACTAAACAGCAGTTATGCGCTCTATCAGGATGCCACCGGAAGGGGATGGGAGCGGGTTGTAGCTCTGGGTATTGCGATTGGAAGTGGCTACCTGTTTGAAACGGATTTTAAAAAAGAAGTCTATAGTGATCTGGTGGGAGAACGTGGCACTTTAATGGGAGCGATTCAGGGACTTTTTGCAGCACAATATGAAGTATTGCGGAAAAACGGGCATAGTCCATCCGAAGCGTTTAATGAAACTGTAGAAGAACTGACTCAGTCGTTAATGCCGTTGGTATCCGAAAATGGAATGGACTGGATGTATGCCAATTGCAGTACGACGGCCCAAAGGGGAGCATTGGACTGGTGGAAACGTTTCCGGGATGTGAACCTGTCACTTTTTGAAGCCTTGTACGAAAGTGTAGCCACCGGACAAGAGGCGCAACAGGTTATTGATAGTAATAGTAAATCCGATTACAGAATCCGACTTGAAGCGGAATTATCAGCGTTACGTGAAAGTGAAATGTGGCAGGCGGGAAAAATGGTTCGCAGCCTTAGACCAGAAAATAATTAGCAATGAAAAACAAGACGTATTTTCCAAAACTAGAGGCAGTTCGCATAGCAGCGGACAATTTGAAAAAAGAAATTCACAAAACACCATTACAGCATCATACGAATTTATCAACAGCTTTAAAAGCCAGAGTAAGTCTGAAGCGGGAAGATTTACAAACGGTACGTTCCTACAAAATAAGAGGAGCTTATAACAAGATGATTTCGCTTTCTGCAGAGGAATTACAAAAGGGGATAGTGTGTGCCAGTGCAGGGAATCATGCTCAGGGAGTAGCGTTGGCTTGTAAGAAAATGAAAGCTAAAGGAACCATTTTTATGCCCTTAACAATTCCAAAACAAAAACTGGAGCAGGTAAAAATGTTTGGAGAAGAGTATATCACGATAATTTTATCGGGCGATATTTTTGATGAAGCCAAAGAAGCCGCTATGGCTTTTTGCAGAGAACACGACGCTGTTTTTATTCACCCGTTTGATGATCCGGTGATTATTGAAGGACAAGCTACTGTGGCTTTGGAAATACTCGAACAATCTAAGGAACCGATTGATTATGTTTTTGTGCCAATAGGAGGCGGTGGACTGGCAGCGGGTATCAGTGCCATATTTCAAATGCTTTCGCCGGAAACCAGAGTTGTAGGTGTCGAACCGGAAGGAGCGGCGAGTATGTTAAAAGCCGTGGAAAGCGGTAAACCGGTATGTTTGGATACGATTAGCCGTTTTGTGGAAGGAGCAGCCGTGCAACAGGTCGGTAATTATACATTCGGAATATGTAAGAATACCTTACACGATATTATAACTGTTTCTGAGGGACTTGTCTGTGAAACGATACTTTCGCTTTATAATAGAGATGCCATTGTAGTAGAACCGGCGGGAGCGTTATCGGTCGCGGCACTTAAAAGCTATGATACGGAAGAACGACTTACAGGCAAAAATATCGTATGTATCATTAGTGGAAGTAATGATGATATCGCCCGTATGGAAGAAATAAAGGAAAAAGCATTGTTATACAAACAATTAAAGCATTATTTTCTGGTGAAATTCTCACAACGACCGGGTGCTTTACGTCATTTTGTGATGGATGTACTGGGACCGGACGACGACATTACTTTTTTTGAATACACTAAGAAAAATTCAAAAGAAAAAGGGATCGCTGTAGTAGGGATAGTCGTAAAACAATATGAGGATTTTGAATCGTTACTGTTTAAAATGAAACAGCATGGCTTTTATGTCAATTATTTGAATGATAAACCGTTGTTGATGAATTTACTGATCTAAAATTCATCAATAAAAAATCCTGATCGTAAAAAATCAGGATTTTTAGGTTTTATTGGTTTAAGCACGGATTGTAAATCCGCACTATCGGGTTGTAAGTCTAATAGTTAACAGAAATGATTAATAATTATTAATAGAGTAGATATTAAATTTAAAATAAAAAATATTTTTAGTAAATATTTTTTTTGATCAATATTTAGTTTACCTCTATTAAACAATATCTTAACGAAAGTTAAGAATAAAATAAAAATAAATATTACAATTAAATTTAAAAAATACCTGTTTATAAAAAACACTAAACGATTTACTTTCAATACTTCAAAATCTTCTTTACTACCAATCCAAAAAATAGTAGAAAATTGCAATATAATTACAATCAATAGTATGTATACATAAAATAAAACTCTCTTAAAATCCATATTTCCTATTCTTGAACTGTTGTCTGATATATTAATAATTTTTTAAATTTAACTCCACTTGAAGAAGTAACATTAGTTTTTGGAACATAACCTCCGTTATCTGATTTTTGTATTAATTCTTGCATTGCTTCTAATTCTTTAAATACTGATGCAGTTTTTGTCGAACCATGTGAATATTGAAATTTATCCCATCCACTTTTAAATCGATCTACAACTCCAAAATAATCAACCCCTCCATTACCGATTTCCTTGTTTCCAGTAACCCAGTCTCCATAATAACTTAATTGATAAGTATTAGGGCTCCATGGAGTTTCAAACTCATCTCCTTCATCTGTAGATAAATGAATAATATTTTCTACTTTATGACCTTTCTCTATCAAATATCTTGCAATACCAGCACCATATGCACCTCCTTCACTATGAGTTACCATTTGAAATGCTTCTCCTTCACCAAGTCCTTCAATTAGTTGATGATAATTAGCTATTGCATATTCATAACCTAATTTTTCTCTATCGGAACCACTTTGATCACCTCCGTAGCTTGATGAGCCATTGATGTAGTTGTAATTGTTTAAACTTGTGTAGTCTTTAAAGAATTTTTGAGCAGCTTCTCCAAATCCTTTTCCCCAATAATTCTTATAACCTTCACTTGAGCCGATTAACCAACCGACTAATTTATTATAATGTCCATTAACAAAAAGTATTTTTCTACCATCTGGATCAATTGCATTAATTGGATTATCAGCACAATAAACATATGGGGATATATTAGGATATTTCTCCGCCAGCGGGTCAACACTTATCCAGGTACTTATTCTTGGATCGTAATATCGGGCACCATAATAGTATAATCCGGTTGCTTCATCCAATTCCTTACCGTTAAATTTATACGGATTGCTATAATCTTCGGTAAGACTATGCTGTTCGGCCATCGTTTCACCAAACGGTAAATTTAAGAAAAACTGATACGGGTTACCATTGATATCCGTTAAATAAGTAGCGGTACCGAGATGGTCGGGATGGAAGAAATAAATATTCCCCATTGGGCGGCGCTGTTCGCCGTTGGCATTCGCCCTGGATTCGTCGGCCGACTTGAATTCCTTAAAGCTTACCGTCCCTTTATTAGCTGACTTAGCTATGTTTTGAAGATCTTTAATTTGCTTTTGACGCAATTTATCAGGATCAAAACCAGTGGTGGCACGCTGTTTCAGATCAAAAATACTGGCATTTTCGTCTCCAATCAAACTCACGATGCGTTCGGAACCGGCAAAATAGTGTTTGCTATACTGACCATTGCCATCCACAACAATATAAGCGCTCGGATAGGTTTTATAGCTGTTAAAAGTAACACCACTCTGATTCACCAGCGTTCCGTTTTCGTAAAGCTGTTCCAAATCGGATTCGGCTTTTAAAATACGCTCTCCGGCTGCATCATAAATATAATGTTGCATAGTGTTATCGTCGGTCACCGCGCGTAGTCGGTTGGATTCGTCCCAGATATATTCTTTATCCTGAATTTCATTTTTAATTCGGAAACGCATATTTCCATTGGAATCATATTTAAAGGTTTCGACCATTCCGGCACTGTCATCAATTTCCCGAATCCTATGCGTACCCTGATAATAGGAATACACATTTTTATAGGTATTGGGCATAACGTAATCATTATTTTTGAGGTGCTCCTGGGTTTTTCGGGTAATGCCATGGGTACTGTTGTATTCCATTTTCAGTTTGTAAGTACTATTAGCATCGTTACCCAGTTCTCTTTGCAATTCATCACCCGTGAAGCCTCCAATGGCATCGGTTAATCGGTTTAGATTATCATAATTATAGGAATGCGTATAACTACCACCCATACCGTTTATCGGGTTTGTACCGGCATTATTCGTAATTCCTAGTACATTACCAACTTTGTCAAATTCATAACTGTTATTAAACATTTCCATCTGGTCCGAAGTTCGCGCTACAAGGTTATCAAGTCGTCGTAGGGCAGGAGTATAGCTGTACTGCATATCGGTTCCATTGCCATATAAAACATAGTTGCGCTGTTCGTAATGATCATAATCTATTTGTTTTAGATAATCGTAGTCATTTCCTTGGAAGGTACCCTGTATTTTTGTCAGATTACCGCCCAGATCATAGGAATAAAACACCTTTTCTCCGTCCGGATACACCATGTTTTGGATACGATTCCAACTGTCGTATTCAAATTTAGTCGTAAAACTTCGGGTTGGAATATTTGGACCAACAACCACCCGGATATTTTCGATGACTTCACCCATGTTGCCATATAAGAAGCTTTGATTTCCGGTGGCATCTTCCTGATAAATAAGCCTTCCGGTTTCGTTGCCGGAACTACCGTATTTATAGCTGACATTCGCAATATTGGCTCCGCCGGGAGTGGTCGGATACTGAATTTCCTTAACCCGGTTGAAGTCGTATTTGTACTGAATAAATCGCTCTGCCGGTTGCAAGGTTTGGTCAACGGCCAGATTTGCCGTTTGTACTTTGATCAGGTTATTAGCCTTGTCATAATTGAAACGGGTTGTACCATTGTCCGGATGTGTGGATTCCTTTTTTCGGCCCAGCATATCGTATTTGTAGGAAGTAGCGAGTTGTTCGGCATCTTTATACTGCATTAATTCTCCTATTGGGCTGTATTCGAATGTGGTCCATAATTCCGAGTCCGGACCGGTATTCATCGTAGCCGAAACCCTTCCCAGGATATCTTTATAGATTTCGGAAATAATCTGTTGTTGCGAATTCTGATCGGTTACAGATCTCGTTTTTAATGCCATCACACCAAGTGGATCTGCAGCTAAAGAATATTCGACTTCAGAAATATTACCTTCCGGATCAATCGTTTTAACCGGTCGGTTTAGCGGATCGAATAGTGTTTCACTAAAATAGTCGGATTCCGTATTATTAATCGTATAGTTTTCACTACAGTTTTTGACTTCATAATTAGGATGGTATTGTTTGATCACACGGCCAAATTCATCGTATTGCGTTTTTCCGGAAACAGACAGGTTTTCCTGATAATCCGGATCAGTGATAGTGCCGTTATTCAGAGTTATATCTTTTTTCACCTGAACTACGCGTGCAATTCCGTCGACAAACGTAATGGTTTCGATATCATTTCCGCGGTGTTGCGAATCGAAATGCTTGGTAATGGCAAATGGTACAAAGCTTTGCTCTGCCACACATTCTAATGGAGCCGTATTGGCATATAGCGGATAATATTCAAATGCAATCGTATACGGATCGCCCAAAAGCTGTTCTTTAGGCCCAAGAATACTTTTTATCCTACCGGACAGATCATATTGGTATTCGACTTTATTTCCGGTAAGATCAATCGTACTAAGCGGAGCATCCCATTCCGGGGCATATTCCGATACCGATTGATAGCCAAAGGCGTCTTCTATTTTTGTGACATATTTAAAATTGCCATCCGGATCATCGTAATAATAACGGTAGAACATGAATTCACCATTGGCATTTCCGGGATAGGTTATTAATTGCAGATTTCCATAATTGTCATATTCCATTTGAGTCGCCGCAATTTCGTTACTATCGATTACGGCTTCAACCTTTCCAATGGATCCGGTTGCCAGATCGATGTTAGAAGTCACTCTTTTTCGTAGTAAAGCTCCCTGATCATTCATTACCCGGATGTCACTTGGGATAGTTAAGATATTGCGATCCAGTAATTCATTGTCGTCATGATAGGCGATCAGACTTTTGTAATTATCACTGGCCACCGCCGTATTTCCTAAGTCGTGATATTCGGTTATACGGCCGTATTTATCATATACAAACTGATTTTCCCGTACAATTGGCGTTTGCTGTAATTCATAAATAAAATTTTGAGTATTGGCAAGTACCACGGATGCGGTTCTTCTTCCTTCGCTACCACCCACATCAAAAGTAGACGGAAGAGGAGTGGCCAGAGTATCGATATAACCGGAAGCATCGAGTAGTCTGATCTGATAATTATTGATGGTTTTCGAATACAGCTGATTAGGATTGTCTCCTTTAAAAGTATACGATTCTTTTAGAAGTCCGTTTAGGAAATAGTTCGTATTGTGGTAGTGGGCCACCGAAGTACGATATACTTCTACAGGAACTAATTCTCCATAGGATTCCTGCATGGTATATTCAGCTGTTTTAACGGTTTCAAAACCATAAAATTCCCGTTCTCTACGGTCGTAACGCGCTTTTTCATACTGGAATTCTTTGGTATAGGTATCGATTCCATCGTTTGTCAAATCATAACCATCTTCTACTTTTACTGAAGTCATCACCCATTTGGCATGCGGATTATCATATGTTGTTTTTTCGACCTTATAATCAATGGTAAACTTACCGCCCAGAGGATTTGTAACCGATTTAAGCATATCGGTTCTTCTGATACGGGAGGAGTGTACGCGGATCGTATTGCTTCGGATTTCTTCGATCAGATCCGGATAACCGTCACCGTCAAAATCGGAAATGGTTTTCAGCGTTTTTCCCGTCGAGTAGGAAGTCGAAGCACTCGCTGTTATAGCCGGTATTTTAAGCGGTATGGTACAGCATACAGGAATGATAAGCGGCCATATCCAGGCAATTGTACCGCTGGCGTTTAAAGATGATTTAACGCTTTGGGCACTTTTCTGGAGTTTAAAATCAGACCAGGCCGTAAGCGGGCCTAAGGTATTCCCTTGATTTAACCTGATTTTAAGTCCGCTGTCCGGATGAGATACTACCAGATCTAACAGCCCGTCACCATTGATGTCGATAAAGTTTTGGTCAGTATTGCTCACCGTTTTCCCTACGGAAACTCCGGCTTCTATACTGGCCACTTTCCAGTTAAAACCAACGCCACCGCCAAAAGCAGATGAGGATCCTTTGGATAAATCAAAAGAAGCCCATTCGGAATATTGAGCAGGTTGGTAATTATTGGCTCCGAAATTGAGTTTTACAACCATCGTATTTCCGGTTTGTTCCAAAAGATCGGCCAGTCCGTCGCCATTTATATCGGCCCAAAGGCGTACTGTTTTGTCCTTTCCTTTGGTAAATTCCCCGCTGATTCCCGCCGAACCGTTACCACTAAAAAGATCGAAAGTCGGTTTTCCAATCGAGAATCCTTTTTTATCGCCGCTAGGTTTTGCAGAACTTTTGTCCTGAGAATCGCCTTTGCTATTGGCATTTCGACGGGCTTCTTCCGAGTAGGTTCCGCTGGCAGAAACACCCCATCCGTTACTTTCAAATTTCTCGATATCACCGGAAAGATTCGTATTCCGGATGGCTCCGGGGTAAAGTCCGCCGGTTCGCATGGTAAACTGAATCTTGTCTTTGGAGACAATATCCGGATAGCGGTCGCCATTCATATCGACATAGTCTGTTAGGGTATAACTTCGGCCGTTAGGCGCTTTCGAACCGCTGATACCAACCGAAAACCCTGGTGCTACATCAACACTGCCGCCACCGGCAAGGTTTTTACCGGTACCTTTACTATACCGCGATATCGAATAGGCACCGGTTTGTAGTACGTCCTGTTCGGATTCGTCATCCGGATCATTAAAACCTTCAAATGACTGGTTTATTTTAGCCGCTCTTGCGGATAGCATAGCCGCGTAGCTTTCCTGATGCATACCGATCCATCGCTCATCCAAGGCATTATTTTCAAAACTACGCGAAGGTTGGGTAGCAAAAAAAGCCGTATTGTAAAGCGAAGCGTATGTAGTTTCGAAATTATCGAGCATCCCTTCAAAAGCATCGGCATTGGTATCGTCCTCTGGGCTGCCCAGATTGACTTGATCGAGGTTTAGGTTGTTAATGGCATCTACCGCATTTCGAATATCCGTGGCCTGTTGTTGCGTAAGTACCAGCGCACTTTCTTTGATCAAAAATCCCGGTAAACCGTTTAGCGGTAAAGCACCCTGAACCGCTTTTGGATTATATAAAAACTGTCCCCATTGGCGGTACATCGGACCAAATTTAGGATTTGGTTTTTGGAATAGATTTACATTCGCTTTAAAGAGATCGGTAGTTCCCTGAAGGGTTGTGATTGTTGCCAGTTTAGCACTGGTCAGCGCGATTTTGTCCATTAGTGAGGCGTTGGCATCCGGAAGTTTACTATCGTCGATATAATAACCGATTTCAATTTTGGAAGTACCGGCTGTTCCCAGATCAATAGGAGTGGTCGTATCGTAGGTTACCTGACCATTGGCCACCGTGATCTGTTTTCGGCCTTTAAAAACACCATCTTTTTTGACCACAAAAGATAATTTTCCATGATCACCAGATGCAAATACGCCTGTAAGGCTCGGCAGTATCGTTAGCGTTGCATTTCCAGAGTTTAGCTGGGAAAGTTCGTATTGATTGTAGGCTGCGGCATTGACATAATTTTTATAAATGGAATAATCCGGAATAGGATATTGCGTTTGTCGACCTGTTAAGGTTCCTTCGCTTGTTCCGGAATCACCGATAACCTGTTCTGAGGTTACCTGTACCATTTTGGGTTTCCATTCGAACTGCTTCCAATCTACGTTGGAAGATGATTTGACTCTGAAATAAAAAACAGTCACCGTTGGATTTGTCGGAAGGGTAGCGGTTCCGGTTACGGGAATCGAAGCGATATTCACACCGGCCACCGCATTTACAGACGGTGAAACCGTTGTCATACTGCCCGGAGCACACACTTTTTTATATACCGGGATTTCAGGAATCTGATCGTAAAAACTCTGCTGATTATCGCCTTCGGTACCCGTAAGTACTTTTTTGGTAATTTCAAAAGTCACCTCATCGGTAGGGCTGTTTACGGTAAACGGTTCCCATGAGATTTCGGCAGTACCATTTCCGGTAAAAGCCGTTTCATTTTCGTGCGACAGTATAAAACCGTCGGAATAGGAGCTTTTGAAAGGTGTTTGTCCGTTTTGATCGATGGTATTGGCACGTGCAGCATCAACATATTCGATTTTCGGATTCCAGTTTACTTTTGGATTTCCGGTATCTATCGAATGCACGCGGAAATAAATACGGTCTCCTTTTCTGACTCTTAGCGGTCCTCCGTTAGGATTACAGTTGGTATTTTGCGAAGTAATAACGTTGCTTACAGTGGCATTGGAACTGTTAAGTAATGTACCGTATAACTGGCAAGTTTCGGTTTCCGGGGTATTTCTTGGAAGGTCAGGATTTTGACACGGTATAAAATTAAATACAGCTCCGTTTATCGTAATCGAATTAGGTGGGTTAGGTGTATTTTCAATTCTGATTTTTAAAATAGAATTTTTTAAGTTATCATTTAAAGGAACACTAAAGTTATCAGCATAAATAGAAACATCTCCGCCTGTTACTTGTTCTATTTCAAGTCTTAGATCAGTACTACCAGCAGTACCATCCATAAAACCTAAATTAAAAGTCCCCTGTAATGGTATGTTGTCTATCATTATAGGATTAACATTATACCCTCTTATTACTTGTTTTCGTGCTATAGCTGGAAGTGTACCTCCAAATTGATGATTATTTTCAACACAAAATGTTGGAACATAACCATCCGTAAAAATATTAGTAGATTCAAAAGGAGCCTTGATATATACAGAAGAATAAAAATGAAATCCAAAACTTCCTACATTGTGATAATATTTATTGATACCGTTACACGTCCTTAGGATAGCTGAAGTATAGTCCGGATGATTAGCATAAACATAAAGATAACTTTGAGGATCCAAATAGGGAGCTAAAGGATCTTGCATTAACCACGATTTTGTGGTGTCAAAAAAATCGGTATTTAAGATACAATTATCATATGTTGGGTTTGGATTACTACATTGTAAATAGGTTTCTGCTCCATTCTGATAATGTGTCATATAAAGATTATTGGGAACCGTATAAGCGGTAGTGCCAATTTTAAAAGTTGCTACTCGTAATGGATGATAATAAAAAGGAGTTGGTTCAATAAAACCAGTTATTACCGAAAAGGAAAAAGTATACAGATACCTTTTATCAACCAGATTCGTGAGGTTTAAGGAGACATTTGCCTCATAACAATTTAGAGGAGCCGGATCCGGTTTTTTCATTTCAATCGTAACCATGGCCTCTTTAGAGGTATCGTCTAAAGCGATATCATTAATAATTTTGATGGTTCCATCTGCCGGCGCTTCCCATACTTTTACCACATCGTGATTGGGCATTGGAATATCCTCTTCGAAATATTCCGCAGGAATTTCGACGTCTTTTATAGCGGCAGTAATCACCAGGTTAGGCGTTCCTTTACTGTCCGGGATAAAACTCGGATTGCCATTGGCATCCAGTCGGTTAAAAAATACTTTTCCATCGCGAACCACATCCGGAAGGCCATCGCCATTGGCATCGGTAAAATAAATATCACTTTTGGATTTCGATTTGGAATTGTCTTTTCCGGCAAAGGCACCGGCACGGGCAAATCCGGCACTTATCGAAAAGTTGACACTGCTGGATTCGCCTTCCTGCCTGAAAAACTCATCAATTCCGTTAATTTTTTTCTTGGCGTCAAAGCTGTGTATGATTTGCGGTTCGTTGTTTGCGTTATACGTCCGGGTAATCCGGTGTGCTTTATAATAGATACTGCCGTTTTCCTTGGTCACGATATCGTCGAGACCATCCCCATTTATATCGATTAATGACGACAACGATTCGCCTTTGTCCCAGCTATGGTTATAGCCCACACCAAAAGTTGTGGTACGCGCCAGTTTGTTCCAACCGATACCCACACCAAGATACCCACCGGCGGTATAACTCATAGATTTCGTACTTCCCAAAAGCGCTGCAGCACTATTAAAAGACGGCATGATTCCACTGATCAGAAAATCTACATTTAACAATGACGGACAGTCGGGATCGCCAACAGGAATGGAGGTCTGAAATTCGAAATGGGAAGCACTGGCAAGATTTCTGAAATGATCCGAATAGGAGGCTTTATTTTTAAATACCGGTTTTTGAGCAATTGCCAGATCGGACGTTGTTCCGGTTGTTGCGGTTCTTTCAAAACCTTTACACGGTATAAAATAATAAACGTTATCACCAATTTGAATGCTCGTTAAAGGCGACTGCGGGTTCATCAATGTAATCTTGATTTGAAAAGTCGCATCCTCTGCAGTGATTTCAGCATTGGCACCGTATTGCTGTCTGAAGTCGTTGATAAAAACGCTACGATTATTCTTTAAATCATACGGAGTAGACGATAACAATACATTATTTACCTTGATGTAAACCGGAGCTCCTGCGGCACTATGAATCGTCGTTAATGGAGGATGTATAGGGTTTACCGTGGCAAAGGTTGTACTGGTATTCATATTGCGGTATTCCAAAGCATAACCAAAATCCAAATCCGGAATCGGTGATAAAAGCGATAATTCAAACTGGTAATAGGAATCCCGTATCAATCTGTGCTCATTATCCCGGTATCTTTTTGATAAATACGATTTATTGACAGCCTGAACGTTACTCACATTCATGCCGCTAAAAAGCTGGGTAAACCATTGTGTGGCATCGGCATCAAAATTGACATTTCGAATAGCAGTAGTTTCATCTTCTGTTCCGGTACAAAGATTTGTGATACCAGTCGGCGTATAATGTGTCAGATACAGATTGTTGGCCGCGACCGGAGCATTATTGCCGATCCGGAAGTTTTTAATTCTGACCGGAATAAACTTACAAATATCATAATTAGATTCACCATAATACGGAGAATCCAATTTATAACGGTATACAATGTCCTTGAGTGGTATCGGAAACCATACCTCAGCACATTGCGTATTTGGATTTCCGGGACATCCATTATTATAGGGCGATCCGGGTACATTCGGACAATGGTCGTTTTCATCGCAAACACCATCACCATCCGTATCGGTACAAGGAACATAGTCGTCATTACAGATAGTATGATCAATACCAGCGGCAAAATAAACATCGCTGTTTCCTTGTGTCACATCATTATAATAGTCAAAGGTATGACTGTAAAACAGCTTGTCTTCACGATCCAGTTCCGTTACGGTTTTTAACAGGGATTTACCCAATTTACCGGTACTGTAATCGAATTTGTAAGAGCGGATATTGGCATCTTTATACTTTACATAAATTTTATCCAGCCGGTACGGTTCAATTTGTTTGATGCCCAATCGGGCGTTTATAGTTACATCGGTTCTGGCAATGCTACTTTCATTGGCAAACGCAACTTCATAATTACCATCCATATCATCCTTTCCGGTATAGGTGATACGCGACGGATTAAAAATCCTGCCACCGTTTAGATTACTGTTAGCGCCATACTGATCGGTAAGGGTATAATTATCATAATAATAGCGAACATTGTTACCATAGGTATCTTCGGTCATATATAAGGCCCAGTGTACAATACCGCCATCGGCATAGAGTACCGCGTTGGGTTCTACAGCAGTCTTACCGCCATACCAGCTTATCATTCCGTTGGTATTGGTGACTTTCCAGTAATACGTATCCGGAGAATTACCAAAACGTTCCACTTTGGAGAATCCCTGTTTTCGTGTGGTAAAAAATTTAGTGCCCGACACATTTCTATTCTGTTGTTCGGTTGTGATCAGATTCCCAACATTGCGATGGCGATTGGGCAGGTAATTCTCCGGAAACATAAGCTGTTCGCCGTTTAAAGCATAGATTTCGGTCTCTTTGACTTTATCCAATAGCGGAACACCCCAGCGGGTATCGATACTGATTGCAGGAAGATTCAGATCCCAGCCTTTTCCGAGCCATCCATTGCTTCCTTCGTTACTGTATTGTATTCCTAATTGCGGTTGCATACCATTTCTACCAGATGGAATTTTAATCGGATAGCTAAGGTTTGCATCTCCTTTTTGAGAAGCCTGCGGCGGACTTATCAGTGTTATTTCAGATGAAGGATCGGCTGTTTTTATAGCACTCATGGCTGTTGGCGTAAGGGAAGAAGTCTGCGGACTTTCGGGTGCCTGTATAATTCCGTTGATATAATCGGTAAAATGAGTGGTCTCGGCAATTATAGTATGATTTTGATAATCGATACTGTCTACTTTAACAGCTACCCAATGTTTGGAATGGGTATCAAAATAAAAAGTCTTGATATCTTTTGGGCTATATCCCGAGGGAAGTAAAAGCGGATCATAGGCTATTTCAATTTTTACGGGTTTGTTAAACCGGGTTCCATCCGGAAGAAAACGGTAAGCTGTTTCTCCTTTAGTAACATTGATCATTCCTGATTCCAACGGTGCAATGTCCACTTTTCGCAGCGCACTGATCCGTATGGTTTTGTCAACAGCCATACTACTGTCCGATAGGATCAGTTTGGCATCCGAAACCGTGAATGTTAGCGGGGTAAAAGCTTTGGCATCGAATGCGCCAGTGCTTAATTCTTTTTCTATGACAAGCACCTTATCGGCCTCTGTAAGCGTCGAAATAGCAATAGTTTCAGTAGCAATTGGTCCCTTTGATCCATAAGCTGTTATCGCAATAAAAGGATTGCTACCGGCTTCGGGATCCAGTTTTACAAAACCTTCAAACTCGTTTGAACGCACTTCCAGTTGCGTTTTTCCTACCATGATTTTCTGAACAGTACCCTCGGACGAAACAAAACCTTTTATATAAATCGTATTGTCTTTTTGCAGGCTTATATTTTTTGTTTGCACCACGATTTTCGAAGCCGGATGCGTGTTTCCTTTTTCAATTTTAAGAGAAACATTTTTAATCCTATAGGTATGATTCGCCCCTTTTGGGGTGTTAAACATAATCCGGTTAGTGCCTTCTTCCAACCACGACGGATCCAATTCTTCCGTTTGCTGTGACCATTGATTTTGTTTTTTAATCATATAGCCGCCGGTAGATAGGCGGTCGTTGATACTTCTGGAAACACCATTCAAATCGCTGACACCATATAGGTCGTAAGTTAAAAAGACACGATCATTAGCACCGATATTCGCTTTATTAAGGGTAATTTTAAATAAATTATCAGACGGATCATCCAAAGGAAATTCTTTTGAAATCCCGATCAAAGCTTCCTGTTCGTTGGTTTTCAGGTTGTTATTGGCCGACGTTAAATTAGCGTTGGAATGTTCCGTAGCGGCAGCCGATTGATATTGGTTCTCTTTTTTGAATGGCGTCGGAGCGGAAGTTTCGGAAAGTACCGGACTATCTGAAACTATCCGGCTTCCAACCGGTTTTAAAGCCATTTGTTTGGCTTCCGACTGATGGTCAAAATAGGCGATGATCATTTGTTGTGCCGGTACGGCAAAACTGCTGTGAAGCATCGCAAATAACATGGTTCCGTGTACTATTTTTACAATTTTCTTGTTTATTCCGAAGTATCTTTCTGACATGATGATGGGCTTAAATGAGTTGAGAAGTGTAATGGATTATTGTACAATTAATTTGACCACCTTAGATGTTTCGTTTAGGTTTACCACGATTAAATAGGTACCGGTTGCCGATAAAACATCCTGATAGCTGGTATTTTGTATCGAATACAGATTTTTGGAGCGCAGCAATCTACCGTTAAGATCAAAGATTCGGATTTCGGCATCAGCAGCCTGCTGTAAAGCAAAACGAAGTGTAAACGCCTGACCGACGTATATCGGATTGGGATGTAAAACCAGAGCGCCGTTTGCCCAGTCATTTTTGGCATTTACTTTCAGCAGGAACTCTTTAGTACAACCTTCAGGATTTTTAACCAATAGCGTATAATCGCCGGTTGCTGTCGCCGTATAATTCTTTTCGGTGGACGTAATGGAGTTATTAAAATACCATTCATAAGAAAATTGTGGCTGATCAGAGGTAATTGGAATCAGTTCCACCTGATTGTTTTCATCAAGATACCATTCTGAAGCGATCGATAAATCGGTTTTTGCTATGGATTCTATTGTAATGCGATCGGATTGTAATTTGCCATCCCGATCCGTAATACGAACGGTATACACGCCCTTTGGTAAGTCTTCCAGCATTACTAGATCCTGATTGGTAGTAAAATTCTTTTTATAAGAGTCGGATTGTACATCAATGGAAAAAGGACTTTGCCCGCCGTTGATTTTAACCCGTATTTTTCCGTTTTCGGATAAATTACAATTGGGTTCGGTTATATCGTATACGGCAAAAAAAGCAGGCGCTTTAATAAATGTAAATAAATCACCTCCACTGTTATCAGGATCCCAAAAGATATTTTTAAAAGATAAGACATCGTCTTTTGTGGTAGTTGGTAAAATATAACGGGCATTGGTATAGTCGAAATCATCGGAATTATCGGCAGTAATGGCCAGCCATACCAAATCCTGATCATCTGGTTGTTCGTTGGTTTGCAGCTCTTTTTTACGAATCAGGAGCGTCGTAGGAATAGCATCCTGAGAAGTGTTTTGTGTTTTCCAGATTCGTTTCATTTTCCGGATTCCGGTTGCCTCTTTCTTCTTTTTTAAAGAAGTACTGCCGCCATTGTCGCCCCAAACCAAAAACGTTTTATCGTTGAGTGGTGTTTTATTCGAAAGATTGGTACTGTCAATAGTGCCATAACCGATATACAAACCATCTTTTTCGGCATTTCCGGACTGCTTTTGTTCCAATCCGGAGGCTTTATCTTTTCCGATTCCGGTTACTCTGTTATTAAAACCGGCATTTTTTTCAGCATCCCATATTTTGTGCTGATCCGAATCAATATAGTCGGCATTACCTAATAAAGAAATCCCGTATTTTATAGAGAGATAAGATTCTACTTTTTTCCGTTCCGATGCGTTTAACACTCTCGGATAATACAGTAACTCCATTACATCGTGTCCGGAGGTTTTATGCGTCAGACTTTTAAGGTTTTCCAAAAGAAGTGAATTCGGATTCTTTTTCCCGGAATTTTGCTGACTGACGAAATAACTCAGAATGATTCCGTTTTTGGCATGGACTTTTTTATAATCAAGACTTGTATCGGTTTCGACTTTTTTATTTGAAATAGAAGTCACCTGATTTCCGAGTTTCAGTGTCGCTAATCGGGTTTCCTCTTTTTCGTCCGATTTAAATACGACAAACAGGGAATACCGATTATTCAGAATGTTTTTATATTCTTTTGAAGTGCGCTCCGAAACGCTATATTTTGGATTAAAATTGTAATAATTCGAAGTGTCTGTTTTCTTTTCATTAAAATCGACCTGTTGCTTTATCCATAAAGAGGGACTGGAAATTCCTCCTGGTGATTGCGAATATATATGGATTGACGGGAATAAAACCCCTATACTAAACAAGAAACAAACGATAAATTTCATAAAAGAGAGAATTATTATTGGTTTCCTAAATTAACAATATTTTTGTAATAAAAAACATAATTTTTTATGATTAAATATTGTTTTGAGGATATGGATAATAAAAATGCAAAAGTTTTTATTTCTGAAAGAGGAGCGAATCCCAGCAAACAGAAGGGAAACAAAAAAAACAGCATCCTGTTTTGATGCTGTTTTTGGGTTTACATATAAAGTTAAAACGGATGAATTTAACATCCGGGTAAGAGTAACGATTTGTGTTTTTCCGAATCAAATAATCGAAGGTAAAAATAGCCGGTTCCGGCGATTCCCATCATCAATCCCGGCGTATATTGACCACTATTAACACCCGTTGGCCAAGGAAGCCGGTTTGTTTTGTATTTATAAATGCCCGCTGTTCCTACCGTTTCTGCCAGTTGATTCAGTTCCGAACTACAATCCAGCAATATTTCGGCATTTCCGGCAATACCATGGCACAGCGAATAATTGGTATGGGTGAGATTATCCATAAGATTGTGGTAGATATTGTCTTTTGTGGTCGTCAGTGCGACAAACATTTCCTGTTCAAAAGCCGGATCCGGTTTTATCTGATTCGCTTTTAATCGGGATAAAGCAATACCAGGCGCACCATGACACCACGCCAAACCGCAAACCGTATTGTAGGTCGTCGATACGCCATCCCTAAAATCCGGCCAGTTGTGTTGCGTGGCATCAAACGACTGTCTTTCGTAATTGAAACCGCCCGTCGCAGCTTCCAGAAATTGCGTGTTTTCTGTCGCTTCATATAATTGAAGCAGTGCCAGCGCAATACCGGACGATCCGTGTGAAAAACCGGTAAGGTTCTTTTGCGACGGAACGGTACGCCAGGACCATACATCCTTATTTTTTTCTGCGGAATGATAGAGCAAATCACCAAGCGCGATGGCTTTATCCAGAAGTACAGGATTAGTATAAGTTTTGTAAACATCTAATAATACCGGGATCGTACCGGCAGCACCGCTAATCACATCTATTTCATGTGATTGTAATGAAGTAGTTGGAATACTTTCGAGTAATTGGATCCCCGCGGCAACAAATTCGCTTCGCTCCAGTTGACTTCCAATTTTGATCAATGCGGATGCGATACCCGGTTTCCCGGAATAAAAACCGTGATCGGGTGCCGTATGCATCAAAGAGGTCATCTGCGACAAACAACCTTCAATTGTTTTTAGTAACACGGCATCTTTCTTTTCCGAATATAAAGCGGCTAAAAACAATGCGATACCGGAAGTTCCGGAATAGATATCGGCACCGAATGTCCGTAGAATACCTTCGTATTTTCCGTTAACGGCTTCCATGGAATAACCCTGCCAGGTACAGGAATCATTATGCCATATACTGCTTTTGATCAGCTCACAGGCAATGTCCCAGGCGGTTTCAAGAAAAATGGTTTTATCGGTTGTGTTCATGCTATTTGTTTTTAATTGAACAGGATTTTGGATCCTTTATTAAGGTGAGTTGCCAATGGATTAATTCCCTTTTTTTGAAAGGCAGTTGCTATTTCGCGAAGGATGGCCTCGGACGGTAATTTTTTTGATGCGGTTTGAAGTAATGTTTCCGCCACGATAGTCATGCGATTCATACCAAAGCTTTCCTGTGCGCTCGGATTTTCGGCTATGCCAACACCTTTACTGTGGCGATAGGAAAAAAGCGGAACATCTTCTTCAAGATATGGCTCCATAGCGGAAACCAGTTCGGGCAGTATCCGTTCCAGAAGCGGCATAAGACTGTCGTCGATATATAAAACGGCGGCATCACGACGAAAATAATGTTCCGGATGACTCAGACATTTAAAAAGAAACGGAATGTTATACTGATTCAGCCGGGTTGTCAGGACATCAAGTAAAACGGGAGCGCCTTCACGGGAGCAATTCCAGTAAATACGAACCAGTTTTGTGATCGTATCCATAGGCGCATTGCTAAAGGCATAATAAAATGTAGGCTGCCGGTAGCGGTCTTCTTTTGGAAAAAGTACCGAAACGGTTTGTTCTCCGGGGGCAAGCTTTTTTATAGCGGAGACATTTACGATTCGTTTTTCATTGTTTCGGACGATCTCGACATAGCCGTTTGTATAAGTCTGTTGCACTTCCCAGCCCTGTTCCAGTTTTTCTTTGGTATGGTTGTTTTGGGAAAGGAGGTTTGTAAAAACGGAAGCATCCTCCCTGAGAAAATCGGGATTTTGTAGCGGTTGTAACTGATACCGTTCTTTTAGCATATAGCATTCCGAATACAGCAAACCGGTGAGCACGGCAACCGCGTTTTCGGGCGTAATCGGAAAAGACTTTCCATTGTAATGGATATGAGTAGTTCCGATTTCGATTTGAGCAATAATCCGGGTCAGCTCTTTAAGTATCGTTTTATCCTTAAACATGATGGAATGATTTTATATTAAAAAGTTCGTCCAGTGCAGCCATTGGATCTTTCATAATGTTATAAGCCAACTGAATACAACGCATATAATTGGCTTCAATCTTACTGTTAAAAGTAGTTGCTTCCACGCTGGTCTGAATGATTCTTGCTGCGGTTAGTCGCATCACTTTATCGTAAAAATAAGGGTGGTATTCGGTTGGATAGGCTTGTAAGGTTATATATTCCTTTAGGAAAGCTTGTGCCGAAGGTTGTAATTCCCGCATATCAAAAGGTTTCATATAATCAGGAAGCGTATTCGTGTAGGGATTGGCATTGTCAAAACCCAACACCCATATAGAAATATAGGACTGCAGAAGACCGGCAACATCCCAAAGCGGATCGCCAATATCGGCCAGTTCCCAGTCAATAAGTTTTTGAGTCAGTTGATTAGTATCATTTGTAGTCGCCAGAAAATTGATCCATTTGATATCACCGTGAATCAAATGGGTATACTGCCAGGAATCGGCCAGATCAATAAGGGCATTTTGTAAAACGCTGTTGTCTTTGATCAATTGTATTATTTCGGTACTGGCCTGGTTTCCGACAAAAAAGTCGGCGGCTCTAAATTGATGCAAGCGCAGTACCCAGGGTAGCATTTTCGGAAACCCGGAAGTATCGGTTTTGGTATCGGGCACGACATGACATGCCGATAGTATATGGGCTTGCTCGCGGGCAAGAGTAAGGTCGAAATTTTTAGTGAGCATATAATACTCGGATAGGTTTTTGGCATCGGGTAGTAGCCTTGTAATCAGAATGTTGTTTTCATCATCATAGTTGAGCATATCCGGCACCAGATGCGCCAGCGTCGAAAATTCGGCATTGTTTTTAAATAGGGCATAGGCGTTTATTTCCCGTTGAAACTGGCTTACAGAAACCGGGTCTTTTCCCATTTGTTTGGCAAACAAAGAGTTGTCTTTTCCAACCATTATTTTTAAAATCGTATTTCGGGTATTGGCGGGAATTACCATAAAGTTTCCTTTTACAACGGCATCATTATCAATAAGCTGTCGTTTGTGTAAAAAGCGGTATATATTTTCGGGTGTTAGTTGCATAAGTGGGGACATTTAAGTAAAAGGGTATAATACCGCGGAGCAAAGCCCCGCGGTAAGAAAACAAAAGAGTATTAACAAACAAACGGAATTCCGGTACAGCTCATTGTTGGAACACAAGGCAATGACGGAACACAACCTGCTGTATTTACACAGGAACTAACCGGTAAGGTTGGTAAAGCATTTGCATTTACGTCGCCTGACTGACAACCCGGGATTAGTGTTGTAGGATGCAAACAGCCCGGTATCAAGGTTGTTACATGCTGGCAACCCGGTAGTAAAGTAGTTGGGTAACCACCTTGCTGGACACCGTTACAAATAAACGGGATACCGGTTACACACGAAGTGATGGTAGGTACACACTGTCTGGTTGGGATACAAGATGCTACGGGAATCGTAGGAACGTTGGCTGTACCCTGAACACCACCTGACTGGCAGCCTGGAAGTAAGGTCGTAACGTGTTGACAATTTGGAAGCAATGTTGTTGGGAAACCTCCCTGCATAGCACTGTTACAAATAAACGGGATACCGGTTACACATGAAGTGATCGTCGGAACACATTGTCTTGTAGGAATACAGGATGCAACCGGAAGGGTAGGTGTTGCGACATCTGCTACGTCTGATTTGGACAGCATTACCTGCGAATCGTCCGACTGACAACCTGGTAATAATGTTGTAGGGTGCTGACATCCCGGTAATAGCGTAGTAATGTGTTGGCATCCCGGAAGTAATGTCGTAGGATAACCTTGTGCTGCACTATTGCAAATAAACGGGATTCCGGTTACACAGGAAGTGATGGTTGGCACACACTGTCTTGTCGGAATAGGAATACAGGAAACTACCGGAAGGGTTGGGATCGATGCTTCTGCACCACCACCACATACCAATGGCGGTATTGTTGGCATACAAGGTCTGGTTGGTCCGCATATAGGAGGAATTGTAAAGATATTCCCCTGATTCAGGTAGTTATTGTAAATATCCCCTTTTAATAAAGAAGAACCACTTGCTTCATCGAAACCATTTCCGGAATGGAAGGCCAGAATGCTTGCAAATTGACTGTCATCGATATCATTTTGAATACCTGTAAGTACTAGTGGCACTTCAAAATGATGACTAAACATAAAACATTTCCATCCCATAATCGGAACTTCCACACATGGGTTTGCGCCCAGATCAAAACTAAAAACACCACCGGCTTCGTTAAAATTGGTGATGCTTATCGTTAGTTTAAAGCGGCTTAAAGGCTGCCAGGTGTAGCTAACATTCGAATTAAAATTAAACGTTTTGCTAACATTTCCAAAAGGCGTATTAAATCCAACGGAAATGGTAACCATTCCTTTAACGGCGCTTGCGCTCACACAGACGCTACAGCCTAAAAAGGAAGGAGAACACCACTGAATGGCGTTTATGCTGTCGTATCCTTCATATACGGCACCATTTTCTACGATTGCTATTTTTGACATGATTTGTTGGTTATATAGTTGCCTACTCTTTTTTAGGGTTTTTCGGCATACATCCCTGTACTTTATTTCGGTTGACTTAGTAGAAGATGTTTCCTGTGATCTGGCATAAACGGGTTAATTATATGCAGCGTAAACAGGAAGGGCATCGTTTCTCCTTAAGTCGGAACACAAAATCTGCTAGCTTTCTTTTGTTTTCGATACTAAAATTACAGTTGCGGGATAGCGTTTTTGAAAGAAATGATATGGGGACGGGAATTATTGACATGAAGGCCGGAAATCGGTGTATGGAAAATCGAGCCATAAAAAAACGCCTCCGGTTTGGGAAGCGTTATCGATATAGCGTCGTAATGTTTATTTCAGGATATTGAATTTTCTAAGGAAATCCTTGTGCTTATCGCTAAGGGTTACTTTGTGGTTGCCTTGCAGGATCAGCAGGTTTTCGGGAAGTACGATCTCTTCGATCTTACTCGTATTTACGATATAATTCCGATGCGTACGTACAAATTTGCTGCTTTCCAGCAGTTCGCTTAGCTTGGTGAGCGAAATCATAATCACAAACTTTTCGTGTTCGGTAATAATATTGCAATAGCGTTCTTCGACTTCAATATAGATAATGGCGTCAATGCGTACTTTTTTGAGCGTGTTTTTCTTTTTTATAAAAAGTGAATCATTACTAACCACCGTATCCTGATCGTCACTAAGAAAAACATTGGTTTGCCCGTAAAATTTTTCAATGGCAATTTCCAGCGCATATAAGATTTCCAGTTCGTTAAAAGGCTTTAGCAAAAAACTAAAAGGCTTGGTCAGTTTGGCGCGATCAAAGATTTGACGGTCGTTCGAACTCGTTAGAAACACAAAAGGTCGGGCGGCATCAGGCGTAATATTTATTGTTTCGGCAAAAGCGATACCGTCGGGATTTCCGTTTAGGAAAACATCAATGATCACAATATCGACCGTTTGCTGATAAAACAAGGCCAAAGCCTCACTAAAAGTTCGGGCCACACCGGCAATGGTATAGTTGTTTTCGGTAAGCACTTGTACCAGCGCATCACTTTCAGCCGGAGTATCTTCTATAATAAGTACGCTTACATTATTCATTTGGATTCACTTTTTGTAATTGTATACGGATTGTAGTTCCTTTGTTTTCGGTGCTTTCAATTAACATTTTTCCATCGTTTTTACGGATCATATCGCTACAAAGTTGCATTCCCAATCCGGTACCGGTTTTTTCATGAGTTCCTTTTTTAGAAGCACTAAAGGTTTCATTATTCAAATGATTCAATAGTTCCGGAGGTATTCCCGCACCGGAATCTTCCATACAAAGAATACAATGATCATCAGTAATTTCAGCCGTAATAAAGATACGACCCTTTTCCGGAGTAAACTTTATCGCATTATCCAAAAGATTTCGCAATACGATTTTTAACGAACTCTGATCGGCCAATACAAAAGCACTTTTTGGAACCTGATTTTCAAAATGAATGTCTTTATCGGTCAGCAGTGGTTTATAATTAAAAGCAACCTGTTGTACGATCGAAAATAGGTGTACCGATTCCTTGTGGAAATAAAGCTGTTTGGTTTGTAACATTGCCCAGTGAAGCAGATTGTCCAGTAAATTGTAGGAACCGTTGGCGATGGCACTGTTGTGGTGTAATAGTTTATCCAGTTCGTGATACTCTTTATTCTCGAGGCTTTTTAACAATTTGTCATTGCTGTTTTTTAAGGCATTTACCGACGAACGCAAATCATGACTAACAATCGAAAATAGTTGGTCTTTCGACGCATTTAGTGCATCAAGCTCATTCTTTTGCGACAAGATGATTTTATTGGTTTTACTCTTCTGACGGTAAAAATAAATGCCCGTTCCAAACAGGATCAGTAAGAGCACCGACGAATAAAAAAAGCCATTCCTTTCGGCAATTTTAAGCTTATTTTCGGCTTCAAGCACGTCGATTTCTTTTTCTTTCTGACGGACGGTAAACCGTTTTTCCAGATCGGCTATGGCCCATATTTTATTTTGATCATTAAGCGAATCCCGCCAGTTTTCATATTCTTTCCGATAGGTTAGTGCCGTATTAAAATGCTTATCGTTTTCGGCGACCACGGCCATATTGAGTGCCGCATTCATTTTGAGTTGCGGATCTTTTATCTTTTTGGATAGCGCGTAGGCTTTTTCAAAATAGGGAATCGCCAGATTGTCCTTATATTGTTCGTAATAGAGGTTGGCAATGTTCATATACGCAACGATAAGCGATACGGTGTCTTTCTCTTTTTGTAATAAAGAAAATCCTTCGGAAAGGTAGGTATCCGCGTCTTTAAAATCGTTGAGGTGCAAATAGGAGAGTCCGATGTTATGGTATACGACACCCTTTTTAAAATCGTAACCGTTGGCCGGAGGCAGTTTGTCAATTTCGGTAAAATAAGCAATCGCTTTTTTATAATTGCCTTCTTCAAGGGCGATTTCACCCAGATAAAGACTGACTTTATAATAGAATCGGAACGCTTTGGAAATGGTTTCGAATTCCTTTCGCGCCTCATGATTCAGCACTTTATTTTTAAAACTGAATCCCCTGAAATAATGACAATAATCGGCAACTTCCGCATTGTTTGGCAAAGCCAGTTGTTTCATGGAATACACCAAAGTGGAATCCCAGTTTTTTTCAAGGAAAAACTGTTGTGCTTTATAAAAATAACGCTGATCCTGATACAGCTTTGCTTTCTCTGGTAGTACAGCATTCAGGGAAGACTGTTTTTGCGAAAAAAGAAAGGAGGGCACTAAAAGGAACAGGAAAAAAAATACGGATTTGTTGTTGGAAATCATAGGGTGTCTTTACGAAACACGGATTGATTTTCGGTTTGCTGTTTAACTTTGTAATACCTGTGTCACGGTTCCTCTGGAAGTTCTCGGATTGGCGTCATCCGGGATAAGATCTTCGATACGGGTTGTGATGATTTCTATTTTATCACTTTCGGAAAGCGGATGCAGGTAATTAACATACCAGGGATAATATTCCGGAGCCACGAGTTCGTTACTATTCGATTTTACAACCAGTTTTAATTCGTTTTTCGGAGGATTATCCAGATCCTGATAAAGCGTAATTGGTTCTTGTCCTAACAAGGTCTGCGGAATTAAAACGACGATCTTGATGTTGATCACTCTTCCGTTGACGTTTTCCTGAATTTCAGCGGATACCATAGGTTCCAGGTGATCGGCAGTCCTAACAATACCGGAAAGTCCCATACTCTTAGTATTGATCTGCGTGATTTGTAAAGGCTTTAACCGATTCAGGTTTTTGGATGCTTTTGGTATTGACGTATTCATAATAGTAAGGTTTAGTTTGGTCAAAAGAGGAAATTTATACGGCGTATAAAGATAATTGATTTATTTAACAAATTCGTTTTTGGTAATGGGTATTTGAGTAAAGAATTTTGCGGAAGTCACGGCATCCGGTACAAAATTTTTTTGCAGTCTTTTTTCTCGAATTATTTTTGTATTTATGCATTTTCCCATTTAATACTATGAATACGCAACCCTATCCCTTGCCCGAAAACGAACTGGAACGCTTAGCTGCTCTAAAACGCTATAATATTCTGGATACGCTTCCGGATAATGCCTTCGACGATGCTACCAAATTGGTTTCGTATATCTGTGGCGTACCCATCGCTCATATTTCCTTTATCGATGCAAGCCGACAATGGTTTAAATCGGAAATTGGAATTGGCGTATCGGAAGTACCAAGGGAAATTTCGTTTTGTCAGTATACCATTATGGAAACAAAAATGGTGGAAATCAACGACACTTTTTTAAACGACCGTTTTAAGGACGATCCGAATGTGACCGGTGGATTTAAGGTTCGGTTTTATGCCGGAATTCCACTAACCACACCCGATGGTTATAATATCGGAACGATCTGTGCGATCGATCACGTGACCAAAGAGCTTAACGAAAACCAGCGAAATGCCTTGTCAATCGTAGCGAAACACGTGATCAACCTACTCGAATTGCGAACCAAAAACATCGAACTTGCGGCTCAGAAAAAAATTGCCGACAGAGCGGTTTTGGCAAAAGACAGTTTCCTGGCCAATATGAGTCATGAAATCCGAACCCCGTTAAATGCCATAATCGGTTTTACCGATCTTTTAGCGCAGACAAAATTGGATTCGGTGCAGCACGATTATATCGATAGCGTACAAATAGCCGGTGAAAATTTGTTATTGATCATTAATGATATTCTGGATCTTTCCAAAATCGAATCCGGTAATTTAACCATTGAATCCGAGCCGTTTAATTTAAAAAAGACACTAAAGCATGTTTATAACCTGTTAAAGGTTAAAGTTCCAAACGACATTGAGTTCAATCTGTTTTTAGATGCCGATATGCCGGAACACGTAATAGGTGATCAGGGCCGACTAAACCAGATTTTGGTGAATCTTGTCGGAAATGCACTTAAGTTTACCGAAGATGGCGACGTAACCGTTTCGGTAAAGATGCTGGAAGAAACGGAAGACAATTATACCCTTAAATTTTCGGTAAAAGATACCGGTATTGGTATTCCGGAAGAAAAATTAAAAACGATTTTCGAACGTTTTACACAGGCGGAAGAAAGTACCACACGACGATTTGGCGGTACGGGATTGGGCCTTAGCATTGTAAAACAATTGATCGAACTGCAACATGGCGAATTACAGGTAAAGAGTAAAGTTGGACGAGGTTCCGAATTTTTCTTTGTACTGAACTATAAAAAATCGGATTATATCGAAGCCAAAACCGAAACAGCTGCCGGAGAAAGTCTAGGGAAACTTAAGATATTGCTTTGCGAAGACAATATTTTAAACCAAAAACTGGCAAAAAGCGTGATTCATAATTTTGGTTTTGAATTGGATATAGCCGAAAATGGCGAAATAGGAATCGAACTACTGTCGAAAAAGGAGTACGATTTAGTACTGATGGATCTTCAAATGCCGGTTAAAGACGGTTATCAGACCACCGAGTATATCCGGAGTGAAATGAAAGCCACCATTCCGATTATAGCCATGACGGCACATTCGCTTATCGGCGAACAGGAACGTTGTTATGAGGCGGGTATGAATGGCTATGTGCCCAAACCGTTTAAACAGGCGATGCTTTTGGATGCGATTAAAGCGGCTTTAAATCCGGATAATAAACCGATGCGCAGGAGAAAAGTCGATTTGTCGTTTATTGAAGAAACGGCCTGTGGTGATCAGAATTTCAAAAAGGAAATTATCAACCTGTTTATCGAAAAAATTCCGGTTGATACGGCAAACCTTCAGGATGCTTTTTCCAGAGATGACTATGATGCGGTGAAACGACTAACACATAATATGAAATCCAGTCTGGATATGTTTATGCTAACGGATCTTAGCAATTGTCTGTCTGTAATCGAGGCAGAAGCCGTATTGGAACGGTTCACAGCAATGGCCGTAGACGAAGTCAACACACTACAAAGTGGAATTGTTGATGTGGTTAAATATTTAAGAGAAGTACAATAAAATGGACAATAGGCGATAGCTTTGTCTCATTTACGAATATATACACTAAAGTTTGCCCCAAAAGAATATGGAATCAATGAGAATAGTTTTAGCGGAAGACAATGATATCCTACGTAAATCATTATCTTTTTTCTTAGAATCGAAAGGGTATGAGGTTGATCAGTTTTCAGATGGTAAAGACGCACTGGAAGCAATTGAAGCCAATAATTACGATTTGGTATTGACCGATATCAATATGCCGGGTATTAGCGGAATGGAAATTACACAATATATCCGCCAACGGATTCAATCGGATATTCCGGTAATTATTCTTACTTCTTCCGGCGTAGAACAGACCGAATTGGATTCTTTCGACATTGGTGCCAATGAATTTATCGCCAAACCGGTTAGCCCGGCGGTGCTTTTAGTACGTATTAATAAGTTATTGGGTATTCGTATTTAATATAATTTTTACTACTACGCTGCTACAATGAAACACCTTTGGGAACTCTATACGAATGGCACCTGGAACGAACCTTTTTTAATCGGATCCATTTGCCTGTTTGTATCGGCTTCCGTTTTCTTATATCTGTTACTTATTGGTAGTCGGAACAATCATATCAAAAAGGAAAGACTTCGTACGGAATACGGTATACTAATCGATAAGCTACTGTTCACGGTGGTTTTTGAAGACCTTCCGTTTTCGGATATCATTCAGAACGAAAGCTATAAAAAACTAAAAGAGAACCGTTTTTTCAGAGAATTCACCACAGAATCGGTTATCAATCTTCATAAAAATTACGATGGTGTTTATGCGCGAAAGCTGGAGCAGTTTTATAAGGATTCCGGATTAAAAAACGACTCCTTAAAAAAGCTTAAAAGTTCGAAATGGGATATTCGTTGCAAAGGCATTACCGAACTGGCTGAAATGAATGTTAACGAAGTTTTCGATACCATACTGATCAGTTCCAAAGCACGGAACAAAACGCTGCAAATTACAGCCATCAACGCCTGTATCAAACTGGAAGGCACCAAAGGAATCATACACCTTACCGAACATCCGTATCCGATCGACGACTGGACGCAGGTCAATATTATAGCGGCGTTTAAAAAACACGATATAGGCGATACGCAGGGAATTGAAGAGCTGCTGGAATCCAAAAATACCACTGTAGTGGCGTTGGGATTAAAATTGATCAAAGAGCTAAAACTGACGCAGAAAGTGCCGTTTGTCGAGCAATTGACAGTACAGGCACCAAACACTTTTCTAAAATATGAAGCGCAAAGCGTATTGCAGCAATTAACCGATTAACCCTGGGCAGATGACTTTTTTAAGTGATGAACTACTATTTTTTATCGATCTTTATTTAAACCTTATTCTGGGTTATGCAATATTGATCATGTCTTCATACCTGATATTGGCGTATTTGTCCGCAAAAGAATTGCGAAGCTACCTTAAAAAGAACAGTTTTGTTGATTATGACGTATTGCTCACCAGTGAATTTGCGCCCAAGCTTTCGCTGATTGCGCCGGCTTATAACGAAGGATTTACGATTGAAGAAAATGTAAAATCCTTATTATCGTTAAATTACAACAACTATCAGGTAATTGTCGTAAACGACGGGAGTAAGGACAACTCGATGGAAATTCTGATCAAAACCTATGATCTGGAACTGACGGAATTGGAAGTCCATTCCAAAATCGAAACGCAAAAAATCAGAGGTTTATACCGCTCCCGAAATGCAGCCTTTAAAAAACTAATTGTAGTCGATAAAGAAAACGGCGGTAAAGCCGACGCGTTGAATGCCGGGCTCAACATCGCCGAATATCCTTATGTGGTTTGTATCGACGTCGATTGTATTCTGGATAAAGACGCCTTGCTTAAGCTGGCAAAACCCTTTTTGGAATCCTACGGCAAGCGAATTATTGCGACCGGAGGTGTGGTTCGGATTGCGAACCAATGTGTGATTAAAAACGGTCGTATGGTTGAAGTTAACGTTCCGGATCGTCTGTTATCCCGAATTCAGGTTTTGGAATATTTACGCGCTTTTCTTTTGGGACGAATGGCATGGGGAAGACTGGATGGTTTATTATTGATCAGCGGTGCTTTTGGTGCGTTCGATAAAGAAATCGCCTTACTGTCGGGAGGATATAGCACAAAAACCGTAGGCGAGGACATGGAGTTGGTCGTACGCATGCGTCGTTATATGCTCGAAAACAAATTGCCGTATTCGGTGAGTTATATTCCCGATCCGCTATGCTGGACGGAAGCTCCGGAGGATTTTAAGATCTTTAAAAAACAACGTAGCCGTTGGATGCGCGGCACCATCGAAACGCTTAGTTTCCATAAAAAAATGTGCCTGAACCCGAAATACAAACTATTGGGAATGATCAGTATTCCGTATTGGACGTTATTTGAATTTCTGGCTCCCGGTATCGAATTTATCGGTGTGGTCACGACACTAGTTTTTTTAGTATTGGGCTTACTCAACTGGCATTTTTTCTTTTTACTGGTGCTGTTTGTCTACACTTTTGCGATTTTCTTTTCGGTTATCGCCTTATACTGCGAAGAGCGTACTTACCATAAATACCACAAACAAGCCGATTTTTTAAAACTCTTACTAGCGGCTTTTATCGAACCGTTCTATTTCCATCCGCTAACGGTATATGCCGCTTTAGTAGGCTATAAAGACAAAATAAAGGGTACCAGTGGTTGGGGCGAAATGACCCGGAAGGGGTTTACGAAGAAGTAGAAATTATTCGGATTTTGTTTAAAATCGTAAATTTGATTAAAAATATCAAGGTAAAGAAAACAAATATCTTTTAATGTTTTATATGGAATATCTATGGATCAAATAGAATATATTACCCGTACTTTAGCGCGAGCTCAAAAGAAACGATTTGAAAATTATGTTGTTACTCGTATCTATCATTTATTAAATGATTTATCGATAAAAATAATAACACAGCAATATGTAAGTCGTCCTGAAAATAAACGGGCTTTAACCGATATGTATTTTCCTCAATTTGGTCTTCATATTGAAGTGGATGAACCTTATCATTTAAGTCAAAAAGAGCAAGATCAAATTCGAGAATTAGATGTTGTTAATGCTACAAAAGGACATCAGTTTAGAAGAGTTGATATTTCTAAAGGTTTGGAAAATGTACATGAACAAATTGATGCTATTGTTCAAGAAGTTAAATGGTTAAAGAATTCTGATCCTGATTTTAAACCTTGGATACCCGAAAAAGAATACGATCCAGAAACTTATATAATAAAAGGAACAATTTCAATTGATGATAATTGTGCTTTTCTACGTATGACGGATGCTGCCAGTTGTTTTGGTAAAAAATTTAAAGATAAAAGCATTTGGACTGGTGGGATAAATCATCCAATAGAAGAGAATGTTGTGATTTGGTTTCCTAAATTGTATGAAAATGGTGATTGGAATAATTCTATTTCCGATGATGAGAATATTATAACCGAAAAATCTAAAAAGAACGAATTAACAGAAAGACATACAGAGAAAATAATTAATTTGCCATATCACAGACGTATTGTGTTTGCCCGGGTAAAATCACCATTAGGAGATGTTATGTATCGTTTTAGAGGTGTATATGAATTGGATAGGGAGAAAACTTCTATGGATAGTGGATTGATTTGGAATCGTATTGGTACAATCGTTCAAACATATGATGCATTTTAAAAATATACCGATAGCGCGGATCTGTGTATATACAAAGTAAATTCCAACCAAATGGCTAAGATTTTGTATTTTTAATGATGACTATAATCACGTTAAAGATGGAAGAAATAAAAACATATATCGAATATGTCGCCAAAGGAATTGAAATAGTGGGTATTATTACGATAATTATAGGCGTTGTAATCGCGATGGGCAAGTTTATTTTTACGTTACAGGGAACCGTTCTGCGTTCGTATAAAATACTCCGACAGGAACTTGGCAAAGGAATCTTACTCGGTTTGGAAATTTTAGTAGCGGGTGACATTATCGGAACGGTAGTCACCGAACCAACGATGGATCGTGTGTTATCATTAGCTATAATCGTATTAATCCGAACCTTTTTAAGCTTATCGCTCGAAGTCGAAATTGAAGGTAAATTTCCCTGGCAAAAAAAGGATATAGAGGAATAAGAAAAAATGGTCCCGTTATACGGCGCGGAATAAACAGTATTCCGCTTTTTTATTCGAATAACAGTTGGGAGATTATTGCGTTGGTTTTTGATCGGGCACATGAAATAATCGAATTCCACAAACCTTTACTCCCAAATAAAACAATACTGGCTATCAGCGTTTTTCAGCGTAAGAAAAATACATCGAATGTCAATCTAATTTTTATATTTGCACCTATCGGATTTTGAAATTCAAGACACTTGGAAATTCCGACAAAACGATAAAAATAAAATAAAGATAAACAAAGAAGCGTAGGAATGGATAACATGAATTTACTAAGTATTGTGACCATAATCTCTTTGTTTATTTCGTTTTTTCTTGCTTTTTTCCTGATTACCGCTAAAACGGAGCACAAAATTAGTAATACACTGTTTGCTCTTTTTTTAGTGATCAATGCAATTGATCTTAGCGAGCCTTTATTTAATATGATGGTCGACGGTCCATCAAATATTGGAATGTTTCGGAGTACATTTGCGTTTCTGCAAGTTCCTGTTTTTTACCTGTATATAATGTCCGTTTGTTATTCCGATTTTAAATTGAAACGGAAACATTTATTACATCTGCTTCCGTTTTTTATAATAAATCTAATCTTGCTACCCCGTTTTTATAGCGTAGATATGGCATCGAAAATTAGTTTTATTCAGAATCGTCAGAGTAGGGTAGAATTTCAGCTTATTCATATTTTGATACACGTTCAAATAGTGCTCTATATTAGTGCTGTTTTTAAGGTATTGCGAAAATCAAAGAAACTCTATCTCGAAAATTATGCCGGTAAGCATATCAATTCCTATAATTGGTTATTCCAGTTTACGCTAGTATTGACCATTATATATCTGGTAGCGCTTTTAAAAAACATTCTTAAGTTTTCGGATTACCCGCATTTATCAGAAGGGATAAAAATTGGACTTCAATTATCGCAGCTTTTTATTATTTGTTGGTATCTGTTTAAAGCCTTAAATAATCCGGGTCTTTTTAGAAATATTGATACCAAATTAAAACTTGTTGATGAGATTGTTTCAGAAGAAAAAAACAAGGAACAAACATTACAAGATGAAGGCGCATATAAGGAAGAATTGTTGAAATTAAAACAATTTATGGACGGCGAAAAGCCGTTTCTGAATCCTTTTTTAACCATACAGGATATTTCAAAACAAATCGGAATTCCTGTCCGTGATTTATCTCTTTTGATCAACCATCAATTGGGACAGCATTTTTATGATTTTGTAAATACCTATCGTATCGAAAGTGCTATGGAAATTTTAAGAGATAGGAGTAAAAGTGAGCTAACCATTCTTGAAATCCTCTATGAAGTTGGTTTTAACTCGAAATCCTCTTTCAATACTGCTTTTAAAAAGCACACTAATTGCACCCCAACTTTTTATCGTAAAAATCTGTAATACAGTTTTTTGTAATTATTCGTACGCTTCTTTGTAACGATTCATACACATTTTTCGGATAAAATAGGATCGACTACTTTTATTCGGTCGCATAGCTCTAGCGACTGTCACATCTTTGTATCGAAATAAATGTATAACCTAATACGATACAATAAAATGAAAAGCAGCCTTTATTTAGTAATTCTTGTTGCACTGATTTCAAGTTGTCAAACCAGTAAAAAAGTTGTAGCAGAAAAAAAAGACTATGGTTTTCTGACCGATAGTTTGCATATCCAAGAGCAATTAGAAAAATACAAACTTCCGGGATTTAGCGTTGTTGTTTTTGAGAACTATAAGATCGTATATTCCAACCAGTTTGGAGTAAAATCGATGAATGCCCAGGAAAAGATAGATGAAAATACGGCTTTTTCTACGGCTTCTATTTCAAAACCCATTACGGCACTTCTTTGTCATATGCTTGAAGAAAGAGGTTTGATCAATTTAGATGATCCGATAGACAAGTACTTAAAACGTTGGCATTTACCTAAAAGTAAGTTTACCGAAAATCATAGTCCGACCTGGAGACAGTTTCTGAATCATACCGCAGGAACCACTCAGAGTGGGTTTGAAGACCATTATGAAGGAGAAGCTATTCCAACCCTAACACAAAGTCTTTTAGGGCAAATTCCAAGATATGATCGCGAAATTGAATTTATGTTCGAGCCCGGAACCGATTGGAGTTATAGCGGTGGCGGTTATACCATTGTTCAAATGGCATTGGAAGACTATTTAAATAAACCGATTGCAACACTGGCACAGGACTATATTTTTTCGCCGCTTGGTATGAAAAATACAACCATGATACAACCTAATGAAGCTGGATTTCTAAAGAATGTGGCACTTGTTCACGATAAAGATGGGAAAGTAATCAAAACAGGTTTGCCAATTACCCCACAAGTAGGACCATCGGGATTATGGTCGACACCAACCGATTTGGCAACACTTGCTATTGAGATGCAAAATGCTCTACGGAATACGAATAACAAAGTCATTTCACAGCGTGTAGCCAAAAAAGTAACGGAGGTGACTGCCTTAAAAAATGCTGTTGGTGGCTGGTCGTATGGATGGCAAAAATCGTTTGGATATAACAACAACGAATGGTTTATGTGTAACGGTTCCAATACCGGAGTTGGCGGAAGTTTGTTTGCCACAATGACCGGTGGAAATGGTTTTGTATTTCTTGCCAACGGTGAAAAACCAAATCGCTTTCCAGTGATGGGACAAACGCAAAAAAAGCTACTAACATTAATGGACTGGACTAAAAAAAGTAACGATGGCGCAACTCAGGAAATTCCTTTAGGTATAAAAGCAAAACTAATCGGAACCTACGATGATTTCCTTTATGCGCAAAAAGTGGAAACCAAAATCGTAGAAAGAAACAATCGTTTGTATGTTGAATCGCCATTATTGGATCATTTTAAAGGAAAAAACGACAATGAGCTAGTGTATCTGAAAAATGGATACTTTAAAATTATAGATTATCCGAACTTGTTACAATTTGATTTTAGTAATGGAAAAGTAAACGCGGTAACCTTACTAAGAGATACACTAAAAACTACGATTTACGACATTAAAAAAGAGAAATAACGACCGACGGGATAATTTCAGATCTGGTGGTAAAATTGGAAGATGCTTTTATTACGACCGAAAAAGGTCAGCACGCTAAATAGTAGCGTGCTGACCTTTTTTAATATTGTTTAGTAGATGAAAATGGAATAAGAAATTTTGATGATCAGGGTATTTTCTGAAAAAGAAGAACGTGCTATTGCACGAAACCACTGTCATCCGAAAAACAGGCAAAAATGCCGATTTTTCAAGGGCTATATTCTATTTATTTCAAATACTCTTTTAAACTCCATTCATCAGTTGGCTCTAAATAACGCTCTACTTTTACAGGTTTACCCAAACTATGCAAACGTAAGCTTTTGTCTTCATCACCATCTACATGTTTCCATTCTTTAGCATCTGAACTCACTATAAAATCTGAAACAATTTTTAATTCATCATTAATTGAAGCAACTAAAAAACATTCGTTTATTTTTTTTATTGATTCAGTTGGGTTTGAAAAAGAAACATAGCATGCCCATACGGTACCATATTTTTCATTGTTATATTCACTTATTTTAAACAAATAGCGAGGTGCTACTAATAAATTTGCATTCTCTTTTATCGACATTTCTATAATCATAGATAAGGGGTCAAACTTCTTTTCCGCCAGAAACAAATCTTCACCACTAATTTCTAAAATTTTGTCTACTAAAATATTATGTTCAATTAAATTTCTATTTCGTAATAAAACTTCAATTTTTTCTTCAGTATCAATAAAATATTCTATAATTTCTTTTACTTTTTTCATGGTTATTGTATGTTAAATAAATCCCGATAACGCGGATTTGCAATCCGTAAATTTAAAAAAGAATTCCAGTAAATAACGAGCCGGTAATTTTACAAAAAAAAAAAATAACCAGATAGTACGGATCTGTGTTTATAAAATTGAAATAACAGGTCGTCACGATAATTATAGGCGTCGTAATCGCGATGGAGAAATTTATTTTTACGTTACAGGGAACCGTTCCGCGTTCGTATAAAATACTCCGACAGGAACTTGGCAAAGGAATTTTACTCGGTTTGGAAATCTTAGTAGCGGGTGATATTATCGGAACAGTGGTCACCGAACCAACCTCGCGTACTTTCCTTGGCCATAATCGTATTAATCCGAACTTTTTAAGCTTATCGCTCGAAGTTGAAATCGAAGAAATATTTTAGTGACAAAAAAGGTGAAAATGAGAAAGTGCTTAATAACGTGGAAGCTAGTAGTTTTCTTTTTTAGAGAGAATGAATCAATTGTGACTGGTTCGGATTGCAAATCCGTGTGATCAAGCGCTGCTTCTTTTTCATTTATATTTTACCATATTTTCTAAAAGCTGTTATGGTTTGAAAAATTCCGTAACCAATAAAAATTTTTGCAGTTATAAAAATAAGGTACAAATATCCATTACTTTGAAATTCCTCATTGCCAAATCCTAATGAAAAAGTAAATTTTAAATATTCTGATAGAATTGTAGATATTTCAACAAAAGTATGGCTCGAATTAAATTCTAATGGATATTTTGAAGAAACAAAAGAATTAACCATGATCAATAATAAAAAGAAAATGATACTTATTATAAATGTAAATTTGACTCCTTTAAACCAGTTTCTACCAAAGTCATTTGATTTATAGTTGAGTGTCAAAACATAAAAATCAGGATCTTTAAAATTAAGTTTTTGAAAATACTTTCTCTGTTCTAATGCATTGTATTTCAGATAATCTATTTTACTTTCAGATTTTAATAATTGCCCTTTAATTGTCCTTATAGTATTTGTATCTATTGAATTTATACTGCCTAATTTCATTCCTTCAAAGAAACCGATCTTTTCAAAATATGAAGTCTCAAATTTGATCAAATGTAAACAACTTAATAATTGAAAAGATGTTATTCCGTGAAATACAACCGAACTAAAATCTAATTTTAGAAGAGTTGAATGATCAAAGTATGTGTTTTTTTGAAAAATACAATTTTTAAACTTTAGAGTAGTTTTTTCTGATTCCAATTTTGTAAAATCAACTCTTTCTAAAAAGTCAACTTCTCTAAACTCTGTGGTTATGCCAAAATTGGATTGTTGCGCTCTAACTTCTCCTATAGAAGATTTTTTAATTAGAGAAAAGTCTCCAAGTGTATTCTTCCAAAATTCAAAATCTTGTTTAAACGTACTTTTTTCAATTTGTAATCTTTCAATGTTATTGGCATTAAGAACAAATCTTTTATAAAAGTTACAATTATTGATATGAAGCATTTCAAATTGATTTAATCGGAAGTCAATATAATCGATCTTCTTATTCTCATTAAGTGTAAGAATGTTTATTCTATTTAAAAGTTCTGGTTTCCCAACTATTGAAAAGCTATAAATCTCATTTGATGATACGTGAAAATGCAAAGAAGTTACCGTTGTATTATTAAAACCTAAGTAATGTAATTTTGAATCTTTTATAAAAAAGTCAGAACTAATTTTACAATTATTAAATTCTATAGAATTAAGTTTTCCAGATAATTCATTAATTGAAAAATCTATTCTTTCTCCTGATAATGTGCAATTTGAAAAACATAACTCTAAACCTGATGCGACAAGTGCAATAGGAGTTTTGAATTGGAAATCAACGTCACTAAATGAAACTCTTAATTTAGTTAAATCCTTGGTTTTCGAATAATTTTCTAAAACGTTGTTAACTATCGCAAAAAAATAAACATCATCTTTTATTATTTTTTTCATAGAGGCTAATAATAATTGTTCTTTAACTTTAATTTCTAATTAATTCTAAAAATAAGTAATTTATTAATTGCGATATTTAGTGTCTGAGTTATTCTATTGGACGAGACTGATAGTATGAAAGCAGTGTATAATAAGCTATGGGATAAATATACTATTATTTCTAAAGAAAAAATCCCTCCCGATAGCGCGGATTTATAATCCGTGTTTATAAAGATTTATTTCAAGTAGTTTTCTATATTTTAATACGATTATTTCCCGATACAAAAATAGAATAACGCCCGAGAGATATCAATGATCATGCGTCAAACTATTTAAGTAGCTTATGCGTTACGTTCAATTATATAAAGTGTATTTGATATTCTTTCGGCAAATTCGTCATCAATCGTTTCATAATAGAAAAATCCCTGTTCGAGTAGCTCTTTTTTATTGATCAACCACAATTGCAGTTTGTCAATAGAAGCTTGATCAAGTCCTTCTGACTTGCTGCTTATTTTTATCAGGTCGTAGTAATACGAGTCGAGCAAGTCGATCAGGTTTTTAAAACTGTTGTTCTCAAAAGTGATGTGCCAGTTGTCGAGAAGAGGATTTATATCCTCAAACAATTTGTAAATTTCTATAAAAAGATCATTGTCAAAGTAATTTTGGTGTTCTATACTATCGATCCACCAGGCCATTAAAAAATCGTTAATCGCTTTTTGTTCTTCAGCTGGCCAGGTTTTCCAATTAGCATAGTGAAGCTTACCTAAAACAACAAAGGTGTCAACGATAAAGTCTGTGGTTGAAAGTAACTCAAAAATCCGGGGTAAATAATGTTTAAAGTCATCGGTGTTTCCCCAGGTTGTCAGTGCTTTAAAAGCATACCTCGAAAGATCTTCACCATCTAATTGCCGAAGCTGCTTGGTATGTATCTTTTCCTTATCGGTAGCGGACACACAACAGGGACAACCTTCCATTGTTCCATTAGCTGGATAGCATGAAAAGGTCGCGTAAAGACTTTCGATTGCTGTTTTTAATTCGTCTGCCACTGTTTTAGACTGTTGCTATTTAAGGTTGGCTCAAAGTTTTATAGTACTGATAGCGCGGATTTATAATCCGTGCTTATAAATTGCAATCCCCATTGTACTTTTTGGATTTCTTCTAGTATTTTATGATTGATCAAATATTCTTGACTAATTATTATTTTTATCTTTTATAATAATTGGGAAAAATTGAGCAAAGTATTTTCTTAGATTAGGATTACAAATATAAATATAAGTACCTTCAATACCACGAAGCATATGTGAACGATAAATATTTAAAATATAAGATAGAAGGACTTGATCATCTGTTATAGAATTTTTACCGTTACGATCTTTATATTTCTCTTTGTATACGATAAATTGGTTCGTATCAAAATCATAATCGAGTTCCCAGCCTATAATTACTCCAGCATAATTTAAATCGTAACCCTGTGTGGTATGAATACAACCAACCTCATTGATTGCATTAGGAGAATTTACCCAGTCTTTTTTAGTACTATTCCATTGTAATTTGGTAGTACCTATTTGAATGTCAAATAAAGATCTATTTTTTTTAGAAATCCATTTCCATGAAAATCCTGCAATCATACGGCAGAGTTCTTTCTTTTTATCTTTTTTTTGTATTTCATAAACCATTTGATCTAAATTTTCAAACATTCTTAAATCATAGTCAATCCCTTTAAAAGTGTTTTTTTTTAGTTGAGGAGTATTTTCAAACAGTTGATCAACAAATTTTACGTAACGATTGCCTCCTTTTATTCGTAATTGTGTACTTAGCTTTTCTTTTCGGGTGGTTGGTAATTGTTTTAATTTATGAAAACTTTCAGGGGCAACATCAGATGGTTTTATAGATTGGAGCTGATCGTAAAAAATGATAGATTTCGTGCTTTGAAGCTGGATCCAATCAAGTTCAGAAGCTGTAAATTCATCTAAGCCTAGTGTCCTACAATTTTTATCAAAAGTAGCAAAATAGTTACCTAAATTTTTTCTTCTTCTTAGTCGATGGGCTTCATCAACGATTAAGAGGTCATATTTTTGTTCGACAATTTCAGAAGGGCCAATTACCATTTTACTGTTTAAACCATTTATATTTCTAAAAACTTTTTTAATCGTTTGCCTAAATGATCCCATTGGTATAACCAAAGCCATATTCAAATCGTCATACTTTTCCTTTACTTTTTTTAAAGAGTCGAACAATTCTTTATCGTCTTCATCAAAGTCAATATAATTGAAATCGCGTAGATCGGTTTTTAAGAGTTTAAACAAAAAAATGGCTAAGATGGATTTACCAGTTCCTGCTCCACCTTCAAATAGGCTTACTTTAGCATTTTCATCTAATAAACACTTTAGAATATTTTTTATGCCTTCAATTTGTTCTTCCGAAAGCGACTTATAAGGAGAATATTTGAAAAGGTCAGAATTATCAATTTTATCTAAGGCTTGTTGAGCAATTTTCTCTTCTATTAATTTCGTCCAAATATTCTTAAATAAGTCTTGATAAATTTCTTTTTGTTGGTAGTATTGATGATTGGAAATTCCTAAATTTCCATTTTGTAAAGAATAATTAACGTCAGCCGATAAATAACGAATTAGATTTGATTCGATATCTAGAGCCGCTGACTTATTAAGTAAGTCACTTAATATAAGATAAACAGACTTTAAATTTTGTTTATTCTCAGATTTAGAATGAGTTTTTAAGCGTCGTATTACATTGGTCGTTTCTCCAATATATATATCAATCTTGTTTGCTTGTTTTTTTTTTCCATCTTCTTTTAAGAGATAAACAAGAGGCCAGTTTTTATAGTCGCTATGATCATGTTTTATTCGCTCTTCTAATTCTTGGTCAAGAGTATATTTTTTAATGGTAAATTTCATTTGTAGGGAATAAGAGCTTACAATTCGTTGTATTTTTTTGCGGTTCCTTTTGCTTTATCGATGGGATATTTTTTATTATTCAGTTGAATTTTATCTAAAATAATTTGATTTACATCCAAATTATGTTTCTCGGCTAATAACAATGCATACATAAAAACATCAGCGAGTTCTTCTTTTAATCTTTCTAATGTAATATCTTCATTCCCTTTCCACAGAAATAATTCTAACAACTCAGAGGTTTCTATGTTTAATGCAATAGCTAAATCTTTAGAATTGTGAAATTGCTTCCAATCTCTTTCATCTCTAAATTTGGTTATTTGGGATATTATATCGTTTAAATTTTTCATTTTTAAGCATTTACTATTAAAGGAAACTAATGGGCTATTTTGTGTTTTTTTTAGTTTTTAAATGGTACTTGTTTCAAATATAGCAAATGTTAAAATGTAAATGAATATATAAATAAAAAATTATAATACTATAAAAAGATGTAGGTAAATGCTTTGTAGATGAAAAAGTAAGTAATGCTAGAAACAATGATTAATATCTAAATAAAATTAGAAATTAAGGATGCTGTAAAATAAATATTAAACAGTCAACCTTCTTGGAAACTACAAAGAGGTTTTCGAAATAGAAAGCAAGCGTAAAAAAAATCACAAAAGATTTGTTATTTTAAAATTAGCAGCACGTTACTTCCCAATACAAAAATTCGCGAAAATATTCCCCAATAACTCATCATTCGTCACCTGGCCGGTAATTTCACCAAAATAGAATAATGCCTGACGGATATCAATCGCCATAAGATCGCTGGAAAGGTTGGATTGCAATCCCCATTGTACTTTTTGGATTTCTTCCAACGCTTTTAATAACGAATCGTAGTGACGGGTATTTGTCACAATCGTCTCATTATTACGCAACGCTCCGGTGTTAACAAACGACAGTAGTTTTTCCTTTAGCGTCTCGACACCCAGATTTTCTTTGGCGCTGATCAATAAGATTCCCGGGATTTCCGCTTCGATAACGGCTTTTTCCGAAGCACTTACTTTATCCGCTTTATTTCCGATGATCAATAATGGTTTTAATGGAAACTGGTTTTTGATCTTTTCGATTTCCACCTGAATCGCTTTTAGATTATCACCAGTAATGGAAGAACCATCAACGAGGTAAACAACCACCTGAGCCTGTTCCATTTTTTCAAAGGTCTTTTTAATCCCGATACTTTCCACATAATCGACCGTATCGCGAATCCCGGCGGTATCGATAAAACGAAATCCAATTCCGTTGATCACTAATTCATCTTCGATGGTATCACGCGTAGTTCCGGCAATATCCGATACAATAGCGCGTTCTTCATTTAACAACGCATTTAATAAGGTCGATTTCCCAACATTCGGTTCGCCTACAATGGCTACCGGAATTCCGTTTTTGATCACGTTTCCAACGGCAAACGAATCGATCAGTCGTTTTAAGACAAATTCAATACGGTTTAGAAGTTCATAGAATTGTGTTCGATCGGCAAATTCCACATCTTCCTCTGCAAAATCCAGTTCAAGTTCGATTAATGAGGCGAAATTCAATAGTTCCTCGCGTAATTTCGCAATCTCGTTACTAAAACCACCGCGCATCTGTTGCATTGCGATCTGATGCGACGCTTCGTTATCCGAGGCGATCAAATCGGCTACGGCTTCGGCCTGCGATAAATCCATCTTTCCGTTTAAAAACGAACGTAAGGTAAATTCCCCGGCATTCGCCATTCGAGCGCCTTTGCGAAGTAGTAATTGTATGATTTGCTGTTGTATAAAAGTCGATCCGTGACACGAGATCTCAACAGTATTCTCACCGGTATACGAATTTGTTCCTTTAAACAACGACACCAAAACCTGATCCAATACCTTGTCACCATCCACAATATGCCCCAGATGTAAGGTATGCGTACGCTGTTTGGTCAGATCTTTTCCGGAAACCGATTGGAAAACCGACGCCGCAAGGGTAATGGCCTCTTTTCCCGAAATACGGATTACAGCAATGGCACCGGCTCCCGAAGGTGTCGCCAGCGCAACTATAGTATCGTGTGAAATCATATGGATCAAGCTAAATGACTGCAAAGGTACAAAAGAAATGCGGTTTAAAACAAAGCGGTTTTAGCAGGGTTAAATAATTGTGAAACTGATTTTTGTAATATGTTTTTTATAATTCTTTTACTAACTTTATAGAAACTATAAATCAAAGCATAAATCATGAAAAAGATACTTTTCCCTACCGATTTTTCAGAAACAGCCAACAATGCATTTGTGTACGCCTTAAAATTTGCTAACAAACTACAGGCGGAAGTACTCGTTTTGCATGTTTATGATTTGCCACCGATTTCCTATGAAGGACACGCTACGGCCATAGTAGAAGTTTTTGAAACAATAGAACTCGACAAATTTGAGAATTTTAAAGATCAGATTCCATATTTGCGAAAAATAGCAGAAGATAACGATCTGGAATATATCAAAATGAACCATATCCTGATGCAGGGCGACCTGATTCATTCGATTAAAGAAGTCGTGAAAGACGAAACGATCGATTTGGTCGTGATGGGAACTACCGGTGCGTCCGGATGGCAGGAAACCTTTTTTGGTTCCAATACCGGAAGTGCGATTACCAATGTTCATAAAAATATACTGAGTGTACCAAACGAAGCCAAATTTGATGTGATCCGCAATATTGCCTTTACGACACGATTCCGCGATCAGGACAAAAAAGCACTGTATGAAGTAATTCAGTTTGCCAAAATGTTTAATGCCAAAATTAAATGTCTGGCGGTAAAGACCAAAAACTTTGAAGGAAATGATGAAGAGATCATCGCCTGGAAAAAAGAATTCGAAAACCAGCCGGTGGAGTTTTTTATCGTTCCTGACGACGATGTGAAACAAACCATTTACGACTTCCTGGATAACCAGCACATCGATATCCTGTCGATGGTTACCTACAAACGTTCCTTCTTTGAAGAATTGTTCAAACAGAGTTTGACTCAGAAACTGTCGTATCATTCTAAAATTCCGATACTGGTATTGCACGAATAATGCAGCTTACAATAGCCGGAATAAAAGATACCGGATAAATTGTACAATGATGAAGTAAAACGACTATGATTAAATTGGATAGGGATATGGGAAATTTAGAAATTAAAAACGAGCTTCACAGAATCATCGATACGAGTGACGCCAATTCGGCAAGTGATTTTTTTATGTTGGTAACCGACTATATGACGCAAAGTGAAAAATGTATCATTACCGTTGCAGAAGAAAATATCAGTGATGCCAAAATCAACTGCCATCAGTATTTAAGAGAGATTGTATCCGGCTGGGAAGGCTGGTCAAATCTGTTCTTTTAAAAAATAACGAATATAAACCCAATAATTAAAGGACTTCCTGAAATCAGAGAGTCCTTTTTTGTTGGCCTTTTACAGAAAAGAGGTATTTTGTATTTTTGAAAACTTAAAACCGACTTTTTGAGAACAACAATAGTAAAAAAAATACCCGATCCGATTGCTTTTAAAGAAAAACTCTTGTTTTGGGCACAACAATTCCGGGAAATTGCCTGGCTCGACAGTAACGAATATCCGCAGCACTATGGCAGTTATGATGTTTTATTGGCGGTAGATGCTTTTACTGCAATTCAAACCGACACTAAAAATGCTTTTGACGACTTGAATCAGTACCAATCGCAGGCAAAAGACTGGCTTTTTGGCTATTTGTCCTATGATCTGAAAAACGACACGGAATCGTTGCAATCGGAGAATTATGACGGTTTGCAGCTTCCGGATTTGTTCTTTTTTCAACCTAAAAAAGTATTCCTTTTAAAAGGTGATAGGATGGAATTACACTATTTGGCGATGTGTGACGATGAAATTGAGGATGATTGGAATGAAATCCTGTCATTACAAATCCCAATTGCCGAAATAGCGGATTCCATTCAGATACAACAACGTATTAGTAAGTCGGAATACCTGTTTAAAGTCAACAAAATGTTGGAACATATTCATCGCGGCGATTGCTACGAAGCCAATTTTTGTATGGAATTTTTCGCAGAAAAAGCCATAATTAATCCGTATCAGACTTACAAACAATTAAATGCGATTTCAGAACCGCCATTTGCGACTTTTTTTAAGCACAACAAACACTACCTGTTATCGGCTTCTCCGGAGCGTTATTTACGAAAAGAAGGGACAAAAATTGTATCACAACCGATAAAAGGAACGGCAAAACGTCATGCAGACCTAGTGGAAGATAACCGTATTAAAGCCGCATTAGCCGAAAACCCGAAAGAGCGTTCCGAAAATATAATGATTGTAGACCTGGTTCGCAACGATTTGTCGCACACTGCCCAAAAGGGAAGTGTACAGGTTGAAGAATTGTGTGGTATTTATACTTTTAAGCAGGTACATCAGATGATATCTACGGTAGTATCGGAAGTAAAAGAAGGTACTTCACCGGTAGCGGTGATCAAAACAACCTTTCCGATGGGAAGCATGACCGGTGCGCCCAAAATAGCCGCCATGCAACGAATTGAAGAACTGGAAGAAACCAAAAGAGGGCTTTATAGCGGTGCGATGGGCTATTTTACCCCGGAAGGTGATTTCGATTTTAATGTGGTAATCCGTAGTATTTTATACAATGCGGCAACGCAATATGTCTCTTTTTCCGTAGGGAGTGCGATTACGGCCGCGGCTTTACCGGAGCAGGAATACGACGAATGCCTGTTAAAAGCCAAAGCCATGCGGGAAGTACTTGAAATAACGATAGGTTAATCCGTACATTTTGTAAATTTGTAAAATCTCCGATAAGACAAAAAAAATAAAAATGCGAGAACAGTTACAGCAACACCTCAACGACAATTTTGCTTTCCTCGAAGGAAAAAAATTGCTGTTGGCCATTAGTGGCGGTATCGATAGTATGGTGCTGTTAGAACTGTTTCGGGCATTGCCCTATACGATTGCAGTGGCACATTGTAATTTTGGTCTTCGTGGTGCTGAAAGTGATGGCGACGAGGATTTTGTAAAACAATGGTGTGCCAAACACAACATTCGATTTTTTACAACCCGTTTTGCGACTCAGGAATATGCCGCAACCGAAAAATGCTCCATACAACTGGCTGCACGCGAATTGCGCTACAACTGGTTTTCCGAATTACTGGAAAAAGAAGGTTTCGATTACCTGCTAACGGCACATCATCTCGACGATACACTGGAAACCTTTTTGATCAACCTCACCAGAGGTACCGGATTGGAAGGATTAACCGGAATTCCGGCACAAAATGGTAAAATTATCCGACCTTTATTACCCTATGGACGCAATGAAATCGAAGCCTATGCGAGGGCTAATTCCATAGCATGGCGGGAAGATAGTAGTAATGCCTCCGATAAATACCTGCGAAATCGCTTACGCCATCAGGTCGTACCAATTTTAAAAGAACTGAATCCAAATTTTTTAAACGGTTTTCAGGATACGATCGGACATCTGCAACAAACGGAAACGTTGGTACAGGATGCCGTTGCGGAACTATATGCCAAAATAGTAACCGAAAAAGGAGAGCAGTTGCATATCGCGATCGAAAAACTAAAATTGATTCCGAATTATAAGGCTTATTTGTACCAATGGTTAAAACCCTACGGATTTACGGCTTGGGACGATATTTATAATCTGATCAATGCTCAGTCGGGGAAACAGGTGTTTTCCGAAAACTACCGAATCTTAAAAGACCGTGACTATTTAGTGTTGGAAAAGCAACACAAATCTCTGATAGAATTGGTTGAAATAACCGAAAATCAGGAAGTAACATTAGAGCAGGGACGGTTAACAGTTTACTCCGTAACAAATGTTACAGAAGACCGGGGTGGTAAGGTTATCTTTGTTGATAAAGATAAGTTAAAATTACCACTGATCTTACGAAAATGGAAAGAAGGTGATTACTTTTACCCATCCGGAATGACGGGCCGAAAAAAAATCAGTAAATACTTTAAAGATGAGAAGTTTTCGCTGATCGATAAAGAAAATTGCTGGCTATTGTGTTCCGGAGATGAAATCGTATGGGTAGTGGGGAAACGTTCCGACCGCCGTTTTATAATTGAACAAACAACCAATAACATTATAAAAATAGAATTACAGCTTTTGTAATTCGAAGACCAATATTACATGAAAAAGTTAAACGCCTTATTACTCCTCCTTTTTGCTTTTATAAGTACGCAGGCTCAGATGTTGGATCCTGTAAAATGGAAAACTTCCGTAGAAAAAAAATCCGATAACGAAGTCGTTTTAGTATTCGAAGCTACAATCGACAACGAATGGCATATGTATTCCCAATTTACACCCGATGGTGGTGCTTTGCCAACGGAATTTACGTATAAAGACCAGAAAGGAAATTTCGAACTGGTTGGAAAGACCAAAGAGAGTGAATACAAAAAGGTTTTCAATGATATTTTTGAAGTAGACGAATACTATTTTGTTAACAAAGCGCGGTTTACGCAAACCGTTAAAGTAACCAATCCAAATCTGAAAACGCTTAAAGTAGCGGTTTCGTATCAGGTTTGTAAAGAAGCGTGCATCCAACAGGATAAAGTATTTGATTTTATACTTCCGGCGTTAAAAATAGATGCTTCCGAAGTAGTTCCGGTAACAACGGGCGACTCGGCATCCGTAGCACCTGCGGCTGACAGTACTACTTTTGTGACAGCAGGAACAACAACAGAAACCGTTCAACCGGTGGGTAAAAAAGAAGAACAAAAAGGATTGTTTACCATCTTTATCATTGCGTTTCTTTCCGGGTTTGCCGCCTTGTTAACACCATGTGTTTTCCCGATGATCCCAATGACGGTAAGTTTCTTTACCAAGCAAAGTAAAAACAGAGCACAGGGAATCCGTAATGCGGTGTTCTATGGCGCTTCGATCATTATTATTTATGTATTGCTAGGATCATTCGTAACCGCTGTTTTTGGAGCCGATGCGCTAAATGCATTGTCTACAAACGTATGGTTTAATATTATTTTCTTTGTACTATTAGTGGTATTTGCATCGTCATTCTTAGGTGCATTCGAAATTATGCTACCGAATTCATGGGCGAATAAAGTAGACCGTCAGGCCGATCGAGGCGGAATCATCGGAATATTGTTTATGGCTTTGGCACTGGCAATCGTTTCTTTCTCTTGTACCGGTCCGATTGTGGGTACCTTATTGGTTGAAGCAGCTTCCAAAGGAGGTATCGCGCCAATCGTAGGGATGTTAGGATTTTCGACAGCATTGGCTTTACCGTTTATGTTGTTTGCAATGTTCCCGGGTTGGTTAAATTCATTACCGAAATCGGGTGGTTGGTTAAATACCGTAAAAGTGTTTTTAGGATTCCTGGAATTGGCTTTAGCCTTTAAATTCCTGTCAAATGCCGATTTGGTATTGCAAACACACCTGTTGGAAAGAGAAATATTCCTGGCGATCTGGATTGCAATTTTCGGAACCTTGGCTTTATACCTTTTTGGGAAAATCACCTTACCGCACGATAGTCCGCTATCGCATATTTCCGTAGGACGATTGGGATTAGGACTTTTAGTATTGTCGTTTACCATTTATATGATTCCGGGCTTATGGGGCGCACCGTTAAAACTAATTTCGGGATTCCCGCCACCAATGACGTATAGCGAAAGCCCATATGGCGTAGGAAATACCAAAGGAGGCGGAGCGGCAACGACAGAAGCATTACCGGACGGAGCCAAATTAGGACCTCATGATATTATAGCTTTTACCGATTATCAGAAAGGAATGGCGTATGCGAAATCGGTTAACAAACCCGTATTATTGGATTTTACCGGATTTGCCTGTGTAAACTGTCGTAAAATGGAAGATTTCGTTTGGTCGAAACCGGAAATTCTTTCGATCCTGAAAAAAGACGTGGTATTGATTTCGTTATATGTAGACGACAAACGCGAATTACCGAAACAGGAGCAATATGTTTCCAAAGAAACCGGAAAAGAAATCGTAACGATAGGAAACAAATGGAGCGATTTCCAGATTACGCATTATAAAGCGAATGCACAACCGTATTATATCATATTGGACAATCAGGAAAACCGTTTGTCAGAACCGGTAGGCTATACGCCGGATGTAGAAGAATATAAAATCTGGATGGAAACGGCCATCGCGAAATATAAAAAGTAACAAAAAAGCCTCCATACGGAGGCTTTTTTTATTTTAGAATATGCTGACTTAAAATTTTATAAACCGCATTGATGTTATCGTTTTTACCGAACTGCTTTTTAATTGGAGCCGCTTCACCGGTAATCCAGATTTTCAAATCGGCATCCAGATCCATCAAACCGGCACTTTCTTTCGAAAATTTCTTGATACTGGTATACGGTATCGATTGATAGTCTACTTTCGAACCGGTTAATCCTTGTTTGTCAACCAGAATCAAACGTTTGTTGGTAAAGACAAACATATCGCGAATCACTTTAAAAGCGATTTCAATATGTTCTCCGTCAATTAAAATAGGCTCAAATTCTTTGGCTATTTTTTCGGTGCTTACTTCAGAAGCATTGCCCATAATGGCGTTAAATAATCCCATAATTATGTTTGAATAAAAACAGGCCAAAAGTAAAAATTTGGTTTGATGTTTTACGCTTTTTGTAAAAAATGTTTGATGTTTTATTTAAAATGATATAAAAGTCCCAAGCCACCCTGATCACCGTTATAAAACGGACTGATCATTACTTTACTTTCGGTATGGGATTTAAACAGTTTTTTATTGATATACGGATAAAGCCAATAGGCTGCTTTGGTACTTAAAATACCGATTCCGGCGCCGGCAACCACATCGGTAAACCAATGTCGGTCGTTATACATCCTGAAAAAACCGGTTCCGGCGGCCACGGCATAACCCGTAATACCATACCAAATGGAGACATCACGGTATTCCTGCCACAGGAATTCGGCTCCGGCAAAGGCAGTAGCCGTGTGTCCGGAAGGGAAAGAATTGTTGGTACTGCCGTCCGGTCGTTGTATATGCGTCATACTTTTAACACTAAATACCGTTCCGGCCATGATCATATAGGATGTCGCCAGAATAATGCTTCGGTCCTTTAGATTGTGTTTCCCTTGGATACCCGCCAGATTTAAGGCATACACAGTCGCGGCCGGAGCATATTGGGAAAAATCATCCACGGAGATTTTTTTATCGATGTTTTCGGTGACTTCTTCTTTTAGCTCCGAATTCCAGTATTTGATCGCATCGCTTTCAATCCCGATAATTCCATAGGTGATCAACGCTGCCGGGATAATAAGTTGTTTGTAATTGAACTTTAATCCCGGATTTTTCGGTTGTAATAACGAATCCGAAGCAATGGAATCCGTGCTGATTTGTCCGTTTGAAACGGAAAAACAGAAAAGAAATAGCCCTAAAAACAAATGGATCGATTTCATGTTGTCTTATAGATTAAGGTTTAAAACTTATACGTATACCCAAGTCGGATTACCTGAGTTTCATAGTAATCTTTGCTGGTATAGCGGAAACCGTCGCCCTGAATTTCTTTTTCGATAACAAGGGAATTTAATAGATCGGACGCATTCAGGAATAATTCTCCTTTTCCGTTTTGAATCGATTTTTTGATCCCCAGATCCATCGTAAACCGATTGTTGGTTTTTCCCTGTGGAATGATGTCGGCCAGTTGGTACGAACCCGTAAGCTGCAGATCAAACTTTTTCGGCAGGTTAAAAAACAGGTTAAGCTTTGAATTTCCGGAGAATTGCTGTTGTTTCGGCGCGCTAAACGTATGGGTTACGGGATATTTATTGGTCACGGTAAATGCATTGATCTGGTTTTCATACAGGTTCGCATTCCAGTTGAATTTCATCCAGGAGGTTAGCTTTTGGGAAAGAATGGTTTCGATTCCGGTATTGTAACTTTCGTTTACATTCTGAAAGATCGCATAAATAAGCGTGCTTCCCGGAACCGTACTGGAAATTCGTGTGATGGTACCGTTGGCAAAACGATGGTAAACCGCCGAATACAGGTTACCGCTATCCCAGGTGTTTTTATAACCCAGTTCCAGTGAATTGGTAAATTGCGGTCGCAATTCGGGATTACCGACTTTTATAATTTCGGCATCATCATATTTCGGAAAAATACGGATATCGACCTCATTCGGACGATCGACGCGACGACTGTAAAAGAACGACAATTTGTTGTGATCGTTGAGTTTGTATGCCAATCGGAGATTCGGAAAAGGCTGCGTATATTCATAACCGTCGCTGCTATACGTATTATGACCGGGGTTCACATCGTAGTTGAGTTTTACATATTCGAGGCGTAATCCAAGCTCGGCTTCAAATTTTTTATTTTCAAAAACATAATTCCCATATACGGCCGGAATGGTTTCCTTATACGTCGCCCATCCGCCGGCGTTTACATCCAATGGAGAATTAAGACCCGGGAAGAATTGCATATCGGTTGGGATTTCCCGTCTTCTGAATTTAAGTCCGCCTTCGATACGACCATATTTCAACGGACGAATATAATCTACGGTAAAATCGGCTACATGTTCGTCGGATAGTAATTTAAAGGCATCTTTTCCGGTATAATCCGGCATAATGTTATCGAAGTAATATTTTTCATCTTCGCGATGGAAGGTATAATTAAAACCGATATTTAATTGGTGACCCGCTTCTTTAAATTTATGTTGGTAGGTACTGCTAAACATCGCAGTGGTCTTTAACTCATCTTCCAAAAACTGCCACAAGCGGTACCGTTGACTTAAGTCCTGGTTGTAAAAAGGTTCATCACCGCGGTCGATAATTTTTTCACTGCTAAATAATCCGTAAACGGTTAACGTATTATCCGCATTGATCTCCCAGTCGGCACCGGCTTTTAAAGTTAGGAATCCGGTTTCACGGTTACGTTTGGTTTGCTGGCGGATAATGGTTCCGTCGTCGTACGTACGGTCTACAAACTCATTTTTATTCAGCGTATGGGTAAAAAGATAATCGCCCTGGAAAAACAGATTTACTTTGTTTTTTCGGTAATTGAGCGATAGGGATGGGTTCACCTTTGGAGTGGCCTGAAATTGTGGTCGTATGTCCGGAAGGTTTTCCTTACGTACCCATAGTGCCCCCAATCCGGAGGTAAGGCCGACTTTTCCGTTAAAACCGTCCTGTTTATTTTTTTTATAAATGATGTTGATGATACCACCGTTTCCATTGGCATCATAGCGTGCGGAAGGATTGTTGATAATTTCGATATCCTTAATAGCTGATGCGGGAATATTATCCAATCCGGATTGCCCTCCAAAACCGGTCATTGCCGTTTGTTTGCCATCTACCAAAATGGTTATTTTATCGTTTCCGCGTAACTGGATTTTTCCATCCTGTATGCTAATTCCGGGTAGGTTTTGCATGGCTTGTAATACGGAACCACCGGACTGACTGATGTTATCGGTTATCGCATAGGTTTTCTTATCCATCTTTTCAGCGTTTTTATCGGCGTTAACCGTGATCGTAACCTCATCCAAAGCAGTACTGCTTTCTGCCAATTCGATAGGAGGAATTTCGAGGATTGGCGTTAGGGTACCAACAAATAAAGGAGACTGCTTTGTGGTATAACCAATATACGAAATTTCCAGAACATAATTTCCGGGACGAAGATCGCTAAGGCTATAGCGTCCGGTTTCAGAGGTAATCGTACCGGTAACAAAAGCATTGTCTTTTTCTGTTTTGACAATAACGTTTACAAACGGCACCGGTTTTTTTGTCGGATCAAGAACAGTACCCGATACGGTTACTGTAGGATTCTGTGCGAATGTTATTCCGCTACAAAAAAATAGCAAAAGGATAAAAAATACCGATTTGAGGAAACCGATATTTTGAAAAAAAGGCTTGGAGGTCATCATGAAATTGGTCTTTAAAATAATTGATAGACCAAAGCTCCAAATCAATTTAGAAGATATTCTGAATTTTTAAAAACGAACGGTAAATCGGTGTTTATTTTGATCAAAATCGTATACAATGTCCCAGTGATAGCGGTTGCAGATTTCCTTAACAATAGACAATCCGAGGCCACTATTGGTTGTTTCGGAAGAAGAAACCGAAAAACGGCGAAACAATTCCCCGGAACGCAATGGATCAATCCCCGAATTGGTAACCGAAAGCACATTGTCTTTTATTTCGATTATCAGTTTTCCGTTTTCACTATTATGGCGTATCGCATTGGTTAGTAGGTTATTGATTAATATTTCTAACAACGATCGGTTACAGGAAACGGTAATTGTTTCCAACGGATAAAATTCCGGCTGAATTCCTTTGTCGACACTATAATCGGATAGCATTTCGAGACTTTCCGATACGACAGTCGAAAGGTCATTCGCTTCGGTATTTTCAAACTGGTGGTTTTCGATTTTCGCGAGTAATAACAGGTTTTTATTAATCCGTGTTACCCGGGAAAGCGGAATATTAAAGGCATTCAGGATTTCGAGTTGTTCGCTCGTAATGTTTTTTTGCTGCAGCAGTAAATCGGCTTTCGATTTTAATACAGCCAATGGCGTTTGCAACTCGTGGGAGGCGTTTTCGATAAATCGTTTTTGTAGTTGATAGACCGTGATATTTTTATCGATCAGTTTGGTTAAGGTCTGATTCAGGGTTTCGAATTCTTCGATATCCGATTTTTCAAATGTGATATCGTTATGGGTTGCGAGGTCGAATGTTTTTAGTTTTTCAAGTGTATTTTGGAACGGTTGCCAGATCCGACGGGCGATTCGTTTGTTCAGAATGATAAAACCGATTACGAGTAAGCTAAAAAAAGCAAATGTTACGAGTGCAATGGCGACTAGTGTTTCGTCGGTTTCTTCTACATTGGTTTCCACTGTCAGAAGATAGTGTTTGTCGGCAATGGTAATCGGCGCGGCCAAACCTCTAAAGCGATCCATTTCGGTTTTGTCGCCGTGTTGGTTTTCCCGGATTACGGTATAAATGCTGTCTTTTTGTAGCGGAACTGCTACCGGAACCATAGTCGTTCCCGGTTGCATGATATTCCAGAATTTAATAATGGTATCCAGTTTTTGTTCGGGCATCCGAATGGTGGCCATTCGGGTTTCGATCCGTTCTTTTATGATCTGGTTGTGTTCGTCCAGTTCTTTATTCCAGATAAAATCCACAACATAATAATAAACGGGAATGCTCGCTGCGAGAATCAGCAGCGCATAAATGGTAAAGGCCTTAAAAGGTTTGTGTAATAGTTTATTCATATTTCCCATTTATAACCGGTTCCGTAAATCGTTTTCAGGTAATTGTTATAACCGGATTCGGTCAGTTTTCTTTTTAGATTTTTAACATGCGCATAAACAAAATCGTGGTTGTCAAACATATCGGCGATATCGCCTGAAAGATGTTCGGCCAGGGCACTTTTGGGAATGACTTTGTTTTTATTTCCGATAAAAAATAGCAGCAAATCAAATTCTTTTTTGGTTAACAGCACCGGTTTGTCGTTAACCGTAATGGTTTTGGCCTGTAGGTCGATTCGCAATTCCTCAAGCGCAATCACATCGGAATTGTCAAATTGTTTCCGACGGATTACCGAATGAATTCTGGCGGCGAGTTCCGAATGATGAAACGGTTTGGCGAGATAATCATCGGCGCCAAGCTGAAGACCTTTAATTTTGTCTTCCAACGCATTTTTGGCCGATAATATGATCACACCGTCTGTTTTGCGTTGTTCTTTTAACGCATCGAGAATCTTAAGTCCGTCGCCACCCGGAAGCATCAGATCCAACAGTATACAATCGTAATTGTACAAACTGATTTTTTCCAACGCCTGAAAATAGGTGGAAGCGATTTCACACAAATAATTTTCCCCCGACATATATAGGGCGATGTCCTGAGCCAGTTCTTTTTCGTCTTCTACAATCAGAATTTTCATAAAGCTAAGATACGATTCCAATTTGGAAGAAATTTTGAAGTTTATTTTAAAAGTTTAAAAAATAAAGGTAAGTGGTTACCAATCCGTTATTTATAGTATGTTTGTAAGCGATATTTTAAAAAATAAAAATGAAAAACTGGATTTTATTTTTAGGATTGGTTGGAACACTATCATCCGGGATGGCGCAGGAGCAATCTAAAAAAGCGTTGGCTCAGGAACTTCGTACCATAGGGGAGAACGATCAGAAAGACCGCGCGCAGATTGAATATATTCAGAGCAAATACGGTAGTCAGTCACCCGAAATGAATGCCTTATGGAAATCGATAGGAACGAATGATTCGATTAATATTATAAAAGTCAGTGCTATTTTGGATCGGTATGGCTGGTTAGGTCCGGACGAAGTGGGAGAGGAGGAAAACCGAACCTTGTTTTTGGTTGTCCAGCATGCCGATTTGCCGATTCAGGAAAAATACCTGCCGATGATGCGAAAAGCTGTAATCGATAAGAAAGCCAAAAGCGGTAGTCTGGCCTTACTGGAAGACCGCGTGGCTTTACGTCAAGGAAAAAAACAAATCTACGGTTCCCAGATCGCATGGGATATGAAAAATAACCGCAATTATATTTTACCGTTGGAGGATCCGGACAATGTAGACAAACGTCGCGCCAAAGTCGGACTGCCGCCATTATCGGAATATATCGCCTATTGGAATATGAAATGGGATCCGGAACAGTATAAAAAAGACCTACCGGAAATTGAAAAAATGCAACTAGAAAAAAAGAAATGATCATCTAAGTCACTGAAAACAAGGGTTTAGTTTTGCTAAAAAAGGCGTATCTTTAAAGATATATCTACGCCATGTTAGTAAAAGTTTTTGGAAGTGCCGTTTTTGGAGTGGAAGCCACCACGATCACGATTGAAGTCAACATCGATAAAGGAATCGGGTACCATTTGGTTGGATTACCGGATAATGCGATAAAAGAGAGTAGCTACCGTATCGCAGCAGCACTTAAAAACAACGGCTATCAACTACCCGGGAAAAAGATTGTGATCAATATGGCACCGGCCGATTTACGAAAAGAAGGATCGGCCTACGATTTACCCATTGCGATCGGAATTCTGGCCGCATCCGGTCAGATTAATCCCCAAAATACCGACCGGTATATGATAATGGGCGAATTGTCCCTTGATGGTAGCCTTTTGCCTATTAAAGGCGCATTACCCATTGCGATTAAAGCTAAAGAAGAAGGTTTTGAAGGATTGATCCTTCCAAAAGAAAATGCACGCGAAGCTGCTGTAGTTGAAGGAATAACGGTTTATGGTATTTCAAACGTAACCGAAATCATCGATTTTTTTAAAGGTATTGCAACACCTCAACCGGAAACGGTCGACTTTGAAAAAGAGTTTGGTCCGTTATCGGATTGTTCCGAATTTGATTTTGCGGATGTCAAAGGTCAGGAAAGTATTAAAAGATGCCTGGAAATAGCTGCTGCCGGTGGTCATAATATTATATTGATCGGTCCGCCGGGTTCGGGAAAGACCATGCTGGCCAAGCGATTCCCGGGGATTTTACCGCCTATGACGATGCAGGAAGCGTTGGAAACGACCAAAATTCACAGTGTCGCCGGTAAGATCAAAGAAAGCGGATTGATCCGGCAACGACCATTCCGGTCACCGCATCATACGGCTTCTTCCGTTTCGCTGGTTGGCGGTGGCAGTTATCCGCAACCCGGTGAAATTTCGCTGGCACATAATGGTGTTTTATTTCTGGACGAATTACCCGAATTTAAACGAGAAGTACTTGAAGTATTGCGACAACCGTTGGAAGACCGTGAAGTGACCATTTCAAGGGCAAAATTTACCATAACCTATCCGGCTTCCTTTATGTTGGTAGCGAGTATGAATCCCAGTCCGGGTGGTTATTTTAGTAGCCCCGATGCGCCAATTGCTTCTTCACCGATGGAAATGCAACGGTATTTAGGAAAGTTGTCCGGTCCGTTATTGGATCGGATCGATATTCATGTAGAAGTGAATCCGGTGCCGTTTGAAAAATTATCAGATATGCAACCCGGTGAAAGCAGTGTGATCATAAGGGAACGGGTAACGGCAGCCCGACAATTACAAAACCGACGTTTTGAACATCAGAAAAACATTCATTACAACGCCCAAATGAATACCCGCCAGATTCGGGAGTATTGTATTTTGGACGATCAGGCGTTACAATTACTCAAAAATGCCATGGAACGACTCAATTTGTCTGCGCGTGCCTACGATCGTATCTTAAAAGTCGCCCGTACGATTGCTGATCTGGAAGCTTCAGAATCGGTACTTCCGGTTCATATTGCCGAAGCGATACAATACCGTAGTCTCGATCGGGAAGGCTGGCTCGGATAAGGTTAGTGTTTCCCGGAATGTATCATTTTAAAAAGATGCAATACCTGTGGAAACAACGCATCCATCGACTCCTTGGCACCGTTTGTAGAGCCGGGTAAGCAGATAATCAGCGTATCACCGATAAGGCCGGCCAGACTTCGTGACAAGATGGAATACGGCATACGATCCTGTCCGTATTGCCGCAGTTGTTCCCCGATACCGGGTATTTCCCGATCCAACATCGGCCGAATGGCTTCCGGAGTAAAATCCCTTTTCGATAATCCCGTACCGCCGGTGAGCAGAATCAACTCGATATTTTCGGTAAGATAGTGCTTGATCTTGCTTTGTATGGAATCGATGCCGTCGGGAATAATCGTATAATCCCGGATTGTAACCGGATGCGCTGCTAGTTTTTCGATGATAGCTTTACCGGACGTGTCTTTTTTTTGACCGTTACTGATGGAATCCGAACAAACCACCACCGCTGTGGCAATCGGATTTTCAAAAAACTCCCTGTAGTTCGATTTACCACCTGTTTTCTGTAATAACCGGATACTTCGAATTTCGATTTCCGAATCGATAGGCTTTAGCATATCATAAAAAGTAAGCGCTACAACCGATGCGGCATGCATGGCCTCAACCTCAACACCTGTTTTATAAATCGTTTTAACAGTGACTTGTATTGTAATTTCCAAATCCTCGATAGTATACGAAATTCCGGTATATTCAATTGGAATCGGATGGCAATCGGGAATCATATCGGGTGTTTTTTTTGCGGCAAAAAGACCGGCTGCTTTGGCCATTTCAAAAACATCCCCTTTTGGAACAGTTTTATTCCGGATTGCCTCAATTGTATCGGTTTTCCCGACTTTAACCACCGCCTGAGCAATGGCTGTTCGTAAAGAATTATTTTTAGGAGTAATATCTATCATAGCACGTGTATTAGTCTGTATTAATTAAGAACGATCCATCTTTGGATTGACCTTCCAGTGATAGGATTCGTCTTCAAAAATTTCTTTTCCCCAAATGGGAACCTCCGCTTTTATGCGTTCGACCAGTTCATTACAGGCTTGTATGGCCGCCTTTCGATGCTTGGATGAGGTAAAGACAAAAAAGCACAATTCTCCGGTATTAATCTGTCCAAGACTGTGATAAACATGCATACAGACCAAATCGTATCGGGCAAAAATAGCTTCCCGTATTTCGGCTATTTTTTGCTCGGCCATTTCGGTATAGGCTGAAAATTCGATAGATGCTACTGTTTTACCATTAATGGAATCATTTCGTACCTGTCCGAGAAAGATGGAATGCCCGCCAATATTGGTTTTAAGCAAGTGTCCGGCGATACTTTTTGCCACTTTTTCCGGAGGAATCGGTCCGTCGATAAAACTATTTTTTAGTGGTATATTTTTCATTTTGTAAATAAGGCGATGCCGTTTTTGAGGTTATAGTATTCTTTTTCAGGATAATATTTTTGTACCAGTTGAATGGCCTTTAAACTCCGAAGACCGCTTTGACAGGTAAATACCAATATATCGGAACCGGCTAGTAGCCCGAGCTGTTCTTCGAGAACCGGCAAAGGAATTGTAAGTATATTGAAACCATTGATTTTAGGAAGCTCATCCGGATTTCGGACATCGATCAATAGGGTTTTATTTCGGTTAAAAACGTTTTTTAATGTCTCCAGATCATTGATATGTGTAATGTTTTTACAGCTGTAATCATATGACTGGTTTAAAATATCGGTCTTTGTTTTCGGTTTGAATACGGTAGTTTTGGATTTGAACCGGAGTAATTCCGACTGATAATCCAGACTGTTAAAGGTTAATAGCTGTCCGGACATGACTTCACCAATACCGGTAATAATTTTAAGGACTTCATTCGCCTGAAAGTTTCCCATAATACCGGCTAATACACCAATAATACCGGCTTCGTTACAGGATGGAACACTTAACGGATCCGGGATTTCCGGGAAAAGATCTCTTAAGTTGGACGGATTTTCACCGTAATGAAAAACAGACAATTGTCCTTCAAACCGAAAAATCGCAGCATAGACTAATGGTTTCTGCAACAAATGACATACGTCGTTTAAGAGGTAACGTGTTGTAAAATTATCGGTGCAATCCACAATAATCGAATAGGAGTTGACCCGTTCAAAAACAGTACCCATATCCAAATTTTCGGGATAGCTACGAATGTCGGTTTCACTATTCAACTTTGAAAGTTTTTTTTGCACGACGTCTACTTTCAGATTACCGATATCCTGTTCGTCGAATAGTACCTGTCGTTGCAGATTACTAAGTGAAACTCTATCCGGATCGATTACACCAAGCTGACCAACACCGGCGGCACAGAGATATTGTAAAACGGGACATCCCAAACCTCCGGCGCCAACAACAAGAACCCTGGCATCGGCCAGCTTTTGTTGCGTAGCTATTCCAAAACCCGGTAAAATAAGCTGTCTGTTATAACGTTCCATAGTATAGCGTTTTATCCTCCTGAAAAAGGAGGTAGTAAGGCAATTTCATTGTTTTCGGTTAGTAGTAACGTTTCGTCTTCATTCATTTGCCGATCAATAGCAATCTGAAAACTCATGGATCGGAGTTCCGGGAAATGTTGTTGTAAGATTGCTTTAAAAGCTCCTACAGAAACCGGATAAGTTACCACAAAAGGTTCATTCACAACCTCGTTGAGGTTACCAAATATTCGTATAGCCATAGTTTATGATATTTTAAAATTGTTATTGATTTCATTTTCGGCTTTGGACCATTCTTCCGGTGTATTGATATTTCGAAAACCACTGCTTTCGAAAGGAATGGATAGAATATTGGCGTTATGTTCGGCTAAAAAATCCATCATTTTTAGTTTATTGGCGATCAAATTACTTTCGATTTTCGGAAGCAACTGAAAAGGATATAAACCGCATAAAGGCTGTATTTTACCTTTGTAATCCAATACGTTAATTCGATCCGCTATATGGTGTCTGATCAGGTATTCGATAGCTCGCGGCTCCACAAAAGGCGTATCGGCACTAATAATAAGAACGGTTTCCCGGGCGTGAGAAAGGGCGGTATAAATACCTCCTAATGGTCCTTTGTCTTTGATTTTATCCGGAATAACGGTCAGACCAAACGATTTATAACCGGGATGATGTGCGATAATAACCGGTTCGATATCCAACTGTCGCAACGTATCCAGTAAATAGGTGATCATCGGTTTGCCGGAAAGGGATTTTAATCCTTTATCTTCTCCCATTCGGGAACTTTTTCCTCCGGAAAGCAAATAGGTTTTTAGTGCGGTCATTTGTCTATGGTGTTATATCCTTGTAATTGCGAAAGAAAATAATCCTGACTTTTTCGCCGATTTTAAAGTCTTCCTGTTCTTCATTTAATACGACAAAAGCATTGGCCAGTGCATAAGCATCCATCTGATACGAAAGTTGTTTGTCCAGTATTGTTGCTTTACCGTTTTGTACGAGAGCCTTTACAAAATGTGTCAGCCCACTTTTTTTACGATAAGGTGTTAGCAATATCGCATCGTGTTCTGTTTGCGGTTGATCTCCGGTTAGTTGTAGCAAAGCGGGTTTTATATAAGCATGAAAACAAGTAACCACCGCACTTGGATTTCCGGGAAGAGCGAAAAACAGCGTAGTGCTCTTTTTTCCAAAAAATAAAGGCTTCCCCGGTTTTTGGCGCACTTTATAAAAGAATTCGATAACCTCCATTTTTTCCAGTACAGGTTTTACAAAATCATAGTCACCAACCGAAATACCACCGGTAAAAAGTAATAGATCTACTTTTGTATGATTTTCCAAGACAAATTGGTACAATTCGGATTCTTTATCGTCAATCCATTGGGAAAATATAACGGGTATTTCCAGTTGGTGTAATAAAGCTTTTAAAGCGATCGAATTACTTTCGTAGATCTGTCCGTTTTGCAATATAGTTCCGGCCGGAACAAGCTCTTTACCGGTACTGATAATGCCGACTTTCGGTTTGGGAAAAACAGCAACCGAATCGATTCCCAAAGTAGCCAGAAAACCAATATATTCGGGCGTAAGTAAACTCCCTTTGGATACAACCAAATCGCCTTTCTGAGTTTGCGTTCCCCGTTTTCGGATATGATCGCCCGGAGAAACAGACTGTATAAGCTTTAGAATCCCTTTTTCAACCGAACAATTTTCCTGTTGTACAACGGTATCGGCACCAAGAGGTATGGGCGCTCCGGTAAAAATTTGAGCTGCTTCTCCTTTCTGTAATTCCGGTATCCGGGTTTTTCCGGCTTCGATCTGGTAGTGCAATTCTAATGGAAGATTGTTTTTTATGTCTTCATAACGAATCGCATACCCATCCATCGCCGAATTATCAAAAAAAGGTACTGCTACAGGTGAATAGATCGTTTCGGCAGCAATAAAATTACCGGCTGTTTCAAGTGGAATACGGATAGGGGGTAGCGTATGGCACTGTTGCAGAATATGATGTAAGGCTTCTTTTACGGATATCATTTTTATGTTTTATAAAATTAGTTAACCACCGATTTTGATCATGCTTCGGTTTTGTAATGTATCCGGATCGACACGTGTATAATCATCAAATTGACCGCCGAGCATTTTATGTTTTTTCAGAAGACAACGTTCGATAACAGGAACAATATTTTCGCCATTTCGGAAGGCGCCGAGTATATCAAATTCTTCTGCCCCAAACAGGCAGTTTTTCATCTTTCCGTCGGCCGTTAGCCGCATCCGGTTACAACTACCGCAAAAAGAATGGCTCAAAGAAGAAATAAAGGAAACCGTACCAGGGTGGCCAAAAATTCCAAATTTTGTATCGGTATCATTTTTCCCGTCCCGAAGTTTAAACATGGCATATTGTTGTGCGACAGCTTCCAAAACGCCCCGATTATGAACGACTTTATCTTTATGCCATTCATTTTTATCAAAGGGCATAAATTCGATAAAACGCAAATGCAACGGAAGGCTTTTGGTCAGGTTTATAAAATCGAAAACCTCATCATCGTTAAAGCCCTTGATCAACACGATATTCAGTTTGACGTATATCCCTTGATCAAGACACATCAGAATATTATTCCATACTTTTTGAAACTGATCCCTTTGCGTAATCTGTAAAAATTTAGCTGGATTGAGTGTGTCGAGACTAATATTAACCGATCGGATTCCAACTTTTTGAAGTACCGTTTTATAGCGATCTAATAACATACCATTAGTGGTTAATGTCAACTGAACGGGTAGCATCGACAAGCGTTCGACTACAGCAGTAAAATCTTTTCGCACCAAAGGTTCACCACCGGTTAAACGGATTTTTTTAACACCGAGGGATGTAAATACTTCGGCAATACTAAAAATTTCATCCGTTTGCATTAGTTTTTGAGGCGGCATTAGGGAAATGGACTCTTCCGGCATACAATAGGTACACCGGAAATTACAATTATCCGTTAACGATATCCGGAGATAATCGTGGATTCTATGGTGCGTATCTTTTAGCATTTGTTCGAAATTAAGAGAGTGGAAAGCCCGTTTTTAATTTGCTTTTTCCGGCAAAAAATACAGCCATAGTACACTTGCCAGAAACAGGACAAAAGAAGCGATAAAAGTACTGTAAGCTACTTCCGGATGTCCTTCCAGGGCATTGTTAAGGGCGGTATACAACAGCCATATCTGGAGCAGCAGATTAACGAGTAAGACAGTGATCAGGGCAGACATAATCATGCTTTTTTTCTGCGGATGGGCTTGTTCCTGTGTGGTTCTGAAATTACTCATACGGTTTCATTTTTAGGATGTTGAACATAAATAGTATTCCCTTCAAAAGTCACTTCCAGTTTTTTTAAAGGACGTGGCGGTGGTCCCTGAATAACATTTCCTGTTTTTACATCAAACCATCCGTTATGACAAGGACATTCGATGGTTAATGTACCGGGTTTATAATATACAGCACATGACAAATGGGTACATTTCTGTTCGTAGGCGTAAAATTCACCTTCTTCCGTATGAATCAGTATATAAGGAACCGTATCATTTTCCAGGACAAAGGATTTTGTTCCACCTACCGGAATTTCATTTTTGGAGCAGATTTTTTGTTTTTTTTCATTTTTTGGCTCGTTAAAAAAGGCGGCTTTTGCTGCAATAGCGCCGTTGCCAACAACCATTCCGCCGGAAACCACAGCGAGTAACTTTGCAAAATCCCTTCGGCTTACCTGATTGGCTTGAGATCTGTTAATCGGGAAATCTTTTTTCCAGTGTTTATCCTGATGACTCATTATCGTGTTTTTTTAAAATATTTTTAATTCGGTACTACCTTTTGGCATCATAATATTTACTTTGGTTTTTACTACCTCCTGACCAAAAACAAACTGATTGACAGGAGAGGAGTTAGGACGCATTTTTTCCATTTCTTCCCGAGTTCCGTAAAACAAGGCACCACTTGGACAAACGGTGGCGCACATCGGTTTTTTACCCACACTGGTTCTGTCGTAGCACATATTACATTTCATCATCAGATCGTAGTGTTCTACTTTTTTCGGTACGCCAAACGGGCAGGCCATCACACAATTGGAACATCCGATACAACGTGATGTATTGGCCGTATGTACGATTCCGAACTCATCTTTGGTGATCGCATCTGCAGGGCAAACATTTGCGCAAACCGGATCGTCACAATGCATACAAACCTGTACGGTGGTTTGAATCGTTATGGCACGGTCTACATAGTTAACGTGAATCATGGACTCTTCACCGTTGGTTTCACATTCTGCACAGGCTGCTTCGCACGATTTGCAACCGATACAACGTTGCATGTCTACGAAGAACTCTTCCTGTAGTTTATAATAGTGATGCATATTTTTGTAATTAAATTAAACCAAAACGGATAATTGAGATCCGTTTTAGCAAAGACTTAAAATGATCAGAGGGAGGCATTACTTATATTAATTGCTTTTATAATCGGGAGCATCTTTAGCGACATAGGCTTTTTTACCGGTCGGAATAAGCCGGCAGGCACTCACTTTAAATTCAGGTATTTTCGAAATAGGATCCAAATGACCGCTGGTTAATTGATTGGCCGATTTTTTCCCCGGCCAGTGATAAGGAATAAAGACCGTATCTTCCCGGATAGTTTCGACAATATTAGCCGGAAATAAAGCTTCACCACGTTTCGTAATCACCTGGACTTCCTCATGTTGTTGTATATTATATTGTGCGGCCAGTGTTGGATGAATTTCGAGCAACGGTTGTGCAAATTGCTCGACCAGTTTTCCGATTCTGCGCGTCTGGGTTCCGCTGAGATACTGGGAAACCACACGACCAGTTGTTAGGATAACAGGATATTCTTCGTCTACCGGATCCATACTGGGATGGTAGTGTACGGGATTGAAATGGGCTTTACCATCGGGAGTTTTAAATTTTTTATCTTCCCATAATCGTGGCGTACCGGGATGATCCAGATCCGGACAGGGCCAGAATACCCCCATATTTTTTTCGATTTTATCGTAGGTGATCCCATAATAATCGGCAGTGCCACCTTTGGAAGCTACGCGAAGTTCATTAAAAACGGCTTCACTATTTACAAAATTAAATTTATCCCCGGCACCCAATCGCTGTGCCAGTTCCATTAAAATTTCGGAATCAGTTCGGGCATTTTTCGGTGGATCAACGACTTTACGGATGCGAACGACACGTCCTTCGGCAGTGGTTACGGTACCTTCCTCTTCCTCGTGAAGCGAACCCGGTAGGATGATGTCGCAATGGCGCATGGTTTCACTCATAAAGAAGTCGATGCCCACATAAAACTCCAGTTTTTCCAATGCTTCACGAACATAATTATTGTTAGGTAAGGACACCAGCGGATTAAAGCAGAGCGAAAGCAATCCTTTGATTTCATTGCGATGAATGGCTTCAATGATTTCGTAGGCCGACAGTCCTTTTCCGGGGAGTTCTTTTTCATCGATACCCCAGACTCCGGCAATATATTTACGATGTTCCGGGTTTTCGATATCCCGGTTTCCGGGTAGTTGATCACATTTATGTCCGTGTTCGCGACCACCTTGTCCGTTTCCTTGACCGGTTATGGTACCATAGCCACAATAAGGTTTTCCGATCCTACCAGAAGCCAGTACAATATTGATACAACTCAATACATTTTCGACTCCTTTGGTATGGTGTTCAATTCCCCTTGCATGTAGTAAAAAAGAAGTTGCGGCTTTTCCCCAAAGCTTTGCTGCAGCTTCAATTTTTTCTTTTTTAGTTCCGGTAATGGTTTCAGCCCATTCCAAGGTATAGTCTTTTACAGCTTCTTTAGCGGCTTCAAAACCGGAAGTATGATTATCTATAAAGTGATGATCAAGCATATCATGCTCAATCATATAATTGAGTATTGCTCCAAAAAGAGCCGAATCGGTACCGGGACGTATATCAAGGTGAATATCTGCTGTTCGGGCCAATGGAATAATTCGCGGATCGACAACAATCAGTTTGGCGCCATTATCCCGGGCGCGCCATAACCAATAAGTGAGTGTTGGAAATGTTTCAGACACATTTGCTCCGGTTACGATAATCACTTCGGCTTTTTCCAGATCATCATAATTATTGGATGTCCGATCCAATCCGAAAGCTTTTTTATTTCCGGCACCGGCCGATACCATACACAAACGACCGTTGTAATCGAGATTTTTAGTTTTTATTGCAGTCCGCGCCAATTTCCCCACCATATAGGACTTCTCATTAGTTAGAGAAACACCGGAAAGAACGGCAAAAGCATCCTTACCATGTAGGGACTGTATTCGCTTTATTTCCGAGACGGTCATATCCATCGCTTTTTCCCATTGGATCGGACTATAACCTTCGCCGGGCACATTTAAAAGAGGAGTTGTCAATCGGTCAGGATGATTGTCCTGCATATAACGTTGAACACCTTTTGGACATAAGCGTCCCTGATTGAACGGAAATTCCATCCAGGGTTCAAAACCAACGATTTTATTGTTTTTTGCAAGTAGTTTAATGCCACATTGCATACCACAGAAACAACAATGAGTTTCGACCACTTTGTCCGGCTCGTCCCTTCCCGGAATACCTTCCGGCTTTGGAAAATTGAGTGTTGGCCCAAATTGTTCGATAATACGATCGATGTCGATAGGAAGTTTTGCCATACTAAATATAGTTTATAGTTTCAAACCGGATCTTTTATTTTTCGATTAGAAACCTGTTAGACATTTATTTTAGTAGGTTTTTTGATTTGAGTGGGTTATCCGAAGTAGGTTCCGGATTCTTGTCGGGCTTTTAAATGTGCTATCGCTAATAAATCTCTTTTTCCTTCGGGGCTGTAATCCAGTAGCGATTGTCCGTTTTCCGATTCGAGTTGGAATCCTAATTGGCGGGTAAGTTTTTTTAAATCAGAAATATGGAGTTGTGTGGCATATTCTTTACCGGTATGTTTACAAACCTGTAGTCCTCTTTTTTTACCGACTTCTTTATAAATATGCGCACCGATTTGAGCTGGTCGCTGGATAATATGGAAAAATTTACCAAATGGCATCCATACCAGAAAAACGATTACAAAAAAGGCATGAGTAACGGCTATAAATTCATAGGTTTGCCCTTTCATAAATTCATAATCGAGCGTTAAACCCAGTCCGGTTAGCGATACCAATATTAATAATAATAAAGGTAAGATATCGCCTTCAAATGTCTGTGTAGCAATTAGTCCGGGATCTTTTAGCCGCTTTTGCAGGAAGTAAGAAGCCCCAATGATAACCAGTAAGGAACACCAGTTTAAGGCTCCGAATGTTAGGAATCCTATAAAGGATTTGACGGGAAAACGCATCATATCAAATCCGAAAAAGTGAGCGGTATAGATAGGTTCCAGATTAGGATCCAATCCTGATGCTGGATCTAAAGTAAAGTGAATCCATCCGAAAGTGAGCGGAAAAGTAATCGCAAATGCGATTGTACAGCCTATTGCCATAAATAGGTGGGAAATACCTCTTTTTTTACTTCTTTTAAGAATAAAATCCTGAAAGACAATATTTTTAAAGAAATCCGTAGTAACATATAATAAATAGTGGAAAAAATCCCTTGAAAAAAGAATCCGGAAACTATTTTTAAAATACAGTTTGGTAGGTGGCCTTTGAATCCATACCATATAGCGATACACAATTCCGAAAATTGCGAATAAAGTTCCAAACAGATAGGCGACCAAAGCGGCATCAAAATTTTGGAGCCTACGAGATCCGATAAGCACCAGTAGTAAGGTCAAAACCGTAGCAATAACTGCGACAAGAAAGGCTTTAAGGTTTATTTTTTGTAACATAAAACAGATAAAAATAAATTTTTGTGATATAAAGTTATAAAAAATAAATAAATTAAAGAATATGTTATAAAAATATTTTTCATTACCTTTACAAACTAAACCCCAAGGGAGCAGCTATTTATGGCTGTTCACTGGGGTTTTTTTATTATTTGTAACCAATAAAAATTAAGTTTATGGAGCAAAATCTACGATTTGCACACAAAATCCTTTTCTTAAATACATTGGCTTTTACTATTTGTTTTGCCTGTTGGACAATGAATGGTGTTTTGGTCACGTATTTGGTTGATAATGGAATATTTAACTGGTCGGTTGTTGAAACCGGATGGCTTTTAGGAATACCCATTTTATCGGGTTCCATCACGCGATTACCTTTAGGTATACTTACCGATAAATATGGCGGGAAGGTGGTTTTTGCCTGGCTCTTGCTATGTTGCTCGATCCCACTGTTTTTAATCTATTTTGTCCATTCGTATTGGGCCTATTTTTTGCTAAGTATCTGTTTTGGTATGGTAGGTGCCAGTTTTGCTGTCGGTATTGCGTTTACTTCGATCTGGTATCCCAAAGCATGGCAGGGAAGAGCATTAGGTATTTTTGGAATGGGAAATGCGGGTGCTGCATTGACAACATTTTTAGCACCAGTTACTCTAAATGCTTTATCAACCTCTGATCCCGAAAACGGATGGCGCTGGTTACCGGTAATCTACGGCGTCACATTAATTCTTATGGGACTTATTTTCCTCTTTTTTGTTAAAAATAAAAAAGTAACGGGACCGATAAAAACGACAGCAGAATTACTCGTACCACTAAGAAAAACACGGGTATGGCGTTTCGGGTTATATTATTTTCTGGTTTTCGGTTTGTTTGTGGCCTTTTCACAATGGTTATTGCCCTATTACGTAAATGTGTACAAAACATCGCTGGTACTAGGCGGTTTGTTAACCTCAGCATTTAGTTTACCTAGTGGTGTGATCCGAGCTTTAGGAGGCTATCTGTCGGATAAATTTGGTGCTCGGAAAGTAATGTACTGGGTATTGTATTCTTCCTTGGTTATAAGCGGATTATTGATGTTGCCCAAAATGGATATTCTTACTCCGGGAAAAGGTATTATCGCGAAGAAATCCGGGATAGTAACTGAAGTTACCGAAAATAAAATCGTATTGAATAATGAAACACTCGCAATAAAAGAAAAGCCCGAAATCCCGGAACAGACAAAGATACTCCCCGAATCATTTTCCTGGCAGGAAATAGTGGTCAAACAAAATCAGGAAGTCCGCAAAAAAGAACTTTTAGCGGAAGGAGTTACTTTGATCAAATTTGAAGCCCATATCTGGGTGTTTTCCCTGTTGGTAATTGCTATAGGGATTGTCTGGGGAATAGGAAAAGCAGCTGTCTATAAACATATTCCGGAATACTTTCCTAATGAAGTAGGAATCGTAGGAGGTATGGTTGGACTTATAGGCGGATTAGGTGGATTTATCGGACCAATTTTGTTCGGTTACCTTCTGGATTTTTCAGATTTATGGACGAGTTCCTGGATTATTGTTTTTGTCATTTCGGCAGTTTCACTTTACTGGATGACCTATACCATTAACAGAATGACACATAAAGAAGCGCCCCACATCAAACACCGTATTGAATAATCAAGTATAGAAGTTGGAATAGTAACCTACCGACGCAGCTATGCGAATAGAATTGTTAACATTAAACTATTTTATATGAATTCACAATGGCTGACGAATTATGAACCCAATAATGAACAGTTTTGGGAAAAAAAAGGCAAAAAAATAGCCTGGAAAACACTTACTATTACAACAATTGCACTAACCATTTCTTTTATTACCTGGTTTTTGTTTAGTGTAGTAGTGATAAAATTACCAAAAATCGGATTTGATTTTTCGGATGACCAGCTTTTCTGGCTGGCGGCAATGCCGGGCCTGGCAGGCGGTTTGCTGCGGATATTGAATACGTTCCTGATTCCGCTTTTTGGAACAAGAAAAGTCATTACGATAACGACATTAATTAAGATTATTCCGCTGTTAATGCTCGGTTTTGCGGTGATGAACCCGGAAACTTCGTATAGCTATTTTATGTTAATTGCCTTTTTAATGGGAATTGGAGGGGGCGATTTCTCATCGTATATGCCATCTACATCCTTATTCTTTCCAAAAAAAGAATTGGGCACGGCATTGGGAATACAAGCCGGGATCGGAAATTTTGGAGTATGTCTGGTACAATTACTGTCACCGTTGGTACTGAGTCTGAGTATTTTTTCCTTTGTGGGTGGCGGTGAAATTATTGCCACATCCGGAGAAGTAATATTTTTGGAAAATGTAGCTTTTATCTATATAATTCCTTTATTTCTGATTGGAATCTGGGCTTGGATTTCGTTAAAAAATATTCCGGTAACCGCATCATTTAAAGAGCAATTGGACATATTCGGAGACAAACATACCTGGTATTGTACATTGACTTACTTTATGACGTTTGGGACATTTGCCGGTTTGGCTGCTGCTTTCCCGATGATGATAAAAAGTCTTTATGTTCCGTTGGATGCAGATTTGGATCCATTAAAGTATGCTTTTTACGGTCCGTTAATCGGTTCTTTGGTTCGCGTGATTTTTGGTAAAATTGCAGATAAAACCGGAGGCGCTATTCTAACACATATTACGGGTATCGCTTTGATAATCCTATTTGCAATATTGATTTTAGGAGGTTATCTGACACCAACGTCTATTGAACAATTCCCTGCATTTGTAACCATCATATTGTTGATTTTCTTTTTTACAGGTATTGGCAATGCAGCAACATTCAAACAATTCCCTATTATATTTTCAGATTCTCAGAGAAGAGCAGCTGGTGTAATCGGATGGACCTCGGCAATTGCAGCTTTTGGCCCTTTTGTATTTAATGTCTTGATTACCCAGTCCAGGGCAATTACAGGAGATACCCGCTTGTTTTTCGGATTGGTATTTGTAATCTGTATATGGGCCACTTTTGTCAATTGGAAATTCTATACCCGAAAAGGATGTGAACGACCGAGTTGACAAAAAGTGAAATTCCCCCTTCACTTAACAATGATTTTTTGTCATAAAACTTACCCCGATAAGCGAATTATTAATTAAAAATCAGAATATGTTAAAAAAAATAATAGTATGCAGTCTTTGTTTTGGCTTTTATTTTGCCAGTGCACAGGTCGACAGTCTTAAAATGAACATTGATTTCAGAACCCGTGCGGAATTAGATAATGGTCAGAAGACTTTGATTCCGAAAGGAAAAAATGCAGAAGCTACGATATTTTCCAGAGCCAGAATCGGACTGGATTATTACTATCAGAATCTCGAAATTTATTTTTCGACTCAGGATGTGAGAATCTGGGGGGAAACAGCATCTACACAAATTAAAAATCAAAATTTTACGGTCAACGAAGCCTGGGCGAAATATCAGTTTAATCCGAAAGCTGCACTAAAGATAGGACGTCAGATACTTTCGTATGACAATGAAAGACTGGTAGGAGCTTTGGATTGGGTCATGCAGGGAAGAAGCTTTGATGCCTTAAAAGGGATTTTCTCACTGGGAAAAAAATCAAAGTTAGAAGCAGTAGTGACCTATAATAACGATGGTGATGACACGAATGATACACCAACTAATGAAGTATATGGTATTGTAGACAGTGGTGAAAAAACAAAATCATTGCAATTGCTACACTATCAGTATAAAGACTCGAATAAATCACAATTTTCCGTTATCGCGATGAACAATGTACATCAAAATGCAGATGGCAAGCATTATGATATGCTGACAGCAGGTGTTAACGCCGGAAAATATTTTGATGATTTCGGAATTTTCGGATCCGGATACTACCAAACCGGTAAAAATACTGCAGGACAAAGCAAAGGAGCCTATCAGTTTTCGATTAATGCAGATTATACGGTAAGTAAAGCGTTTAATGTAGTAGCCGGTACGGAATGGTTATCTGGAAAGAATTATGATACGAATGCCTCCGAAAATCATTCCTTTAGTCCGATGTATGGGACCAATCATAAATTCAATGGTTTTATGGATTATTTCTATGTAGGGAATCATTTTAATACGTTTGGACTTAACGACTATTATATTCTGACAAAAACGAAATTCAACTCGAAATCCAGCCTGGCCGGGAATATCCATGCCTTTACAACAAATGGTAAACCTGGTGTAGACAATAGCGGAAAAGAGTTGTCAAAATATCTTGGAACCGAATTGGATCTGGTATTTCAGCACAAATTGAACAAGCAATTCGGACTTTTTATCGGACATTCTTTTATGTTTGCGTCCGATAGTATGAATATGTTGAAGAACGTTACGGATCCGAAAAAATTACAAACGTGGACCTGGTTAGCCTTACATTTTAATCCGTCGTTTAAATTAAAATAGAAAGATATCTTTATTATAAAACAAACCCCGGGAATCTCTGGTTCCCGGGGTTTGTTTTATAATAATCCTAATGAAATTAGTTTAGCTCGGCAAAAGTATCACCTTTTCGGATATCGCCGGTTTGGTAACCGCGTTTAAACCATTCGATACGTTGTGCCGATGTACCATGCGTAAAAGAATCCGGGGTAACATGTCCCTGCATTTTTTTCTGGATGGCATCATCACCAACCGCTTGCGCAGCACTTAGGGCTTCTTCAATATCCCCTTCTTCCAGGTATTTCTGATTGTAATGCGCCCATAAACCGGCATAGAAATCAGCCTGTAATTCCAATGAAACCGAAAGTTTATTAGCTGCTGTCTGACTAAGGCCTTGTTGTAATTTTCGGACTTTTCCGGATGTTCCCAATAAAGTTTGAACATGGTGACCCACTTCGTGTGCAATTACATAGGCAATCGCAAAATCACCACCTTTAGCACCAAAACGGGTTCGTAACTCTTCAAAAAAGGCCAGATCCATATATACTTTGCGATCGGCAGGACAATAAAAAGGACCGGTAGCAGCGGTAGCATTCCCACAAGCAGTGGATACATTATCGGTAAACAATACCATTCCGGGATTTTCATAAGTCATTCCATTTTCCTGGAATACTTTGGCCCATGTTGTTTCAGTAAATCCAAGAATAGTAGCGGCAAAATCACCCAGTTCTTTTTCTTCCGGGGTTAATTCCCGTTGTTGTACTTGTTCTGTCGATTGTCCCTGTTGTAACTGCTCCAAAACGGGAGCCAGTTGCTGGGCATTTTCACCTCCAAACAGATTGATCAATAAAATAATAATACCGATAAGACCACCACCGGCAGCAATTTTACCACCGGAAGACATACCGCGACGGTCTTCGACGTTTTCACTTTTACGTTCGCCTTTCCATTTCATAGGCTAGAATTTTAAAGGGTTAGAAAGAATCATATCGGCCGATGTCTTCAATTTCACTTTCATCGGAACCAAAAATATTTTTGTAAATGGTATAATACATACAATAAATATAAGGAATTGTAAAGAATACGCCCAAACAAAAAGCAATCAGCCCGGTTAAAGCACCTATAAAAGCGACAATTAATGCTAGTAAAATCGTTAGAGGAGCCTTATTCACCAAAGTAATACTGTTTAAAATAGCATCTTTAACGGATAGATTTCCTAAGATAATAAGCGGTAGGGTAAGACAGGTTAGAAAACTAATGATCATACTTACAAATGTTCCTACGAAGTTCATATTTAACAATTGCAATAGCGCTCCGATTAAAGCAGATGTCAGTGCAATGATAAGACTGGCAGTAAAAACAGGAATAAACTTAGTTGATTTATAATATTCGAAAGCGGTACCGACACTAAATTCCCGATTGTTATCCGCATTGGATGACATTTTGATGATTCCAGCCGAAAACGGAGCTGTAATAGCCGCTATAACCGTATTGACTAAAGCGGATATGATAATAAAATTACGGGATAGGGCATTATTTTGTTCCAACTGAGAAAAATCCTGTACATAGCGTTCTAGTCCGTAAAAAACGGAAACACCGCCTATCAGGAAAACAAAAATGATAATAACCATGATCAGAAAAGCCAAGCCGGCCATCAACGCAATTTTTTTATAGTTTTCAAAACTCTGGTCGATTAGCGCACCGGTTTCCAGTTGCAATCCATTCCTGTTAATTTCGTCGAGTCTTTTTTTAATGTTTTGTTGCATTTTTTGTTCTTTAAATTTATGATTTTGGTGTTTAAAAACCTATTCGGAAACCTAAATAGGCATCGGCTTGTTTGGTATTGCTTAATAAGGCTGTTACTATAGATCCCGAACCCAGATAAAATCCGCCTAAACGGAACCCGATACCTCCGGTTATTCCGGAAATTTCGTTGCTGGACCAGGGAGAATAAATCTCGTAGTCCTGAGCCGAAAAACGAGGTGTAATTGTAACGATATTCTGAGCCGTAGCCAGGTCATTTTTAGTATCGTCAACTACTTTTTGTTGCATATAGGCGGTTACATACCACTTATTATGTACATGTACATCGGCATAAGCCGAAATAAGTGTTGGCATCTTTACTTTAAAATCCTTGGTGGTATTGTCAATGGTAACATAACCACTATTTATAAGGATCTGTTCGATTTCTTTTATATTGTCAACACCTTCAAACTGGTTCAGGTCAAAACTTTGTAAACCTTCAACCGACAGGCTGTAATTTTGGGAAACATTATTATCGGCTTTAAAAGTCATACTTCCGATGTTTCGAACAGCCAGTCCGGCATTAATTTTATAACCACTGTCATCTTGTTCTTTCCACTGGTAATTCAGACCCAAATCAACCGCATAACCATGGATTCCATTACCAAAAAACTGATTAAAGTTACTACTGTCGGTAAAACCATCGGCCAACGCACCGGAATAGGAAACATTCAAGGCGGCATGCGCATTGGTCAATTCCACATCGCCTACAACATTGGTTACGGTACCGCTAAATTTATCCGCGGCAATATTGGCATAAGAACCCGGGAAAAGCAATTTAAAAGTGGCGCCACCGCTAAATTTATGCTGATGATCTTCAAAAACGATACGGGAAGCCGAAAAACCGATTTCACCCCATGTCAAAGCATTGACACGCTGGTTATGATCCAATGCAATTATGGATGATCCGATAAAGGAATTCCGTACAGCATTAGCCAAATTGACGTCAACATCGATTAAATTAGCCTTAATTTTTGCAGAAGAAGTAACCGCAAAAGCCCATTTATCGTGTTTCATAGCGAAAGAAGGACCCAGAATTTCGGCATCCAGACGCATATTGACCGCTTTATCTCCTTCAAAAATTTTATCTTCCAGATTACCACCGTTTACAATATCCTTAAAACTGATTTTGTTATTGGAAACGTTTACGCTGGTATTAAAAATATTGACTTCATACCGGTTACTCAGATTACTTAATTCCGCCGGATTTACCGAAGCATTCAGTATTCCGGTTCTACGGGTGGTATTGATACCGCTGAAATGCTCCTGAGCATATAAAGACGAAATAAATAGACAACAGGAAGCGACAAGTATTTTTCGCATAAAAAGACAGATTAACAATTAAGTGTTAAAAATAATAAAAAAAATCAAATGCTTTTCCAAATACTGTCATCAGGTGTTGGCGCAGTTAGTACCAATAGTTCTTTACTGACCGGATGGGTGAGTACCAGTTTTCGGGCGTGAAGATGAATACCGCCATCAGGATTGCTACGATCGGAACCATATTTCAGATCGCCTTTAATTGGACTTCCGATAGCTGATAATTGCGATCGGATCTGATGATGTCTTCCGGTATGCAAATCGATTTCCAGAGCGGTATAATTTTGAAGTACTTTGATCACCGAATACGTAAGACTGGCCATTTTGCTATCCGGAACTTCTTTCGGATAGGCCCTGGAAGTATTGTTTTTTGGATTTCGCTTTAAAAAATGAACCAGTGTGGCAGTATCTGGTACAGGGCGGTTTTTAACCACCGCCCAATAGGTTTTTTGGGTTTCCCGGTTTTTAAACAACTCGTTCATACGGGTAAGTGCTTTCGAGGTACGGGCAAATACGACAATGCCGGTTGTAGGGCGATCCAAACGGTGAATAACACCCAGAAAAACCTCTCCCGGTTTGTTGTATTTTTCCTTTAGATATTCTTTAACCACATCGCTAAGCGGTTTGTCGCCGGTTTTATCACCCTGTACAATATCGCCTACACGCTTATTGATCACAATAAGATGATTGTCCTCGTAAATAACCTGTAAATTGTCTTTGTTCGAAACGGTTTTATCAGTCACAGAATACGATCGTATTAATATTGTTCGTTGGCATTCGGGAAATCCTGTGATTTTACATCACTTACATAGTTTCCGATTGCTTTGCTCATATCGTCATAAAGGTTCATATAGCGTCTTAAAAAACGCGGACTGAATTCGTGTGTCATTCCAATCATGTCATGCAACACTAATACTTGTCCGTCAACACCACCTCCGGCGCCGATTCCGATTACCGGTATCGAGATACTTTCGGCTACTTTTTTAGCTAATGCCGATGGAATTTTCTCCAGAACTACAGCAAAACATCCGATTTTTTCAAGCATTTTGGCATCTTCGAGCAGTTTTTCAGCTTCGGCTTCTTCTTTGGCACGAACGGTATAGGTTCCGAATTTATAAATGGATTGTGGTGTTAACCCCAAATGTCCCATTACCGGTATTCCGGCATTCAGGATTCGTTTGATACTGTCTTTGATTTCACTTCCACCTTCCAGTTTTACAGCATGCGCACCGCTTTCTTTCATAATCCGGATAGACGAACGCAAAGCTTCTTTCGGATCCGATTGATACGTTCCAAAAGGCAAGTCAACAATAACCAGGGCACGGTCAACTGCGCGAACAACCGAGGAGGCATGATAGATCATTTGGTCCAAAGTGATGGGCAATGTAGTTTCGTGTCCCGCCATAACATTGGAAGCGGAATCACCAACAAGAATAGCGTCGATTCCGGCACTGTCAACGATTTTTGCCATGGTATAGTCATAGGCCGTTAACATGGAGATTTTCTCTCCGTTGCTTTTCATTTCAATCAACGATTTTGTTGTAATTCTTTTGTAGTCTTTTTTAGCAACTGACATAAGTTTCAAATTTTGGAAACGTAAAAGTACTACAATTTCTATCAATACTGTAACATAACCGGGATTAATCCTACTGATGTTGTAACCAAAGCGTATAATTATGAAATATAAACTACTACTGGTAATGTGTTGTCTGTCATTTGGAATGTATGGGCAGGAAAAGGAAATTGAAAGTACTATCAGGACTTTTTTCGAAGGATTTCACGCAAAAGATACCTTGAAGATAAAGTCGGTTTGTCATGATAAAATGATTTTGCAGTCGATACAGGAAAGTCCCAAAGGCAACCGACTGACAGAAGAAACATCGGGCGCTTTTTTTAAAGCCATTGCTACGTTTCCGGCGAAAATGATTTTTCAGGAAAAAATTCTGAGCTATAAAATTCAGATCGATGGCACGATGGCACATGCCTGGACACCCTATGAATTTTATATCAACGGAAAATTAAGCCACTCCGGAGTCAATTCGTTCCAATTGTTTAACGAAAAAGGAACCTGGAAGATTATTTATATTGTTGATACCAGAAGGAAATAGAGGGATTTGGTCAAATTAATTTGCGATTACCTATTGAAGTTGTAAAATTTCAAGGTATTTTGGGACTCAAATTTAATAGAAGTAATTTGATGAAGATTCTGCCTTTTTTTGTATTCATTTTTTGCGTGGGATTTTACTCTTGTCAAAAGAATAATAAAGTCAAAGAAATACCGACTTATAAAGTTCCTATAGTTTTGGACACTCTAAAAGAAAATTTAGAAAAAAGAAACGTATTTAGTTTACAGACGGCTGATTATAAATGCCTTTATTTAGGGGAGAATAGAGATACTATATATACTTGTTTACCTAATCCTGATGATGCTTATCCTGAAGAAGTCACAAATTACCACAGTGATCCTAAAGCGGAAGATGTTGTTATATATATTGATACTACTAAAATAATATCGAATCATACCTATTTATTGAAGCAAAATTCTAACGAATTTTATACTAAAAAATACCAAGCTTTTCCGGTTATATTATTTAATAAAGGAAAGGATTCGCTAACAGTAGGAAACGGAAATCATCTGAGACTTATTTTAGAGGCTAGGAATAAGTCAGGGAAATGGATGCCAATTGAAGAGAAATATGTATACATCTGTGGTACTTTTCTTCGTTTTATTACAGTGCCACCTAATCAGATAGCAATAACATCCGTTCCTATAGATAGTGGTAATTTTAAAACCAAATTACGATTACGTTTTAATGATATATTATCACATGAGTTTAGCGGATCAATAAATCAATCACAATTTTTGATGCATTAAAGTAGAAGCACTAACAAAAAAGCGGAATCAGTACTGATTCCGCTTTTTGTTTTTATAGATAATCCGATTAGCAATCGGACATATTTACAGTTACGGCCAATCCGCCTTCGGATGTTTCCTTGTATTTATTATTCATGTCTTTTGCGGTTTGCCACATCGTATCGACCACTTTATCCAAAGGTACTTTTGCATTTTTCGGATCGGTTTCCAAAGCCAGTTCGGCCGCATTGATCGCTTTGATGGCACCCATGGTGTTGCGTTCGATACACGGAATTTGTACGAGTCCGCCAATAGGATCGCAGGTTAAGCCCAGATGGTGTTCCATGGCGATTTCGGCCGCCATTAATACCTGTTCCGGTGTTCCGCCCATCACTTCGCACAACGCAGCGGCAGCCATTGCAGAGGAAACGCCAATTTCCGCCTGACAACCACCCATCGCTGCCGAAATTGTGGCACCCTTTTTAAAGATACTGCCAACTTCTCCGGCTACCATCAGGAATTGTTTGATCTGTTCTTCGTTGGCTTCGTGATTTTCGATCACCATATAATACATTAAAACGGCAGGAATCACACCGGCACTTCCATTGGTCGGAGCGGTAACAACACGTCCTAAGGATGCATTTACTTCGTTTACAGCCAGTGCGAAACAGCTTACCCATTTGAGGATTTGGCGGAATTTTACTTCTGTCATCCGGATAATTTCCAGCCAGGATTGTGGATTTTCATAAGGCAATACGCCAATCAGATTTTTATGCATGTCGTAGGCGCGACGGCGAACATTTAAACCGCCCGGTAAGGTACCTTCGGTATGACATCCGATATACATACATTCCAGCATCGTATTCCAAATCCGTAGCAATTCGCTGTGAATTTCGGCTTCCGAACGCATGGATTTTTCATTTTCATAAACGATTTCTGAGATTTTCTTTTGTTCGGACTGACAATAGACCAAAAGTTCTTCGGCTTTATCGATCGGAAACGGGAAATTATGTTTGGTCGTTTCCTTAGCTGTATTTTCTTCCTGCGTTTCTTTTACCACAAAACCACCGCCAATCGAGTAGAAGGTCGAAGTATATTCCTGCGTATCGGTATAAACGGTAAACGTAAGTCCGTTGGCATGAAATGGCAGGAAATTCCGATTAAAAACAATATCTTTTTCCGGATCGAAGGGTATGATGATTTCGTTGCCTAAAAAGAGTTCTTTTTTATTCGTAATGGCAGAAATGATCACATCGATACTTTCTACCGGGATATATTCCGGATCGGCACCGCTAAGTCCAAGCATGACAGCCAGGTCGGTGGCATGACCTTTTCCGGTCAGTGACAGAGAACCGTATAGGTCGACGGTAATACGGTTTATATGATCAATAAGGTTACGATTTCTGATTTCAACAAGAAACTGTTCGGCTGCACGCCAAGGGCCTAAGGTGTGCGAACTCGAAGGACCCACACCGATTTTAAGCATATCAAATACAGAAATACACTCCATAATACTAATCTAAATGTTTATTTGCTAAAGCAAAGATAATCCGATAATTCAATAAATAAAACGGATATAACACACTTTTAGCGCTACGGGTGATTTCTGTGTGTGGTTTTATCGTTAATTACTTCGTATTCTTTAAAATGCCGGTACTGACAGTTGGAATAAATAGTATAAACTCACAAAGGGACTGGGACTTGTGATATTATTTTGGAGTTTGTTGGAAAAACAGCTGACGGCAAAAATGTCATCTTGTCAGTATTTAAAAGGTGAAAAATACGGTATTTATGACAATTTTTAACACTTTTGGCGAATGGCACAATCATTGACTTATACCAATCAAGTTGAAAAAACGAAACGAAAAAAAATATATAATAAGGAGATTTAATTATGAGTAAAATTATTGGAATTGACTTAGGGACGACTAACTCTTGCGTTTCTGTAATGGAAGGTAATGAGCCGGTAGTAATTCCTAATGCAGAAGGAAAAAGAACAACACCATCTGTAATTGCTTTTGTAGAAGGTGGTGAAATCAAAGTAGGAGATCCTGCCAAAAGACAAGCAGTGACAAATCCAACGAAAACGATCGCTTCGATCAAGCGTTTTATGGGTAACAAATACTCAGAGAGCCTGAAAGAAGCAGGAAATGTTGCGTACAAAGTGGTAAAAGGAGATAACGACACTCCACGTGTTGATATCGACGGAAGACTTTACACGCCGCAGGAGTTATCGGCAATGACACTTCAGAAAATGAAGAAAACAGCCGAAGATTATTTAGGAACAACAGTAACAGAGGCCGTTATTACGGTACCGGCTTACTTTAACGATGCACAACGTCAGGCGACTAAAGAAGCCGGAGAAATTGCAGGTTTAAAAGTACGTCGTATCATTAACGAACCAACGGCTGCAGCTTTGGCTTACGGGTTGGATAAAGCCGGAAAAGATCAGAAAATCGCAGTATATGACTTAGGTGGTGGTACTTTCGATATCTCAATCCTGGAATTAGGAGACGGTGTATTTGAAGTATTATCAACCAATGGTGATACACACTTAGGAGGTGACGATTTTGATCAGGTTATCATCGACTGGTTGGCAAACGAATTCAACAGCGAAGAAGGTGTTGATTTACGTAAAGACCCAATGGCTTTACAACGTTTGAAAGAAGCGGCTGAAAAAGCAAAAATCGAATTATCGGCTTCTGCACAAACAGAAATCAACTTACCATATGTTACGGCTACGGCTTCCGGACCAAAACACTTGGTAAAAACATTAACCCGAGCGAAATTTGAGCAATTGGCAGACGAATTGGTTCGTCGTTCGATGATCCCATGTGAAAAAGCGTTAAAAGATGCCGGAATCTCAAAATCAGAGATCGACGAAGTAATCTTAGTTGGAGGTTCTACCCGTATTCCTAGAATTCAGGAGGAAGTAGAGAAATTTTTTGGTAAAAAACCATCAAAAGGAGTAAATCCGGATGAAGTAGTAGCGGTTGGAGCTGCCATTCAGGGTGGTGTATTAACAGGAGACGTAAAAGACGTATTATTATTAGACGTTACACCATTATCCTTAGGTATTGAAACTATGGGAAGTGTAATGACAAAATTAATCGACGCCAATACGACTATCCCAACTAAAAAATCACAGGTTTTCTCAACAGCGGCCGATAACCAGCCATCTGTGGAAATCCACGTGTTACAAGGGGAAAGACCAATGGCTAACGATAACAAAACAATCGGTCGTTTCCACTTAGACGGAATTCCGCCAGCACCAAGAGGTGTACCGCAAATTGAAGTAACATTCGACATCGATGCCAATGGTATTATTAAAGTATCGGCTACTGATAAAGGAACCGGGAAATCACATGATATCCGTATCGAGGCTTCTTCAGGATTAACTCCGGAAGAAATCGACAGAATGCGTAAAGAGGCAGAAGCAAATGCAGAAGCGGACAAAGCAGCTAAAGAGAAAGTTGATAAATTGAATGAGGCCGACGGAATGATCTTCCAGACCGAAAAACAATTAAAAGAGTTTGGTGATAAATTATCAGACGGAAACAAATCGGCTATCGAAGGTGCTTTGGACGAATTGAAAAAAGCATACGAAACAAAAGACGTAGATACAATCCAGCCGGCATTAGACAAAATCAACGAAGCATGGAAAAATGCATCGGAAGAATTGTATAAAGCACAGGCCGATGGTCAGGCTTCTCAGGCACAACCGCAAGGTGGTGATTCGAATCAGGGTGACCAGACTCAGGATGTTGATTACGAAGAAGTAAAATAATATAATCGTAATGATTAAGAAACCGGGACAAATGTTCCGGTTTTTTTATGTCTTATCGCGAAATACAGCCCGATATGTTAAAGAAATGTTATAATCAGAATTTTCCTGTAACGAAATAAAAAGTACTGCGTCTAAACTATAACAATCAAAAATAATTTAAAAAATCAATCATCATGAAAAAAACGATCTTTATTTTAGGAATGGCTTTAGTAGCTTTTACAAATGTTGCTACAGCTTCAACAGTTACAGAAACAAAAGTGTATACTGTAAATGCCTATGGTGCCACACCACTTTGTACAGCAATCAGCAAAGGTGACGTTGCGACAATCAAAAAATTCATCGAGTATGGAGCAGATATTAACGAAAGAACAAATAATCTTACACCGTTAATGTATGCAATCCGTTACAACAACCTTGAAATTGTAAAATTATTGGTTGAAAAAGGAGCGGATTTAACAGCTGTTGATCAAAACGGAAATACCGTTTTAAAAATTGCAGAAATGTTTAAAAATAACGATGTTATTGAAACATTAAAAACGGCAGGTGCCAGAAAATAATTGAAACGTAAAAAACAGGAAAAGGGAGTCGGAAGGCTCCCTTTTCTTTTTTAATTCATGACCATCACATCAAAATAAAATTGGCCGGTCCAGCAATTCGACGTCTGACTGGCAAAAAGATCGGCTCGTGCAATATTGACCGTTATTGAGTTTTGCGATTTATTAGCATAATTGATCACAAAAGTATCCGGATAACCGCTCGAATTATAGGCGTTAAAAATAATTCCCAGCGGATTAAAAGGCAATTGCGGTGAAAAGTCATAACGAACCTGCAAACGTTCGGCCGTTATAGGAGCCAATGCAACAGTATTGCCCGACAACGTTGCAGAGGCACTTCGGATTTGTTTACCCAATATAGTCCAGGTAACGGTTGTGGTTACGCCCCGAATCGGAATTGTAAACGAACCCGAACTGCCATTGGAATAGGAATCACAAACAGGAATGATCATTCCCTGAAAAGACGCAATATCCGGTAGGTTGGTACTCTTCCAGCTCGCATAACCATTGGCATCCGAAGTGAGCACTTTTCCATTTCCCTGACTACCATCAACAATACGAATCGCCGGTGAAAGCGCTTGTGTATTGGCAATCACCACCTGATCGATAAAAGCGGCATCCAAACCGGAATTGGTAGAACTGTCTTTTTCATAACGCCAGGACAAGGTATGACTGCCGGCGGTTAAGCTTCCGGAATAGGTTGCCCAGGCCACCGTTCCGGACCATTGATTTTGCTGAACGCCATCGATATAAAAACGAAGATAATCATAACCCGATTCACTATCCACACGATAATTAAAGGAAAAAGACGAACCGCCGGCAGGAATAGCAACACTCAGATCCAGATTAGACGAACTGCTATGAACACCGGAACCGGATTTAATTCCATAAGAACCGACATTAAACTGACCGGCTGTTGTGGTAACAGTCCACGCTCCACCGCTACCCGAAGTACTAAAAGGAGAAATGGTGCCAGTTTCGAATCCGCCCGAAAAAGGAGCGATACTCGCACCGGCGGTATTTTCAACATGAAATTTAGCCGTAGGTGTAGTGACACCCACACCCACATTTCCGGAGTTGGCATTATACATGTCATTCCCAACAATAACCCAATCGTTATGCGCTCCGGATATCGGAACCCATTTGCTGCCATTCCAGTAATAGAAGCCAACACCGGTTGTTGCATTGGTATTGTAAACCAGCAAACTGTTGGCCGGGCTGGAAACTGGAGCTGCGGCGTTTAGATTCGGAATGGCGATACGAGGAACAAGTAAACCTTTATCGGTTGCCGTTACATCGAGGATTGAACTGGCATGTGGAGTAGTGGTGTTGATTCCGACTTGCGCAAAAAGCAATATTGGACAAAGAAGGATCATAAGTAGTAGATTTTTCATAAAGTAATTATTATTTAATAATTTATTAACACAAAAATTATTAAAACGAATTACCGTTTAAAAAAACTGGGATATAATCCAATACTTCCGGGATAAAAGTTTCGAAGTTTACTGTTTTAACGACGAATGGTGTAAGCTATTGAGAACAATGTCTTTATAAGTCTTAGAAACAGGTATGTTTTGACCGTTAATAGTAACCACATTTGACGAAAAGCTTTGTATCTTGTCGGTGTTGACGATAAAACCTTTGTGGGTTTTAATAAAGTTTTCGGGAAGTTTTTCCAGAAAATCCGTAACAGTGGCACGAATTCGGTATTGTTTATGGGAAGTGGTAAGAATCAGGTAGTTTTTCTGACTCTCGATATAATAAAGATGGTCCAGAGTTACCTTTTCAAAAATATCCTGATGTTTTACAACAATGGAAGCGGGAGTCTCTTTTTTGACCTGTTGGCATTTGTTAAAATTGATCAGTGCAATTTCGATTGCAGAAAATAAAGCTGCTTTTTGAAATGGCTTTACCAAATAACCATAGGGATTGGTAGCGATAGCATTTTTTACCGTCACTTCATCCACGTAGGCGGTCAGGTAAATATAAGGAATAGCATAGTGTTGTTGAAGCTTTTCGGCCAGCCAGATTCCGTCTTTTTCTCCTTTAATGGTAATATCCAGAATTACAAAATCAACCTTATGTTGGTTTAAGTAGCGCAGTGCCTCATCGGCTTGCATGGCACAACCCACCACATGGTAACCCATTTCCCGAAGGAAAACAGTAATCGTTTTTTGCGTGATGTATTCGTCTTCAACGATAAGAATTTGTAGAGGTGTGCTCATAATTAGGGGCTTATTGCATTAAATATAATATTTATTTCGGTTCCGTTCTGGTTTTGCCAGGTTAATTCACCGTCGAGTTGTTTGGTCAGACCAACAATCAGATCAAAACCGATGGAATGTAAATTCGTCGGATCAAAATGATCCGGAAGCCCGATACCATCATCGATAATGCTTAGTTTGTAGTGATCATTTAATTTGGAAAGCCGGATGTTGATACGACCTTCGGAACGATTTTTAAAAGCGTGTTTAAAACTATTGGTGATGATTTCGTTAATAATAAGACTTAGGGGTATGGCGGTATTGATGTTGAGTTCGATTTGTCCGGCGTCGACTAAACAATGTATGGTTTTGGCTTCGTTTTGATAGGTTTTTTGTATTGCAGCAACCAATTCGTTCAGATAGGATTCAAAAGAAACCCGGGCAAAGTTATCCGAATGGTACAAAGCTTTGTGGATAAGCGCAATCGACTGGATACGCGCCTGACCTTCTTGCAATATAAGCCGTATCGAATCGTCGGTATTGTACATTTGCTGAAGCGCCAAAATGCCGGATATCATCTGAAGGTTGTTATTGACCCGATGATGTATTTCACGTAACAAGGTCTCCTTTTCGGAAAGAGATTCTTTGATCACTTTATTTTTAGCCGAAATCTCCGCATTCATCTTCTGGATTTTTAACTGCTTTTTACGTGAGTTGATCATGTAAATAAAAGCAAATAAAGTGATGATCAGTAAAGCGGAAAGGATAATCTGTAAAATGTATTTTTGTTTGTGCTGAATGGCAGTTTGTTGTTGTGCGATCAAATCGTCCTGTTGTTCCAGATGGTATAAAATTTCGTTCCCACCCAATAATCGGGATTGGTTTTGTTTGTTAATCGAATCGTTTAACCGGAACGCTTTTTTATAGTAGGCATATGCCTGATCGGTTTGTTTAAGCGCTTTGAGTAATTCGGCTTTGGTTTTGTAAAAATAAACCAAAGTTGCGGGTTGGGAAATATGAGGTAGAAATCGTTCCACATCCAGTAAAACCGTTTTCGCCCGGTCGTATTGCTGTAATCGGGAATAGCATTCGGAAAGTAATATCCGACTGGTGGCGCTGCCCAAATCATCGTCTTTGTTTGCGGAATTAACCGAAATATCTTCCTGTAATAATGGAATTGCCGTTTTATAATCGTTCCTTTTGCAATATAAAACCGCCATGTTGCCTTTAACGGTACCGCTAAGCCGATTGTAGGCGTCGGGTTGTGACTTTTTTAAATAGCGTTCGGATAATTGGAGACTGCGTTTATAATAATAAAAAGAACTGTCAATGTTGTCATTGAGCGAATAATAAAACCCCAGATCGTTATAGGCTGAAGGAATGATCAAAGGATCATTTTGTGCGTAACGTTCTAAATCCTGTATTTCAGATTTTAACTGACGGATTGCCTTTTCGTATAAATAAAGCCTGGCATACAACTGACTTTTGATGTTATAGCTCCAAAGCGGAAAATAAACACCTTTTTTTCGGAGGGTTCCAATTTCGGAATTGATCTGAAATACATTCGAATATAGATTCAGATTCAGGTAGGATTTTTGCAACGACACCAACAGATTCATATATTCGGTATCGGACAATTTGTACTCTTTATCGTTTCGGATACTTTTGAGTACATTAATCGCATTAATCTCGTCCCCCTTTATATTATAGACTTCGGCAAGAGCAAACCGATATCGGATGTCATTTTTTTTGGAATTTAGGATAAGCGGATCCTGAGACAATCGGGGAAAGGAAGTATAAAAGAAATCCTGATAGGATCTTTTGGTATTTAGATCCAGTTTTTCGTAAAAAAAGACCTTATCAATAGCGTTTTTAGAACCGTAAGCGTTCCTGATACTGTCTTTTTCTTCAGCCGCATGGCAAACCGAAGTAAAAAGCAATACTATTGATAAGGCCGTTTTAAATATTCCGAAGCGGAACATTTTAATTATTTGAAATACGAGAAAGTCTCATTATTTTCAATTTTTAGGATACTTTCATAAATCAGGCGGATCACGTTTTCCACATCTTCACGGTGAACCATCTCTACTGTGGTGTGCATATAACGTAGCGGAAGTGAAATCAGCGCCGAAGCCACACCGCCATTACTGTAGGCAAAAGCATCCGTATCAGTACCGGTTACTCTGGAAGACGCCAGTCGTTGGAAAGGAATCTTGTTGGTTTCAGCTGCATCGATGATCAATTCCCGTAATTTGTTTTGTACGGCAGGCGCATAGGTTATTACCGGGCCTTTTCCGATTTTGGTATCGCCTTCGATTTTCACCTCGATCATTGGAGTGGAAGAATCGTGGCAAACATCGGTAACGATCGCGACATTCGGTTTGATTGTTTTTGTGATCATTTCTGCTCCGCGTAAACCGACCTCTTCCTGTACGGAGTTGGTGATGTATAATCCGAAAGGTAACTTCTTTTTATTTTCATGTAACAAACGGGCTACTTCAGCGATCATAAAACCACCCATACGGTTGTCGATAGCACGGCAAACAAATTTATTCTCATTTAGAATCATAAAATCGTCCGGATAGGTGATCACACAACCTACATGTACACCCAGTTTTTCAACTTCTTCTTTAGTTTCGCATCCGCAGTCGATAAAAATATTGTCAATGCGAGCCGCTTCCTCTTTACCGCGGTTACGAGTGTGAATGGCTGGCCAGCCGAAAACGCCTTTTACGATTCCTTTTTTGGTATGAATATGAACCCGTTTTGACGGTGCGATCATATGATCACTTCCTCCGTTACGGATCACATAAATCAAACCGTTATCGGTTATATAGTTTACATACCATGAAATTTCGTCAGCATGACCTTCGATTACTACTTTATAAGGTGCGTCGGGATTAATCACACCCACAGCTGTTCCGTAGGTATCGGTAATAAAAGTGTCAACGTAAGGGGTAAGATATTCCATCCATATTTTCTGTCCACTTTCCTCATAACCCGTAGGAGAGGCGTTGTTTAGGTATTTTCCCAGAAAAGTCAGCGATGATTTTGTTAATATAGATTTTGTTGCCATAAATATTTTTTTGCTAATTTATAAATTTGGTATTATAGTTGCTCAGAATATTGTCTAATTTTACACATTAATTAGTATTATATGAAGCACTTATTTATTCTATCAGGATTTCTATTTTTCCCCGCTTTTTTTTACGCACAGGTTAATCCTCAGGATACCCTTAAATCGGATATTCCCAATATGGTAAAAGATACTTCGGTGAGTTATATGGTTCAGATGGATGAAGTGATTGTTGGGAAAAATACGGCTTATGCCGAAGAATTGAAAAAAATACGGATACTGGAACGAAGAGTGCTAAAAGTATACCCGTATGCAAAAGTAGCCGCAGAAAATCTGACCATTTTAAATGCGAATATGGCGAAATTGTCTTCGGATCGCGAAAAAAAGAAGTACTTTAAAATCGTAGAAAATTATTTACAGAATGAATTTGAAGACCGGCTAAAGAAATTTTCCCGAAAAGACGGTCAGATTCTGGTAAAACTGATCCACCGCCAAACAGGTGTGACTACTTTTGAGCTAATTAAGGATTTAAAAAGTGGATGGAAAGCATTTTGGTCGAATAATACAGCCCGTTTGTTTGATATAAACCTTAAAAAGGAATATAAACCTTTCGATGATTTAGAGGATTTCTATATTGAAAGTATTTTGATCAAGTCATTTAAAAGTGGAAAACTCCAAAAACAGGATCCTGCAACTCCTATTGATTTAGCAGAATTGGCTGCGACCTGGCGAATAAAGGCGGAAAAATCGAAACAAATCCGAAGTGAAAGGGAAGCCAAAGCTAAAGAAGAAGTACAAAATTAATCACAGTATATATTAAGGACACCCCGGTTTTTACCGGGGTTTTCTGTTTTTATACAGGATCAACAAGTTTTTAGGATCAAAAGATTGCCGGAATTATACTATATATAGGTATGCTTTTACTAATTTCGTTCCATCTGACAGGTTTTTGGAACCTGTCAGGTTTTTTTTTTACACAGTATATATAGTATAAAAATGAATAAACCCGCTTAATCCGCGGGATTGGGTGGGTAATAGAAAGAAAGTGTAAAAAAACCTGCTGATGTTAAGTCTTTGTAATGAGGATAT